>Ga0209382_10003104_pt1 | contig 23283 bp, 22 predicted proteins | sample SoiMetdeltSBSDD5_FD_187599 | JGI IMG/M metagenome (GOLD analysis project Ga0209382, IMG submission 187599) | Bulk soil microbial communities from a Populus tree surrounding site in Tennessee, USA - Soil MetaG P. deltoides SBSDD5 (SPAdes) (version 2) | ecosystem: Environmental > Terrestrial >...
GCTCGAGGAGTTGGTGGAGATGGCGGGCGGGAAGACCCCCACGCTGAGCTCGCGGCGGCTGGCCGAGCGCCACGCGACCCAGGCGGCGGTCGCGCGCTCGGAGGCCGCGTTGCGCGCGGCGCGCGAGCTGCTCTATGCGGAGATCGAACGCGGCTGGGCCGAGGCGCGCCGGCACGGCGAGGTGAGCGTCACGGAAAAAGCCGCGCTGCGCCTCGCGGCGACGCATGCCACAGCGGCGTCGGCAGAGGTCGTGGACACCACCTACGCGCTCGGTGGCGGGACCTCGATCTACGAGACCAGCCCGCTGCAGCGGCACTTCCGCGACGTGCACGCGGCGACGCAACACATGCTGGTCGGCCCCCAGACGTGGGAGTTGACCGGCAGAGTGATGCTTGGCCTCCCCACGGAGACCGAGCAGCTGTAAGCCCGGAGCGCGGAGCTCCCGGATTTCGCGGTTAAGCGAAATCCGGTCTATCTCTTACTCGTGCGAGAGGACGTCGACGGGCAGGTTGTCGACCGCGAACGCCACGTTGTCGACGTAGCACCAGTTCCACTCCTCGCCCGGCTCGAAGGAGTGCACGATCGGGTGGCCGTGCTCGGCCGCGTGCTTGCTGGCGTGCTTGTTGGGCGACGAGTCGCAGCAGCCCACCTCGCCGCATGTCAGGCACAGCCGCAGGTGCATCCACCGCGCGCCCATCGCCATGCACTGCGAGCAGCCCTTGGTGCTGCTCGGCGCGACCGGCTGGATCAGGTCGAGGTGCCCGCAGATCTCAGCCACGCTGGTCCCTTGCCTGGAAGCGCTCGATCATCCGGTCGAACATGCGATCCGGGAGGACGGTGGCGAACAAGGCCATCATGCGCGTGCGCGGGCCGACCAGGTAGCGGGTTCGCGGCTTGTCCGCGGTGAGCGCGTGGGCCACGACGTCCGCCACCTCCTTGGGCGGGATCGCCTCCTTCATCCGCTCGGCTGCGCCCGCGCGGGCCGCGGCGATCGCGGGCCCGTAGTGCTCCTCGGCCTCGGGCATGCGCTCCAGCAGCTCGTCCGCCTTGTTGTTTCCCCGCTCCCAGATCTCGGTCTTGATCGGACCGGGCCGCACAATCGACACCTGGATGCCGGACGGCGCCAGCTCACGCCGCAGCGAGTCGGTCAGTCCCTCCATCGCGTGCTTGGAGGCTGCGTACGGGCCGAGCAGCGGCAGCGCGACCCGCCCGCCGATCGAGCCGATGTTCACGATCCGCCCGCGGCTCGGGCGCAACATCGGCAGGAACGCCTGCGTGACCGCCACCTGGCCCGTCAGGTTCACCTCGATCTGGCGCCGGAACTCGTCCATCGGCAGGTGCTCGAGCGGTCCCGGGACGGCGATCCCGGCGTTGTTCACGAGCCCGGCGAGGCGCCCGCCGGTCGCCTCGCGCACGCGTGCCGCCGCGGCATCGATGGAGCTCTGGTCAGTGACGTCCATCCGCACGGGCTCGATGCTGCCGTTGCCGGCCGCCCGCAGGCGCTCGGCGTCCTCGTCGCGCCGCACGCCGGCGAACACCTGGAACCCGAGCGAGGCGAGATGCAGCGCCGACGCGTGCCCGATGCCGGTGGAGGCACCCGTGATCACCACGGCGCCGCGGGTAGGAGCAGCCATCGACGCGAGGATATCGAGCGCTGGAGGCTCGTCAACCAGGCGCCGCGTCCGGCTGCGCCTCCGCCCGGGCGAGGAACTGGAGGATCGCCCCGGTGTCGAAATGGTGCATCGCCGAGCTGACGATCTTCCCGTCGCGGATGCGGTACTCGCTGATCGCCGGCAGGTCGACGTGCGTGCCGTCGGCAGCCGTCGCCTTCTGCCGCCAGCGGACGAAGACCTTGTCCCCGGCGCCGGCAAACTCCGGTTCCAGCGCCTCGTCTCCCGGCTGCTGCACCGGCTGCCACGTGCCGAGGTACCCGAGGCCGTGCTCGACCACGCCCTCGTGCCCCTGGTACTCCCCGCCGTAGGGCAACGACGGGGCCTCACGTATCACCACCCGCGGGTCGTACAGCTCGAACATCGTCTCGAGGTCTCGCTCTTCAACCGACCGGAATAACCGGCGGACGATCTCTACGTTCTGGTCGCTCACGATGCCTCCTGTCGGTCGTCGGGTTCGAGCGCCGCGCGCACCGCCCGGGCCAGGGCAGGCCGGGCCGCAGCCGGCGGCCGGCGGCCGGCGAGGAGATGCCGTCGCAGCGCTCCGTTGGGGAGATCGAACGTCGCCAGCGCCACCTGCTCGATCCGCTCCTTCCCGGCCCGCCCGAACAACCGGCGCGCCAGCGTCACGAGCGCTTTCTCGAGCGGCCGGTTCAGCTCCGCGAGCTCGGCGGCGAGGCCGGCCGGGAGGGGCATCTGGATCAGGTCCTCGCGCCGCAGCGACGCGAGCAGTCGCGCGTCGCCCGGTTCCTCACGGGCGAAGTCGTAGACCGAAAGCGCAGCGGCCACGGCCGCGTCGCGCGGGTCTCCTTCCTCCTGGAGCGCCTCCAGGAACCGAGCCTGCGAGCGCCCGACTGCGCGAATCCACAGACGCGCGAGCAGCGCATCGCGCGACCCGAAGGCGTGGTAGATCGACCCGATGGGCGCGCCGCTGGCGCCGGCGATCGACTCCACTGTGGCGGCTCTCGTCCCCTCCTCCACGACCAGGGTGCGAGCCGCGTCGAGGATGGCCTGCGGCTGGTGCAGTCGTCGGCGTCCGATGGCCAGGATCGTACTAGAAGGATTCTTCTAATTCAACGCCTGGCCCGCTAGCGCGGCAGCGAGGGCGCGACGATCCGGTACGCCTTCAGCCCCAGGCTGAGCCGCTCGCGGTCCTCGCTCGCGGTCGGGTCGAGGCCGGTGAGCTGCTGGATGCGCTCCAGCCGGTAGGCGACGGTGTGCCGGTGCGCGTAGATCGCGCGCGCGGTCGCATTCATGTTGCACTCCTGCGCCAGGTAGGCCTCGAGCGTCGCGAGCAGGTCTGTGTGGTAGCGGTCGTCGTACGTGACCACGGGGCCCACGGTGTCCTCGAAGAAGCTCCGCATCTCGTCCGGGTGCGAGGCGAGCACGCGAAACAGCAGCCGGTACACCCCCGAGCCCGCCTCCGACATCGTCTCCGCCATCCGTTCGTCCCGCGACACGACCTCGAGCACCAGTTCCGCCTCCTCGACCGCGCGGTGCAGCTCTCCCGCGTCGGCGTACAGGGACGAGATCGCGGTCGGCCCGTGCTTGCGCAGCCGCTCTGCCAGCCCGCGCGCGGCAGCCTCCGGGTGCGTGCCTTCACGGGTGTCGGCCGGGAGCAGTGCGTAGATGCGCCCGTCGAGCAGCTGTGCGACCGCGCCGGGGTAGTCGTCGGAGACGAGGGCCGTCAGCTGCTGGGGCCTGGTCGAACGCACCTCGGTAACCACGACGATCGCGCCTGCGGACAGGTCGCAGCCGAGCCTCGCGGCGCGGCGCAGCACGTCCTCGGCCGGGATCGCGGCCTCGCGCAGCTCCTCGAGCAGGCCGCCGCGCAGCTGGGCCGCCGCCTGCTCCCGCACCGCGTCGAGCGCGACACCGGTCATCGCGGCCAGCGCCGCCAGGTGCAGCACCTCGCCGGCCTCGGCCGGCGCGGGCCCGTCGCCCTCCAGCATCGCGACGATGCCCACCTGCTCGCCGCCCGAGTTGACCGGCACCGCAAGGGCGACGCCGCCCGGCAGCGCCGCGGCCGCGTCGCGCCCCCGCATCGCGGCATGGCGGCGCACCGCGGCGAGGGCCGTGACGTCGGAGCGCGGCGCGACGGTCGCGAAGCCCGCCGCCGGCACCACGATCGCCACCGGGCGGCCCACTCGCTCGGACGCGAGGACGGCCACGCGCTCCATGCCCTCGCCGTGCAGCACCGCCTCCACCATCTCCTGATGGACCGCCCGCAGCTGCTCGAGCCCGCCGGCGGCGGGTTCGGTGCGATTCGTGTGGGCAGGCTCGGCACGCATGGCAGGCGGCGCCCAGGGCGCTTCGTCCAAGGTAGGCGCGTTCAACGGCCCCGGCTTTGGCCCGCGGGCCGAAATCGGGCGGCCGGCCTTCTCCCGGCGGTCGAGGCCGGAAGCCATCCGGCGTTTGGGGGATTCTTCGTTGCGTGAAGCGACTGACACCGCTGGATGGGTCGTTTCTGAGGGTGGAGACCTCCAACGCGCACATGCACGTCGCATGGTGCGGCCTCTTTGCGATGCACGGCGACCGCCCCCGGCCCACGCTCGAGCAGGTTGCCGACGGCATCGACGCGCGGCTCGTCTTTGCGCCGCGCTTCCGGCAGCGGCTGGCCTTCCCGCCTCCGGGAATGGGCGAGCCGTACTGGGTCGACGATCCCCGCTTCCACGTGCGCGCGCACGTCACGCGGCTTGCGCCCGAGAACCAGGCCGTCTCGCACGAGCGCTTCATGGCGATGGCGGGCGACGCGCTGTCCGAGCCGCTGCTGCGCGACCGTCCCCTGTGGCACCTCTACTTCCTGCCGCGGCTCGAAGACGGGAAGCTCGGCATCGTGTTCAAGATGCACCACGCCCTCGTGGACGGCAAGTCGGCCGTCGAGCTGGGACTGCTGCTGTTCGATGCCGACCCGGACGCGCAGCCGATGAAGCCGGAGGAATGGAAGCCCGCCGGGCCGCCCGGCGCGCTCGGCCTCACGCTCGCCTCGCTGCGCGGCGCGGGCGAGGGGACGGTCTCGGCGGCGATGCGCCTGACCCGGCTGGCACGGCCCGGGCAGGACAGCGCGGCCAGCACGGTGCGGCGCGCCGCGCTGGCCGTCGACCGCGACCTGCTGCGGTTCGCGCCGGCCTCCTTCCTCAACGCGCAGCTGGGGCCACGGCGCATCCTCGTCTGCCACCGCGCGCGCATCGACGAGCTGATCCGCATCAAGCGGATGCATGACGTGACCGTCAACGACGTCTGCCTGGGAGCGGTGACGGGCGCGCTGCGTGCACTTGCGCTGAGCTGCGGCGAGCCGGTGCGACCGCTGAAGGCCATGGTTCCCGTGAGCGTGCGCACCGACAGCGAGCGCACCGCGCTCGGCAACCGCATCTCGTTCGCCTTCATCGAGCTGCCGCTGGAGCTGGCCCGCGCGGAGTCGCGCCTGCAGCGGGTGCACGAGCAGACGGCGGCGTTCAAGTCGTCGGACCGGCCGGCCGGGTTCGAGTCGCTGATGGGCGCCCTCGGGTATCTCCCGAACGCGCTCAAGACACCCGCCGCCAAGCTCGTCGGCAGCAAGCGCGTCTACAACCTGACCGTGTCGAACATTCCCGGCCCGCGGTTCCCGGTGTACATGTCGGGCGCGACGCTGCGCGAGGCCTACCCCGTCGTCCCGCTGGCGGAGGGGCACACCCTCTCGATCGGGATGTTCAGCTACCGCGACTGGATGTTCTTCGGGCTGTACGCGGATCCCGAGGCGTTGCCGGAGGTCCGCCGCCTCCCGGGCGCGCTGGAGCGTGCGCTGTGGGAGCTCCGCGGCCACCGCCCGCACGGGGTCCGCCGCCGCCGGTTCCGGCCGAAGCGCGGCCGCGTCCGGCACCTCGCCGCGGTCAGCTGACGCGGCGGTGCCGAACTGACATCCTCCAGCTGCATGAAGCGATGGATCGTCCTATCGGTTCCGTTTGCACTCGCCGCAGGGCTCGGGGTCGAACTGCTGGACGTCTTGTGGGGCGACGAGTTTCAGCTGGAGGAGGCCGCCTTCACGAGCGTCGTCTTTCTCGGGCTGTTCGTGCTCCTGGATCTGCACGGGCGAATCAAGGGCGCGTGGCCCCAGGCACTCTGCTTCGGGCTCGGTGCGGCGGCGATCGTGATGTTCGGCGACATCGTGCATGGCAACGGCATCGTGGGGCTGGAGTTGGCCCTCTTTGGCGCGGCGGCCTTTCTGGCCTCCCTCCTGCTCTCCTGGGGAGAGGACTGGGCAGAGAAGCATCGCCCCGCGGGTTTGAATGACGACACAGGAGGCTGAGGTGGCAGAGCGCTGGTTCCCGCAAGACGAGCTGGACGAGATGTCGCGCCCGACGATGGACCGCGCGATCGAGGCGATCGAACGCGGCGACCTCGACGAAGCCAAGCAGCTCTGCGAGGCGATGAAGAGCGAGTGGCAGCTCCTGCACGACCTGATGGCGGGCGGCATGGCGGGCCTCGTGAGCTTCGTGCAGGAGCGCCTCGGCGACGACGGCGTCGAGGAGGCCTGGCAGTACAGCCTCGAGCGCGGCTGGCGCTCGCACGCCCAGGCGATCGTCAAGCAGGACCGCCGCTGGATGGTCCACGCGCTGGCGGCCAACTGGCGCGCGCACTCGTGCAGCGGAACGGGTCCCAATCCGGGCGCGTTCACGATCACCGAGGACGAGGAGAAGTTCACCTTCGCGATGAACCCGTGCGGCTCGGGTCAGCGACTGTGGCGCAACGGTGCGTACGAGGGACCGAACGGCTTCGGCGTCACGCGCGACGCGCACGACTGGAGCTACGGGCGCGCCGGCTTCCCCCTGTACTGCACGCACTGCTCGTTCATGAACGAGATCCTGCCGATGCGCTGGACCGGCATTCCCGTGTATCCGAGCGATCCGCCCGACGACTTCGACCGCGATCCGTGCGTCTGGTACTGGTACAAGGACCCGGCCGACATCCCGGCGCGCTTCCGCGAGCGATACGAGCCCGGCACGATCGGCGATTGAAGAATCTTGGGGGCTATGACCCCCAAAATGCTGCAATCGCGTTCGCTCAGGTGATCGAGCGCGTGTTGAGGCGCAGGCCGCCGTCGATGCCGATCACCTGGCCCGTCACGTAGCCCGCGCGGTCCGAGGCGAGGTAAGCCACCAGCGCGGCGACCTCCTCCACGCCGGCCATGCGCCCGGCAGGCAGGGCCTGGGTGACGCGCTCCAGCACGTCCGCCGGCATCGCGCGCACCATCTCCGTCTCGACGAATCCCGGCAGCACCGCGTTTGCCGTGATGCCGCGGGCGACGTTCTCGGCCGCGATCGTCTTCACCATCCCGATCAGCCCCGCCTTGGAGGCGCTGTACGCGACCTGGCCGGGCAGCCCGCTCTCGGCCGCGCCGCTGGAGATCGCGACGATCCGGCCGTAGCCGCGCTCCCGCATCCCGGGCAGGCACGCCTGCACCGTTCGGAACGCGCCGGTCAGGTTCACGTCGATGTCGCGCTGCCACTGTTCGGGCGACATGCGGTGTGCGGGCGCGATCGTGGTCGTGATCGCGGCGTTCGGGACGCAGACGTCGATGTCGCCGAGCTCCGGGAATTCGTCGCGTGCGACGTCGAGCCGCATGTCGCAGCCCTCGGCGACGTCCACCGTCACGACCTCCATCCCGTCCGCGCGCAGGGCGTCCGCGATCGCGGCGCCGATGCCGCGCGCCGCGCCGGTCACGACAGCCTTCACAACTCGGTCTGGTGGGTCCCCGCCCGGCCCGCGTCGGACTTCTCGTAGAAGCGGCCGAGCAGCGCCCTCGTCTCCTCGAGGTCCGGCGAGGACCATCCGTTCATGGCATCGATGCGCAGCTGCTCGTCCAGCGGCCGCCCGATCACATCCATGATCGTCTCCTTGGCCGAGCGCACGGCGGTCTGGCTGTTGCGCAGGGTTTGCTGGGCGACCCGCTCCGTCTCCTCCATCAGCCGGTCGTGCGGCACGACCTTCGACACGAGATTGCACTGGAGCGCGCGCTCCGCATCGATGGGCTCGCCGGTGAGCAGCATCTCGAGCGCGAGCCCGGAGCCGCACGTGTTGACCAGCCGCGCGATGCCGCCGTCGCCGTGATGGAAGCCGCGGCGGACCTCGAACGACCCGAACATCGCGCGTTCAGACGCGATGCGGATGTCGCAGGCCAGCGCGGTCTCGAACCCGCCCGCCAGCGCCCAGCCGTTGACGGCCGCGACCACGGGCTTGTAGATCCGATGCAGCCCGCGGGTCAGCCCACCCAGCCCGGTCGCCACGTTGTCGCGCACGTAACGCGCCGTGAGGTTCTCGATCCGCGGCGGGATGAACGTCTTCAGGTCCGCCCCGGCGCAGAACGCGTCCCCCGTGCCCGTGACGATCGCCACGTCGACGGCGTCGTCGTCGCGGAAGTCCTCCCACGTCTGCCACAGCAGGTCGTGGGTCTCGGGATCGATGGCGTTCTTCGCCTCGGGCCGGTTCAGCGTGACGTACGCGATCCGGCCGCGCTTCTCGTATATGACCTTTGGCACGGCGCTACGAGGCGACGGGCTCGGGCTGCGGCTCGTACTTCCGCAGCTCGCGACGCGCGATCGACAGCTTGTGCACCTCGTCGGGCCCGTCCGCGATGCGCAGCGTCCGCGCGCCCGCGTACATCGCCGCGAGCGGGAAGTCGTTGCTGACCCCCCCGCCGCCGTGCACCTGGATCGCCCGGTCGATCACGCGGACCGCGACCTCGGGAGCCGCCACCTTGATCGCCGAGATCTCGATGCGCGCGCCCTTGCTGCCGGCCTTGTCCATCAGCCACGCCGTCTTGAGGACGAGCAACCGCGCCTGCTCGATCTCGATGCGCGACTCCGCGATCCACTCGCGGATCACGCCTTGGCGGGCCAGCGGGCGGCCGAAGGTGACCCGCTGATGGGCGCGCTCGCACATCAGGTCGAACGCGCGCTCCGCCATCCCGATCGCGCGCATGCAGTGATGGATGCGGCCCGGTCCGAGGCGCGCCTGCGCAATCGCGAACCCGGAGCCCTCCTCGCCGAGCATGTTCGAGGCGGGCACGCGCACGTCCTCGAACAGCACCTCGCAGTGACCGCCGTGCCCCTGGTCGTAGCCGAACACCGGCAGCGTGCGCACGATCTCGACGCCCGGCGTGTCGAGCGGCACGAGGATCATGCTGTGGCGGCGGTGCGGGTCGGCCTCGGGATCGCTGACACCCATGAAGATCGAGATCTTGCATCGCTCGCTGGCCGCGCCGCTGGTCCACCACTTGTGGCCGTTGATGACGTACTCGTCGCCGTCGCGTTCGATGCGGCTCTGGATGTTCGTGGCGTCGGAGCTGGCGACGTCCGGCTCGGTCATCGCGAAGCACGACCGGATCTCGCCTTCGAGCAGTGGCTCGAGCCAATCCCTCTGCTGATCGGGCGTGCCGAACTCGGTCAGGATCTCCATGTTGCCCGTGTCCGGGGCCGCGCAGTTGAGGGCCTCCGGGGCGATGTGGCTGCGGCCCGTGATCTCCGCCAGCGGTGCGTATTCCAGGTTCGTCAGCCCCGCGCCGAAGCGCTCGTCCGGCAGGAAGAGATTCCACAGCCCGCGGCTGCGTGCCTCCTGCTTCAGCTCCTCCATCACAGGCGGATGGAAGTAGGGATCCCCCGAGTCCTCCACCTGTTCGAACCACACGCGCTCCGCCGGATAGACGTGGCTGTCCATGAACTCGAGCAGGTTCTCCCTGAGCTCCTGGGTCCTGGGGCTGTAATCGAAGTCCATGTGCTCTCCTCCGGAAATTGGCTCGGAGGAGCAGCTTATCTAGCGGCCGTGCGCGCTGTGAAACGATCAGGGGCATGGCCACCGGCGATCTGCGGCGCCTGCGGCGCCATCACGGCTACCCGCTCTTCTACGCGACCGCCACCATCACCCGCCTCGCCGACGACATGTTCTCGGTGGGCGTGGTGCTGCTCGTCTTGGAGCGCACCGGAAGCGCGGCCCTGGCAGGCGCGACAGTCGCGGCGGTGACGCTCCCCAGCCTCGTGACGGGACCGCTGCTCGGCGCGTGGCTCGACCGCAGCGGCCGGCGGCGGCAGGTGATGATGCTCGACCAGGTGCTGGCGGCGACGAGTGTGCTCGCGATCGTGGCGCTGGCCGGAAACGCGCCGGACTTCCTCGTCCCGACGGTCGCGCTGCTGGCAGGCATCACGTGGCCGCTCTCGTTCGGCGGCTTCACCAGCCTGATCCCGGTGATCGTCCCGGACGAGCTGCTCGCGCAGGCGAACGCGCTGGAGGCAACCAGCTTCAACATCGCGATCATCGCGGGCCCGGCCCTGGCCGGGACGATCTCCGCGCTCTCCGGACCCGACACGGCCCTGATCGTCGAGGCGGTGCTGACCATTGCCGCGCTCGGGCTGATCGCGTGGATCCCCCAGATGGATGCGCGCGAGCCCGGGGCGGAGCCCGGACGTTCCCTGCGCGCGATCGCACGCGATGGGCTGCGGGTGGTGGCCGAGACGCCGGCGTTGCGCTCAGTGACCGCAGCGGGGGCCATCGGGCTCGGCGGCATCGGCCTGCTGACCGTCGCATTCCCCTTCTTCGCCGAGCACGAGCTGGGCGTGGATCGCAGCGTGTCCGGCTACATGTGGGCGGCGTTCGCGGGGGGCTCGATGGTCGGGGCGCTGGGGCTCGTGAGGCTCCAGACACGATTCCGTCCCGAGAACGTGATGCTCGGCTCGCTGGCGGCACTGGGCTGCCTGATGTTGACCTGGCCCCTCGCCGCCTCGCTGCCGGTCGCCCTCGGCCTGATCGCGCTCGGCGGGTTCGTGGACGGCCCCGGGCTCGCCGCGACGTTCGGCGCGCGCCAGCGGTGGACGCCGCGCGAGCTGCTCGGCCAGATCTTCACCACCGCCGCTTCTCTGAAGGTCGGCGCGTTCGCGGTCGGAGCTGCGTGCGCCGGGCCGGCGGTCAACGCATTCGGCGCCCGCGGCACGCTGCTGCTCGCCGCGAGCATGCAGTTCACCGCGGTCGCGGTGGGCCTGCTGCTGCGCCGGTCGCGGAGCCCGCTAGATCTTCAGGAGGATGATGGTGTTGACGCCCAGCGCGACGGCAAACGCGATCGTCCAGCGGTTCAGGTTGCGCTCGACCAGCGACCCGCCGCCGAACGGGCCCGCGCCGGCGCCGCCGATGCCGAAGGCGCCCGAGAGGCCGCTGTCCTTGCCCGAGTGCAGGAGCACGAGGAAGATCAGGACGAAGCAGATGAATACCTGCAGGACGCTGAGGATGGTGTACACGGCCGGAAAGTGTAGCCGCCGGTCCGTCGGCCTTCGGTCGGCCGGTCACCCGGGGAGCCTCCTCGGAGACCTAGAACCGTCTTGAGTCTCCGATGAGGCTCCCCGCCTGCCCGGCCTGCGCTCCCACCCCCCTAACCCCACCTGGTTTTCGTCCTCACCTCGCCCGGTTTTCGTCCATCAGCGTGGCCGCTGATCGGTGAGAGAGAGAAGACGGAGCTAGGTCTGTTCCTTCTTGGAGAACTTCGAGGGGCACTTCGTGATCAGGCTGTCGCGTTCGGCGACGAACTGGCCGTTCTCCATCTTGCCCTTCAGGATCACCTCGCGGCCCTCGCGGAAGGGGTCCGGCACGGCTCCGGAGTAGCGCACCGGGACCGACGCCGTGCCGCTGCGGTCGCGCACCCTGAAGAGCAGCCGGTCGTCGGTGCGGCGCACCGAGCCGTCCGCGACCTTGCCGGTCAGCTCGTATGACTTGCCGGGCGTCGCGTTGGCGAGCAGCTCGGAGGGCTGGCGCGTCTCGGTCGCCCCGCTGAACGACGTGTAGATCAGCGCCCCGCCGAGCAGGACGGCGACGCTCAGTGCGATCACGAGGCGGATCGTGCGCTTGCGGCGGGGATCCATGGCCTGCCCCATTATTCCAGGGGCGCGGGGTTATTCGGTAGGGGCCGGCTCGCGCGGGCGATCGCGGCGGGCCCGCTTCGGGGGCCGGCGCGCGTCGGCGGCCGCCACCAGCTCCCGGAGGGCCTCTTCCAGGCCCCCCGTCACGACGTCGATGTCGTCCATCGCGTCGAAATCCCCCAGGAGGCCGAAGCTGACCTTCCCGTTGTAGGAGAAGATCGCGACGGCGAGCGCGTGCTTTTCCGGCAGGAACGCCACCGGTACCACCGTCTCGAGCTCCCGCCCCAGCACGTAGAGCGGGAACTGCGGCCCGGGGACGTTGGTCACGATCAGGTTGAAGAGCCGCGTGGAGAAGTTCAGCCGTGAGGCCTGCGCGAGCACCGTGGGCGGCGCGAAGTCGTTCAGCGCCACGAGCGCCTCGGCGCCCATCACCTGCTTCGACTGCTTGATCTTGCCCATCTCCTCGCGCACGATCCGCAGCCGCTCGACCGGATCCTGCGCGTAAACGGGCAGGGGCGCCCTGAAGACCGCGAGGCGGTTGCCCATCATGCCGCGCTCCTCCTCGGTGCGCATGCTGACTGGGACGAGTGCGCGCAGCTCGAGGCCGCCGGTCTTCACGCCGCGGCTGGTCAGCCAGGTGCGCAGCGCGCCCGCCACGACCGCCAGGACGACGTCGTTGACGGTGCCGCCGAAGGTGTCCTTCACCTTGCGGAAGTCGTCGAGGTGCGAATGCACCCAGCGGTAGGTGCGGTGCGGGCCGATCTCGGCGTTGAGCGGCACGCCGGGCGCCGGGTTCATCAGCTCCCAGGCGACCTCGCCGAGCCCTTCGGCGACCTCCACGGCGTGGGCCGCTGTCTCACGCGGGTGTTGCGCGACCTTCAGCGCGCGGCGGCCGAGGCGCAAAGGCACCTTGGCCAAATTCTCCACGCCGCGGGCGAGCAGGTGTGCCTCGCTCGGCTCGGCCTGCGGCTCCCACGGGCGCACCGGCGGGGTGAGGCCGGCGGGAACGGGGTTCGCGTCGAAGAGCACGGTCGCGAGGTCGACTCCCGAGACGCCGTCGACCAGTGCGTGGTGCGTCTTGCTGATGATCGCAAAGCGGTTGTCTTCGAGCCCCTGCACGAGCCACAGCTCCCACAGCGGCTTCGAGCGGTCGAGCTGCTGCGAGAACAGCCGGCCCGTGAGCTGCTGCAGCTGGCGTTCGTCACCGGGCGCAGGCAGCGAGGAATGGCGCACGTGGTACTCGACGTTGAGGGTGGGGTCGTCGACCCACACGGGCCGCCCGGCCTGCAGGGGCGGAAACGCGAGCTTCTGGCGGAACCGGGGCACGAGGTGCAGGCGCGCCTCGACGTGCTCGACGAACTCGTCGTAGCCGGGCGGCGGCCCTTCGAATACGAGCACCGCGCCGATGTGCATGTGGGCGCGATCGCTCTCCTGGTTCAGAAAGCTGGCATCGGTGGCGCTCAGCCGGTCCAGGTGCGAGACAGCCATGTGACGTAGTCCTCCCTCGGGGATCCAGAAGTCCGCGTAGCTTAGCGGCCGACAGATCCCGCGATTTGCACGTTTTCGTTAACGCAAAGCGGTACCCGTGCGTCTCGGCGTGGGCGGGCAGCCGGCGGGCCTCATCGGAGACTCCCCGGTTTTTTCGTCTCCGAGGAGGCCCTCTGCCCGGCCGCCCCCGAAGAACCTACGCGTCGGCGATCAGCGACTCGACCTTGGTGAGTGACTTCTCGACCCGGCCGACCATGCTGTCGAGCGTGTCCCGCGCGGCGTCGACGCTCTTGCTTGCTCCCGTGAGCGAGCTGCGGATCTTCTGCGCCTCCTTCAAAGCGGACAGCGCCTCGTCGGCCGCGTCGCGCACGCCGGCGGCGTCGAGTGCCAGGTCGCGCTCGGCCGCCATCAGGCAGCGGCACCGCGCGTAGCGGTACGCCAGCTCCAGCGCACGTCCGTCGAGCGTCTGCTTGTCGAGGGTCACGATCATCTTGTTGCCCTCGTACTCGTGCAGCTGCTGGCGCCCGGCGGGCACCTTCTCGTCGGCCGCGACGAGCAGGATCGCAAAGCCGGCGTCGCGTTCGGCCAGGGCTGCGTTCAATGTGTCCCAGGCGCGGTTCTTCGACAGGCGCTCGTCCTTGGCGTCGATCGCGATGCGGCCGCGCGCGGAGCCCGACCCGGCATCGATCTCGATCACGATGTCGCCCTTCTTGCTGCCGCTCTCGGAGCGCTCGTCGCCGACGTGGTGGGCGACGTCGCCGCGGGCCGCAGCCATCTCTTCGAGCAGCTCGAACGCGTGCTGCTCGAACGTCCGGCCCTTGCCGGTGCCCTTCTCACGCTCGGCGGCAAGCTCCGCCTCCGCCTCGCGCGCGCCGTGGATGAGCTTCACCTCGCCCTCGAGCTGCGCGATCTTCTCCAGCAGCTTCTCGTGCGACTCGCCGGACCGCTTGACCTCCCGGACGACGGCTGCCTTGAAGTCGGCCAGCGGGTTGTGGCCGTCCTCGGCCGAGAACTGCCGCAGCAGGTCCTGGCGCGAGTCGCTGAGCGACTTCGCCACGATCTCCTTCACCTGGTGCTGGACCGCGGTGTTGCGATCACCGCCGAAGTGCTGGGCGATCAGCTCGGTGAGCTCGTCCCCGTGGGCCTCGAGCACCTTCGACATCGCGCCGCCGTCCTCGCCGACGAACCGCTCGAACTGCTTCTCGAGATCGTCCCCGATCCGGCGCGCCCGCTCGGCGAAGGCATGCTCGGCCTCGGCGGAAGCGCGCTCGAGTTCGCGCCGGATCGCCTCCACCTCGGCGCCGGTCGCCTCACGATCGAGCACGCGCGCACCGATCTCGAGCGCGTCCGCCACCGTCTCGGCGGCACCGATGTCGCGGCCCTCGCGGTGCTCGATCAGCTCGACCAAGGTGCGGTCTTCGACCGCGAGCCTCTCTATAAGGACCTCGTCGCCGTCGACGCTGACGCGCGCGTCGTGTGGCGCCGCGCCCTCGTCCGGGACCGGCTGCAGGGATGTTTGAAGGGTTCGCACAGCTTCCATGTCGAACTCAGGAAGGTATCTCTGACACCCGACGGAACGTGGAAGATGCCGTGATGCTCCGTCGTTTCCCGGCCGCCCTGACCGCAGCACTGGCCGTGCTCGCCCTGGCCGGCTGCGGAGACGAGTCCGGCGGCGACTCCCCCTCCGCACCCGCGGACGTCCAGCCTGCGGGCACGTACTCGTACTCGACCGGCGGGTTGGAGCGAGTCGGCGGCCCGCTGCCGGGGCGCCACCGCTTCGGTCCCACGAGCACGGTGCGGGTCGATCAGTCGGGCTGCGACCTGACGGAGCGCTGGGACGCGCTGCCGGAGCGCTGGGCGGAATGGCGCTACTGCATCACGGGCGACACCTGGCGGCTGGAATCGGTCACCGACCACCACGAGTTCTTCGGCCAGGTCGAGGAATACGAATACCGCTGCTCCGGGCGGCGTGTGCCGCGCCCCGCACAGATCCGCCAGGGATTCACGTGGACGGACCGCTGCCGCGCGCCGCGCATCGCAGCCGTGGCGCGCGGCGAAGTCGTCTCGGTCGGGCCGCTGCGCGCGGCAGGCGAGCGTGTCGAAGCGGTCCGCCTGCGCGTCCGCACGGCGTTCACGGGGCGCGTCACGGGCGCCTATGTCATGGACTCCTGGCTGCGCCGCACGGACGGCCTGCTGCTGCAGCGCACCTTCGAGAGCGCGACGCGCGCCCGGTCGGCCGTGGGCACGGTGCCCGCGCGGGAGCGCTACACCCTCCGCATCCGGTCGCTCACCCCGCGCTGACATCGCGTGTGTAGGGGATCCGCAGGCGGGTAAGGGCCAATTACATGCTTATCGCAGCCATCATCGCTTTCTGCATCCTCTTGTTCCTGGTGGCGATCCTTGCCCCGCGGATGTCTCGACATCTGGAACGCGGCGGAGCGAAGCCGCTCAGCATGGGTCAGCGGGGCGCCAGCAAGGCTCCGGGCCCGCTGGGACGCTGGCTCCAGAAGCCGTTCGGGTCATCGCGCAAGGCCGTGCACAAGAGCGGCTCGGCCGGGCGCCGCACGCGCTCGAAGCTCGACTAGCGCAGCCTCAGCGCCGGAAGACCAGCTTCGTCCAGTCGCGCTCGAGCAGCGCGGCAGGCGCGTCGTCCCAGTCGACGACGCGGGTCGTCACGCGCTCCGGCGCGATCCTCCCGCTCGCGGCCAGCTCGAGCACGTGCGGCATGGCCGCCCGCGCGTGCACTCGCCCGGTCACGAAGGTCACGCCCTTCATGTACATCTCCAGCACCGGCAGGGCGGGCTGGTCGCCGAAGTAGATGCTCGTGCTGGTGCAGATGCCGTCCGGCTCGGTCGAGCGCAGCGCCAGCATCAGCTGTTCCGCGTCGTTGCTCGCATCCACGGTGACCTGGAACCGCCCCGGCCGCTCGCCGGAGCGGTCCTGCGCCTCCGCGCCGATCTCCTCGGCGATCGATCGCCGGCCGGGGTCGGAGTCGACGTACACGACGCGCTCCGCCCCCAGTGCGACGGCGACCGCCGCGGCGTACAGCCCGATCGACCCCGGCCCCGCCCCGCCCATCACGAGCACGGCCGCGCCCGGGTCGCGCTCGAGCGGCGGTCCCACGGCGCGCCACGCGTCTGCAATGTTGTCCGAGGCGCTTGCGACCGCGGCGGGGTCCATCCCGGCCGGGAGCGGGACCAGCATGTGGTCCGCATAGGGAACCCGCACCGCTTCGGAGAGGAACCCGCCCCAGTCCCCGCCGGCCTGCCCGAACCCGTACATCGAGAACGGCGGCACGGTGCGGCAGTTGGCGGTGCGCCCGCGCCGGCAGGCTGCGCACTCCCCGCAGGACACCTGGAACGGCACGCTCACGAGCGCGCCGGGCCGCACTCCGCGCACTGAATCACCGACGTCGACCACCTCGGCCACGCACTCGTGCCCCAGCGCGATGGGCGCCGGGAAGGGCGTCCCTCCCACGACCATCGCCCAGTCGAGGTCGCAGGTCGCCACGGCCACCGGGCGGACGACCGCCTCGCCGTCGCCCTCGATCGTGGGCGCGTCCGCGTCGCGGAACTCCACCTCCTCGCCGGTCCACGTGAGCGCCCGCATCGCAGCCGATCCTAGGCTGGAGCCGGAGCCCGCTGTGTGACGTGCATTACTCCGCGTGCTCGCCGACCGAGAACCAGTACGCGATCCCCTCCGGGTTGACGTACACCGGAGCGCCGTTCGCTTCGAAGGTGAGCTGGATCGGCGCCGATCCGCCCGCCGCCGCATGCGCCTCGCGCACGGCTCCGACGTCTTCCAGCACGCGCAGCATCAGGTCGCTGTCGCCGAGGAACTTGATCACACTGGCCATGTCGCCTCCTGTCCTGGTGATGACTCGGTCTCTACATAGTGGGGTCCGGGAGCCGATGCTAGATGGGACCAGGCCGCCGGGCTGCCGCCCGTGGGTCAAGTGTCGCCATTGCAAAGCCGAATTCAGGCAATAGCGATGTCGACAGGACCCACAGCCAGCGGGGTGCCGCCGCCGGTGGAAGCCCCCTTCGAGTCCCAAGACCCGGCGGACCAGCCTGAACCCGGCCTGGCGGGCCGGATTGCGCGCGTGAGCCCCGTGTGGTGGCTGAACTGCGCCATCGCCGGTGCGGCGGTCGCGCTCTTCTTGCTGGTCGTGCAGGACCTGCCGGCGCTGATCGACCCTCATCTGCCCTGGTGGGGCCTCGCGATCGGCTTCCTGGTGGCCGAGAGCTGCGTGGTGCACCTGCAGTTCCGGCGCAGCGCGCACTCGTTCTCGCTGGGCGACCTCCCGCTGGTGTTCGGCCTGCTGTTCGCCACGGGCGGCGACGTCGTGCTGGGCGCACTGCTGGGCTCGGCGGCGACCCTCGTGATCGAGCGGCGCCTGGCCCCGGTGAAGCTGGTCTTCAACCTCTCCCAGTTCGCGCTCGCGGCCTCGATCGCAACGATGGTCGTGCACGGCGTCGCGCCCGAGGGAGCGGCGCTCGACCCCGCCACGTGGGCCGCGGTACTGCTCGGCACGATGTCGAGCGCGGTCATCACGGTGATGCTGATCGGCGTGGCCATCTCGCTGTCGGAGGGCACCCTGCGCCTCAGCACGATCGGCCAGATGTTCGCGATGGACTTCGTCGTGACGGCCACGAACACCTCACTCGGCCTGGCCGGGGCGATCGTGGTCTCGACCGACGCGCGGGCGATCCCGCTCCTCGCGGTCCCGGCGCTCGTCGTCTACCTCGCTTACCGCGCATATCTCATGGAGCGCCAGCGCCACGAGCGGCTCGAGTTCCTGTACGAGGCCACGCGCACCCTGTCGCGCTCCCCCGAGATGGTGCTCGCGCTGGAAGGCCTGCTGGAGCGGTCGCTGGAGTCGTTCCGCGCAGAGATGGCCGAGATCGTGCTGTTCGGCTCCGAGGGCAATCCGCCGCTGCGGACCACCCTGGGCCCCGGGGACTACAAGGAAGTGATGGAGCCGATGGACTCCGTCGTGGCCGGGGAGCTGCGCGCCCTGGTCGACGCCGACCGGCCCGCACTCCACATCACGCGGCCGTTCGGGTCCGAGCAGCTGCGGCGTTACCTGGACGGCCGCCTCGTGACCGACGCGATGGTCGCCATGCTGCCCGGTGAGGACCGCGTGATCGGGACCATCATGCTGGCGAACCGGTACGGCGTCATCAGGTCGTTCACCGACGAGGACCTGAAGCTCTTCGAGACGCTCGCCAACAACGCGAGCGTCGCGCTCCAGTACGACCGGCTTGAGCAGGCCGTGCACCAGCTGCGCGCCCTCCAGGACCAGCTGCACCACCAGGCCTTCCACGATCCCCTCACCGACCTCGCGAACCGGAGCCTGTTCAGCAACCAGGTGAAGGCGGCGCTCGACACCGCCACGGGCGAGGTGGCCGTGCTGTTCATCGACCTGGACGACTTCAAGACGTTCAACGACTCGTTCGGGCACGGCGCCGGGGACGAGCTGCTGGTCGCCGTCGCGCGCCGCCTGCGCGAGTCGGTGCGCCCCGACGACGCCATCGCCCGGCTCGGAGGCGACGAGTTCGCCGTGATGGTGAGCGACGAGGGGTCCGTCGGCGAGAGCGCCACGATGGTCTCCGAGCGCATCATGAAGGCCTTCGAGCAGCCCGTCAGCGCGGCCGGCGAGATCATCTTCGTGCACACCTCGATCGGCATCGCCACCACGCACGACTCGCAGGACGCGGACGAGCTGATCCGCAACGCGGACCTCGCGATGTACCGCGCCAAGGAGTCGGGCAAGGGCCGGTACGCGATGTTCGACCCGAGCATGCGGGACGCGGTCCTGAAGCGGCACGGCCTCAAGGAAGAGCTGCAACGGGCCGTGGAGCGCGGGCAGCTGATCGTCGAGTATCAGCCGATCGTCTCGCTCGAGAGCGGCGACGTGAGCGCCGCCGAGGCGCTGGTGCGATGGAACCACCCGGGCCGCGGCCGGCTCCTGCCGTCCGAGTTCGTGCCGCTCGCGGAGGAGACGGGGATGATCATCGCCCTGGGCCAGTTCGTGCTCGAGGAGGCTTGCTGCAGCGCCCGCGGCTGGCAGGCCGCGGCACGCGGCCAGGCCGGCATCGGGGTGCACGTGAACCTTTCCGCCGTCGAGCTGCGGGATCCCAACCTGCCCGCGACGGTCGAGGCGGCGCTGGAGCAGTCGGGACTCGACGCCAACCTGCTCGTGCTCGAGATCACCGAGAGCCTGCTCCAGGACGCCGAATCGAGCCAGTCGGCCCTCCGCGCGCTGCGGGGCCTGGGCGTGCGGCTCGCGCTCGACGACTTCGGGACCGGCTACTCGTCCCTCAGCTACCTGCGATCGCTGCCGCTCGACATCCTCAAGATCGCCAAGCCCTTCGTGGAGGGAATGGCCCGCGGCAGCCAGGAATCCTCGTTCGCGCGGATGATCATCGACCTGGCCAACGCGCTCGACCTGCATGTCGTCGCCGAGGGCATCGAGTCCGCGGAGGAGCTGGAGGCTCTCCGCGACTTGCACTGCGAGCTGGGCCAGGGCTTCTACCTCGCAAAGCCGCTGGGGCGCGACGAGGCCCCGAAGGCCCGCAGCCTGTTCGACTTCGCCGGCGTGGAGTAGTTCGTCCCCGCCGCCGTCAGCCGCCTCTGGGCACGGGCGAAAACCGGGTGGGTAGGGCAGTGCCCGGGCGACCGCGCTGACTTTCCACGTCACAGGGGAAAAGTCAGCGCGCATGGCATGAGGGGTCGATTTGCTACCGCCTCGGTAGTCAAGCGACCGCGCCTGCGCCACCGCACCGCGTACCCACCAGGTTTTCGGCCCCGCCGAGCGCCGTACGGGCGCCCGCCCCTACCCCCACCCGGTTTTCGGTCCCGCCGAGCGCCGTCCGGGCGTCATGAAGCGCGCGAGTTTTCCCGCTCCAGCAGCCGATTAAACGCGGAAACCGGCGGTTTGGGGCCTGCACCCTAGAACAAAGGTCCAAAACCCCCACAAAGAGTTGCCGGGGTTCTTTCCCTCCACGATGGTGGAGTTCGGCCCCCCGCCGAAGACGCAGCGAAGCAAGAGCTGCCAGGTCAGGACGGGCCGCTGGATGCCCCCCCTTCCCCCGAGATCGACACGGAGGTTGATCCGCGTGACCTACTCTGCCCCCCCGCTGCGCATTCGCTGGGGTTTCAGCGCCTTCAGCGCTGTTGCTCTCCTGATCGCAGCCGTCTCCCTTTCACTCGCCATCGCCAAGGCGGGCGCCCCTGCGCCCACCAGCGACCTGCCCGCCCCGGCAGCGACGCTGGACGGCGGCGCGAGCCCCGCACTCGTGAAGCTGGCCGGCACGAAGCCCGCCACGCAGGTCGAGGCGATCGTGCAGTTCGAGACCGGCGTCAAGCCGAGCACCTCGCGCGAGCTGGTGCGCACGGCCGGTGGCCGCGTGACCGGCGACCTGCACGTGATCAACGGCCTCGCGGCCCGCATGACCGCTTCCGAGGCGAACGCCCTCGCGTCGCGTGACGGCGTCCGCGCGGTGTCGCTGAACGCCGGCGTCAAGTCGCAGGCCCGTGGGTTCCGCAAGGCAGCCCAGCAGTCCGGCATCGACGCCTCGGAGCTCGCCACTTCGTACAACCAGTCGCTCACGTCCGACCAGGCGTGGGGCACCTACGGGACCGGCGAAGGAGTCGGCGTGGCCGTGATCGACACGGGCATCGCCGAGGACATGCCGGACTTCCAGGTCGCCAAGAACGGCAACGGCCGCGGTCAGTCCCGCGTCGTCGCGACGGCGGTCACGAACCCCGAGGCCAAGACGGACTACGACAAGTACGGCCACGGCACGCACGTGGCGGGAATCATCGCCGGCAACGGCAACAACCGGCACCACCGGGACGCACTGGAAGGCCAGTACGTCGGTGTTGCTCCTGACGCGAACCTGATCTCGGTCAAGGTCGATGACGACCGGGGCAACGCGACGATCCTCGACGTCATCTACGGCCTGCAGTTCGTGGTCGACCTCAAGGACGAGTACAACATCCGCGTCGTCAACCTGTCGCTCGAGTCGAGCGTCGCGGAGTCCTACAAGACGGACCCGCTCGCCGCGGCAGCCGAGGCGGCCTGGTTCAGCGGCATCGTGGTGGTCGCGGCCGCCGGTAACCGCGGATCCGACCCCAAGGCCGTTTCCTACGCACCCGGCAACGACCCGTTCGTGATCTCCGTCGGCGCAGTCGACGACATGGGCACGAGCAAGCTCAGCGACGACAAGCTGGCCTCGTGGTCGAGCCGCGGCAAGACGCAGGACGGTCACAGCAAGCCGGAGATCCTCGCCCCCGGCTCGGGCATCGTCTCGACGCTCGCCCCGAACAGCGAGTTCAAGTCGATGTGCCCGACCTGCATCGTCGGCGGCCAGTACATCCGCGCAGGCGGCACCTCGATGTCCGCGCCGATGGTCTCGGGCCTCGTGGCGATCATGCTGGAGAACCGCCCCACGCTGTCGCCCGACCGCGTCAAGGGCATGCTGATGACGAGCGACCGCAACGTCCCGGGCGTGGGCGACGAGGCCTACGCGCTGGGCGCGCTGAAGTCGAACTCGACCTACAACCCGAACGCAGGCATCGAGCCGAACACGTTCGTCGACCCGGCCACCGGCAAGATCGACTACGCGCGTTCGCGCTGGAGCCGGTCGCGCTGGAGCGGCGCGGGCATGAACCGCTCCCGCTGGAGCTGTGACTGCTCCAAGACGACCAACGGCAGCATCGACCCCACGCGCTCGCGCTGGAGCCGGAGCCGCTGGTCGACCAGCTGGACCATGTAACTCCTCCCCCGCCCCTCGGCCCGGACAGCCGGGCCGAGGGCCCCAACTTCCTCCCAACACGAAGCACCCTCCCACATAAGCAGTACTCCCACATAGCAGTACCTCCCTCCCCCACTCACGGCCCGCGCAAGCGGGCCGTGAGCCGTTGCGGAGGATTTCCCGAAGGCCCTCGGACACCCGTTAGGGTCGGCGCGTGAATTCGCTGAACGGAACGCCGGCGGCGCCGGTCGCATCGGCGCACGTGTTCCACTACCGCTCGCCGCGCGACGCGGCGCGCAGCCTGATGCGCGATCGGGCCGTGCTGGCGCGCGCGGACGGGTTGCTGTTCCGGCGGCTGGTGTTCGTGGGCTCGGCACGCCGGGAGGGATTCACCATCGGGCTGGTCGACCCGCGGCGCCAGATGGCGATGTGCGTGTGGGAGGACGAGGCGGCGCTCGCCCGGTTCCAGCTCCAGTCGCCCATCGCGCGGGCGTGGCGGACGCGGACCGACGAGTACTGCGAAGTGCTGATGCGCCCCTTCCGCACGCACGGCACCTACCGCGGACACGAGCCGCTCGCCGGGCTGCCCGCACAGCGCCCGGGCAAGGGCCCGGTCGCGATGTGGACGTTCGCGAACATCGCGCCCCGCCACCTCCTGTACTTCTGGCAGGGCATCCGGCGGGCCACACCGGTGCTGTTGGAGTCGCCGGGCCTGATCGCAGGCATCGCGGGCCCCGAGCACATGTACCGCGGCGCGATGACCTTCACGATCTGGGAGCGGGCGGAGGCGCCGCTGAGCTTCGCCTACCGGCGGCCGCCGCACCGCGAGATCGTCAAACGGGTGCGCGCGGAGGGTCGCCTGATCGACTCGATGTTCATCCGCTTCGAGCCGTACGCGGCGTCGGGGAGCTGGCCGGGGTACAGCGCGTTCGCGCCGCGGTTCGACGCGTTTGCGCGTGGCCTCGAGGAGTCCCAAGAACCGGTAGGTACAGGAGCGGCCTGAGCCGAACTTTGGCCCGTCCGTAACACCTGTGGTTACGCGCGGGACAAAGTTCGCCGGTTAGGCCGAGTAGGCCATGGCGAGGCCCGGCCGCGGCCAGTCGACCGCCACCAGCTTGCCGGCGCCCGACAGGGTCACGTAAGCCGTGCGCAGGTCGTCGCCGCCGAAGCACACGTTCGTGACGAACAGGTCGCCGCACTCGACGAACTCGACCACGGAGCCGTCGTCCGGGCTGAGCGCGGTGACGCCGCCGGAGCCGAGCGTCGCCACGCACACGTTGCCGTCGCCGTCCACCCCCAGCGAGTCGAGGAACTGGAAGCCGGGCAGCCGGGCGAGCAGCTCGCCGCCGTGCGGCAGCAGTCCCTCCGGCACGGTCACGTCGCCCGGCCCGGCGACTTCCCAGTGCCAGACGCACGCGCTGTAGGTCTCCGCCACGTACAGGCGGGATCCGTCCGGCGACAGGCCGACCCCGTTGGGGGAGTCGAGCG
>Ga0209382_10003105_pt1 | contig 23282 bp, 20 predicted proteins | sample SoiMetdeltSBSDD5_FD_187599 | JGI IMG/M metagenome (GOLD analysis project Ga0209382, IMG submission 187599) | Bulk soil microbial communities from a Populus tree surrounding site in Tennessee, USA - Soil MetaG P. deltoides SBSDD5 (SPAdes) (version 2) | ecosystem: Environmental > Terrestrial >...
TTTGGCCAACCTGAATGTCCGCTTTGGGTCATTAGCGAACATTCCGGCCGCCAATCGCCATGTCCGCTTTACCCCGAAAGTGGACATCCCGAGTGCGTGGAAAATTTTTGGGCCATGCCTTCGCATCCGTCACCTTCCCGAAGGTTTTTTGCATGTCGCTGAAAAAATGCACGACCCTCCGCCATCACCGCGTCAGTCGTGTGTCGCGAAGGACCCGACTTTAGGTCCTATCTGTCACCCCGCAGTCACCCCAAGATTTGTTACATAAGCCCTTGCCCCGCGGGGGCTTTCTGCTTAACTGCGGGGTGACCCGGTGGTGATAGTATCCTGAAAACTTTGTGCCCCCGGTGTGCCCCCGCGGGAGGTTGCCGCATGTCACGTGCTCTCACTGATGCCACCGTCCGAAACATCCAGGCGCCGAGCACGGGCCGCCTCGAGATTAGCGATCCCGGCTGCCGCGGGCTCGAGCTCCGCATCACTTCGACCGGCGCCAAGACTTTCGCGTTTCGGTTTCGTGACCGCTATTCCAAGCGTGTTGAGCGCATCACCATTGGTCGTTACCCGGACGTGATGCTGCGCGACGCCCGGCTGCGCGCCGATGAGCTTCGCCGTGAGACGGCGGCCGGCCGCAACCCCGCAATCCACAAGCGCGAGGCGCCGGCACGCACGTTCGGAGCCCTGGCCGGTCGTTACATCGTCGAGCATGCCCGTCGCTTTAAGCGGTCTGCCGATCAGGATGAGCGCAATCTCCGCCTACATGTCCTGCCGCGCTGGGGCCGGCGCGATTATGCCGGCATCGGCCGCGCCGACGTCATTGCGTTGGCCGAGAGGCTCGCGGCTGCCGGCAAGCCGGTACTTGCCAATCGCGTGCAGGCATTGGTGAGCTCAATCTTCAGCTTCGCTGTTGACGCTGCTCTACTCCCTGCCAATCCCTGCCTGCGGCTGCGCAAGCGCGGCCAAGAGAAGGCAAAGACCCGTACGCTCGCCGACGAAGAGATCCGGTTGCTGTGGCAGCGTGCCGTCGAGCCGCCCGTGTCGCGCACAGTCGGCTTGGCCTTGCGCCTAGTGCTGTTGACCGGCTGTCGCCCCAGCGAGGTGGCCGGCATGACCGCGGCCGAGATCGAGATCACCGACGCCGGGAAGGTGAAGTCCTGGACCATTCCGGCAGCCCGATCGAAGAACGGTCGCGCGCACTATGTGCCGCTGGCGCCGCTGGCCGGCGAGCAGATCGCCGAAGCGCTCACGCTCGCGAATGGTGACGCCGCGGTGTTCCCCTCGCGCGCTGGGAAGGTCGCGGGCCACGCGCTCGCCGTGGCGATGGCGCGCATCGGTGCCGCGATTGGCACCGACGATTGGCCAACGCCGCACGATCTGCGGCGGACGTGTGCCACTCGCTTGGCGGCAGCCGGTATTCCCGCGGAAGACGTGCGCGCCGTGCTCAACCATGCGCGCGCGGATGTCACCGGCAAGCATTACGATCTCTACGATCGCGCCAAAGAGAAACGCGCCGCCTTAACTCACTGGGCACAGTTCATTACCGGAATCCTTGTGCCGGCGCCGACGGACAACGTCGTCGCTCTGCGTGGCTGAGTGGTCAGCAAGCCCACAGGACGACCGATCGGCCGGCCGCGCAAGTCGCGACCGCTTCCACCGCCGCGCGAACAGAAGCTGGCGCAGAAATTCCTGAGAGACGCCGATTGCCACGCCGTCGCCTTTCTCGACGCGAAGCTCGCGCTTGAAATGGGATCGAAGCGCGCCTGCGCGATGGGGATCGCTGCGTGGCAAGTCGGCATTGAAGGAGACCCGCCGCGGGTTTCCGATGATGGGCGGGTCATCACCAATTGGGAACTCGAGCGCACCATAAGGGGCGCTAAAGCGGGGACGCTGGAAGGCCGGGCCTCGACACTGCGAGTCAAGCAGGGGCGCATCCGCAGCGCGGAGGAGGGCCGCTGGCGGACGGCGATGGCATCCGCATTCGTGCTCGTGCTTTGCGCCCGCCGCGACTCGGAAGCCGTGAGGTCCGCCATTATCGAGCGAGCGGAATCCGTCAACGAAGGCGACTTCGCCAGACGTGTCATGCTGCCGATGCTCAAGGAGAAATTCTCACCAAACCCGTCGCCCGAATTTCCAGGCAAAATCGTATCCACTAACGAGGTCGCGTAATGGTTTAGGTTTCCTCCCGACTGCGGGGTGACTGGCCCCTCGTTGATTGGAGGAGACGAATGAGAGCATTAGCAAATTGGCAATTTGACGCGTCACTACCCCTACAAACTAAGCGCGGAACCAAGCAGGCCCTACGTTGCGGTGACGATAAGCTTGAAGACCTAATCGAGCGGGGCCTCCTTGATATCGTTTACATCGGTCGATCGCCCCGGATCACCACCGCGTCGATCATGAAAGTGGCATCGACGGGCACCCAAGTCGCAATAGAAGCCGCCTAAACGCCAAAATGCAAAACGGCGCCCGTGTGGGGCGCCGTTCGCATTTTCATTGACCGCCATCCCACTGATTTCACGGTCAACCGGGATGGCAAAGCAAGGAGAAGCAAGGTGTCCGCGTCTTATAGAGATAGCCCCCGCCGCCGGCAACTGGCCGGCCGGCCCCCAACGGCAATGCAGGACGCATTCCTGCGCGCAATAACACGCTTGGCGGCACGTCGACCCGATCGCTCCGCCCAAATCGCCCTTCCCACCGGCATCGCCAATATCGGCGAAGTCGAGCTCGTTCTGCGCGCCTTGGGCGCGATCCGGAACGATCAAAGGGCTCCACGATGATCAAGGTTTACGCCGACGGCCGTATGGCCGAGATCATCATCAATTCGACGGCGAAACCGATCAGCGCCGACATGTTGGTGCTCGTGATGACCATGAACGGCATCACAGCCGTCAAAATAACCCGAACGACACAAGCCGTAAAAGAAAGCCCGCTCTCCGCGGCTTGTGACCCAACAGGAGAGCGGGCGAAGTAAATCTCACAAACATATGGAGGGCCTAACATGGCCAAAGATACACCAAAACTGCACGCTGTTGACGGTGGCATAGCGCCCGAAACAGTGGGCAATCCGGATGCGGCCGACGATCTGGCGATCGATCAAGCGCATCTCGAAGAGTATGCGAACCCGGGAACGGAATCGGGCGTGGTCGAGTGCGAGAGGCCGGCCAAAGGGCACTTCTTCACAGTACGGCCAGAAACGGGCAAGCCCTACAAGGACCGAGCCTTCTACTTCCTCCTGCAGATGGAGGGACGCGACCCTTACCTCGTCGCACCCAAGATCGCGGAACAGAAGACGGAAGAAGATACGATCCGCCCCGTCCTCATCGTTCGCTTCGTTACGATGGCGGGCGAAGAAGGGCTGTGGCCGCTCAAGCTGAACCCGCCAGATGGCAGGTCGAATAATTATAATACGAGCGCGCTGAACATTCTGGAGCTCGCGGAGAGCGGCAAGTGGGTCCGGATTGTGTCGGCCAAGAAGTACTATCGACACCAGGTCTCCAAGAAAACATTCGATAAGGTGCCGCCGAAATTCACGGATCGCCCGTTCAAAGACCTAATCGAGATCGCGTTCAAGGACCGGATCGTCAAAACCCTTGATCACGAAATCTGGGACGTTCTGGAAAACGGAAGCGACAAGTGAGCAATAGCCGAGAAATCGTCTGTTCTCGCGTTGTATTCGTCGATAGTGAGTTTGACGCGAAGAAGGGCCAGGGCGAACGCCCTGGCTTTCCCGTTTGCATCTGCGCAATCGAAATTGACCAAAACGGCCGCGAGACGGAGCACCGCCTCGCGGCACCTTATCCCGCGAAAGCTCCGTGGGATCGGGGTGATCCATTTCTCGCGATTGGCTTTGCACTTTCGGCCGAAGCCGGAAGCTTTCTGCACGTGGGCTGGGAATTCCCCATGCCAGCGGTTGATCTCTACGCCGAGTACATGGTGATCCATAACACCGAAATGTCGCGTGACGGAGACCGCAAGCAACCTGGTCCGAGTTTGATTCAGGCGAGTCAGCGTTACGGCGTTGTCGGAATGGACAAGACCTACAAAGAAGATATGCGGTCGCTCGCCTATACGAAAACCCATCACACCCCGGAAGAGATCGCGCTCCTACAGGACTATTGCGTCGAAGATAACCGGACGGCGATGCGACTGTATCGCGCAATGCGGCCGCGTATCGACCTGCTGCGCGCGCCAATACGCGGCGCGTTCATGATGGAAATCGAGCGCATACGCCGGCGCGGAATCCCGATCGATATGCTCACCTATCGCCCGACAGTACAGCGTGCACCTGTAATCGTTCCAAAGATGCGCGCAGAGCTGAACCGTACGCTTGGCGCTGAGGTTTATTTTCAAAACGTGTTTAAGCGCGCGACCATGTTTCAGGTCATGCGACGAAACGGAATCCCAATTCCGATCGACCCGAAGACGAGGAACCCCAGTTGCGCCACGAAGCTGATCAAAAGCATGATCGAAACCTATCCGCTGTTGAAGCACTATTACGAAAACAAGCGGATGATTGATGCACTGAAAAATTTAAAATTAGAGATCGGCTCGGACAACAGAAACAGATTTTGGTTTAATCCATTTGGCACAAAAACGGGAAGAAATAATCCGAGTACAAATCGGGCGCTTTTTGGACTGCCCCACACTATGCGGTCCTTCATGAAACCGGCGCCGGGTATGGCGATTGCACAGATTGATTACGGTAACGAAGAGGCCGGTGCGGCTGCTTTTCTGTCGGGCGATCCCACAGCGATCGCGGACTATTTATCCGGCGACTTATATCGCCAATTTGCAGCAACCTCGCTCGGCATTCTCAATCCGACAGAACAACAGCGCCAAGTTTATAAGGCGATAGTTCTCGGACGCATCTATGGCAAGGGCGCGGCTTCGCTCGCCCGCGATCTAGGAATTTCTAAATCTCAAGCGCAGCGCATCATGGATCAAATGACCGCGCGCTATCCGGTATTGAGCGCCTGGCTTGAGCGCGTAACTACCAAAGCCGCGCACTGCGTGCCGATCACTTGCACTCTCGGCTGGTCATTAACGGCGACCGGGCGACCAGGAGAGGAAAGAACATTTTTAAATTTTCCGATGCAAGGCAACTGCAGCGAATTACTGCGTCTGGTGCTGATACGCGCAAGCAAGTTGCCCGTAATCGGGTGCGCGCACGACAGTTTTTTAATCGAGGACACTATCGATAGAATCGAGGAGTCCGTTGTAGAAATGCAGAAGATCATGCGCCAAGCGTCTCGCGATCTATTTGGCTTCGAACTGCGTGCCGACTGTAAACCGAATGACATCGTGCGCTTCCCCGACCGTTTCGTAGATAAACGCGAGCGCGAAGACGGAATGCAGCATTGGAATTGGTTGATGGCGCTAATTACGGGGGAGTGTGATGGAGAATCTGCATATTACCGGCATGGAGATGCCGCCGCGGCCGCGCTCGGTGAAAAAGAAACGCCAAACGCGCTTCAAGACGCGATGGGTCAAACTCCATTGGCGATGGGTTAAAGCGCTTCGGCAATCTGAGAGTGCAAGCACATATCGGCTTGCTCATACGATCCTGTTTGAGGCGTTCAAGCGTGAACAGGTGGGTGGGGAGATTGTGTTGTCGATGGAGGTTACCGGGATGCCGAGCACCACGAGGATAAGGGCAACAACGGAGCTGGTGAGGTTGGGCCTAATCGAGGTGAGTTGTCATGGCAGGCAAGCGGCTAGGGTTCTTAGACTCTATAAGTAAGAACATCATAAGAAATAGAATAAGACGCTGTTCCCCACCAATGGGGAAGGAAGCCCCATATATGGGGAAGACTTCCCCATATATGGGGAAGGGAATATATACCGTTCCGCATGGCTAAAGGTCTCCCTCCGGGATGTTACGCCGGCCGACAATTGGCCCGATGGACGTTGGAAAGTCATTGCGGCCGACGCCGATCGTGATCAATACCGTCGGCCTTGGTGCCGGGTTGTGGTGTCAGAACGGCGGCTGGAATCTATTAAACAATCGATCGGGCGGCGGATGTTGAACTCCCGATATGCTCGATTGCCCGGCCGTATTAGCCGCGCCAGGCTTCGGTCACGGGAACGGTCAAAACACAACATGCGCTATGTTCGCTTTACCCCCCAAAGCGGACATGTGCGGTGCAACTAGGTATGTCCGCTTTGGGCCATAAGCGGACATGTTTGCGAAAGGGCTGTTCTCGACGATGATTGTTGGCCCCAGATCTTTCCCAGTCGTTGTCCAAGCGCCCTCGCAAGAATATCGGTCACGCCGCCCCGGCGCCGCCGTCACGACCAGCGTAACCGCCTTGTTGGGATAGTTCTCACCATGGGCGCCCCAGAAGCCATGCGCAACCAAACAGCCGCCGCCCGCGCGACATTGCCATTTCTTCATTGCACCCCCCTGCATCGCCCCAAAAAAAGCGCGGCGCGCTCGAAAGATCGTGGGCCGAAGTTAACCGCTCACTTGGATACTTTGAATACGCGGTCCGGCCTTTTTTCCGTTCTTACGTTTCTGCGAATCATCGAGATGGTGCGCCCCGTAGTGCATCAACCTGGCGGCGTTGCGCAATGTTGTAGGCTCCCAGTCTGGGGCGAGTTTAGCCATGATGTCGATCGCCGCACCGGCAAGATGGTCTGCCAACATTGAGACGACCGCCGCCGAGTTTCGCCGCTTGCAAGCTTTGTAGATTTCCTGATGTTCCTCGGCTGCTCGGTGGAATATATCCGTCAAACCCGACTGCATGGCGTTGTATACGTATCGTTCGCTACGTTGGCAGTCGACATACATGCGTTGCTGCAGCAGCGGATTCGCCCGACAGAAAAGCATTTGATGAAATGCCCTGTGATTTTCGATCCAGCGGCTAAAATTCTTTTTCTCTTCATCCTTACGGAGTTGGCGCAAGAGTTTTGCGAGTTTTTCGACGTCCTCATCGGTCATGCTTTGTACAGTGACAGCCGCTGAAATACCTTCGTTGGCGATTCTCGATACATAAAGCGCTTCGAGTTCACGCGGATCAAAACCCAGCACTCGGCAACGGTAGTTTGGTTCGGCGCCGACTAAGCCCTCTTCCTGCAGCATGCGTAGCGCCTCTCGCACCGGCGTGCGGCTGACTTTGAGACACGTTGCGACCTCGACCTGCGACAGGATCGTGTCCGGTGAAAGAGCGTTCGATAAGATCAGATTGCGCAGATATTGATGTATATCGACCGACACGCGGCGATGATTGTCGCCGACGAGCGGGCGCAGAATCTTCCGTAACGGCGGCATTTTGCGTTGTCTGTTTTGCTGCCTGGCCATAACTCTGGTCAGCTTAGTCGGGGTGCGGATTTTTTTAAGCGCGGATCCATGATCCGCCGGACCGCCGCAATGACTTTGTCGGCGGTGGGCGTAATGGCGTCCTCGAGCGGTTTGGAGAACGGAACCGGAATGTCTGGACGCGTCACGCGGACGACTGGGCTTCGCAGATACTCAAATCCCTCTTCCGCAATGATCGCCGATATTTCCGATGCCACTCCACAGCTTAGTGGTGCCTCATCGATAATCACCAGCCGCCCGGTCCGGTAGACTGAATCCAAGATCGTCTTGTGGTCAAGCGGCACTAACGTGCGCGGATCAACAACCTCGACCTCGATGCCATCCGCTACGAGCTGCTCGGCGGCTGACATTGCCGCATGGACAACGAACGATGTCGCCACCAGCGTCACGTCGCGACCGGCGCGCTTAATATCGGCTCGACCAAATGGAACGGTGTAATCCTCTACCGGCACGTCCCCTTCGATGTCCATCAGACGCGCATGGTTGATGAAAATCGTTGGGTTGTCGCTTTTGATCGCGCTGCGCATCAGACCTTTCACATCATATGGACTGGAAGGAAGCACGATCTCCAGGCCCGGCGCGTTCCACAGCATCGCCTGCGGACTTCCACTATGCTGGCCGGCACCGCCGCCACGCAGGCCATGCAGCATGTGATAAACCACAGGAACCCGAAGGCTTCCGCCCGACATATACCGGGCGACAGCGGCCTCGTTTACCATTGGGGACCAGCCGACATAACTGAAACTTGCGGTGCCGATGTCCACAAATGGGCGCGCGCCTGCCATCGCAGCACCAGCCCCGATACTGACGATCGCCGCTTCGGATGTGGGCGGATCGTAAAGGCGGTCGGGAAATTCGGTACGAATGGAATCCATCAGAATCCGCTTAGGCCCTAAGCCAAGCACATAGCTTCCAACCAGGCTAAATGTCGGATCTTCCGAAAGGCTGGTGCGCAAGGCTTCAACGATTGCACCGGCATAACTCATCTTCCTCATCGCGGGCTCCTCAAGCAAACACGTGTTCGTGTGCCGTTTCGGACAACGGCATGGGGCTCTCGATCGCAAAAGCCGCGCCTGCCTCAACTCGCGCACGCGCATCCTTGTCGTGAGCCATGACCTCATCCTGCGAGACATATCCATGGGCGACAATATCGCGTGCCGTACGTAGCAGAGGGTCGTGATCTCGCAGCCAGGCGACATGCGGACCTTTGAGCCGCGCTGGGTCCCAGGCCTCGTTCAAATCCGTAACTGTCGCAGGCTCGGGCCACAACGGACTGCTGCCGGGCCACCGGACCGTAAAGGCCTCGATGAAAGCCGGTCCTTGTCCGGCACGGCAACGCTGGGTCGCTTCAGTCGCAGCCGCGTAAACTGCAGCGATGTCCGCGCCGTCGACTTTGACGCAATGGATGCCATAAGCCGCGGGCAGGCGAGTAAAACTGTCGGTTGCCGTGATTGCAGTCGGATAGCCGCCCTGTTGCGGACCCATGGCACCGGCGGAGTTGTTTTCGCAGACGTAGATGACGGGCAATTTCCATAGCGCTGCGATGTTGAAGGATTCTATGACCAATCCCTCTTCAAGCGAACCATCGCCGAAAAAGCCGACCGCGACGTTCGACTCTCGCTTGGTTTTGATCCCGAATGCAGCTCCCGTAGCCAATCCGGCGCAGCCTCCGACAATCGCCGATGTTGACAAAAAGCCGCGCGATGGGTCGCTTGCATGCAATGTACCGCCGCGGCCCCGGTTCAAACCGCTCGAGCGACCGAGGATTTCGGCCATGGTCTGCCCGGGATCGCTGCCGCGGCCGATCAGGTGACCATGGTTGCGATGTGTCGTGCAGATCAAATCTTTGTCTCCGAGCGCTTCGAGAACCGCAGCGCCAGTTGCCTCTTGGCCGATATAGAGGTGAAAATGGCTAGCGAACTGACGTTCCTGATGCAGCCGAAGCACGGCCTCTTCGAAATAGCGCATCATGAGCATCCGATCGAAGATTGATAAACTGGTCTTGCGATCAAGCGGTGAAACTTTCATCGGCTATCTCCCAACTTTCATCGAGTTCCATGCAGTAATTGCGCCACGATCGCAGCCAGTTTCGCAGCGTCGGGCAACATGAGCGGCTCGATCGACTTGCTGAACGGGATCGGAACGTTGGCCCCGCCGACCCGCATTATTGGTGCATCTAACCAATCGAACGCTTCTTCCGCGATCGTCGCGGCGATTTCGCCTGTCACTCCGTATTGTCGATAACCGCCATCAACAACGACAGCTCTCGAGGTCTTCTTTACCGAGGCCACGAGCGTGTCGATGTCCAACGGAACGAGACTGCGCGGATCGACAACTTCGACAGATACATTTTCGTGTGCCAGCAGCTCGGCCGCCGCCAGCGCGATATGGACCATACGCGAGGTTGCGATGATCGATACGTCGCGTCCCGGACGCTTCACTTCAGCGCTGCCGATTGGCACCACGTGCTCGAATTGCGGCACCTCGCCCGATACGTTGTATAGCATTCGATCTTCGAAAAAGACGACTGGATTGTCGTCGCGGATGGCGGCCGTCATCAGGCCTTTGGCGTCAGCCGGAGTGGATGGCATAACCACCTTGAGCCCTGGGATGTGCGCCGTCCACGCATGCAGGCTTTGCGAATGCTGCGGCCCGAGATTCGCCCCAATGCCAACTGCGGTCCGCAGCACCAGCGGCACTGAGAACTGTCCGGCCGACATGTAATTCACCTTGGCGGCTTGGTTCACCAACTGGTCCATGACCAGCGTGATAAAGTCACCAAACATGACCTCAAACACTGGCCGTTGGCCGGCCATGGCGGCACCGATTGCCAATCCGAAAGCGCCAGCTTCGGAAATTGGGGTATCGATAACCCGCTCCTCGCCGAATTCGGCGTGCAGTCCATCGGTCTGTTTGAAAACACCACCGGCCGCGCCGACATCCTCGCCGATTAAAATCACATTCTGGTCTCGCCGCATCTCGCCGGCGAGCGCCTCGAGGACAGCCGAACGATAGGTTATGTTCCGCGCGTTAGGCATACAGGTGCAGGCCGAGGTCCTGCGGTTCTGGCATCGGCGCGGCACGGGCAAATTCAACTGCCTCACGGACTTCGGTTTCGACAGCCCCTTTGAGTGCGGCGATCACTTTCGAGGTTACAAGGTTTTCATCCTGGAGCTGCCGGCCCAAACGCTCGATCGGGTCTTTTTGCCGCCACGCCTCAATTTCCGCAGTGTCTTTGTATTCTTGTTTGTCGCCCGCATGGTGGCCACCATAGCGGTAGGTGGTGCAAACCAGGAAACTTGGCCCCTCGCCCGCACGCGCCCTGGAAATACCCCGTCGAGCCGCTTCGCGCACGGCGAGCACGTCCATGCCATCAACTGCTTCGGAAGGGATATCGAAACTGGCGCCGCGCGCTTTTGGATCACGTCCAGCCGTCACGTGCTCGCTTGCGGTGAATTCACCATAGCCGTTGTTTTCGCAAACAAATACGACCGGCAACCGCCAAATCGCAGCCATATTCATGGCTTCGAACAACAAACCCTGGTTTAGCGCGCCATCGCCAAAAAAGCAGACGGCGACGTCGCCACGGCCGTTCCGTTTGGCACTGAAGGCGGCACCCACGGCAAGCGGAATGCCGCCCCCGACAATGCCGTTCGTTCCGAGATTCCCATTTACGACATCGAAGATGTGGAGACTGCCGCCACGGCCGAGTCCGTATCCGGAACGGCGGCCCATGATCTCCGCCATCAGGCGACGCACGTCGGCGCCCTTTGCCAGGCAGTGGCCGTGGCCGCGATGGTTACTCGCAATCTTGTCGCTGGTGCGCAGCTGCGAGCAGACGCCCACCGCTACTGCTTCCTGGCCAGCGCAGAGGTGCACAAGGCCCGGTATTATCCCGCCAAAGAAGAGACTGCGGACTTGCTCCTCGAACGCACGAATGAGCTGCATAGTTCGCAGCAGTGATATTGCCTCGTCTTTCGGTGGCAAGACAACTCGGTTCACGGCGGCTTCATCGGCATCGGCTTTTTCCAAGCGGCCATGCCGCATGCTCCATGAGCGGCTTTACTTAGCGCGCAAGGTCTTGGTTGCCTGATGGTCCACCTTCAGGGTGTCGGTCTCAATAACCACTCGGTAGATCTCCTTCGCATTTTCGAGCGAAACGAATTCGTTCTCGACGTCCTCGCGCACTAATTCCGGATCCCGCTCGGCCGGATTTCCGATGCCGCCGCCGCCAGAAGAATGTTTGACCAGGACATCCCCGGTCTTGACTGGCACGAGTCGATGCGGCTTGACCCGGATGTCCTCGCCGTTGCGGCGCAGGTAGGTACGGGAGACCGGTGTCGGCTCGCCGCCGAGCGCGCCGAATCCCTGCACCACGTCGCCGTCTGAACTTCCAGTGGCCATCTGGCCGTCCGAGCCTTCATTGAACGCTTCCCAATGCAGGCCGGGGCCGCCCCGCCATTTTCCGGCGCCGGAGAAATCGGGGACAAATTCCCATCGCAACGCACGCCAGGGCACGCGCACCTCCATTTCCTCGACATTGTCGCGATGGGCAGCCCCCAAGGCGGTAAGCGTGCTCACCGCCTGGTAGCCGTCGTAGCCCGCGACCGCACCGCCACTGCCGTCGTAATCGAAGCTGGTGCGCACATAGGGCTCGCCGGTGCGGGGATCCATGGCGAAGACGTAGTCGCCGCGATGCTTGCCCCAGGCTGCGACCGCCCGGCCAGGCAATGCCTTTGCAAGTGCCTCGAGCACGGCTTCCATCACCTGAATACCAACGTTGACGGGTGAGGCGCCGACCGTCGCCGGATATTTGCAGTTGACGACCGAGCCGAGCGGCGCGACGACCTTGATCGGCTCCATCGTTCCCTGGTTGTGGTAGTCGGCGATCGCCGGATCGAAGTACAGAATCGCGGCGGCGATCGCATTGCCATAGGTCGCCGCATAAACGCTGTTGATGAAGCCCTTGCGTTGGGCGTCGCTTTCCGACAGATCGATTGTCATCTCGTCGCCTTTGACCGTGATGCGCGCGCGCACCCAAACCGGCTCGTCGAGCACGGTGCCGTCGTCGTCGGTCGCGGCGGCGCCGGTATAGACTCCATTGGGGATCTTGCGAATCTCCTCACGCACCGCGATTTCCGTGCGCTTGATCATTTCCTGCACGGAGGCAAACACTGTTTGCTTGCCGTACGTGTCGAGCAGAGCCAGGACACGCCGTTCGCACATGGTGGTTGCGCCGATCATGGCATGCAGATCGACCCGCACGCCGTCAGAGAACCGCACATTGTTGAGAATGAGATTGACCAGGTCTTTTCGTTCCTTGCCGCGTTCGATGACCTTAATAGGCGGAATGATGAGACCTTCGGCATGGATGTCGTAACCGTTGGGGAAATAGCCGCCTGGGAACGACCCGCCGGTATCCATCTGATGGCCGCGGCAGAGGGTAAAGAACAACAGCTCGCCCTTGTAGAAGATGGGGCGGATATAACCCCAGTCGGGAAGGTGGCAGTTGTGGCCGCCGTGGTAGGGATCGTTGGTCAGAAATACGTCACCGGGATTAATGTTGCCACCGAACATCTTGACCAAATCCTGCACGGCGAATGTCGTGCCGAGGAATTGCACCGGCAGTCCGACTGGCACGGCAATGGTGGTGCCATCCGCGCCCCAGATGCCAACCGACATGTCCTGCAATTGACCGATCAGGTAGTTTTGCGCCGTGCGTTTCACCATGTGCCGCATTTCCTTGCAGATGGTCTGCATGGAATGCCAAATGGTCGCGACCGTCGTCGGGTCGATGTTTGGGATTTTCGTCGGCTTGCTGGGCCGGCTGGACTTTGTGGACTTGTTGGGCTTTTTCATATCAGCCTCCACTCAGCGGCGCGTCAGGATGTAGTTTTTGTATTTGTCCACCGAGCAGACAAAAGCCTCGGGGATGACCACGGTCGTCGTCGTCTCTTCGATGATGGCCGGTCCGGTAATGACATTGCCGGCCAGCACTTTCTCACCGTCATAGATCGTGGTATCGACATCCTTTCCATTAAACCGGCAGGCCCGGCGCCGCTTAAACGCGCCTTTTGCGTTGGTCCCGCCTTTATTGACCTGCGGCAAGCTGAACGGCACGCTCGGCGTTGACGCCTTCAACCGGAGCGTCAAGATTTCCACCGCCTTCCATGGCATTGCGAAGGTGTAAAGTTCTTCATGCTTGCGGGCGAAGGCGGTGGCGGTGGCTTCAATCATCGCGCGGGTGATTTTTCCGTTCGCCATGTCGATTTCCACCTCGTGGAATTGACCGACATATCGCAGGTCGGCCGTGCGTTTGAGCACGACGTCCTTCGGTTTGACGCCATGCGCCCGGAAGGAGGCATGGGCTTCCGCTTCCATCCCCTCGTAAACGCGATTGAGCGCGTGCGGATCGGCGGTGGCGGCCCGGCTGACAAACGAACGGGCGTAGTCCTGGCCAATGTCCATGGCGAACATACCGAAGGCGCTGTACAGAGCCGCTACCGGCGGGACCACGACCTTGCGGATGCCAAGACTGTTGGCGATGAAGCCGGCATGGATCGGGCCCCCGCCTCCGCCTGCAATCATGACGGTATCGCGGATATCATAGCCGCGCTTGGTCGACACCTCCGTGATCTTGTTGGCCATATTGGCGTTGACGGTGCGGAATATGGCTTCGGCAGCGCCTTTTTCATCGACGCCGAGTCGTTGCATTAGCGGCTTCATCGCCCGTTGTGACGCCGCCGGATTAAGCTTCATTTCGCCGCCAAGGAAATAATCGGCCGGCACATAGCCGAGAATGAGGTTGGCGTCGGTCACAGTCGCATCGGCACCTTGGCCGTAGCAGGCGGGTCCAGGATCGGCGCCCGCGCTTTCCGGGCCTACCCGCAGCAATCCGAGCGAATCGACCTTGGCCATCGATCCGCCCCCGGCACCGATGCTGGCGATATCAACCATCTTGATCGCAATCCGTTGATCGTTTTCCCAATGCTCGGTCGTGGTCGGGATTTCACCCTTGCCGACCATGCAGACATCGAAGCTGGTGCCGCCCATGTCGACCGACAACAAATTCGTTTCTTTGAGGTGCCGCCCGAGATGGACTGCTCCCGAGGGCGCCGCGGCCGGACCCGAATGCAACAGAAAGACTGGCCGGCGGATACATTCCGCTATGTTCTGAACCAACCCATTGGCAAGCATCATAAGAAATGTGCCGCGGAATCCGGAATCTTTCAGCACTTTCTCGAGCGATGTCAGATAGCGAGCGACCGCCGGACCGACATATGAGCCAACCGTCGTGGTATTAAAGCGCTCAAATTCGCGCCAGACCGGCAGAGTCTCGTGCGAAGTGCTGACAAAAATCTCTGGCGCAACGTCGCGGCATATTTCCGCAGCGCGTTGTTCATTCTTTGGGTTCGCATAGGAATGTAGGAAGCAAATGGCGATCGATTCAACCTTTTGCGCCCTGAGTTTTTTCACCGCCGCCGTCACGTCCTGCTCATTGAGCGGAGTCAAAATTTTGCCGTCGAACAGCGTACGCTCCTCGATGCCGATCCGACGCGAACGAGGGATCAGTGGGTGACTCGGCGGAATAAATAGGTTGTACAACGACACATCGATCGGCTTGATCCCGCGCCGTATCTCGATGCTGTCGCGGAAGCCTTTGGTGGTGAGCATGCCGGCCTTCGCGCCGCGTCCGGTCAGAAGAATGTTGGTGGCAAGCGTTGTTCCGTGCACCAGCACGTCGATCTGGCCTAGAAACGTGCCGATATCCACGCCGTAATACTTCGCCGCCTTTTTCATTGCGTTCATGAGACCGGTTGAAGGGTCGCTCGGTGTGGTCGGAGCTTTGAATTTTTGCAGCAGCCCGGTCTCGTCCATCACCAGACAGTCGGTGAATGTGCCCCCGACGTCGATGCAAACGCGCTTATTTTTCATCCCCGGTTTCCTCTTTGACTGCCGCTCGCAACACGGTTTATGTGCTTGAGTTTGCTACCGCGAGTTCCTGACACGAACAGACGTGCGTTCGTTCGATGCCAGATGGGAATCTGGACGCGCCGTGATCGGATCAACGATGAAAAAAAAATTCGGTAGAAAGTCTTCGGATACCGAGGATGAAAAAACCCGTTAGAGCGGGGGCGCAAACCTCTCCTCACCCGAAGACGGCACAATAGAGTCCGCTTGAATTTACCTAGGAGCCCTGTCGGGATCAGCCCATTCAACGCCGCTCCTCCCAACATCTTTTTATGTTTAATAAGTGGATACACTTTGTTCAATTTTGAGTCAAATAGGCCCCCTCGCTGGCCACCCACATTTATCGTTTCCCGTGCGGCGGCCTGATCACCCAACGGCGCGGGCCAATTCATAAAATCGCAAATCCAGATATTTCGAAGGATCGTTTAAGTATTTGCGCGGGTTTCCGTACTCGCTTCGAAGCGACAGGACGGCCCGCACTCCTTCCAAACTGATCTCCGCTTTTCTGGAGAAACCGTTCTGCGGATCAAGCAGAATATCGTAGGATTTCGACGCGAGATGGTCGCTCATAGCGGGGAGTTTGCTCCGCAACAATAAGATCGCCTCGGATTTGTTGGCCGGCTCAAATAGCCAGTCCAATCCCGACAGATAGCCGCGGATATAGCCTACGAGCTCTCGTTCATGCTGCTCGGCCCAGCCACGGCGCGTGGCACCGACCAGGCCTTGATAAAGGCCAAGTTCATCGACAGCGATTGCCAACCGATTGAACCCCTTGGCTTCCGCCAAGATGTCGAAAGGCGAGATCAACAAGGTTCCTGCATGCTGTTTTCGGCACAAGGCTTCAAAGCGCTCAACCACACCGCCCGCTTTCACCAGTTCATAGTCGCTGCTCACCAATCCGTTTTCTTCTAAAAGCTTGCGCAATACGAACGCGTATCCCGTCGTCAGCGCGTCGACCGATAACTGTTTACCCTTCAGATCAGCATAGGTCTTCACTTCGGGCATAGTGATGAGGCGCAGGAAGCCATTGTCGCCACCCATGAAGGCAATGAGTTCAGGTTTGGCAACCGTAGGGGCTTCGCCTTGTTTTTCATCGTATGCCACGACGTTGTCGATCGCCGTCATCGCGATATCGAACTTGCCATCGATCAGGTTGATTAATTGAAAGACCGAGTTCGGTGTCGGCGTGAGCTTTACGGTAATCCCGTTTCGCTCAAAATAACCGTTCTCCTGAGCGGCCCAGATCGGCCAATTGAAGCCGCCAGGAAAAACAATCACCGAAACCGGTTCAAGTTTCCGTGCAACGTCGCCGCCGTGGTATCCCGCCGCATCGGTCGCGCTTGGACACATGCCTAATACCGACTGAGGTAGACCCCAAAACGGTCCCGCGCATTACGCACACGGAACCGGATTCGGCCTATTACTTGGCCGCGCTATACGGATAAATGAACTCGCCAGTCTTGTGCTCTGGTGGCCAGACGAGGGCCCATTTTTCCGGATCGGTCAATTGGCCGAGATCGTTGCCGGTCAGTTTTCGCCATTGGCTGACCAGCGAACGCGGCTTTTGCCACTCGCCATCGGTTCCGAACGCGACATCGCCAACCACCGTTGAAAAACTATGGCTGCGCATATAATCAGCAAGGTTTTTGTGATCGAGGCTCTTGGTCGCTGCCACCGCGGCCCCAAGCACTTGTCCCGTCGCATACCCGAATGGAACGAAATTATAGCCGAATGGATCTATTCCCTGCACCTTTGCCCGCTCCTGATATTTCTTAAGCACATCTTGGACGCCAGGAAAGTTCATCGTCGGTACGGGCATGAAGACTTCGGCATTGTTTATGTATCCGTTCATCAACGGCCCCATCAATACCTTCAACGGCGTAGCCAACATCCCGATTAACGTGCCGCCCATAATACTCGGCGCGAGTCCTACCTCGTTGGCAGCGCGGACGAACGCCACGGTATCCGGAGGATAGGCAGCCGTGAAAACAATATCCGGATTGGTGGCCTTGATCGCACGTACCATTGGCGACAAGTCAGTCATCGCTGGCGGATAAAGCTGATCGTAAACAACGGTAAACCCGGCTGCCTTGGCATTTGCACGTGCGCCATCAGTTGACGTTTTTCCAAATTCCGCATCAGCGCCAACGATGGCGACCGTCATCGGTTTTGGATTCTGGGCCTTTGCGAGCTCGAAGAAGCCGCGCGAGAATTCACGTGCGGGATCTTGGCCGTAAGGGATCATTGAAAAATAATTTTTGTAATGAGCCTGGCTGTTGGCGGCGAGGCCGAGAATGCCGATCGTGGTCCGGTTACGCGATTGAAGCACGGGGAGCGCAGCTGCGATCTGGTTGGTGCCATAGGGTCCAATCAGAAGGTCGACTTTGTCGACATCGATCAGTTTCGTATAGATCGAAGGTTCGTTCGCCGGCGATGTCTGGTCATCGTAATAAACCAACTCTACCGGACGACCGAGCAATCCACCTTTCGCATTCACGTCGTCGCGCCAGATTTCGAGCGCGACAAGAAGCTGCTTTCCATTCGGCCCGTTCGGGCCGGTCATCCCCATGCTGAAACCCACTTTAATCGGTTCAGCCGCCCATGCGGGATTTGTGACGGCGCAAAAGAAAACTAGCGCTGTCGTTTGCAGGATCGCAAAACCAAAGCGCCGCAACTTATGTAACCAAAAGAACCCGTGCATTTTATCCTCCCGGAAATGATTTTGTTTGTTACGGGTAAAGTTGAACGTAAACGATGGACGGCAGAGACAAAAGCCCCAAAAACAGTCTCCAAGCGACTTTACCCATCGGCAGAGACTGCTCTTCGCCGATTTTGTGCGCGCAGGTGCCTCTCAGAAGCGCCTCGCCTTCTGTTAAGCGTTGGAAAAAAACAAGCAGCGGTCTGAGGCAGCGGCAGCCTCTGTAGCGCGCCGATTAATCCGCGAGATGCGGGCGTATCGCCGCGCGCCCGCGGCCCATGTAAGGCGGCGGCGCCAATCCACAGCCTTCGGCCTCGACGGCTAATCCGGTCGCTTGCCGCGACGTTGTCGCAGGTCGCAAGCCGTGACATGCTTTTCCCGCGAGACGGCGCGTTCAACACCGTCCGACACGATAATCGAGGGAGGCGGCGATGGAATACGATGGCGTCATCGTAGGCGGCGGACACAATGGGCTGATCTGCGCGTCATATCTGGCCAAGGCTGGTCTGAAGATCGCGGTCATCGAGCGCAACGATGCGATGGGCGGCGGCTGCACCACCAGCGAATTCGTCGCGCCGGGCTTCAAGCACAACTCGCACTCCTCCTATCATTTCATCGGCGAGGGGCCGGTCCTGTCCGATCTCGAGCTGCACAAGTACGGCCTCGCCTACATCTATCCCGAGGTGCAGCATGCCCAGGTGTTCCGAGACGGCAAGGCGCTGACCATCCACCGCAACGTCGAGAACACTGCCAAATCCATCGCGCGTTTCTCGCAAAACGACGCCAAGCGTTACAAAGAGCTCTGCAAGCGATTCGTCACCGAACTGGGTCCGGTGATGACAGAGTTCATGTACTCGGTGCCGCTGCCTCCGGCCGAACTCGGCAAAAGGCTCAGCGGCCCGCAGTGGGATGATCTCCTCTCCTACATGCCACTGACCCTGCATCAGGCGGTCGAGCGCAACTTCGAAAGCGAATACGTGCGGATGTTCTTCAACTGCATCCTGCACGCGATCGCGATCGAGAACGTGCCCGGCGTCGGTGCGTTCTTTCCGCGGCTGCTCAGCCGCCTGACCAAGCTCGGGCTGCCGGTCGGGGGCGCCGGCTCGGTTGCGCTCGCGCTCGAGCGGCTCCTTGAGGACAACGGCGCGACGCTCATCCGCAACGCACATGTCAGCGCCATCATCTCGGATTCAAAAGGCGTGACGGGTGTCCGCCTGCAGAACGGCGACACATATTCGGCCAGGTTCGTCGCGAGCGCCATCGACGCGCCGCAGACCATCAGGATCGCCGGCGAGGAGAACTTCCCGGCAAACGTGGTCGAGGGCATCAAGGGATTCAAATGGTGCTCGCATAGCCTCGTGACCTTGCACCTCGCCCTGAACGAGGCGCCGCGCTACGAGAAGGCTGAAGCCTGGGACCCGGATGTCGCGCGCGCCTGGAATATGATTTTCGGCGCCGACACCACCGAGCAGATCGATCGCATCTTCAGCGAGATCCATGAGCAGAAGCTGCCGACCTATTTCGCCGGCAACGGCACCTGCTCATCGAAATTCGATCCCTCGATCGCCCCCGCCGGCAAGCACGTCGCATTCTGGTGGCCCTGGGCGCCGTACGATCTCGACGGCGATCCGCTGAACTGGGACAAGCGCAAGGACGAGGTCGCCGATCGGATGCTGTCGCAATGGCGCGAGTTCGCGCCCAATCTCAGCAAGAAGAACGTGGTGGCCAAGGCGGCGTTCTCGCCGCTCGACATCGAACGGCACTGCATCAACATGGTCAGAGGCAGCCACCATGTCGGCGCCTACATGCCGTCGCAGCTCGGCGGCAACCGGCCGACGCCGGACCTTGGCCGCTACACCACGCCGATGAAGGGCCTCTACCTATGTGGCGCCAGCAGCCACACCGGCGGTGCCGTCACCGGCAGCCCGGGCTACAACGCGGCGAACGTGATCGCGAAAGAGATCGGCGTTGCGAAATGGTGGCAGCCGGTGCCCAGTCCGTCCTGGCCGCGTGTGCCGATGGCGACCGCCGCGGAATAGGCCGAACGCCGGCTTTGCGGCGAGGGTGAAATGGTCCGTTGGTCCAACTTGCCCCACACGACGAAATAGCTGCCGGCACTTGGCGCACGCCCAAGTCCGCTTTGGGTCAAAAGCAGATATTCGCATCGCAAAAAGCCATGTCCGCTTTACCCCCCGAAGCGGGCGTTCGCCGACTTCGTCCGCTGCCCGCAGGTCAAGGTCTCAGTCGCGATCGAGACTCCAGCCGCCCACGGGCGGCGGCAGCGGCAGTTGCGCGGCCACGCTCGCGAAGATGTCGGACGTGCCCTGAATCCGCGAGCACTATAGTGCCGGTGCACCGATGGCCACCGGACGAACCGGCGAGCCGGCGTTCCCCTGAGAACGCAGCGGGAGGATCATCGTGCAGGACACCCAAACTTTGTCGTTGGCGAGCGCCCCAAGGTTGGCGTTCTGGATCTGATAGATTCCCGCCTGCGTTAGGTTGTGATGGTGAATGGCAAACGGGGTGTTTGGTGGCGTGCCGGCCGGTGGGCCGGCCTTGCCCTGAAGGAAACCGTCCGCCACCGGATCGGTAAACGGGTTGTCGAGTGCGATGAGCACGACCTGCTTCCCTTCGATGTATTTGGCCGCGTCGTAAGCGAGCCCGGGTCCTTTGGTGTAATAGAATTTCTCAGTGTCGGGGTCTTTCCAGTTGTCGCCCCAGCCGGTGTAGATGTAGAGCACATCGCCGGGCAGCAGGCCGCGATTTTGGAGTCCCTGGGCCTTGAGCATCCCCTCGATGTCGTTTGCGGTAACGGCCTCGCCCGGCTTCATCGCCGTGCCCTTGCCCAGATAAGTCTTCGCATCGAGTAGCACCGCGGTGGTGACGATCGGCGGCACTTTTTCGATCCCGAGTTTTTGCAGGGGCGAGTCAGGCGCAGGCTTGATCTCAGATTGCTTGTACCCCCCGTAATAGCGAGCCTTGTCGGCCGGGAATTCGCCCTTCCCGTCCCACGGTTCGGGCAGCACCGCAAAATGCCCGATGGCATCCATCTGGGTGCCCTGGGCGCCGGGCTCTCCACTTACAGTCTCCTCGCCGTTGAAGGCATGAACCGTGCCGGCAATGCCAACCGTCGGCCGGTACTTGTCGCGCAGCGGCACGCCGAAGGGCGATTGCGGCATGGTGTTCGAGCGTAGATGCGAAACCTCATACGACTTGGCCCGTGGGTTTGCGAGTGACTGCGCACAGCGCTGCCAAGTGGCAGAGCCGAGTGTATTGGCCATCCCGAGTTCGTCGCCCGCCCCCCACCGCCAAGCATCACCAGTGGTTTGCGCTTCCGCGACCGACACCAAAGCGCCAGCAGCCGCGAGCGCGCACACAAATCGCGAAGCAAACATCATTTGTTTCCTCTTATTTACGGTCAACTTATCCAAAGCTGACGAGATTGTGGGGCTGCCCGCCGGTCGTACGTGACCGGCTTGGAAATCACGCATTATCTTCGGCGAAATTCCAGGCCTCGATGCAGAAGCACGCCTAAATGATAACCGGTTAGATCGGGCTGCGAGGGAGAAAACGACTTACGACCGGGCTCAGACGGCGATCATGCCCAATGTCCATTCGATCAGAATACCTCCGCCTGTTCGCAGACCGCGACCCTGCACAACGGGTCAAGCGACGCGACGGTTGGGATTTACCAGCAACACTCAGACGCCGTGCCCATTTGACTTTTGTCAGTCTGGTAAAATGCCGCGACCTGCTACACAAAACGCGTGTACGATTGTCGCGAGCCGCTGCCACCACCAAAAGCTGCGGCGGGCCGCGTTTCCTAGTGGCAAGGGGCGCGGCCCACTTATTGAAAGCTCCGCAACACTGCCCTTACCTTCTGACAAATAAGTTAACTCTGTAATGTTCTATCGTTTTCGTGACGCTCTCGCAGCTTAGAGTTTTTATATCCAATTTACGTTCGGCAAAGCGCGACCGGTCGTACAAATTTTCAAAAGGCGACCACCAGCGACAGAGCAAAGCTGACGTGGGTCACGGTGATCCGCTCGATACACAAGTAATGCCCCACTCAACGCTGCGCCACCATGGCGGTGCGACTGGGACGTTCGCCGCGTTGGCAGGATTGCAGGGGCGGACCAGTTAGGGCGAAGGGAATGTAAGAGCATGCGCCAGCGTAGTTGTGTAGCTCTCGTCGTTTCGTCGCTGCTGCTGATATCTGTAAGCGGCGGAGGCGTGCGAGCTCAGACAATTCAATTCACGGTCAAAGAGGTGGCCTTAAAGAGCCGTGAATGCGTTGAGTTAGGCGATGTGTTTTACATTTCGACAAGCTGCAAGTCCGTGTTGAAAGCCACGCCCGAAGTTGAAATCCTAGACGGCCCACCTGGTGTCACCGCGGTTATCAATCCGGCGAAGGTTGTGCCTCGAGGTCTTGGTTGCGCGAAAGCCGTGCCCGGGGGGAAGCTGGTGATTACGGCCAAGGATATTCAAGAACACAGCTACACGCGGATGGTGCTCCGTATCAACTACAAGACGCTGAGCGGGGACCGCCAGCGTAGCGAGAACATTAACATCTCGCTGTTTCCAGAAGACTGAAGGCGTTCCAAGGCCTCAACGGACCAGCCCAGCTATGCGCCTCGCACCGACCGCCATTCTTGCCATGGTCGAGCTTGCAATCGCCGGTATCACAATCGGGGCGAGCGCACAGGCGCAAGTCGACGTGCGAAGACTTGGAGTAAAGAGTGGCGAGAACATCGAACTCGGACCTGTCTATTTTGTCGCAAATTGCCGATCAATCATGATTGGCCTGCCCGAAATTGAAATCCTTGAAGGCCCACCGGAGGTCACGCTCAGTATCAAGGAGGCCCAAGTCCTTCCGCGCCGGCAAGGCTGTGCCGCCCCGGTGGCGGGCGGCAAGCTGATGCTGAGTGCCAAAACGGTTACAGAGCCGAGGGAAGCAAAGCTGATTTTTCGGGTGAAGTACAAGACCAAGGACGGCGACCGCCAGATTAGTAATTCCTACATCGTTTCGCTTTTTCCTTGAATATTCCATAGGCCAGCGTGGTCTCGGTCTCGAAGCGCCAATGTCCGCTTTGGGTCAAAAGCAGACATTTGCAGTGCACCAACCCATGTCCGCTTTACCCCCAATAGCGACATCGATTGCGTTTTTCGGCATGTCTGCTTTGGGCCAATAGCGGACATTGACACGCTATTCGATCATCTCGTCGGCGCGCGCTTGCATTGCCGCAGGCACGTTGAGGCCGAGCGCCTTGGCCGTCTTCAAATTGATGTGTGGTGCCG
>Ga0209382_10003107_pt1 | contig 23272 bp, 19 predicted proteins | sample SoiMetdeltSBSDD5_FD_187599 | JGI IMG/M metagenome (GOLD analysis project Ga0209382, IMG submission 187599) | Bulk soil microbial communities from a Populus tree surrounding site in Tennessee, USA - Soil MetaG P. deltoides SBSDD5 (SPAdes) (version 2) | ecosystem: Environmental > Terrestrial >...
GGAGACGATCGAGGCGTCGGCCTATCACCCGATGCTGCAGCGCGGTGACTTCGACGTGGCGATGGACTTCCAGTGCAGCTTCGTCGTCGAGCCGGACATGGACATCGACAAGTTCCAGTCCGTCGGAATCTCCGACCGCAACTTCGGCCGCTACAAGGACCCCGTGCTCGACGATCTCTTCGTCAAGCAGGCGCGTGCGCTCGATCCCGAGGAGCGCAAGCGCTATCTGCGCGCGTTCGAGAAGCGCCTGCTCGACGAGGAGGCGCACTACCTCTGGACGCTGCAGAATCACCGGATCATTCCGCACAGCGCCAAGGTGCGCGGCTGGACGATCACGCCGAGCCACTTCCTGAATCAGCAGCTCGACACGGTGTGGCTGGCCGAATAAAAACGTACGACCGTCGACTCGCTAGAGGGTCATACCGACCCGTAGGAATGCCGGTACTGCCACCTGGCTTGCTGCCGTAGCTCCTCTTCGGACCACGAGCCGGAGGCGAACCGCGCAGCCGAGAGTGGCGTGAGATCCATCGGCGGCGTCCCTTCGAGTATCCACGCCGCGATCGCGTCCCCCAGCGCGGGCGCAACCGAGAGCCCCGCGACGTTACAGCCGCTCGCGAAGAAGAAACCCCGCGCTGCCGGCGTCGGTCCAACGATATGCTGGCCGTCCGCGGTCATCGTCGGGATCCCTCCGCGATGCTCACGAACCTGCGCCTTTCGCAGCACGGGCAGCTGCGGTTTGACGTCGTCGGCGTACCGCCAGAGCACGGCGGGGTCGAGCGCCATGTCTTTGATCTGGAAGCGATCGCCAAGTGAGCTCATATCGAAGAATCGCGGATCCTCTTCGTACACCCCCCACAAGAAGCCACCGTCACAGGGGCGCATGTACACGGCGGCGTCCATGATGCGCACCATCGGCAGGTCGGCGCGCACTCCAGGCAGCGGCTCCGTGACGAACAACTGTTGCGCGGTCGGCACGATCGGGATTCGAATGCCGCTGGCTTCCGCCACCTGGCGTGTCCACGCCCCGGCCGCGTCGACGACGATCGGCGCCCGGATCGGGCCTTTATCGGTGTCCACACCAGTGACCTGGCCATCCTCGATGAGGATCCGGAGAGCCGCCGTGTGAGCGACAAGCGTCGCGCCCCGCTCCTGGGCTCCGCGCGCGAAGCCAACGGCAAGCTGCGAGGGATCAAAGTACATATCGTTGCCGATGCGCATGACAGCAACCACGCCGTCCTCTTCGAGGAACGGGTTCAGACGGTGCGCCTCGCGCGGCGAAATGCGCTCGACGTCGAGGCCGAGCCGTCTGCCGCGTTCCAGATCGCTTTCCAAGACGGCGGCATCCTGCGGGCGACGCGCGACCTTGAGACTGCCTGAGTGGACCCAGTCGAGTGGCTGCCCCGTCTCTTGTGTGAAGGATCGGATCTTTTCGACAGCCACCTTGATGAGTTCGATCATGAGATCGCTTTTGCGCACACAGTTGACCATTCCGGCGGCGCGCGGCGACGTCTGTGAGCCGATGTCATGCTTTTCCACGAGGGCGACGTTCCGGGCTCCGCGCTTGACCAGATAGAACGCCGTCGCTGCGCCGAGCCCTCCAGAGCCAATCACGATCACATCAGCATGCGTGATCATTGTTCATCCTGTCGGCCGGGCCGCGACCAGCCCGTATGCCTGTTTCACGAGTTTCGCCACCACGGTCCAGTTGGGTCGCCGATCGATGCGCACGCCGACCCAGCCGCGGTGCCCCACATACGGCGGCCGGAAGAACCGCGCGGGATCCGTGAAGATCATGGCCTCTTGGTCACCGAGCGGGGCTGGTAGCCACACCGCGAGATGCTCGGCGCCGTGATGGTGATCGTCGAGCTGCGCGAACAGCTTGCCGCGCACGCGCCACGTGGGCTCGCCCCAGGCGATCTTCTCGGTGGTATCGGGCAGCGCGAGGCAGATCGCGCGCAGCCTGTCGACGGCCGTCGTTGTCGCTGCGCGCCTGCGGCGCCTCATCGCCGTGATTCTAGCGGAGCGATCGCTCGCGCGCGCGACCTCGCGGAGCGTTACGACAGCGCGGCGAGTAGTGTTTTGGCGGCCGTAAGATTCGCGGTCTCGAAACCCTCGGTGAACCGACCGTACGCCTCACCGAGGATCTCTCGCGCTTCGGCCCGTCCACCGCGCTCGGCCAGCAGACGCGCGAGGCTGGTCGCGGCTTGCAGCTCCCACGCCTGCGCCAGTTGCTGACGCGCGATGGCGAGCGCCTCACGAAACGAGGCTTCGGCCGAGGGGGTATCCGCGGGCGTGCGCAGCAGCAGCAGTTGCCCTTTGAGCCTGTGGACCTCGCTGAGCCAGACCCGGGCACCCGTGGCCTCCATCTGGGCCATGGTTTCGTCGATCACGCACAGGCCTTCGTCCGCCTGGCCGAGCTTCGCGCATGCATCGGCGAGGACGAGCAGGTAGAGCGGTCCCAATGGCATGAGCGTTCCTGTCGCCTTCGACGCGACGAGCCCCCCACGAATCTGCGCCATGGCCGGCGGACCCTCCCCGGCCTCCACGCGGCTCCACCCATCGAAGATCGTTCCGGCCACGCGCCATGCCGGGAGGTCTCGCTCGTCGGCGAGATCGATGAGGCGCCGTGCCAGGCTTCGTGTTTCTCGTGCGTCCCGCTCGAAGTACCGCAGCGTGCACGCCCAGGTCAGCCCGATGGCCGTCGTCGGAGGGTGAGCGAGCTGCTCCGCGAGCGCAAGGGCCGCATCGCTCGTCGCCACCGCCTGCAGGGGACGACCCAACAACCAGTGGGTCCAGGCAGAGAACGTGCGACAGCACGCACCGGGGTCATGACCGCCATACAGAAAGGCCAGCGACCGATGCTGCTCGCGGTCGTAGAGGCTGATTCCCTGCTCGATGTGGCGCTCGGCCGACGGCAGATCGCTGAGCCAGAAGGATGTCGCCCACATCGCGTGGTGCGCCTCCAGCAAGAGCGACCGGTCATCCGTGCGTTCGGCGAGGGCGAGAAGCTCAACGCCGATGCGGCGGGCCGGTACGATTCGTCCTCGCCCGATCGTCGCCATCCACTGACCCCAGAGTGATTGGAAGGCCGCGCCGGTGTCGCCGACTCGCTCCGAGAGCTCCCGAGCCCGCAAGAACACCTGCTCGGCTTCCGAAGCGCCCAGGCCTTTCAACGCCTGGATGGCCGGGCCGAGGGCCAGCAGCAGCGCCAGCTCCGACTTCTCGCGCTCGGCGCCTTCGGGCAGATGCGGGACGATGTCGATGCCACGACTCAGGTAGCTCATAGCGTCGGCGTTGGCCGAGCGCGTGAACGCCTTCGTGCCGGCCTCTCGCAAGTACACGACCGCCCGGCCCCAGGCCTCACCCTTGACGGCATGGTGAGCGAGAAGCTCCATCTGCTCGCCCAGCCGGTCGCCGTATAGCTGCTCGATCGCCGTGACGATCCTGGCGTGGAGCGCGCGCCGTCGATCTGAAAGCAGAGTGCCGTATGTGACCTCGTGCGTCAGCGCGTGTTTGAACGTGTACTCCACGTCGGGAAAGAGTCGGGTCTCGTAGAGAAATTCTGTCGCCTGGAGCTCGGCGAGGCCGCGCCGCAACACGTCGTCTTCCTCGTCGGCGACCGCATGAAGCAGAGAGAACGGCACGTCCTTGCCGATCACCGAGGCGGCCTGGAGCAAGCGCTTGTGCTGCGGAGACAGACGGTCGATGCGGGCCGCGAGGATGGCCTGAGCAGTCGCGGGGATCTGCAACGTCTGCACAGCGCGGGCCAGGCGATAACCGCCGCGCTCGCCCACGAGGGCGGTCGTCTCCACCAGCGCGCGCACGCTCTCCTCGAGAAAGAACGGATTGCCTTCCGTGCGTTCGATCAAGAGTCGCCGGAGCGGATCGAGGCCCGGATCGGGACCGAGCAACGCATGAAGAAACTCTTCGGCGCTCTCGGCCTGCAAAGGATCGATACGAAGTTGCGTATAGTACGTCTTGCCTCCCCAGACGTGCCGATACTCGGGCCGATAGTTGACGAGGACCAATGTCCGAGCGGTCGGAAGGCTCTCGAACAACGTATCGAGGAACGCCTGCGTCTCGCTGTCGATCCAGTGGAGGTCTTCGAACACCAGCAGCAGCGGCTGGATGCGGCTCTCCGCGAGAAGAAGGTGCTTGACGGCGTCGAGGGTCCGCTGCCGGCGATCGCGCGGGTCACTGGCTTGCCACTCGGGATCGTCGACGGAGACGTCGAAGAGCGCCAGAAAGGCGGGCAGCGAGGGGCCGAGCGCACGATCCAGTGTGAGCAGCTTGCCGGTGATCTTCTCGCGTACCTGACGTTGACCATCGCGGTCATCGATCTTGAAGTAGCCTTTGAGCAGGTCGACGACCGGCAGATAGGGCGTCGCCTTCCCGTACGACACCGAGCCGCTTTCGAGCACGAGCCAGGCGCCGGTGCGATGCGAGCGCGTGAACTCGAAGAAGAGCCGGGACTTGCCGACGCCAGGCTCGCCGACGACCGCAACGAGCTGGCCACGCCCCTCGCCGGCCTTCTGGAGCGCCCGGCGGAGGTGCTCGATCTCGGTGTCACGCCCGACGAACCGGCTGAGGGTCCGCATCGCCATCGCCTGCAACCTGCGACGAACTGGTCCGGCGCCGGTGATCTCGAAGACCTCGACGGGATCGTTCAAGCCCTTGATCGGCACGAAGCCGACCGGCTTGACGTCGACGTACCCTTCGGCCAGCTTGAGAGTTTCCGCCGTGACGAGGATCGCGCCCGGTCGCGCGATCTGCTCCATTCGCGCGGCCAGGTGCGTGGTCTGCCCGACCGCCGTGTAATCCATGTGGAGGTCACTGCCGATCGAGCGGACGACGACCTCGCCCGAGTTCAGCCCGACGCGCACCTGGATGGACACGCCTTGTGATCGTAGGATCTGTGCCTCAAGTGCGCCGAGACTGGCCTGGATCCGGAGTGCCGCGTAGCACGCCCGCACGGCGTGGTCCTCGAGGGCGAGAGGCGCGCCGAAGAGCGCCATGATGCCGTCCCCCATCACCTGGTTGACGGTGCCCTCGTAGCGATGGACGGCTTCCATCATCCGTTCCAGCACCGGGTCGACCAGCTTGCGGGCCTCTTCCGGGTCGCGAGCGGCGAGCAGCTCCATCGAGCCCTTCAGGTCGGCGAAGAGGACGGTGACGAGCTTGCGCTCGCCCTCGACCGAGGTCTTCGACGTGAGGATACGTTCGGCGAGATGCTTTGGAGTGTAAGACTCAGGCGAAGTGAATCGTTCAGCGGGAGATGGCGCGGTGCCTGATCCTGTCGGGTGCGCACACTCGGGGCAGAACTTCGCCGTCGCGGACAGTTGCCGACCGCACCGCGTGCAGACCCGCGCCAGCGGAGCAGCGCATTCCTCGCAGAACTTTGCGCCGGCCTCGTTCTCGTGCTGGCAGCGAGGACACCTCATCGGAAGTGCGGCATCACCTCGCGCGCGAACAATTCCATCGACCGCCGGATCTTGTCTTGCGGCAAGCCGCCGAAGTTCATCCAGCACAGCACGTGACCGACGCCGAGCGCGCGCATGGCCTCGAGCTTGCGCGCGACGGTGTCGGGTGATCCGAAGGCAACGGTCTCGCGCACGAGGTCGTCCCAGTTGATCTTGGCCAGCCGCTCCGCGAGCTGGCGGAAGTGCGGCCGCAGGCTGGGATGCGCTTCTTCGATGCGGTCGGGAATCACGAAGCGCCGGAACGACTCCTGGTACCACATCTCGGCGTCCTTCGATTCCGCCTGCGCCTGTGCGTCCGTCGGCGCCACGTAGATCTGGCGCGACACTCCCCAGCGCTCGAGCAGGTCCGAGATCTCGGCCTCGGAGCGCCCCGCCTTGCGCGCCGCGGTCGCGTACGCCTCACGATTGGTGACGAGCTGCTGCTCGGCGTTGCCGCGCAACACGGAGTTCAGCATCGGCCAGCCACGTGCGGCGGTGCCCTCGATGCTCTCCTTGCTGCCGCACACCTGATAGAGGGGCGGGTGCGGCTTCTGCAGCGGCTTGGGGATCACGCGCGTGTCGCGGACGGTGAAGAAGCGCCCCTCATACGAGAACGGCTCCGTCTGAGTCCACGCCTGCGTGATGATCTCGACGGCCTCCTCGAAGCGATCGCGGTTCTCCTGCTGCGGCACGTTGTAGCCGCGGAACTCCGCGGGCCGATTGCCACGGCCGAAGCCGACTTCCAGCCGGCCGCGCGAGACGATGTCGACCAGCGCCGTCTGCTCGGCCAGCCGTAGCGGGTGGTGAAACGGCAGGATCGCCGCCGCCAGCCCGATGCGCACGCGCCGCGTGCGCGAGGCGGCGACCGCGGCCAGCGTGCCGGGATCCACGGCGAGCCCATAGTCGATGAAGTGGTGCTCGGTCAGCCAGATCTGGTCGAATCCGAGCTCTTCGGTCCACTCCATCTGCTCGAGCTCACGGTGCACGACCTCGTCGTGACTGAGCCACGGCACGGCCTGGAAGAAGTAGAAGGTCCCGAATCGCATGGACGTCAGGTATACCATGGCGCGCGATGGCCTAACCCGTCCGAGTTCGGAACCTGTCGCGTTCAGAGATGTTGTATCCCCGAAGCCGGCCGCGGCGGGGATTCGGCCGGCATAAGGAGGGATTCATGCGAACCGTGATCGGAGTGGTTGCAGCAGCCGCGCTCGGTCTGGCGCTGGCCGCGCCCGTACACGCGCTGAACGTCGGCGACAAGGCGCCCGACTTCGCGCTCAACGGGCCCGACGGTCAGCCGGTGAAGCTCGCCGACCTGACGGCGAAGGGGCCGGTGGTCCTCTATACATTCGTCGCCGCCTTCACCAACACCTGAACGAAGGAAGTGGCGGGCTTCGACGCGGCGCTGCCGCAGTTCGAAGCCGCCGGCGCCCAGGTCGTGGGCGTGAGCGGGGATGCATGGCAGGCTCTCGCGGCGTGGAAGAAGGAAAACAACATCAAGCACCTGCAGCTGTCCGACTTCCGGCGGCAGATGCTGCCGGCGTACGGCGCGCTCGTGACCGACGAGTCCAGCCCAATCTTCCGCTATCCCAAGCGCGCGTACTTCATCATCGGTCGCGACGGCACGGTGAAGTACGTCAAGGTTCTCGAGAACCCCACCATGCTGCTCGAACCCTCCGAAGTGCTGGCCGCACTGAAGGCCAGCGGCGCCTAGAAGGCACGAGCCCGCTCGCGTTCGGCCTGCGCAGCCCGCGCGCGCCGAACGCGAGCAGCCCCGCCGCGAGCCACGCCAGCGCGCCGTCGAAGACGTACGCGCCGGTGAGGCTCACCGCGGCGAGCGCGCCGGTGACCAGCGGGCTCGCCGCCGTTCCGAACTGCAGCCCGAACGCGAGCCAGCCGAACGCGGCGCCCCGGTGCTCGCTCGGCACGAGCTCGGCGCCCAGCGTGTACGCCAGCGTGATCGCGCAGCCGAGACACAGGCCGACCAGCCCGCGCAGCACCAGCAGCGTGGGCCAGCTATTCGCGAACGCCATCGCCGCGCACAGCGGTCCGCCGATCAGCAGCGCGAGCATCAACAGCTGCGCGGCGGGGATGCCGCGCGTGAGCCGCGCCGCGGCGTTCGAGGAGATCGTGGCCGTGATGGCGGCCACGGAGATGATCGTGCCCGAGACGGCCGCGATCGCGACGACACCCGGCAGCCGGTGGATGTGCAGCGGGATCAAGAGCGCGAGGCCGCGATCGAGGAACTGCGCGATCAGCAATAGCCCGATGACGACCGGAAAGTTCGGCGCGCGGATGACGTCGCGCATGCGCAGCCGCGGCGTCTCGTGCCCCGGCGTCCGGGCCGGCGCCACCTCGCGAAAGAGCACGATCAGGGCGATCAGCGCGAGTGCGCACATCCCCGCCGTCACGAAGAACGCGTAGCGGATGCCGAAGTGCGATGCCACGTAGCCGCCGGCGGCCGGACCGACGGCGTTGCTCAGCAGCTGCGCCGACTGCAGCATCGCGATCACCGCGGGTACCCGATTCGGTGGCGCGGAGACGCTTGCCAGCGCCATGGCCATCGGCGTGAAGCCGGCGAAGAAGCCCTGGATGATGCGCGCGGCGAGGAATTGCTGGACCGAGGTCACGAGTCCCATCGCCGTGATGATCACGACGAACCCACCGAGCGACCGGATGAGCATCAGCTTGCGTCCGAAGCGATCCGCGAGCCGTCCGACGAGCGGGCCCAGCAGTCCGGACACCGCCGGCGTCACCGCCGCGAGCACGCCCGACCACAGCGCGATGCTGCGCGGATCGGTCACGCCCAGCTCGTGGACGTAGAGCGGCAGGAACGGCGAGAAGAACTGGAACCCGACGAAGGCGACGAAGACGGTCAGCGTCAGCGCCCAGACGTTGCGCCCCACTCCTCAGCCGCCGAGATACGCGCGCTGCACGCACGCGAGCGTGCGGCTCATCAGATCTCCTTCCGTCGAGAAGATGCGCGCGTTGCCGCGCTGGGCGGACTATAGCATTTCCGCCGCGGTGTCGCCGAACGCCTCCCTCTTGCGGGGAGCGGCCCGAACAGGCGATTCTCCCGTGCGTCATGGCCCTGACCTCGGAACAGGAGATGCCCAACCTGAATCACTTAGAGGAGCCCCAATGACGCTCGCAGACCTGGAAGCGGGTTTTGCTCACGTGGCAGCAGAACGCACGCATCACAGAGATCAGGCACTCGGGATTGTCGCGTGTGCGGAAGCGTTAGCGGCCGCGCGATTAGGCAACTATGGTGTGGGCGCCGTCCTGGTCGACCCGACAGGAAACATTCTCGAGCGAGGCGGCAACACCGTGTTTTTCCCACGCTTCCGAAGCGACCTGCACGCGGAAATGGTCACCATGAATGCCTTTGAGGAGCGGCACCCAGAGATCAGCAACATGCGTGGGTATACGCTCGTCTCTTCTCTGGAGCCATGCCCGATGTGTCTCGCGCGACTTCTCATGGCGGGCGTCCAAACAGTGAAGTTTCTCGCGTATGACGAACTCGCGGGAATGGTGAATCTGAAGCAACTCTTTCCGAGTGCATGGACGCGGTTATGGCAGAGGCAAGAGTTCGTCCAGGCCGACGTGTCGGAGAGTCTGAAGCGATTCGCCCTCGATGTCTTCTCTCTCAATCTTGAGACGTGCCGGCAAAAATTGCTGTCGCGGTGAGAACTGCGCTGTAACGGGAGTCCATACTTGACCCCTCGCGTCACGAAGACTAACCTTGCCGCACCGTTTGGTCACGCCCACCGGCCCCGTTGCTGGAGACGGCCGTATGAAATGTCCGAGCTGCCAACACGAGAGTCCCGCGGGCACGAAGATCTGCGGGAAGTGTGGGGCTCGCCTGCCAGCGATCTGCACCTCCTGCGGCGCGTCCAATCCCGCCACGAACAAATTCTGCGGAGAGTGCGGGGCCTCGCTGACGATGGCGGGCGCTGCGCCCAAATTCGCCTCACCTGAGAGCTACACTCCCAGGCACCTCGCCGAGAAGATCCTTTCTTCCAAGAGCGCCCTCGAGGGCGAGCGTAAGCAGGTGACGGTGCTGTTTGCCGATCTCAAAGGCTCGATGGAATTGCTCCTCGACCGTGATCCCGAGGAAGCGCGAAGACTCCTCGACCCGGTCCTGGAGCGGATGATGGAAGCCGTCCACCGCTACGAGGGCACCGTGAACCAGGTCATGGGCGACGGCATCATGGCGCTGTTCGGCGCCCCCGTGGCCCACGAGGACCACGCGATACGCGCCTGCTATGCGGCCCTCGACATGCAGGCTGGAATCCGCCGACACGCCGAAGAGGTGCAGCGGTCCCAAGGCGTTCGCGTCGCGATCCGAGTGGGCCTCAACTCAGGTGAGGTCGTGGTCCGGGCGATCGGCAGCGATCTGCACATGGACTACACGGCTGTGGGACAGACGACGCATCTCGCCGCCCGCATGGAACAGCTCGCGCACCCGGGCACGACCTTGCTGACGCCCAACACGTTGAGGCTCGCGGAGGGGTACCTGGAGGTCCAAGCGCTGGGGCCGGTGCCCGTGAAAGGGCTGGAGGCGCCCGTCGAGGTCTACGAACTCCTCGCGGCAGCGCCGTCCCGGTCCCGGCTCCATCCGGCTGTCGCGCGGGGGCTGACCCGCTTCGTCGGGCGCGATGCCGAGCTCGAGGAGCTCCGCCAGGCCCTGGGCCGTGCGGCCGGGGGGTCCGGCCAGGTGGTGGCCGTCGTCGGCGAGCCCGGGGTGGGAAAGTCGCGGCTCGTCTGGGAGGTCACCCACTCGCACCTAACCCATGGGTGGCTCGTCGTGGGAGCCAGCGCGGTCTCGTATGGCAAGTCGACTCCGTACCTGCCCGTGATCGACCTGCTCAAGAGCTACTTCAAGATCCAGGATCGCGACGGGCACCGTGAGATCGGCGAAAAGCTGACCGGCAAGCTGCTCACGCTGGATCGCACACTGGAGCCGCTCCTGCCGGCGTTCCTCAGCCTGCTCGACGTTCCGATCGAGGACCCCCAATGGGACGCGCTCGATCCTCCGGAACGCCGTCAACGGACGCTCGACGCGCTCAAGCGCCTCCTCCTGCACGAGAGCCAGATCCAGCCATTGCTCATCGTCTTCGAGGACCTGCATTGGATCGATTCCGAGACTCAGGCCGTACTCGATATCCTGGTCGAGAACCTTTCCACGGTCCGGCTGCTTCTGCTCGTGAACTATCGACCCGAGTATGAGCACCGGTGGGGCGACAAAGCGTACTACACGCAGCTGCGGCTCGATCCGCTCGGCGGGGAGAGCGCAGACGAGCTCCTCCGCGCGCTTCTCGGTCATGACGCCAGTCTTCTGCCACTCAAGCGTGTGCTGATCGAGCGCACCGAGGGGAATCCTTTCTTTCTCGAGGAAAGCGTGCGGACGCTCTCGGAGACCGATGTTCTTGTCGGCGAGCGGGGAGAGTACCGTCTGGCGCGTCCGCTGCCCACCGTCCACGTGCCGGCCAGCGTCCAAGCGGTCCTCGCCGCGCGGATCGACCGGTTGCCGCCAGCGGACAAGCGCCTCCTCCAGACGGCCTCGGTCATCGGCAAGAATGTTCCCGTCGCGCTCCTCGAGACGATCACCGACCTGCCCGACGTGGACTTGCGACGTGGTCTCGACAGCCTCGAACGCGCGCACTTCTTGTACGAGGACGTTCGCGTTCCCGACCCAGAGTATGTGTTCACGCATGCCCTCACCCACGAGGTGGCCTACGGCAGTCTCGTCCACCAGCGTCGGCGTTCGCTGCATGCCCGCATCGGCGACGTCTTGGAGCAGCGTGGCGACAGCGCGGAGACGCGGCCCGAGCTGCTGGCTCATCACTACACCGAGGCGGGACTTGTCGAGCAGGGCATTGCGTACTGGATTCGGGCAGGTCAACGTGCTGTCGAGCGCTCGGCTCACATCGAGGCGATCGCTCACCTGACGAAGGGGCTGACAATGCTCCAAATCCTGCCGGACGCAGTTGAGCGTGCCAGGACAGAGCTCACATGTCGCCTGGCCCTCGGCACCCCTTTCGTAGCGACCCAGGGCTACGCGGCTACCGCGGTTGAGGAGACGTATCTGCGGGCCAGAGAGCTCTGTCACCAACTGGCGGATACGGTCCACCTCGGGCCTGTGCTGTGGGGACTGTACGCCGTGTATTTGGTGAGGGGCGAGCTGGCGAAGGCCCAACAGTTCGGTGAGCAGCTGCTTGCACTCGCCGAGGACCTCGCCAGCCCAGATCTCTCCCTCGAGGCCCGTCGGGCGCTAGGGACCACGTTTCTCTATCGCGGTGAATTCACGGCCAGCCTGGCGCACCTGGATCAGGGAATCGCGCTCTACGATCCGGCGCGCCACCGCTCGCATGCTCTTCGTTACGCCGCGGATCCCGGGGTGGCCTGCCGGGCATTCGCCGCGCAGGCTCTGTGGATGCTTGGCTACCCCGATCGGGCTCTCGCACGGATTCACGATCTGCTGGCTCTGGCCCGCGAGCTCGGACACACCTATAGCTCGGCCTTCGCCCTCGCGTTTTCGGCGCTCGTCTACCAGTGTCGGCGTGAGGTCCAGCATGTTCGGATCCAGGCCGATGCTGCCGTCAGCCTCTCGAGCGAGCAAGGGTTCCCGCACTGGCTGGCGATGGGCACGATTCTTAACGGCTGGGCGCGCGCCAGCGAGGGGCACCGGGCGGAGGGACTCGCACTCATGCAGCGGGGGCTCCGCGCTTGGGAGATGACGGGGGCCGGGTTTCTGCGGCCGTACTATCTCACGCTGCTGGCTGGACAGTTCGGCGAGACCGGGCAGGTCGACGAAGGTTTGCGGCTCGTGTCAGAGGCGCTGGCCCTCATCGAGGCGAATGGCGAGCGCGCCTACGAGGCGGAGCTCCATCGTCTCAAGGGCGAGCTGCTGCTGAAGTCTACGCGCCCGCACGAGGACAACGCCGAGCGATGCTTCCGCGAGGCGCTCGCCATCGCGCGGCGACAGCAAGCACGCTCGTGGGAACTCAGGGCAGCGGGGAGCCTGGGGCGGTTGTGCGTGGTGAACGGCAGGCAAGGCGAAGCTCGGCAGATTCTCGCCGATGCGTCCCGCGGCTGTTCCGAGGGATTCGAGACGCCGGACCTTCGAGAGGTCCGGGCGCTCCTTGAAGCCCTGCGATAGCCGTCAACCGCTGGCACTCCGCCGTGCCCTGATCTACGATGCGTCCCCGAAAGGGGCCACTCATGACCGCAAAAAGAGGGACGGGACTCCTGATGGTCTGGGCCGACGTGCCGGCGGACAAAGAACCTGAATTCAACCGCTGGTACAACGAAGAGCATCTCGCCGAGCGGCTCGCGATCCCCGGCTTTCTGGACGGCGCGCGCTATGAGGCGGTGAAGGGCGGGCCGAAGCATCTCGCCGTCTACGAGCTCGAGAGTCCGGCCGTGCTCGAGACGGCGGCCTATAAAAAGGTGGCGACCAATCCAACGCCGTGGACGCAGCGCACCGGCCCTCAGGCCGTGGCGACCACATTCATCCGCAACGTGTACACGATGATCCATCCGCGCACGGTGACGCCGCCGGTGGCGGCGAGCGGGATGGCGTCCGCGCTGCAGCTCGGACGCATGGACGTGCCGGCCGAGGTCGATCGCGAGTTCAACGAGTGGTACAACACGATCTACGTGCCGAACTACGAGAAAGTCCCCGGTGTGATTCGTGGGCGCCGCTATCGAGCGGTGGAGGGCACGCCGACGTACCTGACGTTCTACGAGTTCGAGCATCCGCGCGTGTCCGAGAGCTCCGAGTGGCATGCGCAGCGCAATGCGGTGCCCGCATCCGAGCGCATGCGGCAGAACATGCGTCACGCGCAGGGCTCGCCGGGCGTGTATGTGAAGACGTTCGAGCTCAAGCGCTGACGAGGCGTGGCACGGGTGCCCCGGGGCGATTGAATGAGACGTTCGAGCTCGAGCGCTGACGTGTCCACAGACGAGGCCCGCCAGAAGGCCGTCACGCTTCAGCGTGACGGCCCTGTGGCCATCGTCACGCTCGATCGCCCGGCCGATCACAATCGTCTGACACGCGAGCTGCTCCTGGGCCTGGAAGACATCGTCCGTGGGCTCGCGGGCGACGCCGAGACGCAGGCGGTGGTGCTGACGGGCGCGGGCTCGGAGTTCTTCTCAATGGGCATTTTGAGTCCGGTCGTGCGCGCGAGCTACAGCAAGGAGCAGGTCCTGGAGCTGGTCAGGACAGCCAACCGCGTGTACGACGCGCTCGAGGCGTTGCCGCAGATCGTCATTGCGGCGCTGAATGGCGCGGCGCGGGCGGGGGCCGCCGAGCTTTCGCTCGCATGCGACATTCGCCTGGCCGCGACGCACGCGACGTTCGCGCTGCCGGAGGCGCTCTGGGGCGGCTTTCCCGGCGCCGGCGGGCCGGTGCGGCTGCCGATGCTCGTGGGGCGCGCGCGGGCGCTGGAGATCATCTGCACCGGGCGCGAACTGGATGCCTCCGAGCTGCAGCGTCTCGGCTTGGTGATCGCCGTCTATCCGGCAGATCGATTGATGGCCGAGGCGCGTGCGCTGGCGGCACGCATCGCCGCCAGCGGGCCGCTCGCAACGCGGGGCGCGAAGCGCATCATCAACACCCGGCTCTATGGCGGCTTCGGCGAGGCGCGCTCGCTGTCGGACACGCTGCGCTACGCCTTCGAGCGCAGCCACGACGTGGACGAGGGCGCGGCCGCCCACCGCGAGGGCCGCACGCCGCGCTTTACCGGACGCTGAAGAAATGCGAGCGAAGCGCCCGCGCGGCCAGACGCTCGGCGCCCTCATCGACGAGATGGCGGCCGCGCGGCCGGACGCCGATGCCGTCATCTTTCGGGGCGAGCGGCTCAGTTTCGCGCAGCTGCGCGACCGCGCGGACACGCTCGCTCGCGCGCTGCTCGCCCTCGGCGTGCGCAAGGACGATCGCGTCGCGATCCTGTTGCCCAATCGCCCGGAGTGGCTGATCGCGGCCGTCGCCGCGGCGAAAGTCGGTGCGGTCACCGCGGCCATCAGCACGTTCTCGACGGCGCGTGAGCTGGCGTGGACGCTGGAGCATGCGCAGCCGCGCGTCGTCATCACGACGGCGGCGTTCCGCGGACACGACTACCTGCGCGCGATTCATGAGGCATGCCCGGAGCTGGCCGAGTCCGAGCCCGGCCTGCTGCGCAGCGCTCGGCTGACCGAGCTGCGCGCGGTCATCACCATCGACGAGCGACGCCACGATGGCGTCTATGCCTGGAGCGATGCGCTCGCGCGCGCGAGCGACGCGCGCGCGACGGCCCTCGCCGCGGCGCAGCGCGCGGTCACGGCCGCCGATCCATGCTTCATTCTGTACACATCCGGCTCGACCGCGACGCCGAAGGGCGTGACGCTCGCGCACGGCGGCGTGATCGCCAACGGCTTCGACATCGGCGATCGCATGCACCTGACGGCTGCCGACCGCGTCTGGCTGGCGGTGCCGCTGTTCTGGTCGTTCGGCTCGGCGAACGCGCTGCCGGCGATTCTCACCCACGGCGGCGCGCTGGTGCTGCAGGAAAGCTTCGAGCCGGGCGAGGCGTTGGCACTGCTCGACGGCGAGCGCTGCAGCGTGTACTACGGCATGGCGAACATGGCGCGCGCGATTGCCGAGCATCCCGAGCGGCCGCGACGCGCGCTCGCCGCCATGCGCACGGGGCTGACGATCGGCCCGCCGGAGGACGTCGCGATGACGATGGAAGCCGTCAACGCGCGCCAGCTCTGCAACGTCTACGGTGCAACGGAGACGTATGGCAACTGCGCGGTGACGGACGCCGACGACTCGCGCGAGCTACGGCTGACGACCCAGGGCCTGCCGCTGCCCGGCATGCAGATTCGTGTCGTCGAGCCGGAGAGCGGCCGACCGCTCGCTGCGAACGAGACCGGCGAGCTTCGCGTGAAAGGCTGGGTGACGCCCGGGTACTACCGCGACGCGGAGCAGACGTGCGCGGCATTCGACGCCGACGGCTATTTCATCACCGGCGACCTGGGCGCGCTCGGCGATGACGGCCGCGTCCGATTCCGCGGTCGGCTCAAGGAGATGATCAAGACCGGCGGCATCAACGTCGCACCGCTCGAGGTTGAAGGCGTGCTGCTCACACATCCAGCAGTAAAGCAGGCGTACGTCGTCGGGCTGCCCGATCGAGGGAAGGGAGAGATCGCCGCGGCGGCGATCGAGCTGCGCGACGGGGCTTCGGCAACCGTCGAGGCGCTGACGGCCTTCTGCCGCGACCGGCTCGCGAGCTACAAGGTGCCCGCCCGGTTCGTGTTCAAGAAGTCGGATGAATTTCCGCGCACGGCGACGGGTAAGGTGCAAAAGCCGCGACTGCGCGAAGAGATGGAGCGTCTATGCGCGCCGTGATGTGTCACGCGTGGGGTGAGGTGGAGAGCCTCAAGGTGGAGGACGTTGCGCCGCCAAGGCCGGCGCGTGGGCAGGTGCTCATCGACGTGAAGGCGACCGGCGTCAACTATGCCGACGCAATCATGGTGGCCGGGAACTATCAGACGAAGCCGACGTTCCCGTTCAGTCCGGGCCTCGAGACCGCCGGCGTCGTGGCCGAGGTCGGCGAGGGAGTCACACGCTTTTCACGCGGCGATCGCGTGATGGCCATCGTCGCGTACGGCGGCTTCGCCGAGAAGGCGGTCGCCGACGATGCCGAGACGTTCGCCATCCCCGCCGGCATGCCGTTCGACGAGGCCGGCGCGTTTCCGATCGCCTATATCTCCAGTTACGTCGCCCTCCGCTGGCAGGGACGTCTCGAGCCCGGTGAGACGCTGCTGGTGCTCGGCGCCGCGGGCGGCGTCGGTCTCACGGCGGTGGAGATCGGCAAGGCGATGGGCGCGCGCGTGATCGCCGGCGCGAGCACGGCGGAAAAGCTCGCGGCCGCGCGTGAGCGCGGCGCCGACGACACCGTGAACTACGCGACGGAGAACCTCACGGAACGCGTGATGGCACTGACGAACGGCAAAGGCGCCGACGTGTGCTTCGATCCCGTCGGCGGCCCGCTCTTCGACGCGGCGCTGTCCGCGCTGGGTTGGGGCGGCCGCATCCTGCTCGTCGGGTTCGTCGGCGGGGTGCCGCAGATCCCCGCCAATCGACTGCTCGTCAAGCACCGCGCCGCGCTCGGCTCGTCGCTTCGCTACTTCCGGTGGCACGCGCCCGACAAGCTCCAGCGCTCGGTCGACGAGCTGATGCGCTGGTATGGCGAGGGCAGGCTGCGGCCGCTCATCAGTCACCGCATGCCGCTCGAGCGAACCGTCGAGGCGATCCGACTGCTGACCGGGCGGAAGGCGCACGGCAAGATCGTCGTCCTCCCCGACCCGCGCTAGCGATGGAGATCCGCGTCACGCCGCACGGCCCGCACGTCGTCGTGCTGACCATCGACAACCAGCCGCGCATGAACGCGATGACCCGCGCGATGCTGGCCGAGCTGGGCCGGCTGTGGGACGAGCTGGAGCGCGGGCCGTGCCGCTGCATCGTCCTCACCGGCGCCGGCGAGCGCGCATTCAGCGCCGGCGCAGACATGAGCGGCGATCTCTCGGCGCCCGCGGAGATGGCGCGTATCGTCAGCCACGCGCTGCTGAAGCTCGACGAGTTCAGCAAGCCGATCGTGGCCGCTGTCAACGGCGACTGCGCCGGCGGCGGCGTCGAGCTGCTCCTGGCCACCGACATACGCGTGGCGGCGCCGCACGCGCGCTTCGGCCTGCCCGAGGTGAAGTGGTCCGTCTACCCGTTCGGCGGCGCGACGATCAAGCTCGTGCAGCAGATCGGCTACGTTCACGCGATGGAGCTGCTCTTCACCGCGCAGCTGATCGACGCCGATGAAGCCGCGCGCATCGGCCTGATCAATCGCGTCGTACCCGCCGAGCGGCTGATGCCGTGGGCGCTGGAGACCGCGGAGCGGATCGCCGCGAACAGCCCGTCCGCGGTGCAGGCGGTCAAGCGGCAGATCAGCGCGACGATCGCCGAGCACGCGCGTGCCCGCGAAGCGTTCGACCAGATGCTCGGCGACCGTGTGCGGGCGAGCGCGGATTTTCATGAGGGGGTGGCGGCGTTCCGGGAGAAGCGGCGGCCGCGATACGAGTGACCGAATGTGGTCAGCCGAGGTCCTTGACCATGAAGATCCGGCTCGTGCCCGGCGGGTCGCAATCGATCGCCCCGAATCGCCGGTAGCCTAGCCGCTCGTAGAAGCCGGGCGCCTGAAAGCTGATCGTGTAGAGCACGACGGCGCGACAGCCACGGCGTCGGGCTTCGTCCTCTGCCTGCCGCACCATCGCGCTGCCGACGCCGCTGCCGCGGAGCCCCTCGGGCAGGAAGACCAGATCGAGGAAGCAGAGGCCGAGCGACGTCCGCCCCAGGATCCCGCCGACGACGTCCCGGGCGCCCGCGTCGGAGACGAGGACCGCGAGCGCCCGTGAGTCCCAGTAGCCGGCCTGCTCGCGGTTGTAGCGACTCAGGCCCCCTTCGATGGCCGCGATCGCGTCGGCGCCCGGCGCGTCGGTGAGCGTCAGGACGGCGGCGCTCACGTGAACAACTCGGCCCACGTCGCCACGCGCCGCCCGTGCCAGCAGGGCCCTTCGCGCACGAACTCCCATTCGGAATTGCGCTTGACGTCGCGCAGCGCCGCGCACACGTCGTGGAAGGTCGGGACGTCGGCGTCCGCGCACTCGAAGTAGGTCACGAAGTCGTAGGCGCCGGTGGGCGCTGGTTGTGTCTCGTAGTCGTACGTCCGCCGCATCAGGCACGGGACGCCCGCTGCCGCGGCCAGCGCATGTCCCTCGCTCACCATCCGGCCGGCCTCGTAGCGCGGCAGGAAGTAGGTGTGCCGCTCCATCCAGTCTTTGGCCCACCACGCCGGGGTCTTGCTCAACGGGAGCAGGAAGGCGTTGGACATGCTTGCACCGCGCTCCTGCCCGCGCTGATGCGCGTAGGCGAACTGGTTCATGGCGGCGCTCGTGTAGTCCTTGGGGCGGACGACGCCGCGCAACACGTGCGGCTTGACCTCCGAGGCCAGCATCCGCGTCACCTCGGCGCAGAACTCGGCGACGAGTCGCGCCGCGCCGGAGGCGACGTGGACCACCGCGTCGGCATGCAGGATGTCGTCGTCGGCGATGGTGCCGGCCACCGCGTCGATGCGCTTGAGGAACGCGATCGCGTCAGGTGGGTGACCGCCGTCGGCATCGAACTCGTTCTGCAGCTTCAGCCGGGCGGCCAGAGCGGGCACGGCAGCGGTCGCCGCCCGAGCGCGAGCAGCCTTGGGCACGGTCAGGCAGATGTAGGCGCCGTGGCGCAGCACCTCGGTCGAGAGCACTTCGTTTCCCATCGAAGAAGCGCCTCCTTTGATCGAAACGGTAGGCTCGCGCGGGCCACCCGTCCAATGCATAGTTCTTCGCCCGGTCATCCGTTATGCTGATGGCCCGGTGGAGCTCGACCATGTCGAGGCCTTCGTGGCGATCGTCCGCCGTGGCGGCTTTACGCGCGCCGCGGCCACGCTGCATCTCTCCCAGCCCGCAATCAGCCGCCGCGTGCACCTGCTCGAGCATGAACTGGGCGCGCCCCTCTTCGATCGGATCCGCAGCGGCGCTGCTCTCACCGACGCCGGCCGCGCGTTCCTGCCGCACGCCGAAGCGCTGCTGGCCTCGCGGCAGGACGGCGTCGAGGCGGTGAGCGCGCTCCGCGGCGGCGACCGCGGAGCCGTGACGCTGGCGATCGTCGGCACGCTCGCAAGCACCCTGCTGACCGAACGGCTGCGGCGCTTTCGCGAGGCGTTCCCCGCCATCGATCTGCGCGTGCGGACCGCGTTGAGCCGGGAGGTCAGCGAGCTCGTGCGGCGGGCCGACGCCACGCTGGGCCTGCGCTACGAGGCCGATCCGGATCCCGAGCTCGTGTCCACGACGCTCCACGAAGAGCCGATGGTGGCGGTGTGCTCACCGCGCCATCGGCTGGCGCGGGCGCGACGCGTGACGCCGGCGGCGCTGGCGGGCGAGCGGTGGATCACGTTTCCACCGCGGCCGGGTCCTGGCCCCGAGCCGTACTCGACGCTGCTCGAGCACCGGCTGGCCGCGTGCGGTCTCAGCGGTGCCGAGGTCCTCCACATCGACAGCCTCACGGCGCAGAAACGCATGGTGGAGGCTGGCTTCGGACTGGCGCTCTTGTCCGAGAGCAGCGTCGACGAGGAGCTGCGGAGCGGGGGCCTGCGGGCGCTGCCCGTCATCGCCATGCGGGCGACGATCCCCGTCGTCCTGATCCACCGCCGGCGCGCCTACCTGAGCGGCGCCGCCCGAGCACTGGCGGCGATGCTGACGGCCTGGCCGCCGGTCAGCGCGCGGCGGCGGCCGCCATCAGCTCGCCGACCGGCTCGGTCCAGTGCTTCTCCGCAGTCATCACCTCGCCGTTCGCGCGCTTGAAGCCACGGTTGGTCTTCGTGGATCAGAGCGCGCGGTAGACCTCCGTCTCGAACCGCGTCAGGAGGTCGATCGCCGTGGGGTCGTAGAACGGCAGCACCTGCGACAGGAACACGCCGCACACCTGCTTGCGGCGATCGATCCAGAAATAGGTGTTGGCCAATCCCGCCCACGCCAGGCTGCCCGCCGAGCGTCCGGTGGGCGACTGCGCCGTGTTGATCAGGAAGCTCAGGCCCCACTTCTTCGACATGCCGGGGAACAGCTCGACATCGTGCGACAGCCCGGGGGCCGCGGTCTTCATCGGGCCGACCTCGAGCGCGCCGATGTGATTCTGCGCCATCTGGTCGACCGTCTCAGGGCGCAGCACCTGCGCGCCGTTGAAGCGACCGCCGTGCATGATCATCTGCGTGAACGCGAGATAGTCGGGCGCGGTGCCGTTGAGCCCGCCGCCGCCCATCAGGAATTCCGGCTCCTCGGGTAGCGCGAAGGGGATCGGCGCCAGCGCGCCCTTGTCATCCCGCTGATGCACGCCGGCCAGGCGCGCGCGCTGCGAGGCCGAGAGCTTGAACGACGTGTCGTTCATGCCGAGCGGCCCCAGCACGTTCGACTGGAGATAGGCGTCGAGCTTCTGGCCCGAGGCCGCCTCGACCATCTTGCCGGCCCAGTCGATGTTGATGCCGTACTCCCAGCCCTCGCCCGGATCGAAGAGCAGCGGCGTGGTCAGCGCGGCGTTCGTGCACGTGGTGATACCCGGCGTGTTCGTCGCCGTCTGATACTTCGCGATCTCGGGCCGCCAGATCTCGTATGCGAAGCCCGCGGTGTGGGTGAGCAGCTGACGCAGCGTGATCGGCCGCTTCGGCGGGCGCAGCCGCGGCTGCCCGGCAGCATCGAATCCCTCGAGCACCTGCGCCCTGGCGAGGCCCGGCAGCAGCTGGCTGGCCGGCGCATCCAGCGCGAGCTTGCCGCGCTCGACGAGCTGCATGGCCGCGGTGGCGGTGACCGCCTTGGTCATCGACGCGATCCACACGACCGTGTCGAGCGTCATCGGGGCGTCCTTGCCGAGCTCGCGCCGGCCGAACGCGCCCTCGTACAGCACGCCCTTGTCCGTGGCCGCCATGGCCACGATGCCGGGCATGCGCTTGGAGTCGACGGCTTCGCCGAACAGGGTGTCGATGGCTTTCATAGCTTGTAAAACCCTTTCGCGCCGCCGGCGAGGATTTGCCGCTTCGTCTCCGCCGACAGCTCCGGCCGGTCCGCGATCATCTTGGGCGCGCCCGGGAAGAAGCCGTCCGGATGCGGATAGTCGGTCGCCCAGAGGATCTTGGACGGGCCGATGAAGTCCGCCAGCACGCTGAGGCTTCGCTCCACGGGCTCGAACGAGATCCAGCAGTTGCGCTGGAAGAGCTCGCTCGGCCGCATCGAGAGCCCGGAGTCGTTGAACCCTTGATCGTCGAAGTGACGATCCATGCGATCGAGCCACGGCGCGATCCAGCCGCCGCCCGATTCGAGGAAGCCGATGCGCACGCGCGGGAAACGATCGCACACGCCTTCCCAGATGACGCTCATGGCCGCGAGCATCATCTCCATCGTGTGCGAGATGATGTGACGCGCTCCGCGCGTTTCGAAGCGATCGACGCCGACCTGCGGCATGCCGCCGGTCGAGCCCTCGTGCAGACCAATGGAGAAGTCCAGCTCCTGCACTTCTTCCCAGAACGGCCGGTAGTCCGGATGGTGCAGCATGCGGCCGTTGTAGGGATTGGGACGCAGAAATCCGCCGCGCATGCCGAGCCGATTGCGTGCGTAGCGCATCTCGTCGATGGCCGCATCGATCGACTGCATCGGCAGCATGGCGACGCCGAAAAGCCGATCCGGATACGGCTGGCAGTAATCGGCGAGCCAGCGGTTGTAGGCGCGGCACACCGCGGCCGCGAGGGCCGGATCCTGGATCGCGCCGGAGAACAGCCCGACGCTCGGATAGAGGAACGCGGCGTCGATGCCGTCCATGTCGAGGTCCACGATCCGCGCGTGCGGGTCGAAGCCGCCCTTGCGTCCGTCGACGTACTTCATCGTGTCGTCGGCGACGTCTCCCTGGCGAGCGCCGATCCCGCCGAGCAAGCCGAGGCCTTTCTTGCTGCCCAGGATCTTGCCCTCGATGAGGAGCCGCTCTTTACCATCGGTATCGACGATCATGCGGGGCGCACGACCGCGATAGGGCGGATCCATGTACTTGTCCCACAGTTCCACCGGCTCGAGGACGTGACCGTCGGCGTCGATGACATTGTAGGTACGCGGCATGGCGGACCTCCTGTTGGACGGTGCGGTGATGAGACCACCGGGCCCGGGTGATCGTCAAGGCCGGCGCGCCGCCTGGATCGCGCGCCACACGCGCTCCGGCGTCGCCGGCATCTCCATGTGCTCGATCCCCAGCTCGGCGAGCGCGTCGACCACCGCGTTGATCGTGGCCGCCAGCGCCGGCGTCGTGCCGCCCTCGCCGCCGCCGCGCAGGCCGAGCGGATTGGTGGTCGACGGCACCTCGCTGATCTCGGTCGTGAAGTTCGGCAGCGCGTCGGCGCGCGGCAGCGCGTAGTCCATGAACGTCGCCGCCAGCATCTGCCCGTCGGCCGCGTACGCGCAGTCTTCCCACAGCGCCTGTCCCACGCCGGCGGCGATGCCGCCGTGCGTCTGGCCGTGCAGGATCATCGGATTGACGGCGCGTCCGCAGTCGTCCACGCACGTCCAGCGCACGACCTCGACCGCGCCGGTCTCGGGATCGACCTCGACTTCACACACGGCGCAGCCGTAGGGGAACGATGGCACCGGGTTCGTCTGATCGCTTTCGCCGGCGAGCGGTCCAGCGAGGTCTCCAGGCGCGTCGCCGCGCAGCGCCGCGCGCGCCACGTCGAACAGGCCGACGCCGCGATCGGTGCCTCGCACCGCGAACCGTCCGCGGGAGAACTCGATGTCTGCGGGCGCGGCTTCGAGCAGCCAGGCCGCGATGCGCGTCCCGCGCTCGACGATCTGGTCGGAGGCCACGGCCATGACGACGCCGGCCTGACGCATCGAGCGCCCCGAGTGCGACCCGCCGCCCACGGGCGCGACATCGGTGTCGCCGGTGATGATGCGCACCTGACCGAGCTCGACGCCGAACCACTCGACGAGCAGCTGCGCGAAGCTCGTCTCGTGGCCCTGGCCCGACGACAGCGTGCCGATGATCACGTCGACGCGCTCGTCGGGCCGCACGGTGATCACGGCGCGCTCGCGCGGCGCGCCCGTGTTGAGCTCGAGGTAATTCGACAGGCCGATGCCGCGGTAGCGACCGCGGCGGCGCGCCTCGGCACGCCGGGCCTCGAAACCTTTCCAGTCGGCGAGCGCGAGCACAC
>Ga0209382_10003108_pt1 | contig 23259 bp, 27 predicted proteins | sample SoiMetdeltSBSDD5_FD_187599 | JGI IMG/M metagenome (GOLD analysis project Ga0209382, IMG submission 187599) | Bulk soil microbial communities from a Populus tree surrounding site in Tennessee, USA - Soil MetaG P. deltoides SBSDD5 (SPAdes) (version 2) | ecosystem: Environmental > Terrestrial >...
GTACTGGGACGACGAGCGCGCCGAGGTGGTGATCGGTCCTGAGTAGCCGGTTTCACAGAAGGAGGAGAGCCTTTACTAAAGGTATAACCTAGTAAAGGAGATGAGTCGAGTGTCTCGGAAGAACCAAGTCACGATCCCCGTCAGGGTGCTGCGCGAGGCGGGGCTGGCGGCCGGGGACGATGTCGTCGTCCGGGCCGCTGGCGAGGGGCGCGTCGAGCTCGAGCGAGCGGACGACCTGGTGCGCCGTTTCGCCGGCTCCTTGCCCGCGGGGACGTATCCGCCCGGCCATCTCGACGAGCTGCGTCGCGAGTGGCGCGAATAGCGTTCGATGCGGACGTCGTGATCGCGTTCCTGGACGCGGGCGACACTCAGCACGAGCGCGCGGTGGACCTGCTCCGCCCGCTCCTCGAAGGGGGAGCGGAAATCGTGATCGGGGCCACTGTCTACGCCGAGGTGATGGTTCGTCCGCTTGCGCTGGGCACCGGCGACAGAGTGGAGGCCTTCCTCGATGCCATGGGGGCCACCGTGCTCGCGGTCGACCGCGACGTCGCGCAGCGAGCGGCGGGGCTGCGTGCGCGACACCGGCCGCTGCGGCTCCCCGACGCGCTGTCGCTAGCGACGGCGCGTGCGGCGGGCGCCGAGCTCGTGACCCTGGATCGACGGCTGCGCCGGGTCGCCCGCGGTGAACACGAGCCGCACTGAGCCACGCCGAGGCCGCCTGCTACGGTTAACCGAGTGGTTAACGATCCGTTCAAGGCCCTGTCGCATCCCATTCGGCGCGGCATCGTCGAGCGCCTCGCAGCGGGCCCGGCCACCGTGGGCGAGGCCACCGCCGGCTTCGGTGTGTCGAAGCCGGCGATCTCCAAGCACCTGAAGGTGCTGGAGGAGACGGGCGTCCTGAACCGCGTGGTCGACGGCCGCACCCATGTGCTGTCGCTCGAGCCCCGGGCGATGGTCGAGGCGGCCGATTGGATGGATCGCCAGCGCGCCGTATGGGGGCGCCTGTTCGACGTGGTCGACGAGTACCTCAAGGAGGACAAGACGTGATGGACACACCCCCGGTCGTCTCGCGAGAGGAGTGGGACGCCGCCCGCGAGCAGCTTCTCGTGAAAGAGAAGGAGGTGACCCGTGCCAAGGACGCGCTCGCCGCCGAGCGCCGGCGCATGCCGAGGATGGCGGTCGAGAAGGAGTATGCGTTCGAGGGCCCGGACGGCCGGGCGAGCCTGCTCGACCTGTTCGAGGGACGGCGACAGCTGATCGTGTACCGCTTCTTCTACGAGCCCGGCGTGGACGGCTGGCCGGAGCGCGGCTGCGGCGGCTGCTCGTTCGGCGCCGACCAGGTGGCCCACCTGGCCCACCTGAACGCCAGGGACACGACGCTCGCCTACGTCTCGCGCGCGCCTCAGGAGAACATCCAGCGCCTGAAGGCCGAGATGGGCTGGGAGAGGCCGTGGTACACGATCACGGACGACTTCGACGTCGACTTCGGCGTCGCCGAGTGGCACGGCACGAACGCGTTCATCCGCGAGGGCGACGACATCTTCCGCACCTACTTCATCGACAGTCGCGGCGACGAGGCGATGGGCAGCACCTGGGCCTACCTCGACATCACCGCGCTCGGCCGCCAGGAGGAGTGGGAGGATTCGCCCGACGGCTACCCGCAATCGCCGCCCTACCAGTGGTGGAGGTACCACGACGCGTATGACGGCGCCGCTGACTGAGATGACGAGCGGTGCGACCCTCCGCATGCAGCGCACGTTCCAGGCACCCGCCGCCGCGGTGTTCGACGCCTGGACCAGCGAGGAGGTGATCCGGCGCTGGTGGCACGCCGAGCACGATTGGGAGACCACGGTGGCCGAGGTCGACCTGCGGGTGGGCGGCGCCGTACGGGTGGTCATGCGCAACCCGCACGACGGGAGCGAGTACGGCGGGGGCGGTCGCTACACGGAGATCGACCCGCCGCGCCGCGTGGCGTTCACCTGGCTCTGGGACGGCAACGACACGCGCCAGCTGATCGAGCTCGACTTCGAGGAAGATGAAGCGGGGATCACCACGGTCCGCTTCACCCACAGCGGCCTCTGGGACGAGGAGGCGGTCCGCTCCCACGAGGACGGCTGGGGCAAGGCCCTCGACAACCTGGAGCAAGCGCTCGCGTCCTCCTGAAGAGCCGGCGGCGCCGCGAGCCCCGATTTGAGAGGGTCTCGTAACGGTTCGGCGACGGTGAGGAGGTAGCAATGGTCCCCTACCGCCTTATGTACGCGCTCGGGGTCGCGCCCTGGGAGCGGCGGGACTTCGAGGGCCACTGGCAACCGCTGTTCGAGGGCCCGCTGGCGCTTGAGCCCGGCCGCGCCCTCGACATCGGCTGCGGCTCCGGTCGCGACGCGGTCCACCTGGCGAAGCGCGGCTGGCGGGTCACGGCCATCGACTTCGTCGAGAAGGCGCTCGCGCGCGCCCGGCAGCGCGGACTCGACGAGGGCATCGAGGTGCAGTGGGTTCAGGGCGATGTCGCGGATCTGGGTCGGCTCGGTCTCGAGCCGGGGTACACGCTCGTCTACGACTTCGGCTGTATTCAGGGCCTGCCCGATCCGGCGCGCCGTGGGGCGGCCGCGGGCCTCACCGAGCTGGCGGCGCCGGGAGCGCGTCTCCTGCTCCTCGCGTTCAAGGCCGCGAGGCGGTTGTTGCTGCCGCGCGGGATGGACCGCGAGCACGTGGTCGCCCTGCTGGGGGAGGGCTGGGAGCTCGAGGATGCCCTGTCGGTCGTGAGCGAGGACATGCCGCCTCCGGTGCGGCGGGCCCGACCCACCATCTACCGGCTGAGCCGCCGGCCTTAGCTCACTCGACCAGCGCCCGAACGAGCGTCTCGTAGCCGGCCGCCACCTGCTCGAGCGACATCTCCCGATCACGGCGCAGGTGAGCTACGAACTCCGCGCCGAGCGTGGCCAGGACGGCATCGGCCGTGTAGTAGGGGTCGAGCGAGGGTGCGCCTTCCTCGAGCAGGGAGCGCACGTAGAAGCGGTAGGAGGCGTACGGCCCGGCGCGGTAGCGCCCGCACGGCGATCCGGTCTCGGCGGCGAGCAGCAGGTCGCGGTGAGCGTCCACCAGGCCGAGCATGCCGCGGCCGAAGGCAACGAGCCGCTCGACCGGCGGCGCGCCCGGCCCCAACGGCGGCGCGCCCCGTATCAGCGACTCCTGGAAGGCGGCCTCGTGGCTCGAGAGCACCGAGCGCGCCAGGCTCGCCCGGTCGCCGAAGCGGCGGAACAGCGTGCCCTTGCCCACGCCGGCGGCCCGGGCGATGTCGTCCATCGAGACGCTGTCCGGCCCGCGTTCGGCGAACAACCGCTCGGCGGCGTCCAGGATCCGCCGGCGGTTGCGGGCGGCGTCCGACCGCTCACGCGGCTCGGGAAACCCGTCCAGAGCAAGGCTTCTGGCGGTCATCGGGAGGTCGGCAGCGGGCATTCGTCCTTCTATTCTGACATTCGGACCGCAGTCCGCTATTCTTCCTCGCTCTGAACGAACCGGACCACGGTCCGAAAGGAGAGAGGCAATGCCGGTAGCAACCCAGCCGTTCACGGGCACGTTCATCGCGGACCCGAACCACTCGTCGTTCATGTTCGCCGTCAAGCACATGAAGGTCTCCACCTTCCGGGCGGCATTCCGCGACGTGGAGGCGCGCCTCGTTGGTGACGACGCGGGGCTGTCGCTCGAGGGTCGTGCGCGCGCCGAGTCGATCACGATCGACAACCCGCCGGAGTTCCGCGAGCACGTGGTGAACGGCGAGGACTTCTTCGACGCGGGCAACCACCCGGAGATCGTGTTCCGCTCGAGCCTCATCGACCTCGGCGACGGCGGCCGGGCGAGGGTCGACGGGGAGCTCGAGATCAAGGGCATCGCCCGGCCGCTCACGGCCACGGGCAGCTACGAGCCGCCGGTCGAAGATCCCCAGGGCCTGACGCGCACCGCGCTCGAGCTCAAGGCGAACGTCGACCGCCGCGAGTGGGGCATGGGGTGGCAGATGCCGCTCCCGAACGGCGGCGACGTGCTCGGCTACGACGTCGAGCTGACCGTCCAGCTCGAGCTCATCAGCGAGGGCTAGACCCGTGCGGGTCCTCGGTCTCTCGGGCAGCCTGCGGAGCGAGTCGCACAACCGCAGGCTGCTCGCCGCGGCCGCGCGGGCGTTGCCCGCGTACGTGGAGTTCGAGGAATGGCCGGGGCTGGAGCTGGTACCCCCATTCAACGAGGACCTTGACGGCGACGCCGCCCCGGCCGCGGTCGAGGACCTGCGAGCGGCGCTCGACCGCGCGGATGCGCTTCTGATCGCCACGCCCGAGTACAACCACTCGATCCCCGGACAACTCAAGAACGCGCTCGACTGGGCCTCGCGGCCATTCCCGGACAACGTGCTTCGCGCCAAGCCGGCCGCCGTGATCGGCGCCAGCACGAGCCTCTTTGGCGGCGTGTGGGCGCAGGCGGAGGTGCGAAAGGTGCTTACGGCCGCCGGCGCGCACCCGATCGAGGACGAGCTGCCGGTGCCAAGCGCGCACCTGGCCTTCGAGGCGGACGGCCGGCTCCGCGACCGCGAGCTGCAGGCTGCCCTCGGCGCCGTGACCGAGCATCTGCTCGAGGCGGCCGGCGCCGCCGTGGGGCAGGTGGCCTGAGCCAATTGCTTGCCGGGAGGGGATGCAAGGGCGATACTCGCCCGTGATGCCCCCAGGCCCGGGCGACGCGGACCGGCTCCGCACTCTCTACGGAATCGACTGGACCGCCGTCGGCCCACGGGCCGACGGTCTGGCCGCGGCGGCGGAGGTGATGTCCCCCGACGTCCAGGCCCGGATCTCCCCGGAGATCGGCGACCGCGTGCTCCACGGCGTGCGCGACTTCGCGATCTTCGTCGAGGGCCTCGAGGAGGACTTCGCGGAGTTTCGCTACGAGGCCGAGACGATCGAGGAGACCGAGCCCGGCGTGTTCCTCGTGAGCGGCGTAATCCGCGCACGCGGGCGGCGGAGCAAGATGCCGCTGGGTGGCCCGTTCAGCCACTCCTGGACCTTCGACGACGGCCGGGCCGTAAGCGTGGAGGCCCGGCTGACCACCGGCTCCGGCGCCTAGGGGCCGGTCAGCGAGTCGTCCGCCACCGGGAAGTCGAAGAACGTCTCCGGGAACAGCTCGGGGCGGTGCGTGTAGTGCCACCACTCCTCCGGCAGGTTTCCGAAGCCCTCGGCCTCGAGTGTCTCCTTGAGGAGCAGCCGGTTCGCGAGCTGCTCGCCCTGGATGCGCGGGTCGAGGGTGTTGGCCAGCGTGTCGAAGCAGTCGTAGCCGGTGCCCATGTCGATCATGTTGTCCGGGAAGCGCTCGCCATACGGGGCGAAGCACGGGACGAGCGGCTCGCCCGGGATGAAGCGGCGCTGCGGGCGCACTGGCAACTCGACCAGCGTCAGGTCGACGGTGCTGCCTCGGCTGTGGCCCGAGCGGCGCGCGATGTAGCCGAGATCGAACAGCGAACCCTTGTCGATGCGCGGGTAGAACTCCTGCTTCATGCGCTGGTCGCCTTGGCGCTCGGCCCAGCGCGCGAAGTCGTCGACGGCGCGTTGCGGGCGATAGCAGTCGTACACCTTGAGCGTGTAGCCCTGAGCCAGGAAGGTGTCCTGGGCGCGACTGAGCGCCTCGGCCGCCGGGCGCGTGAGGATGCAGAGCGGTTCGCGGTAGCCGACGATCGGGCGGCCGATGAAGTTGTGCTCATCGCGGTAGCGGATCTCGTGCAGGATCGTCGGGTCGACGTCGCGCAGGTCCACGAACTCGGGTGGCGCCTCGACGTCCGCGCTCGCGGACGCCGGGAGTGCCAGTACCACCGTCAGGACGAAAAGCAGGAGAGCAGCCATGTCTCGGCGCTACCCGGGACGGCACCCGCCCAACCGGTGAGGAGACATGCACGTCGATTCCGGGTAGCGTGAACTTGCCGTGGGACAAGAAGTCGCCGCGAAGGTCTTCAGCCGCGAGGACCGGCAGCGCTACCGGACCAAGGTGCGCAGCTGCCTCGACGTGTTCGCGCGCATGCTGCACGAGGCGCGCTTCGACGACGAGCGGCGCTCGTTCGGCCTCGAGATCGAGCTGAATCTGACCGACGACGCCGGCGATCCAGCGATGATCAACCACGCGGTGCTCGAGGCGATCGCGAACGCGGCGTTCCAGACCGAGCTCGGGCAGTTCAACGTCGAGATCAACATCCCGCCGGACCTGCTCGAGGGCGGAGTCTTCAGCGAGCTCGAGACTGGGATCAGGCAGAGCCTGAACGAGGCGGAGGGGCGTGCACGGCCGGTGGGTGGCCACATGATGATCATCGGGATCCTGCCGACGATCCACGCACAGCACCTGACAGCCGAGAGCTTCTCCGAAAGCGGCCGCTATCGCCTGCTCAACGAGCAGATCTTCGCCGCCCGCGGCGAGGACCTCGAGATCTCGATCAACGGCCCGGAGCGGCTCCAGACCTTCGCCGACACGATTGCACCCGAGGCCGCCTGCACGAGCGTGCAGCTGCACCAGCAGGTCGACCCCGAGGCGTTCGCGTCCTACTGGAACGCTTCCCAGGCGATCGCGGGCGTGCAGGTGGCGGTGGCCGCCAACTCGCCCTTCTTCTTCGGCAAGGAGCTCTGGCGTGAGACCCGCATCGCGCTCTTCGAGCAGGCCACCGACACGCGCCCGGAGGAGCTCAAGGCCCAGGGCGTGCGGCCGCGGGTCTGGTTCGGCGAGCGCTGGGTCACGTCGATCTTCGACCTGTTCGAGGAGAACGTGCGCTACTTCCCGGCGCTGCTGCCGGTGACCGACGACGAGGACCCGGTCGAGACCCTCGAGCGCGGCGACGTTCCCGGGCTTGGCGAGCTGCGCCTGCACAACGGCACGATCTACCGCTGGAACCGCCCCATCTACGACGTGGTGCGCGGGCGGCCGCACGTGCGCGTGGAGAACCGCCTCGTGCCGGCCGGCCCGACGGTGGTCGACATCCTCGCCAACGCCGCCTTCTACTACGGTCTGGTGCGCGCCCTCACCGAGGACGAGCGGCCCGTGTGGTCTCAGATGTCGTTCGCGGCGGCGGAGGACAACCTCCACACGGGGGCGCGCGACGGGATCGAGGCGCGGGTCTACTGGCCCGGCGTGGGAGAGGTGCCGGTCGCCGAGCTGGTGCTGCGCAAGCTGCTGCCGATGGCGCATGCCGGGCTCGAAGGCGCCGGCGTGGCGGCCGCGGACCGCGAGCGCCTGCTCGGGATCGTCGAGCGCCGCTGCGTCGAGCTCACGAACGGCGCCGCCTGGCAGGCCGCCGCGTTCCACCGCCTCTACGGCGAGCGCGGGCTCGAGCGCCAGGCCGCGCTGCGCGAGCTCACGGTGCGCTACCGGGACCACATGCACTCGAACGAGCCGGTCCACACCTGGCCGGCGCCCTGAGCGGCGCACGCTCGGAGGTTTGTACGCGGACTCGCCGGGGGATAGCAGAAGGCAGGAGGTGCACCGGCGCGTGAGGCAGCGGCCCACGAGTGGAAGCCCCGGCCGGTGGGCACCCAAGGAGGGGATGGGGCATGACGAGCGAGAGCGGCGTCCGGGCCGTGCTAGCCGACGGCGATTCGCTTGCCCGAAACGCGTTGCGCGATGCGCTTCGCAGGGCAGGTGTGACGGTCGTAGGCCAGGCCGCCGACGCCCCACAGGCCATCAACCTCGTCTCTCGCTGCACGCCGGACGTGGTCGTGATCGATGCGGTCCTGCCTCCTGGTGGGGCCATCGCCGCGCTCAGGCCGGCAATCGCCGCCCACCCGGATGCCGATGTCATCGTGCTCGCACAATCCGGGGAAGACGACGCGGGCCTTGGAATGCTCGTCCAGGGCGCCGAGGGATACCTCTCCCGGGCGACGGAACTCGGTGGCCTTGCTCGAGCGATCGCGCGCGTTCCGGCGGGTGAAGCGGCGATCTCGCGGGCGATGACGCGTCGCGTGATCGAACGACTGCGTGCAGCCGTGGCCCCCACTGTCGGCCTCCGTCCTGTCAAGAGCTCGCTGACCCAACGCGAGTGGGAAGTCCTCGATCTCATGACGGCCGGAGCGTCGACGGCGGAGATCGCGCGCGAGTTGGTACTGACGACGGACACGGTGCACACACACGTGCGTCATATCTTCCGCAAGCTCCACGCCCACTCGAGGGCGGAAGCGGTCGAGTTGGCGAGGCGCGCGCGAGAGGACCCTGAAGGCGCCTCCTAGCCGAGCGTCGGCGCAGCGACCTCCGGCGTCTCACGGGAGGCGCTGCTTCGAGGAAATCCCGCAACTTGCGCAGGTCCGGTGACCGTCTTAGGGTGGTCGTGGAACGCGGCACGCGCTCCAGTGCCTGGCCCCACTGCGTGTGCCGACCGATGGCAAGGAGCGCAGCGTGTGTCCGGCAGATTCCGCCTGGAGCTCGAACAGGGACCCGCAACCGGTCAGGCGGAGGCAGCGGAACGGCAGTGAACCTGCGATCAGAGCTCTCGTCGCCGACAGCGACGGGCTTGCGCGAAACGCCCTGCGCGAGGCGCTCCACCAGGCGGGCATTGCCGTGGTCGGGCAAGCCGCCGATACATCCCAGGTAATCAACCTGAGCGGCCGCTGCGAGCCCGACGTGATCGTCATGGACGCGGGGCTGCCCCCGGAGGGGGGGGCGGCCGCGCTCGACTTGGTGCTGCCTGCGACCCGCGGAACGCCGGTCGTCCTGCTGGCGGCTTCCGGCGACGACGATGCTGGGTTGGTGGCCCTTGCCAAGGGTGCTGCGGGCTATCTCTCGCGAGACACGGAGCTCCCGGCTCTGGCACGGGCCATCGAGCGGGTGACGACGGGGGAGGCGGCGATCTCGCGCTCAATGGCCTGGCGCCTGATCGAGCGGCTACGGATGTCCGCCGGCCCCACCTCGGGGATGCGTCCGATCAAGAGTCCGCTGACGCCGCGGGAGTGGGAGGTCTTGGACCTCATGACTGCCGGCGCGTCCACGCCCGAGATCGCGGACGCGCTCACCGTCTCTCCGGAGACCGTCCACAGCCACGTGCAGCACATCCTGCGGAAGTTCCACGCTCACTCACGTGCGGAGGCGATCGCGATCGCAGAGCGCGAGCGCGGTCGCCTCGAGCGATCGAAGGGTTCCTAGCCCATAGCGAGCCGGTCGGAAACCTCCTTGGGGTAGGGAGGAAAGTCACCTTCCGCCCGCCTCATTGCGCAACTAGCGTCGATTTGACACGGCCTGGCGCGGGCTGGTCTACCGCGCGGGCGACTGGCCAATGGGAGCAATGGCTCCTGTCATGGAGGAGTAGTCGATGAGTGACCGGATTCTCGGACGAGGTAAACGGCGGCGACGCCGACTCTCAGTTGCAGTTGTGGCAGCGCTCGCTGTGCTGGGGATCTTTGCGATCACCAACGCGCTGGCCGTCCACGATGTTGTGTTCCAACTCGATGGCGATACCGACAGCGCCACCACCACCAACGTCGGTGGAAACATTCAGGCCATCGACTGGGACAACTTCTTCGACGCGGACGGCGACGAAATAACGCCGCTGCCCACGGGCTTCGACGCGTCCAGCTTCACTGACGACTTCAGGACGAACGCGAACGGCACGTTCAACACGTCCGACGGCACGACGTTCACGACCGGCTCGAAGGACACCCTGAACATCAACCCTGGGTGGCAGTGCGCCAGCAGCGCCAACGTCACCGACAAGGCCGACATCATGAACGCGTACGCGGCCTCGTACGTCGGCACGGGCGATCGAGAGATCCTGTACATGGGTCTCGAGCGCAACGCGAACAACGGTGACGGCAACGTCGGGTTCTGGTTCCTGCAAGACGAGGTGAGCTGCGACTCGAGCGCAGGCACCACAACCTTCACCGGCAACCATGTCGACGGCGACCTGTTCATCGTCTCGGAGTTCTCGGGCGGCGGCTCTGTGTCGACGATCCAGGTGTACCGGTGGAATGGCGGCGCCGGCGGCTCCCTGGGTACCACTCCAGTCGCGCAAGGCGCCAGCTGCGCCACCGCGGCCGTGAACGACACGGTCTGCGCGATCGTGAACGGCAATACGATCACGACGGATTGGCTGACGGCGAACAAGCAGGACGACGTCGGCAACAGCCTGCGGGTGGGGGAGTTCTTCGAAGCCGGCCTCGACCTTGAGGCGGCAGGTCTCGGCGGCAAGTGCTTCAACACGTTCCTGGCCAACACGCGCTCGTCGACATCGCTGACGGCGACGATCTTCGACTTCACCACCGGCACGCTGGGCGAGTGCACCTCGGACGTCGCGACGACCCCGGTCGACAACGCCACCCCCCCCGCCCCCATCCCGGCGGGTGGGCTGACCATTCCGGCCGATCCGGCCGACTCGGCGTTGCTGGTCAGGGATCGGGCGGTTCTCGACGTCACCGGAGTCGATGAGTTCGAGGCGACGCTCACGTTCCACCTCTGTGGGCCGACCGCCGCGAACTCGACGGCCCTGTGCGACAGCGGAGGTGTGCTGATCGATACGCAGAACATCACCGCTGACGGCACGTTCACATCAGCCGCCGCGACGGTCACGTCGGCGGGCCGTTACTGCTGGCGTGCCACCTTCTCGGGTGACGAGGAGGCGGGAGTGCCACCGGACTCCGACAGCAGCGCCACGGAGTGCTTCCTGGTCAATCCGAGGACGCCCACGCTCACGACACAGGCGGGCGCGCCCACTGTCGACTTCGGGCAGCCCGTGACCGACACAGCCACGCTGACCGGCACGGCCCACAAGCCGGGCACGGGCGGGCCGGCGGGCAGCAACGGGTCGATCAACCCGGCCACGCCCGGCGGAGACGCCACCGGCACGATCACGTTCACGCTCTACAAGGCGGACTGCACGACCCTGGCAACGGGCACCGGCACGAACCCGCAGACCAGGACCGTGAGCGGCGACGGCACGTACGGACCGGTCAGCTTCACTCCCGACGCGCCGGGGACGTACCACTGGGTCGCGAGCTACGGCGGCGACCCGCCCAACACGAACTCGACGACGCACAACAACGCCTGCAACGACCCGAACGAGGCAGTCGTCGTCCAGCAGATCCCGTCCGCGATCTCGACGGAGCAGGACGTGTACCCGAATGACTCCGCAACGGTCAGCTCGACCGTGGCGAGCAGGGAGCTCCCGGCCGGCGGGCGGATCGTGTTCAAGCTGTACGACACGGTCGCGAACTGCCAGGCGAACACGAACACCGGCCTCCTCTACACGGAGACCGACAACACCGTTGGCGGTGGCGGTGCGGGCAACACCGCCAGCACGAACAACACGACGGTGGCGGTGGATGCCGACGCCACGGTGGCCTGGAGGGTCACCTACGAGCCCCTGAACGCCGCGTTCACGGGCAGGCAGAGTGCCTGCGTCGAGCGCACCGCGATCGACTTCACGGACGACGCGGGTCCGGGGACGCTGTTCCCGTAAGCGTCACCAAGTCGTGAAAGCGAGAGGGGCCCCGGCGCGAGCCGGGGCCCCTCCTCGGCGCCGATCCCTGACAATCGGCGCCGAGTGCGGTGACTGAGAGGGCGGCGTGCAAGCGCCGCCCTCTCGCGATGTCGCAACGCTCTATTCCGCGACGTGGAAGCTCGTCGATGCGAGCGCCTTCCAACGGCGCTGCACGTACATCTTCAGCCAGGCGGTGCAGTCGGCCTCGCCGCCCGTCCAGCTCGGAGACGCCAGCCCGAAGATCCGATTGCCGAGCGCGCCGTCGAAGAAGCCCTCCCAGCCCTGGGCGACCAGCGCGCCGCCCTGGTAGCACTCGAGGTTGACGAACGGGGACTCCGTCGCGGTCGTCTTGACCTCGAACGTAATCTCGTCGCCGTAACGCGGCCAGCTCGTATCGGCGGTTGCGTCGAGCGCGGCGGCAGGCGGGACGAGCTCGATGGACGACGTGCTGGCGCTCGGCTTGGCGGCGAGCGCGGGGGATGCGGTGAGAGCAAAGGCGCCGATGATCGACGCCAGGACTGCGGTGGCCCGCAACTTCATGATGGTTCCTCCCGTGGGTACTGCGTGGTCAGGGAACACGATTGGTGATCGGCACGCATGCCGCGGTCTCGTTAGCGTCAGCTGCCGCTTGCCAACGAATGTCGACGCGGTCCGATAACAGAGAGGGCGGCCTGCGGCCGCCCTCATCAGGTGGGATGTCCGTCGCGGCTATTCGTAGACGTGGAAGCTCGTCGAGCCCAGCACGGACCCGTCGGGCTTCGTCAGGTTCGCAGTGCAGTCCGCAGCGCCACCGGTCCAAGCCCCCGAGGCAAGCCCGAAGACGCCGTCGTCGAGCGAGCGCTGGAAGAAGCCCTCCCAGCCCTGCGCCACGAGCGCGCCCCCCTGATAGCACTCGAGATGCACCCACGGCTCGGTCGTCGCGGTGGTCGAGACGTTGAAGGTCACCCGCTGCCCGTAGTGCGCGACGCCGTCCGTCGAGTCGATGAACACGGGGCTGATCGTGCCGCTGCCCGAGCTGGGCTTACCGCCCTTGCCCTTGCCGGGACCGGCCATTGCGGTCGGGGCGAGTGCGAGGCAGAGGGCCGCGAGGGCGGCCATGAGGACGAGGCGGGTAAGTGGCTTCGTCACGGGCATTTTCGGGGGGACCTCCTTGGCGGGTGTGGGCAGGTGCAACCTGCCCAGCGCCCTGTCGCTCCAAACGCGATAGCAGGGCTCGTGGGGTCCAATCGGCGCACGCCCACAACTGCTTGAGTTCCGCGAGGGTGCGTGGACACCTGCACGGATGCGATGCTCCGCCCATGGAGGTCGTCCTCGTCCGCCACGGTGAGACCGAATGGAGCCGGGACCTCCGCCACACCGGGCGGACCGACATCCCGCTCACGGAGGCCGGCCGCAAACAGGCAGCCATCCTGCGCGGCACGCTCGGCGACTGGAGCTTCGACCGGGTGCTCTCGAGCCCGCTCGGGCGCGCGCTCGAGACCTGCCGCCTGGCCGGCCTCGGAGAGCGCGCCGAGTGCACAGACGCGCTGCTCGAGTGGGACTACGGCGACTACGAGGGGATCACGACCGCCGAGATCCGCACGGAGCGACCGGACTGGTTCCTGTGGCGGGACGGCTGCCCGGGCGGCGAGTCGGCCGCCGACGTGGGCGCTCGCGTCGACCCGCTCGTGGAGGGGCTGAAGGCGGGGGAGGGGACCGTGGCGCTGTTCGCCCACGGGCACCTGCTGCGGGTGCTGACGGCCCGCTGGCTCGGGCTGCCGCCGCAGGACGGGGCGCTGTTCGCGCTCTCGACCGCGACGCTCTCGGTGCTCGGATTCGAGCGCGAGACGGCGGTGATCACACGCTGGAACGCGCCCGCCGCCGACGTTCCCAGCGCGATCCCTCAGTAGCCGGCAGGAGCGCGCCGGCCAGCGCGACCAGCGGCACGAACAGGCCGATGATCCCCACCAGCTTGCGGCCCTTCATGAACGTCACCACCGCGAGCGGCACCGCCGCCACCTGCAGCGCCGCCGGGAGCACCGCGCCTCGGCGGTCGACGCCCAGCAGCTCGAGCACCGCGTGCCAGATGTCGATCCAGAACTGCAGGCCCAGCAGGGTGAGCACGAGCAGTGCGGCCGTGACCACCACGGCGTCGATCGACTCCCTGCCCTTCTGCTGCCAGTAGACGTCCTCGAGATTGAGCCAGAGCGCGAACTCGTCGAGCGTGAGCCCGAGACCGATGCCGAACGCGATAGCGACGAACTCGAGCCATGGATCGCCGAGGTCGAACGCGAGCCCGATGTAGCCCATCGTGATCAACAGCAGGATCCCCCAGACCAGATGGTGGATGTGCATGCCGCTCTTGGTCTCGACGTTGCCGGGCCACCAAGACACCTGCGCGCGGATCATGTGGGCGCTGCCGCGGATGAAGCCGAATGAGCACAGGAACGCCAGCAGGATGAGGAAGTGGATCTCCTTGCCGGGGACCTGGATGCGCTCGTCGTAGGCCCGCGTGATGTCGTGCCAGAGCTGGCCCACGCGACCAGCCTAGACTCCGCGCGTCTCCGGCCTCGACTTCACGGACCTCGCGATTGCCCTCGCCGCGGCCACCGCCGCGCCGCTGATCGTCGACCTGCTGCCGCTCCCCAAGATCCCGCCGGTTGTGACGGAGATCTGCGCGGGCGTCCTGATCGGCCCGCAGCTGCTCGACCTCGTGGACATCACCGCGCCGCTCGAGGTCTTCGCCCAGCTCGGGCTGGTTTTCCTGTTCTTCCTCGCCGGCCTCGAGATCGCCTTCCGGGCGGAGCAGGAGCGCCACCTGCGGCTGCTCCTGTGGGCGTTCGCGCTCTCGCTCGTGCTGGCGTTCGGCGCCGGCTTCGGCCTCGAGGCGGCGGGCCTCGTGGGATCGTCCGTGCTGGTGGCGATCATCCTCGCGGCCACCTCGTTCGGCATCGTGGTCGCCGTGCTGAAGGACGTGGGGGCGTCCCGCAGCTCGCTGGGGCAGCTCGTGATCGCGTGCGCGTCGATCGCCGACTTCGGCACCGTGATACTGCTGTCCATCTTCTTCTCCCACCAGAGCTCGAGCCCGGAGTCGACGATCGTGCTGCTGCTGCTGTTCGGCGGAGTGGTGGTGGCGGTGGGGATGCTGCTGGCCGGCGCGCGGATGTCGGGGCCGCTCGTGGCCGCGGTCGTGCGCATGCAGCGCACCAGCGCGCAGATCGGCGTGCGGATCGCGTTCCTGCTCGTGGTGCTGCTCGTGCTGATGGCGCAGGAGTTCGGGCTCGAGGTGGTGCTCGGCGCCTTCCTCGCGGGAGCGATGCTGAGCTTCCTCGACCGTGAGGAGGCGGTGCGCGAGAGCGGGCTGCAGGAGAAGCTCGAGGGGATCGGCTTCGGCGTGTTCATCCCGATTTTCTTCGTGGTGAGCGGCGTGCAGCTCCAGCTCGACGACCTGTTCTCCACCGTCGACGCGGCCGTCCTCGTGCCGCTCACGGTGGTGGCGCTCCTGGTTGTGCGAGGTACGCCCGCCTTGATCTACTCCCGTTTCATGACCCGGCGCGAGGCGGTGGCCACCGGACTGCTCCAGGCCACGTCGCTGTCGTTCATCGTGGCGGCCAGCCAGATCGGCGTCGAGCTTGGCAAGCTCGAGGAGGTCGAGGCGGCCGGTCTCGTGGCGGGCGGCGTGATCTCGGTCCTTGTGTTCCCCGCGATCGCCGTGCGAATGCTGAGGCCGGCGTCGTGATTGACGGCGTGCTCGGAGGAGGTCCCGAGCAGCAGTACCTGCTCGAGGCGCGCCAGATGCAGGCGCTCTCGTTCATGATCCACATCCCGCTCGTCTGCTTCGGGATCGCGTTCCCCGCGATGGTCATCTTCCTCGAGGGGCTCTGGCTGCGCACGGGCGACCCGCTCTACAAGGCGATCGCAAAGCGCTGGTCGAAGGCGATGGTGATCCTGTTCGCGATCGGGGTCGTGACCGGGACGATCCTGTCGTTCGAGCTCGGCCTGCTGTGGCCGGAGTTCATGGCCACCTTCGGCGACGTGTTCGGCGTGGCCTTCGGCCTCGAGGGCTTCTCGTTCTTCCTCGAGGCGATCTTCATCGCGATCTACGTGTACGGCTGGGAGCGGCTGCCGCCGAAGGTGCACATCGCGTGCGGGATCCCGATCGTGCTCACCGGCATCACCGGCTCGCTGATGGTGATCTCGGTGAATGGCTGGATGAACAAGCCCGAGGGCTTCCGGATCGAGAACGGCGAGGTGGTCGACATCCAGCCGTTCACCGCCCTCTTCAACGACAACTTCTGGCACGAGCTCGTGCACATGTACCTGGCGGGCACGATCGTGGCCGGCTTCCTCGTGGCCTCCGTGTACGCCGCCGGCTGGCTGCGCGGCAACCGCGAGCGCCGCCACCGGATCTGCCTCGTGGTGGCGCTCACCTTCGCGTCGCTCACCGCGCCTGCGCAGCTGCTGGTGGGTGACTGGGCGGCGCGCACGGTAGCTGAGAACCAGCCCACCAAGCTCGCCGTGTTCGAGGGCCTTCCGAAGACGGAGAAGGGGGCGCCGCTCCACATCCTCGGCATCTACGAGGACGGCGAGGTGAAGTACGGCATCGAGTTCCCGAAGCTGCTCTCGCTGCTCGCCTACCACGACCCGGACGCCACCGTGCAGGGGCTCGACGCGGCGGGGCCGAACGGCATCCCCACCAACACCGGCATCAACATCGTGCGGTTGGCGTTCCAGGCGATGGTCTTCGCCGGAACGTTCATGGCGATGGTCGGCGTCTTCTTCCTGTGGAGCTGGTGGCGAAAGCGCCGGTTGCCGGAGTCGGTCTGGTTCCTGCGAGCGGTCGTGGTGCTCGGCCCGCTGTCGGTCGCGACGCTCATCTGCGGCTGGATCACGACCGAGGTGGGGCGCCAGCCCTGGGTCGTATACGAGGTGATGCGCACCGAGGACGCCGTGACCGGCGCCGACGGGATCCCGATCGGCTACGCCACGCTCGTGATCATCTACCTCAGCCTGGCGGCGATCGCCGGCGTGATGCTGCGCCGGCTGGCACGCAAGCCGATGGAGGCCTGATGCTCGCCGACCTCAGCGCCGCCCTGCTCGCGGTCGGGCTGAGCGCCTACGTGGTGCTCGGCGGCGCGGACTTCGGGGTGGGCATCTGGGACCTGACGGCGCGCGACGAGGGGCTGCGGAACCGCATCAAGCGCTCGATGAGCCCGGTGTGGGAGGCCAACCACGTGTGGCTCATCTTCGTGCTCGTGGTGCTCTGGACCGCATTCCCCGAGGCGTTCGGCTCGATCGCCTCCACGCTCGCGATCCCGCTCTTCCTCGCGGCCGTCGGGATCATCCTGCGCGGCGCCGCGTTCGCCCTCCGCGGCGAGGCGGCGAGCATGGCGGAGCGCCGCAGCCTTGGAGCGGTGTTCGCGCTGTCGTCGCTGCTCGTGCCGTTCTTCCTCGGCACCGTGGTTGGCGGGATCGCGTCCGGCCGGGTGCCGGTCGGCAACGCCGCCGGCGACGAGCTCACGAGCTGGACCAACTCGACGAGCATCCTCGTGGGGCTGCTCGCGATCGCCACGGGCGCCCATTCGGCGGCGGTGTTCCTCGGCGCCGACGCGCGGCGCGGCGGCGAGGAGGAGCTGGTGCGTGCGTTCAGGGCCCGGGCGCTCGGCTCGGGGGTCGTGGCCGGCGCGCTGGCGCTCGCCGGGCTCGTGGTGGTGAGCTCCGACGCGCCCGACCTACGGGACGGGCTCACGTCGGGCGCCGCCCTCGCGTGCGTGATCGGCTCCGGCGTGTTCGGGCTGCTCACGCTGGTGCTCGAGTGGCGCTCGCGCTTCGAGCCCGCCCGCTACACGGTGGCCGCTGCGGTGGGAGCGATCGTGGCCGCGTGGGCGCTCGCCCAGGAGCCGTACATCCTTCCCCCGGAGCTGACCGTGGCCGAGGCCGCTGCACCGGACGCCACGCTGGCGGCGCTTCTTGGCTGCTCCGCGGTCGGCATGCTGATCCTGCTTCCCGCTCTGGCCTGGCTGTACAGGCTCACGCTCCGCGGGCAGCTCGACAAGGGGTCGAACGCGTGACCCGCACGCTCATCCTCTTCGGCGTGGGCAGCTGCACGCTCTTCTTCTTCGACCACACGCTCACGATCCTCACGGGCGTGGTGCTGCTGATCGCCGCGATCGTGTCCGGCATCTTCACGCTGCTCAGCCCGGAGCGGCTGGGCTCCGATCCGTGACGCCCGACGCGGCCGGCACGATCATCTGAAGCTTCCCGCCCGGCGAGCGCTCACAGGCGTCCACGGTCTCGACCTCAACCGCCGGCCGCGGCACGCCCAGCTTCTCGAGGCGGCCGCGGACCCCGTCCCGCAGCCGCGCGGGCGCGTCGGCCGCTCCGTCGCGGAGCGCGACGCGCAGCCGCAACCCGTCGTCCTGCTGGACGACCTGGAACTCGCGCACGTCGGGGTCGGCGGTCACGAGCGCGAACTGCAGCGGGTGGACCGTGACGCCCCCCAGGTACAGGATCTCCTCGGCGCGCCCCTCGAGCGAGCGCAGGCGCATCAGCGTCCGCCCGCACGGGCACGGCTCGCTCTCGACGGTGACCAGGTCGGTGACCTCGAAGCGGATCAGCGGCAGCGCCCGGTTGAAGAGGTTCGTGACCAGCAGCCGGGCGCCGGGCTCGCCGGCGGGCACCGGGCGGCCCTCCTCGTCCACGTTCTCGACGATGCACATGTCGTCGAACAGGTGCATCGAGCGCTCGGCGCAGTCGTGGCCGAAGAGCCCCTCGGTGGTCGCGTAGAAATTGTAGGGACGCACGCCGAACACCCGCTCGAGGCGGTCGCGTAGCCCAGGGCTGAGCGGCTCGCTGCTCGTGACGAGGGCCTCCGGCGCGATCCGCAGCCGCCCCGCCCGCTGCTCGTCGGCGAGTTGGCCCATGATCGACGGGTAGGTGTACAGATGTTGGGGCTGGAACTCGTTCAGCCCCCGAACCAGCTCGGACAACGGCTGCGTGACGGCGAGCGGCAGCAGGCGATGGATGCCCACGTCGAGCGTCTGTGCGCCGCGGCGAGTCATGTGCGTGGGCGACGCGCCGCCGATCATCGCGAGACGCAGCCGCGGCAGCCGCGGCGTCGCCCCGGTCCAGTCCGAGCGCCGGAAGAACATCGCCGCGATGCCCGACCAGCCGGGCCGGTCGTAGACGAAGACGGCCTTGCGCCCCGACGAGCCGCTCGAGGTCATCACACGGTACTCGCCCAGGTAGAGCGCGTCGTCGTCGATCTGGTCGAGGTGGTCGAGCAGCGTGTCGAGTTGCAGGCGGCGATCGGTGACGCGCTCGTCGAAGCCGTCGATCAGCTCCGCCTTGGTCGTGATCGGCAGCTCGCCGAGCCTGACCCGGCCGCGTGGGACGTGCTCACGCCAGAAGGGCGAGCGCGCGGCCGCGTAGCGGGTCAGCTCCTCGAGCCGCTCCTGCTGGAAGCGCTCCAGCTGCTCGCGTGGCCAGCGTTCCCGGTCAAGCAGCGCCTTGCTTTCGCGGACGCCGCGTGCGAAGTCCTGAAGCCGCTTGATGCGGTAGCCCATCGAGTCCTCCTTCATCCAGTGCGAGTCTCAAGATGCGCGCGCCGAGCTCCCGATCCACGACCTCCGGCTGAGTCAACCGCTCGAGCTGCAGACCGGTCAGCATCGCGTAGCGGGCGGTGGCGAGCTTGCGCGGATCCTCCGGCAGCTCGACGCCGCGCTCCTCGGCCAGCCTCACCAGCCCCGCTTCGAGTGGCTCGACGATCCGCTTGTGCAGGCGCGCGAAGCGCTCCCGCAGCTCGGGATGTCGCAGCACGTGAGCCCAGAACTCGAAGAACACCGCGATCCAGCCGTCATCGGCGTCGCTCCGGGGCGCAGCCGTCCGGGCCGCTCCCACGAGACCCTCGAGGGCGCTGGGAGCGCTCGCCATGAGCGTCTCGAACTCCTGCAGGCGCCGCTCGAGGCGGCGCTCGTACAGGGCGAAGAAGAGGTCCTCCTTCGAGCGGAAGTTCGAGTAGACGGCTCCCTTGGTGTAGCCGGCCTCCGCCGCCACGGCGTCGACCGAGGTGGCATGGAAGCCCTTGCTCGTGAACAGGCGCTCCGCCGCGTCGACGAGCTCCGCGCGAGTGCGCGCCTGACGCTCGGCGCGGGTCGGGACGGCACGCATACCGTGAGTATGCAGATACCGTCAGTATCTGTCAACCGCGATCAGCCGGACTTGCCGCACTCCTGGAGCCGCACACCCGCGACCATCGGCTCGACGGCCTGGCCGTCGAGCAGCGGTGCGATCAGGCCGCGCAGGCGCTGGTCCATCCGCACGAGGTAGCCCGGTCCGAGGCCGATGGAGCCGGACGCCCGCTCGACCGCGATGCCGTGCAGACGCAGGCGGCGCTCGACGGTGCCCTCCGGCCGGGCGCCTGAGAACTGCGCCTCGGTGAGGAAGTAGCCGCAGGGCGGATCCTCGAGGGTCAGCTCGGGAGTCGGGGCGTCCACGTCCGGCGCGCTCAGGAGCGGCGGGAACACCGGCCACGGGTAGGCTCCCCGGAAGTAGACCGGACCCTGGTTGGAGCGCTGGAACGCGATCGAGCCCGCGATCAGCTGCTGAATCTCACCCAGGTTGTCGCGGTGGTAGTCGAGCATGCCCTTCGCCAGCCAGAGCTGCCCGTAGGTCCGGCGGTTCTGGTTCTCGGGCGCCGTCGCGCCCGGCCGGGTCGGCCCGGGGGCCTCGCGGTTCTCGGACAGGATGCCGAGGACGCTCTTCAGGCCGAACGTGTTCCGCAGGATGGTCTCCTGGCTCGCTCCGCCGTTGCTGTAGGGGCCGGCGAACCAGCCCGCGGCCGCCGCGGCGTTGTAGATCCGGCTCTCGATCAGGCCGTTCTTCAGCTCGGAGTAGACGGGACGGTGCACGTTCAGGTGGCGCGGGCCGAGCACCGGCAGGTCCTCGGCGTCGCCGTTGTGCCCGTCGACCGCGACGTCAGGCGTGTAGTCGCGCAGCATGGCCGCGAACGCCTTCGTCTCGGGCTCGCGCAGCAGCGAGTGGTCGCGGTTCAGGTCCTGCCCGGTGGAGCTGCCGCGCGTGTTCAGCGCGCGGCCGTCGCCGTTCAGCGTCGGGATGATCAGGACGTTCGCGCGCGACATGATGTCGAGCAGGTGGGCGTCGTCCGTGAAGGCGAGCTCGCGCGCCAGGATCAGGCACGCCTCGCGCATCGAGGGCTCGTCGCCGTGCACGTTGCACTGGATCAGCACGGTCGGCGTCTGCGAGATCCGCTCGGCGCTCGGCAGGGGGCTCGGGGCGCGGAAGATGAACATGTTGATCGGGCGGCCCTGGAGGGTGCGGCCGATCTCCACCACGCGCACGCGCGCACTCGCCGCGTCGATCGCGGCGGTGTAGGCGTACTCGTTCACGTCGCTCGTGAAGGACGCGCCGTTCGTCTGCTCGAATTGCGTCCGCAGCGACGCGGCCCCGGGACCGCTGCCCCACTGCGCGCGGGTTGTGCCGACGACGGGCGCCGAGAAGGGCTGCACCTCGGTGCCGACCCGGGCCCGGACGCGCCAACTGAAGCGCTGGCCGAGCACGAAGCCCGAGTCCGCGAACGTGGGCGCGTCCGGCCGCACGGTGCGGGTGGGCTCCCAGAGGCCGACGATCCGCGCCGGCCCCGTGGGCTGGTCGGAGGCATCCACGGGCGTGCGCTCGACCTGGTAGTCGGTGGCGCCCTCGACGGGCGTCCAGCCGAGCGTGGTGAAGCCCTCGCCCTGGACGGCCGAGAGGCCGGTGACCTGACCTGGTTCCTGAGCGGCGGAGCTCCCCGCGGCCACCAGCGACAGGCTCACCGCAACTGCGAGCGCGGCACGGACGCCCTCCAGCTTCTCGTGCGCATGCGTTGGGCATACCCGGTCGCGTGATTCCGACGCGCCGCGCGGGTCAGTCCCGCTCGCGCTCGTCGAGCCGCTCCTCGAGGCGCTCCCGGCGCTCTTCGAGGCGCTCCTCCTGGAGCTCGAGCCGGTTCTCTTGGAGCTCGCGCTCGGCGGCGCTGGTCGCTCCGAACCGCGAGGTCACGATCACGATCGCCACGACCACGATCGCTGCAGCGACGAGCAGCGAGCCCAGCATCTGCGCAGTCTGTGAGCGACCGCTCATCCCGCGAGGAAGTCCCCGGCCGAGGTGATCCAGGCGAGCGCGAGCAGCAGCCACACGGAGACGCCGAGGCCCGGCAGCAGCCGCCCCAGCGAGCGCCACCAGCGCACCACCGCGATCTTGAGCGCGAGGACCGCGAGCAGGCTCACGCCGGCGACCACGTGCAGGGCCGCGTCGTTCTCGAAGCCGAAGTAGCCGACGCACATGAACGCCGTTATGACGAGCAGCACCGCGATCGTGTCGCCCACCGCACGGTGAGCCCGCGCCGCGGGGCGCGCCTCGAGGAAGGGCGGGCGCAGCTTGCCGTAGCCCACGGCGATCAGCACCAGCTGGTAGACGGCGAGCGCGAGCGCGACGGAGGCCAGCAGCACCTTGACCTCCGTCGGGTTGCCCCGCGTGACGCTGTCGATGAAGTCCTCCAGCCGGCTAGGCCTAGGGGCCCGTCCTCCGCACGATCCAGAGCCCGGAGTTCATGTCGCTCGCGTAGACAAGGTCGCTGGCGTCGTCGTGAGCGACGCCCCAGACCTGGGTCGCGTTCGTGAGCGTGCCCCGCTGGGAGGGCTGCACCGGGTTCTTGGCCGAGGGCGGCACGAAGTACCCCACCTCCGTCAGGTTCCTCGGATGGGCGGCATTGACTACGCGAACGCCGTCGGTGTACCAGGAGATGTACAGGTCGGTCCCCACGATCAGGGGGTTGTGGATCGTGTAGTCGCCGGCGCGGACGTCCTTGCTGCCGGACGAGTTCGGCGTGCGGTACTCGCCGATCTGCACCGGGTCCGAGAGGTCCGAGTAGTCCCACGCGCGCAGGTAGCCGAAACCCTTCTCGGTGTCGGGGCCCGAGGTCTTGCAGAAGTCCTCGTCGGCGGAGAAGAGGATCTCGCGGCCCTCGTCCCACTGCGAGGAGTGCGCGTCGCCGTCCTCGTCCGCGTCGTAGTCGGTGTCACCGAGATACGTCGGCGTGGCCGGGTTGCTCAGGTCGAGGGCGACGAAGCCGGTGTCCCAGTACGCGACGAACCCGAGCGTGCCGTCGGCCGAGGGCTCGACGCTGTGGCCGTAGACCGGGTCCGGGTCGCATCCGAGTTCCTGGCCCATGGTCTCGAGGTCGCCGTCGTGCACGACGCCCCAATCGGAGACCGCGAGCGGAGCCTTCGGATTGGTCACGTCGAGCAGGCGGAAGTCGCCGCGCCCGGCCCGGTCGCGATAGCCGCTCGGTGACATCACGTCGTCGTACTCGCTCGCCGGCACGCTCGCGTACACGAACGTGCGGCCGAGGTCGGTCCGGTGCTGCACCTCGAGCTCGTGCAGGCCGCGCGTGCAGCAGCCGGTGCCGAGGAAGCCGATCTCCACCGGGCGGGCCGGGTCGGTCACGTCGAAGAGCTGGAGGCCGCGCTTGAAGTCCATGTTGTAGCGGCTGCCGCCGCAGACCTGGATGCCGACCGCCGCGATGTCGCTGCCGGCCATCGGTCCGTACTGGGCGGTGAACACCACCACGTCCTCGGCCGAAGTCCCGGGGGGCGAGTCGAGCGTGGAGACCTCCGTCGGGGTGCTCGGAGTGCTCGAGTCGATCACGGCCACGCCGTCGTTCGGGCAGAAGCGCTGCTTGCCGCCGGTCTTGGTCTCCGAGAAGCCCCAGCTGCCCACGTAGGCGTGGTCCTCGTGCACCCACACGT
>Ga0209382_10003111_pt1 | contig 23241 bp, 23 predicted proteins | sample SoiMetdeltSBSDD5_FD_187599 | JGI IMG/M metagenome (GOLD analysis project Ga0209382, IMG submission 187599) | Bulk soil microbial communities from a Populus tree surrounding site in Tennessee, USA - Soil MetaG P. deltoides SBSDD5 (SPAdes) (version 2) | ecosystem: Environmental > Terrestrial >...
CAGCGTCGGCCGGAAGCCGGCACTGCTCAAGAATCAAGGGGCGCGCGCGGGCAACTGGCTGCTCATCCGCGCGGAGGGAACAAAGAGCAATCGCTTCGGCCTTGGCGCGACGGTACGGATCGAGACTGAGGCCGGGACCGATGTGTACGAGATCAATAACGTCGCCAGCTACCAGAGTGCAAACGACATTCGGTTGCACGTCGGCGTGGGCAGCGCCAAGGTGGTGCGCCGGATCGAGGTACGGTGGCCAAGCGGCACGAAGCAGGAATTGCGCGACGTGCCGGTCAACCAGGTGCTGACGATCAAGGAGCCGTAAGCGTGCGCAGCAAACGCTCGAACGGGCTCAAAGCCGCCTCCTCCGCGGGCGCATGCTCAATCCCGACGGTGCACACGCTGCTGACGATTTGAAAAGCCGGAGTCAGCTCGCGGACTCCGATGTGATCGACGTTGGCGAGATGGCCGAGGAAATCGGCGAGCGCACCGATGTGGCGGCCGTTGTCGCGCATGAGGTGACCGTGATCCGCCCAGCGGTTCTTGCCGTCGGGATCGTCGAGGATCTGCTCGAAGTTCGCCTGGAGCGACAAGGCGAGCGCCGCCAGCGCGGGAGGATCGATCGGCCGGCGGCACGCGGCCTTCAGCTCGGTCAGACACTGCCCCATCGCGATCTCGGAGAGCTTCCCCGGCACTGGTCCTCCATGTGATGGATGCCCCGCCGGGATGTGGCCTGTACCAGCCGCCGCGATTTACTCGCGATCCAAGGCCGCGAGATACGCCACGACGTCCGCGCACGTCGTGTTGTTGGTCACCTCGATGGACGTTTGCGCCCAGCCGATGGGTGTGCCGTCGTACTGTTCGTCGCGGGCCTGACGGTCGGCGCCCGCGTCGACGAGCTTCTTGACCATCGGCACATCGCCATTCCAGGCCGCCGAGTGCAAAGCCGTGTGGCGCGACTGTGCGTCCGATCGCGCGTTGACGTTGGCACCATGCTGCAACAGCCAGTCAACCATCGCGTGATGCTTGAAATCCACGGCCGCCATCATCACGCGATCGCGCTTGGCGACGTTCGGGTCGGCGGCCATCATTCGCTCGAGCGTGGCCGTGTCGCCGAGGCGCGCATAATCTTCCGGCGCCGCCGTGACGCCTCGCGCGATCATGTGGTGGACGAGCGGCGTCCCATGTGCGCCGAGCCGGCTCATCGCATCAAGAGGCGTCGAACCCCACCGGTCCTTGAGGTCGGTTGGCGCGCCAAGGGCCATCAAGCGATCGATCGCGAACGGCGTCCGTGCGAACGCCAGGATCGATCCGCCGTTCGGCGTAATGTCTGGCAGCACGCCTCCGCTCAACAGGTCACCGACGCGCTTGTCGTCTGCAAGCATCAGCGCTTCGAGCAGCCCGACCTGTGCGCCGCGGGCGAGCAGCGCGTCGCGCATGTCGGGGCGGTCGACGGCGATCATCAGCGGCGACCAATGATCGTATTCGTCGTTGGTGCCGTTGACGTCGGCGCCGGCCTCGAGCAGCAGATCGAACATGTCGCGCCGGCGCGATTCGATCGCGACGTGCAACGCCTGTGGCCGTCCACTCCAGAAGGGATGTGGCCCGACCTCGTTGACCAGCTGCGGGACAACCGAGAGCATCAGACGCACGGCGTCGATGCGGCCCGTGCCGACGTGCTGAAGAAACGAGCGGACGATGTCGTCGGACGTGATAGGCGCTTATCTCAGCGGCCTGACTTCGTTGAACATCACAGGCTGCTGCGCGTAGTTCTCGAGCACGAGGTCGTTCGTCCTCTTGTCGATGTAAATCTTGGTGCCTGCGAGGATCTTCCCCTCACCCCGATCGTTCTTGTCGAGCTGCACCTGCACGATCGTAAACGGGTAGTCCATGGTGCGCGGCCGATTGCGCGCTTCCCAGAAACCGACAGGGCGATCCGTCGCCATCACAAGCTGCCGACCGCCGTCCTCCAGACGCGTCTGACGCGCGAAGCGGAGGTCCCAGGCCAGCCGGTCAGGCGTCCGGATGAAGCCCACTTTCGGCATCCTCTGCAGCGCGGACAACAGCTGCTGGTTCATCCGGTTGACGTCCTTCTCCTCTTTGATGATCGCCAGCAGCTTGTCCCGCTCGGCATCGGTGGAATAGCGGGTAATGGTGAAATCCACCGTGGCCGTGCTCGGCCCGCTGTTCAGGTTGATCGCAAAGCCGGTGAAGCTCTCCTTCTTGTCTTTGTCTTGCGCCGTGATGCCGGCGCCCTGTGTCAAGAGACCGGCAGCAACCATCACGGCGGCGAATGCGAGTCTCGGCAGGATCACCCCTCGAATCGTCATGATCTCTCCTTCGCAGAAAGCAGCACTTGAGCCACCCCTTTCCAGATTCAATCTTAAGCCGGGGGAGGCGTCAGATGCTGAAATACACGATCTGACCCGATTCACAGGAGGCCGGAGTGGTGTCAACGCAGGAGGCAAGGCCCGCCTTGATGGCGGTGGGACGGTTAGCCGGAGTGATGCTCCTCTCATCCACCTCGCTCGCGTTCGCCCAGCAGCCGGCTGCGCCACCGCCACCGGATCCCGGAACGTGGATCGGCTCGGCCAGCGCAGGGCTCGCGCTGACGAGCGGCAACAGCGACACGCTCAATTTCAACGTCGCGTTTGACATTACGAGGGATCCGAAGACTCGAAACATCATGAAGTGGACGGGCCTCTATCTGCGCGGCGAGCAGGAGGGCGAAGTCACGGCCGATCGGCTCTCGCTGGCCTTCCGCGACCAGTACGCGCTCAATCCCCGCACGTTCGTCTTCGGACAGATCGAGTACTTGCGCGACACGTTCAAGCTGATTGACTATCTCGTGGCGCCGACGGTCGGTGTGGGTTACAAGGTGGTCGACACCGAGCCAACGAAGTTTGCCGTCGACGCCGGACTTGGTGCGGTCTGGGAAAAGAATCCGGATGTCGACGTGAAGACCAACCTGGCGATCACCGCCGGCGAGAAGCTCGAGCACAAGCTCACGCCAACGGCGACCTTCAAACACGCCGCCACGGCGCTATGGAAAGCCAACGATTTCGCTGACGGCCTCTACACCATCTCGGCTGGACTATCGACGAAGATCTCCGACCAGGTGCAGCTCTCAGTCGAACTGCTCGACACCTTCAAGAACCGTCCGCCGACAGCTGAAACCAAGAAGAACGATCTCGCGTTGGTGACGAACATCACGGCCAAATTCTAGCGGGTTCCGAGGAACCCGGGAACCTGGGAACCCGGGAACCCGGGAACCCTGAGAATGTCGATCCGGCGCACTCCCGTTCGTATAAAGAGTGACGTCAACCACGGGGCGATGATGAAGCACTACTTGCTGAGCATTTACCAACCCGACGGACCTCTGCCGCCGCCGGAGTTCCTTGACAAAGTGATGAAGGATGTCGGCGCCCTTCGTCAGGCCATGAAGGACGCCAACGCCTGGGTCTTTGGTGGCGGATTGCACCCGCCAAGTACGGCGACCGTGGTGCGCTCGCGCGACGGTGACATGCTGACGACGGATGGCCCGTTCGCGGAAGGCAAGGAACATCTCGGCGGCTTCTGCATCATCAAGGTCACGGACCTGGATGCGGCGCTCGAGTGGGGCTCACGATTGGCCCGCGTGCTCGCGCCGCTGTCCATCGAGGTTCGGCCGTTCCAGGGCGACCCGCATTAGGACGGTAGCAGGCGGAAGACACAACGCATGTCAGTGCTCGAAACCGCGGAGATCGAACATGTCTTTCGACGTGAGTACGGACGCGCCGTCGCCGTACTGGCCCGTGTGTTCGGCGACCTCGACATGGCGGAAGAAGCCGTTCAGGACGCGTTCGCGGCCGCGCTCCAGCGCTGGCCCGCGAGCGGCATCCCGCCGAGCCCTGTCGGCTGGATCATCACGACGGCGCGCAATCGCGCCATCGATCGGCTCCGGCGCGAAGCCTCTCGCGAGGATCGCCACGCGCAGGCAGCGCTGCTCTATGCCGGCAACGAGCAGAACGAGGAGGACCTCGTGCGCGACGATCGGCTGCGCCTGATCTTCACCTGCTGCCATCCGGCGCTCGCTCCTGCCGCCCAGGTCGCGCTCACTCTCCGCCTGCTGGGCGGACTGACCACTCCGGAAATCGCCCACGCCTTCCTCGTCCCTGAAGCCACGATGGCGCAGCGATTGGTGAGGGCGAAAGGCAAAATCCGCGATGCGAGGATTCCCTATCGGGTGCCAAACGAAGCGGAGCTGCCGAACCGTCTCAACGCGGTGCTCGCCGTCGTGTATCTGATCTTCAACGAGGGATACGTCGCCTCGTCTGGCGATCGGCTCGTGCGCGACGATCTGTGCGCCGAAGCAATCCGCCTCGGACGGTTGCTCATCGAGTTGATGCCAGCCGAGCCTGAGGTGATGGGCCTGCTCGCACTGATGCTGTTGGTGGAATCGCGCCGCGCGACACGGGTCAGCGCAGCCGGCGATCTTGTGCTGCTCTCAGATCAGGACCGCTCACGTTGGGATCGCGAGCTGATCACGGAAGGTCAGGCGATTGTCAGGCAATGCCTTCGCCGCAATCGGCCCGGCCCGTATCAGATTCAGGCCGCGATCAATGCCGTCCACTGCGATGCGCCGACATCGGTCGAGACAGATTGGCGGCAGATCGCGCGACTCTACGACCAGCTGTTCGCCATTGCGCCCAACCCGGTGGTTGCCTTGAACCGCGCTGTCGCTGTCGGCGAGATCGACGGGCCAGCAGCTGCTCTCGCGTTGGTCGACGCGCTCGACCTCGATCGTTACTATCTGTTCCACGCCGTGCGTGCCGACTTCCTCCGTCGTCTTGGGCGAAATGCCGAAGCAGCGGATGCGTATGACGCTGCCATCGCGCGCTGCGACAACGTAACGGAACGGGAGTTCCTCGAGCGCCGGCGTAAAAGTCTGCCCTATCGCAGGAACGGTCCGAGCGAAAGATAAAATCGTCCGCCGCCATCCGTGAGCGACTGGCTGTACCCAACAAACGCTGGACCGATCAGCGTTTCCACCACCACGCCGACGGACGCCGCCGCCCTGTACTTGGCATCGCGCCAGTCGTCGAACGCCGAGCCCTGCTCGAGCCAGGCACCGTAATACGCGTTGCCGCCGAGGACGTCGGGCAACCGGAACCACTCGCGCAACAGGCCCCCGACGCCGAGCACATAGTTGTCGCCGCGGATCTCGTCGTTGTTGAACGCGCCGAGACGAAGCGGACCGCCGAGCCGAAACTGATTGAAGCCGGGATCGTGAGTGAAAGACGTCCCGCCCCCGCCGCTCAGAAACAGGCGGTTGCGCGTGCCGACACGCCTGAACCAGGACGCGATGGCTTCACCCTGCGGCACGTCACGGGCGTGCTCGAACTCGTTCCCGGCGGCGTCCACGATCGCCGGCGTGTCGAAGTAGTATCGAAACACCGTGCCGAAGCGCAGGCCTCGCGATGGCACAAGAGGACTGTTCTGCCCATCGAAAATCCACTGCAACCGAACGGACCGATCCGAGCCATTGGCCTCGGGCAATGTCGGTACACCCACGCGCAGACGGGCTCGAACATCAGCCTCCTCGTAGCCGAACCGCACCTCACTGCGCAGATTCGTGGTCTGACCGATGTCGAAGGCGGCACCCGTGCGTTTCACTCGATACTCCGCCACGAACTCGCCGTCGTCGTTGAAGCCGTTGAAGGTCTGATGCGTGAAGTACGCGCGCGGGGCGACGAAGAATCCGCGCTGCCCAAGCCGTTTGTACCACTCGATGCCGATCGCTTGACTGCTTCCGATACCAACATCGAAACGCACTTCCGAGTTCGTGACTGGCGTGTCGTAAATCGCCAAGCGAAGGCGGAGGCCGAGCGCAAAGGCACTCGAGTCGATGTTTTGCACGTCGACGGCGGGCAGCAAGAACGGCGGACCGTAGCTTTTCGGCGTGATCCGTACAACCAGTTCCGGCCCATCTACACCGTCGCGCAGCACGTAACTGATGATTTCGTAGCGGTCCGATCCCGATATGCGAAGGATGCTGTCTTCGATCTCTTCGCGGTCCACCGGCCGGCCAAGATGACGGTGCTCCAGGACGGCGCCGACGGTGCGCGTCTGGGCAGGATTTAGTCCCTCAACGACGACGTGTCTGATCGAACCTGTTTTGGTTCGCTTTCGCGCTTGGCGCGCCTTCATCCACTCCGCGTATGTCGCCTCGTCCACCTGGTACTTGAGCAGTTGATCCGACATGGCCTCGGCTGCCTTGTACCCCTGTGCCGCCAAGTCGTCCGCGCGCCGCCAATCGTTACCAGTGAGGCCTTTCAAGTCTGGCACGATGATCAGATCGGCGGACTTCAACGCCGCGCGCGTCCCGCTCGTCATCATCGAATCGAGCGTCTGGCCCAGGATCGCGAACAGCGTGGTTGGCGGCGGCGACTCGTCGGTGCTCGAACTCACGTTCACGGCAATCGCCACATCGGCGCCCATGCCCTTGACGACGTCAGCCGGCACGTTGTTGAGCGCGCCGCCGTCCACGAGCAACTGCTCGTTGAGCCCTACGGGCGTGAACACCGCCGGAATCGCCATCGTCGCGCGGAGCGCGAGCGAGAACGAACCGGAATTGATGACGACCACCTCGCCTTGGCGAATGTCTGTGGCGACGCTGCTGAATGGCGTGGGCAAGTCATTGAAATCCCGCACGTCGTAGTACGGCATCGCGATGCGATCGAGCATCAACCCGATCTGCTGGCCAGCATTGAGGCCGCTCGGCAGCTTGAACCCTCCCTTCAGGCCGAAATCGATCTGGCCGGGGAACGCTCGCGCATCTTCCTTCCGGCGAAAGGTTTTGTATCGGAACGGCGAGTCCGCCAGAAACATCAGGTCCCAGTCAGCACTGTTCATGAGCGACTGGATTTCGTCGGGGGTGAGGCCGCTGGCATAGGCGCCTCCGATAAGGCCGCCCATGCTGGTCCCGGCGATGAAATCAATTGGAATCCGGTGCTCTTCGAACCAGCGAAGCAGGCCAATGTGCGCAATGCCGCGGGCGGCTCCGCCGCCGAGCGCCAGGCCGACTTTCGGTCGCGCGGTGACTTGCGGTGTGGTGGCACTGGCTGGTGCCGGCGACCCAGGTGCGGACGCCGTTTGAGCGGCGGCCGGCCAAGCCGAGAGGATGACGAATGCGACGAGAATCGCTCGCTGAAGCATTGGCTGCCCTGGCAGGCTGAAGTACCGTCGCGAACAGATTAGTTCATTTCACGCTGTGGTCGTTGGTCGAATGACGCACCGGAAGCCGAGGTGGCAGGTTGAGGTGTCGATGGGTTCCGGGAAGCGGGCGGCCGGCCGGTACCGGCGGCAGTAGTTCGGGGCGCACAAATGTGAGCCGCCCTTGATGACCTTCCGCGGAATGCGGATCTCCGGCTGGCGCGGGTCGTAGCTCTCGGTTTCTTGTGGCCCGCGAGGATTGTGCGGCGTGCAGCACGCCTTCACGACTTCATTCGGGTGCTTAGGCACGTACCAGTCTGTCGTCCATTCCCAGGTGTTGCCGATCATGTCGAACAGTCCGTACCCGTTCTGCGGGAACGCATCGACCGGCGACGTGCCCTCGAATCCATCACGGCCTAGGTTCTGCCACGGAAATTCGCCCTGCCAGGTGTTGGCCATGTGCCGATCGTCGGGCAGGAACGTGTCTCCCCAGGCATAGGCCGCACCGTCGAGGCCGCCGCGCGCGGCGAGTTCCCACTCCGCTTCGGTCGGCAGCGACTTGCCTTCCCAGATGGCGAACGCTTCGGCGTCGCTGAAGTTGACGTGCACGACGGGATGATGCTCGCGGCCGTCGAGAGACGACGTGGGCCCCTGCGGATGGCGCCAGTCAGCGCCCTTCAGGAAGTGCCACCAGTTGCCAATGTTGCGGAGATCGACCGGGCCGTTGGGGCGCACGAAAACGAGCGAGCCCGCATAGAGCATGTGCGGCAAGGCGCCGGGGTACTGCGCCGGATCGGGCGGAATCTCCGCGAACGTCACATGGCCGGTGGCCTCGATGAATTGCGCAAAGCGTTCGTTGGTGACCGGGTACTTGTCGATCCAGAACCCGTCAACCGTTACCCGGTGGACCGGGCGCTCCTCGGGATAGTGACGGTCTGACCCCATCTTGTACGTGGCGGTAGGGACCCACACCATGTCGGGGAAGGGTGGTTCCGGAACTTCGTGCACCGGAGCAGGTCCGGCGTCCTGTGCTTCTGGCGACATTTCCGTACTCCTACGTTCGAGACCGTCGTGTTGGCCGGAAGTGTAGATCGGTCTTCGGGCCGTCGCGAAAGCGCAAGACTACGCCTCAGCGAAGGGAGAACTACGGGCAGCTGCCAGAAAAAATACGTGGCAGTGAAGATCCGGCGAAAACTGATCAGTTCGCCGCACGGTCCGACCGTACTTTTTCACGATGTGTCACGTACTTCTCCAAGCGTCTGAGGCGTAGTCTCCCGCTTCCCTCCGACTGATCTCGTTCCTATGCTTCGATTGGCCCGGAGGATGACGGCATGGATCGCAGGCGTGTGCTGCTGGCCGACGATCACGCGGCGACACTGCTTACTTGGCGTGCGCTGCTCGAACCGGAATTCGAAGTCGTCGAAAGTGTCCGCGACGGCGAGGCGTTGGTCGAGGCCTACGAGCGGCTGCGCCCGGATGCGGTCGTGACCGACATCGCGATGCCACGGCTCAACGGAATTTTTGCGGCCGAGAGAATCCGGCAGCGCTACCCCGATGCGTGCCTCGTTTTCGCCACCGTCCATGCCGATCCAGCGATCCTGCAGCGCGCGCTGTCCGCCGGCGCGCGGGGTTACGTGCTAAAAGTGCGAGGCGGCGAAGAACTCCTGCCGGCGCTACGCGGTGCCCTGCGCGGGGAGACTCACGTCAGCCCATTTCCGACGCGAAACATCGGCAACGGCGCGCCCTCACCAGCGCGTCCGCGTTAGAACACCACCAACTGATGTTCGAGTGCGTACTTCACCAATTCGGCGGTTGAGTGAATGTTCAAGGCGCGCATCATTTCGTACTTCACGCTCTCGACCGTGCGCGGCGACAGGCCGAGCGTCGAGGCAATTTCCTTGACGCGTTGCCCGTTCACGATCAGGCGCAGCACTTCTCGTTGACGCGAACTCAACTCCACCGCTGCGGGATCGGCGGGGCCTGACATCAGCGCCAGCACTCCTTCGGTCAGTGCCGGCGTCAGATACGTTCGCCCTTGCAGAACAGCATCGATCGCGTCCACCAGCTCTTGCCCGCTCGACTGTTTCAGCACGAAGCCCTTCGCGCCACTGCGAAGCGCCTCCGCGGCCAACCGCGGATCGGCATGCATCGTCAGGATGATCACGCGGCTTTCGTCGTGGCTGGCCTTCAAGCGGCGCAGCGCTTCGAGGCCGCTCAGCCTCGGCATCGAGATGTCCATCACGACTACGTCGGGATGCAATCGACGCACAGCGTCGGGGAGCTCGCTGCCGTCCGCGACGCTACCAACGACGTCAAAGCGGTCGTTCAGCAACCGGACGACGCCGTCGGTAAAGACGACGTGATCGTCGGCAAGCATCACAGTGGGAAGACGCATGGGCGCGCGTCCTATTCGTGCAACGTGTTATCGGATGAAATCCGTACCAGTCAACGCTTCAGCGTCGTTGCCACCCGCGAGCCTATCTGCCGCGAACGGGGGGCACAAGTAGGACTTTGGTGCTAGACCCGGCTTGTTCAACGGATACCTGTAATCGGTCATGGGGCCGTCACAATCTACTGTGGCGACAACGAGATCTTGAGATTCTTCACCGGTGCGCCGTCCTTCAGGAATCGCGCGCAGCCCTGCCAGTTGTTGACCTCGTTGATGACCTTCAACATCAGCACGTTCTGCCCCTTCGTGAGCACAACGTCGACGCGATCGGTGTCCTTCTCGAGGACGCGGGTGTCGGCAAATTTGAAGACCTGCTTGCCGTTCAGCCATGCCTTGCCTTGGTCATTCGTGCTGAGCGCAAGCGTGACCGGCGTGTCGGCATCTGCGATGACGTAGGCCACCGCGTAGCCCGCGACGTACTCGCCGCGTTCCTTGCCGAACGACTGCAGGAAGTCGATGAAGAAATCGGCCGTCTTGTGCTCCGTCCAGCTCACTTCCTTACCGCCGACCGTGACCTTGTCCCCGGCCTTCGGCTTGACCGTGGCCTCGCCCTTGAGGAGATCACGATCGATCTCGGCGGCACCCGACTCTCCATCGATCGCGATTGGCGCGAGGACCAGCCAGTTTCGAATGAAGCCTTCAGCGTCGGTGTTGGACGTTTGCGGTGCCGATGCCACGACCAGGCTGGCGAACGCAACGATCGATAAGGCTCTCATGAGGCCTCCTAAGCGTGACTCATTTCGACGGGGCCGATCCGTAGATCTGTTCGCGCGTGTGGAACTTGTCGCTGATGATGATCTGGTCGATGAGATCCTTGTGCACCGCAATAGGTGCCAACAAGAGTGCCTGCACGTCCTTCATGCTGTTCTTGATCGTTGACGTGCCTTCGACTTTCTCGCCCTTCGCCAACTGCACCGCAGCGGTAGCTGCGCCGCGAGCCAGCGGGCGGAGCGGCTTGTAGACCGTCACGGCCTGCGTGCCGGCGACGAGCCGGCGCACGGCGTCGAGATTGGCGTCCTGGCCAGACACGAACACTTTGCCGGCCAAACCAGCCTCTTCGAGCGCCTTGATTGCCCCGCCCGCGGTCGTATCGTTGGATGCGACAATCGCCACGACCTGATTGCGAGCCTTCTTCAGCGCGTCCGCCGTCAGCTTTGTCGCCACGTCAGCGCGCCAGTCTTCGACCCACGGGTTCGCAACAATCTTGATATCACCGCGCTTCACTGCATCGTCGAGCACCGCCATCTGGCCTTCGCGAATCAACTTGGCGTTGTGATCGGTGGGCGCACCTCCAAGCACGATGTAATTGCCCTTGGGCGCCTGGTTGCGTAAGTACTGCGCCTGCTGCTCGCCGACTTTCTTGTTGTCGTACGACAGGTACAGATCGATATCCGCTTTGAGGATCAGTCGATCGTAGGCAATCACCGGTACGTTTTTCTTCTTGGCAAGCTCGACGATTTGGGCCGCCTTCTCGGCGCCGTGCGGAATGACGACCAGTGCTTGGACCCCGCGCGAGAGGAGAGACTCCGCTTGCTGGAGCTGCTTGGCATCGTCGCGTTCAGCGGCCTCGACCAGTACTTCGGCGTCGAGTTGTTGCGCGCGCTCCACGAACAGATCGCGATCGCGCTGCCAGCGCTCGTCGAGCGTATCCATCAGCAGACCGATCTTGGGTTTAGGTTCTTGCTGCTGTTGAGGTGGTCGGCTCGAGCCGCCGCCGCATCCTGCAGCGACAATCGAGAACAGGACGATAACGAGAATGGACCGGTACCTAGACATATGACGCCTCCTGATGTTCGAGACCGCGCCTGGTCGATACCGTCCGGCTTGGCCGAAAACACTCTATCACCGGGATGGTGGAAACTGAGCGGCTCTTCTCACTGCGCAACCGGTATGTCGAGCTCGCCGGCGAGCAGACGATCGATGAGTTCGGTCACACCGGCGCCCTGTGCGCCGGCCGTGACAATGTGAGCGATTTCCTTGACGGAGGGAAGGGCGTTGGCCACGGCAACGGCAAGGCCGCACGAGCGTAAAAACGCTTGGTCGTTCTCCGCGTCGCCGACGCCAATCGTTCGCCGATGCGTCAGACCGAGGGCCTCGAGCGCAGGCGCCAGGCCAGTGGCCTTCGTCACGTCAGCCGGCAACGCCATGACCGACCCCTTATTGAAGATGACGTGCCACTCGAGTTCGAGATCGTGGATGGCCGACAGAACCTGATGCTCGTACGGCTCGACCGTGGCGACGATCGAGTGACCGACTGAGATCGGTACCTTGTCGCGCTCGAGCCGCTCGAGAAGTGCTGGTGGCGGCGGGGGCGAAATCACCTCGAGCGTGCCGGCGACAGGATCGAACAAGACGGCCCCATTCTCGGCGACGATCCGATCGAACAGCGATGCGTGCTCGAAGGTGTTGAACAGATCGCTCAGTTCACGACCTGTCACCATGATCAGGCGAAGGCCAGCCTCGCGCGCGCGGCCCAGCGCTTCAATCGTTGAGGCATCCACGACGCCGTCGTGAGCGATGGTCCCGTCGTAATCGGTCGCCAGCGCGTCGACGTTCACCGCACGACTCGCCAGACCCGGTGCGGTTCGCGTTCGTGGGGCTCGACGACTTCTTCCCACAACCGGTACCCACCCGTGAAAGCATCCTCGTTGCCGCCGCGACGTGTCAGCTTTGGCAGTGGCTCGACCAGCTCGGCGTTGCCACCCCCCAGCACGACGTACTCTGCGACGAGCGCACTCCGAAGCACGGTCACCATCTCGTAAACATCCTCAATCCACGTTTCGATACCGGAATTCTCGAGACCCTTTCGGCCCACCCGTTGTGCCAAAGTTCCATCCTTGCCAGAGGCAAGATTCCCGAGTTCCAACGGGACGACGACGTGCTCGGTCACGAGCGCCGAACCGAGTCCCGTGCCGAGCCCCAGAAACAACATGCGTCCGCCTTCATACGCGCCGAGTGCCTGGAGCACGGCATCGTTGACGAGGCGAACCGGCTTGCGGAATGCCTGTTTGAAATCGAACCCGACCCAACCCGGTCCGAGGTTTCCGGGTTCTGCGGCGGGTAATCCATCGTTGACGAGGCCCGGGTACCCAAGCGAGATCACGTCGAAGTGCCAATCGGCAGTAGCCGAACGAACGCGAGCGACCAGCTCCTCCGGCGTGAGCTCGCCTGACTCGAACGATCGGGGGTCTGGTTCGCGGCTGACGCTCAACTTCACGTTCGAGCCACCGACGTCGATGACGAGCACGTCCATCCGCTACGACGTTAGCACGGTAAAACCGCACGTGAGGCGGCCGTTCATCAGCTTGGAACACCGATCCAGTGGTTTGGCGTTCGAATCCCATCCGGTTTCGGTGAGCAACGACTTAACTCGTTCCGGAACAGGCGAGGTTTTTGCACCGATGGACGTGACGCCACGCCTGGGATCGAAGAGCCTCACTCATGAATGCTCGGATTTGGGGATTTTCAGTCGCGGCCCTCGCGTGCCTTTGCAGTGCCAGCATCGCGCACGCGCAGCCGTCCACCTCACGCTTTGAAGTAGGCGCGCAAGCCAGCTTTCTCCATCTCAGCGACTTCGACACCACGCCCGCGGGGTTTGGCGGCCGCGTGTCGTTTGACCTGACCACATGGGCCGCGCTCGAAGCCGAGGCCGACTTTTTTCCCAACGACGACGCGATCTTCCCGCCGTCCGAGTTGAGGCCGCCGCTCGGCCTCGTGTACCGTCGCACGCGAGCCAATGCGGTCTTTGGAGCAAAGCTCGGATGGCGAAGCGACAGGTTCGGAGTGTTCGGGAAAGTGCGGCCGGGATTCACCCACCTGAGCGACAGCGGCGTCGACTGCGCCGGCGATGTGTGCATCCTCGTGTTGCTGGCCAGGCCCGAATACCGAACCGAGTTCGCGCTCGATCTTGGCGGCGTTTTTGAGTTCTACCCGACGGCACGAACCGTGGCCCGATTCGATCTGGGCGACACGATGATTCGCCATCGCAGCGCCGCGCCGCCTTGCTGGGGATCGAGCTGCACGAGTCACAACCTCACGTCACGAGTCGGGATCGGAATACGCTTCTAAATTCCGGGATCCGGGGCTCTGGGCTCGGGATCCGGATTCAGTCGGTTCGCAGAGCGAGGATCGGCGAGATCGATGCGGCGCGGCGGGCGGGGATAACCGCGGCGAGGAAGGCGCAGATGGCCAGCGCGAACGCGCCGACCGTGAGCGCCAGCGGATCCCAATACTGGACGCCGTACAACTGCGCCGACAGCAGGTAGCCGGCGCCCACAGCGAGCGGCAGCCCAAGGACAAGCCCAAAGAGCACGCGGCGGAAGGCACCGTGCAGCACCATTCGCATCACGTTCCCGCGGCCGGCGCCGAGCGCCATCCGGAGGCCAATCTCGTTCGTGCGCTGCGCGACCATGTAGGCGGTGACACCGTAGAGCCCGATAGCCGCGAGCACGAGCGCAACGAGTCCGAACAGGCCGGCAAGGCTCGCGACCGCTCGCTGCTGATCGAAGGCCCGATCGATCTGCTCCTGTAACGTGCGCACGCTCGTGACAGTGAGGTTCGGATCCGCCTCCGCGAGCGTTTGCTTCAGGACCGGTTCGAGCGTAGCGGCCGGCAGATCGGTCACCAGCAGAATTCCTCGCACGAAATGCGACGCTGACTCGAGGCGCCTCATTAACGGGTTCTTATAATCGACGGTCTGCGCGAGCGGCACGTAGAACATGGGGCGGGCCGGCCGGTCGAGCGCGAAGCCGGCGAACTTCGCATCGCGAACGATGCCGACGATGCGGAACGTGTTGACGTTCTCGGGCAGGTCCAGTCCGAAGTGCTGATCGAGCGGCTCTTCGTCGGCCTTGAAGAACCGTCGCACGAACGCTTCGTTGACGACCGCGATCAGTTCGGAGTTCTCGTTGTCGGTCGCTGAGAAATGCCGTCCCCGAACGAGCTTGACGCCAAGGTTCTGCAAATAATCGGCGCTGACGCGATCCCAGGACGCCCCGGCCTGCTCCCCTGGTTTCGGTGCGGGATGGCCCGCCACCAGCACGAGCTCGCCCCAGTTGTCCGTGAGCGGGTTGTAGAGTGCGAGCCCCGCGCCTCGGACGCCCGGCAAGCGCGTCAGCCGATCTTCAACGTCGCGATAGAGCGCGCCGAGCTTCTCCGGCGTGTAGGTCGCGGGCGGCCGGTTCAACGCCACGAGCGTACGGCTCTTGATCTCGAACCCGAAGTCCTGGCGTTGCAGGTTCCCGAGACTGCGCGCCAGCATCATCGAGCCGGCAACGAGCACAACGGACACTGCGGCCTGCACCACGAGAAGCACCTTGCGGGTCATCGAGGAATGATCCCCGGTGCTGCGGCCGGCGCCACGTAACGCGTCCATCGGATCGGTGCGCGTTGCCAACCACGCGGGAGCGGCGCCAAACAGGATCCCGGTTATCAGCGCGAGGCCGAACGCGAACGCCAGAACCATCGGGGATGGGTTCGTATCGATCGGTAGAAACGTCGTGCCGGCGAACGCGAGCGCCAGCAGCAAGCGCGCCGTTCCGACCGCGACCAGAAGCCCGACGATGCCGCCGGCAACGGCGAGCAGAACGCTTTCGACGAGTGCTTGCAAGACGATCTGCCGGCGCGCGGCGCCAATCGCCAGCCTCACCGCGGTCTGACCGCGGCGCGCCACCGCGCGTGCCAGCAGCAGGTTCGCCACATTGGCACACGCGATCAGCAACACCAGTCCGCAGACGCCAAGCAGAATCTGCAGGCTGCGTCCGTACTGCTCCCGCATGATGCCGACGCCGGCGCCCGCCGGCACGACAGCAATGACTTGCCGCGGCAACGCCTGAATCACATCCGGCATCCAGTTCGCCGGGTACCCGGAGTCGTGTTGCATCCACTGGTGCAAGATGCCCGTGAGACGCGGACCGATACCGTCGGGGGTTGCTCCGGGACGGAGCCGGCCGATCACGCGCAGCCATGCCGACACGGGTTGCCGCAGAATGGAGGTGTCGCCTGAGATCAGCGGTTCTTGCTGAACCGGAAGGTAGAGATCGGGCGGATCGCCTCGCAGCGTTTCGCCGAAGAACCCTGGCGCGGTGACGCCAATCACCGTGAACGCGTGACCTTCGATCGAGAGCGTTGCGCCGATAATCGACGCGTCCTCGCTGTACGTCCCCTGCCACGTATGGTGACTCATCATCACCACCGGCGACGATCCAGGTCGATCGTCTTCAGGCGTGAGCACGCGGCCGCCGAATGCTTTTACGCCGAGCGTGGAAAAATAGTTGCCGGTGACGTACTCGGAGCGCAGCGGCCTTGCGGTCGTTTCTGTATCCTGGCGCCGCACGCTGAGGCGCCCGCCGCCCGCCTGAAATGCGGCCACCTCCTCGAATTCCGGCAGGTTCGCCTTCAACACTTCGAACAGCGGAAACGAGAACATCCCCCAACGATCCTGTGGTCCCCCCTGCACGCAGCAGCTGCTGCCATCGCCGATGCGATACAGGCTATCGGGATTGGTGACCGGCAGTGATCGCAGCATGACGGCGTGAATGAGCGTGAAGATCGCCGTCGTTCCACCAATGCCGATCGCAAGCGTCAGCACGGCCGTGACCGTGAAGACCCGCGCCACCCAGAACTGCCGCAGCGCATAGCGAATTTCGCCAAAAAGATTTCCGAGCATGTGTCCCCTGAGTACGTGGCGTTTTCCGTCCCGCCCTGGCTTAGACGGGATTTGCGCGGAGTTCGTTTGGCTGATACAACTAATAGTCGAGTTCCAGCGCCGCCGAGACCGAGGTGAGTTATGCGACGTGCATGGTTGGCGCTCGCGCTGTTGGCCGCGGGCTGCACCGACTCTTCTCCCACACGGCCCACCACACCTACAGGCGACCCGCAGTTCAGTATGAGGTTCGTCCTGACGAATACCGGGAGCCTGAGCTTGTCAGACCCGGTGTTGTGCACCGGCGACTGGTCGACGTGCCCAAAAGGTTCTCAAACGCAGGGAGCGGAGAGCACGTCCGCGATTACGAGCCGAAACTTCACGCTTACCCCGGGCACGTATCGGTTGACCGGGGTGCTTCGGCCCAACACAGCCCTTGGCGCGTCAGTGGACATCCGGATTGGCGCCGGCCCGGCAGCTAGCCGTGGAGGTGTCGCGCGCGAGGGTCCTGTCCTTACCTTTGTCGCCTTCGATGGACCGCCGACAGCCGTTCTCTCGGTGAACTCACTCGTCTGCGGCGCAATCTTCTCAAATGTGTCGAATCCGACCGGCGGGCTGGAGTGGGCCGTGACGTTCCGCGTCATCGAAACGCCACCATCCTCCGATCAACTCTGTCAGTAAGGCGTTTGCGAAGGCTTGGATCCGGGCTTCACTGGGCGCGCGGCGAGAATCAGCGCACGCGTGGCCCAGTTCGTCGCCGCAGCGGAGATGAACTGGCTGCGACCGTGCGGAAAGCCGCTCTCAAAGTAGATCTGTGTCTGGTGCGAGCGCGTCTGGACGAACCACGAACCATCGCCGAGTTGCGTGTCGAGCAGGAACTGCACGCCGCGCCGGTAGACCGAGTCGTCCGGACGCACGCCCGCTTCGTGGAACGCAACCAGCACCTCTCCGGTCGCATACGCATCGCTCTGCATGGACGGCAACTGCGCCCATCCACCATCTGGCCGCTGCGTGGCAATCAAGTCGCGAACGGCCGCTTTCCGAACGCCGCGCGGCGCTTGTCCCCACGTCAACCCCAGCAGCCGAAACGTGCGATCTTCGGTCGACTGCGGCGGCGTGCGCTCCAACCACGACGTTGCCGCACGGATCGCGTCGGCGTCCGGTCGCTTGCCGAAACCTCGCCCGTACAACTGAATGCCCCGGAGGCTCACGGCCGTTGCCGTGAACTCGCTTGATTCCGACGGTGGGCGGTACGGCGTCCGCCAATGGCCGTCCGGCAACTGTGTGAGCTTGAGGATCCGCACCATCGCATCCGTGCCATCGCCTCGCGGGTGGTCTTCGGCGGACAGCCCCATGAGGATGTAGCCAGTCGTCGTCACGAATCCGCCGGGGCTGACGATGCCTTGGAGCGCCTGCTCGCGCGTCGCGTCGATGTCCCGGACGGCCGTCATCAACTCGTGTCGTGCGGCGGCTTCATCCACGGGAAATCCGCTCATGCGCGCGGTTGACACCGTCATCGCGGTGAGCGCGTTGTGATGACACGACAGGCATGCGCTCTTCTCGTAGAACGTCGTCGCCGTTCGCTGCAACAACGGAAGACTCCGTCCGATCGCGTCGCGAACGGTGTTGTTTCGTACGTAGGTCACCGCGCGGTGTTCGACGTTCGCCGACGGCACTCCGCGGCTCACGAGCGCCTCGACGACAGGTGTGTTCCCCAGCCGCTTCGCAAAATCGAGCGCCGTCAAGCCGCTGGTGTCCTTGATGCTGATGTCGACCCCCCGCTCGATCAGCAGCTGGAGGGACGCCGGCGGCAGGCTTTCGGAAATGGCCGCCAGCATCAGCGTCGTTCGCGCTTTCGCGTCCGTCGCGTTCACGTTGGCCCCGCGCTCGATCGCCGCGCGGATTGCATCAGGATGTCCTGCACTTGCCGGCGGGAGCACGCCCAGCAGTGTATTGGTGATGGCCGGTTTTGGCGCCGACCCGAGAATGGCGTCGAGGCACTCGACGCAATTCGAGCGCAGTGCGGTCGCGAGAGCGACGCCGTTACTGTCGCGAGCCCCTGCCGCAAGCAAGAGTCGAACGAGGGCCACATCGCCGCGCCCGGCCGCCGAGGCCAATGCGGCCGACGATGCAGTTGCGCCACGCTCCAACAGTAGCTTCACCGTCTCCGCCGATCCCGTCTGCGCCGATGCAAGCGCGATGGGCGCCCGGCCAAAGTCGGTCGCGGCGTTGACGTCCGCACCATGAGCAACCAGAAGCCGCACCTTCTCGACATCGTCAACCGCCCAGGCAAGAGCGGTGGCGCCCGCGAAATTGCGGACGTTGGGATCCGCACCCATCTTCAGCAAATCGCCAACGAGCTTTGCATCACCGTGCAGCACGGCGAACATCAGGGCGGTCGTTCCGCCGGGACCGCGGCCGTTGACAGAAGACGGCGTGCGCTGGACCTGATCGAGAGCGAGCCGGTGTTGTGAGGAGCGAATCAAGTTCGATATCCGCGTCGCAACGGGATCGAGCGGCGCGAGCTCCCGCTCGTTCGCGAACGAGTCCGGCCATTCGGCACCTTCGTCGATCCATCGCTTGAGCACTTCGATCTCGTTGGCCGCAAGCGGATCGTCGGGAGGCATCTGCGTTCCAAATTCCGGACCCATCACACGCCGATAGAGCCGGCTGGAATCGCTGCTATGGGGAACGATGTTCGGGCGGGTGATACCCGCCAGCGCAACACTGCGGCGATCGAGCCGATAGCCATTCATCTGCTTGGTCGGGCCATGACACTCGAAGCAGCGCTCTTTCAATAGCGGCTGCACATCCCGGCCAAAGTCGATACGGGTTTGTCCCCGGCCGGCCGGCGAGGCACTGACACCAAGCACAAGCACGACGATCGCGCCACAAGAAGGCAGGATTCTGCCAAACAGAGCCATATCTACATAACGACAACTGGTGGCCACGCGTACTGAGCTAACGGCGGAAACCCGTGAATCGCCGGACTTCCGGCCTTCCGGCCCCGGGACTTCCGGACGTCCGGACTTCCGGCCTTCCGACAAGAATTCAGTGTCAGGCCTCGTGAGGAAAGTCCACGATCTCACCGGATCGCACCGTGGCCCACGGCTCAAGGAACAGCCGCACATGCGCCGCGTCGACGCCCTCCGGACGACCTGGCCACTCCACAAGGACCCCGCCGCAGCCCGCCCGCGCCGCGACATCGCTCACCTGAAGTTGCAGCGCGCTCCGGTATCGTGGCTCGTCGTAGCTCGCGAACCGTAATTGTTGTCCCGGCACGACGCTGGCCGCGACGCGCTCGAGCAATTGCTGCACCGCGCGCAACTCGAGACGGCCCGCGGCCATCCACGTCAGATCCAGTACGTCGCTCAGGCGGCCCTGCGATGCGCGAAACACCTCCGCGTCTGGACTCTGATCGATGTGCTCGTAAATGCTGCGCACGCCATCACCCGTGAGAATCAGCCATGCCCGCGTTGCGCGAACGAACGCGCCTGGACGGCCTTCAGCAAATCCCGGGGGAAGTACGCGGTGTGCACCCGAGGACGTCAGGAATCTGGCTGCGCTCTCACCCGGATCGAGATGCCACTCCCGGAAGTCCGGCAACGCGTTGCGAATGGCAATTGCAGCCGACCCCACGTGATGAGTTGGATCCAACGCCTGTTCGGAAGGACGCAAGAGCCGTTCGGCTGTGGTGCGAATGAACGCGCCGGCATTCGTCCCGCCGTGGCGTCGAGCGAGCAGATCGAACATCTCGGTTGGCAGCGGACGAAGCGCCAGCGCCTCCTTGAGCGCACGATACAGCTCGTTGTCGTCCATCAATTGCGCGATTCGCTCGATCTGCCGCTCTCGATCGTCGTCCATGCGCTTGCTCCGTTGCAGCAGTCGTTCGACGGTGCTGCGAAGTTGCGTGCGGCCGTCATGGAGGCGTCGCCGCAGGGTGCCGGATGGAACGTCGAGAAAGCGGGCCGCGGCGTCCGAGTCGTACCCCTCGAAGTAGAAGAGCGCAATAGCCTCACGCAGCGGTTCCGGTAACTCCCGGACCGCGTCGTGAATGACGGCTGCGAGCTCACGGCGTTCGAGCGTATCGTCTGGTCGCTCGCGTGGATCGGCGCGAGCCTCGACCGCGCCGTCCAGCGCGGTCAGGCGGCCGTCGCGGCAAAGCCGCGCCTTGCGCACGACGATCGTGCGCAGCCACGCCCCAAACCGGTCGAGATCGCGGAGTGATTTCAATCCGATCAAAGCATCGGTGAACGCCTCCGCGGCGGCATCTTCGGCTGTTGAGAACTCTCCCGTCACGCCGAACGCTGCCGCCCGCGCCGCCCGCCAGTAGCGGGAAAAGAGCTCCGCAATCGCGGCGACATCGCCCTGCTGTGCCAATTCGACCAGCGCCCGATCGGTGTATGCAGTCATGCCGCGCCGCTTCAGTCGACGTCTTTATAGACTCTGTGCGCTCAACGCGACGATTTGTTCGCAGAAAAGTCAACCGTTCAAGATCTAGAATGAGGCGATGACACTCAAAACGCACATCTATTTGAGTTTCAACGGCCAATGCGAGGAGGCGTTCAAGGTCTACGAGCGGGTCCTGGGCGGCAAGATTGAAAGCCTCTTCAGGTGGGGCGGTTCTCCGATGGAGGCAGACGCACCGCCAGGATTCGCCGATAAGGTGATGCACGCGTCGTTGGCTGTGGGCGGGACGCTGGTAGCCGGCGCCGATGTTCCACCCGACCGTTATGAACGGCCTCAGGGATTCAACATCCTCCTCGGCCCGGACGCTGCAGGCGACGCGGAGCGGATCTTCGAGGCGCTGGCTGACGGCGGCACCGTCACGGTGCCGCTTGCGCAAACGTTCTGGGCCGTTCGATACGGCGCCGTCACCGATCGGTTTGGCATACCCTGGGCGATCAATTGTGAGCAGGCCGCGCCCGACCACATCTCAGCGGTCGGGACCGAATAGCCCTCACCCGACGGCGCGCTCGTCCATCGACGCCGCGTGTCGGTGTTCGAACGGCGTCATGCCAAACCGGCGCTTGAACTGACGATAGAAGTTCTTCTTGCTTCGATATCCCACCAGCAACGAGACGGCTTCCACCTTGACCCCCTCGCGAATTAATTCCGACGCGTGGTCGAGGCGAACGTCAGTCAGCCATTGACGCATCGGCACGCCGACCTCGCGCCGGAACATGGCGCCAAGATATGCACCCTGACGATGGAGCTCGAGGGCGAGCGAATGCAAGGTGATGGGTTCCGAATACGATTGCTCGATCCGATCCAGCATGCGGCGAACGTGAACCTGCGCGGCTGACATACAAACCTCCCGGGCCGTGCGCAAACACCACGAGCCTCGGCACGTTGCCATCACGAAGTGAGGCCGTCGCCACGACGCAGGATGTCACGCATGAACCACTCGTGTTTCTCGTGCACCTGGACGAACCGGGAAAAGACGTCGACAGTTCCGGGATCGTCATGTTCGTCAGCGATCCTGGCGGCACGCCGCATCTCTTTGATCACCACGAGCAGGTTTCGGTCCGCCTCTTCGATCATTTCTCGCATCGTCGAATGAGGCGCGGCGAGTGCGACCGTCGCGACGTCGGCCGCTTCGATCAGGTGCGCGGGAGGATCCTGTCCGATCATGCGAATCCGTTCCGCGATTTCGTCGAGCGTAGACAACACATCGTCCGCGAATCGATCGAACAGCTTGTGCAAGTCGCGGAAGAGCGGGCCGAACGTCTGCCAGTGGTAGTGCTTGTAGTTGCCGTACAGAACGAACGCGTTCCCGACCTGGCGTCGCAGCTCGACGACGACCGGATGGTCTGCAGTATTCTCACGTGACAACTCTTCCGTAATTGACCGGACCTCTGCTGGATCGACTTTCTTCTGAGTTGTGGCCATGGCGGATGCTCCTGTGTAGGCGAGCGTGCGTCGGCGCGCGCGCCGATCGATACGCAAGTCCCACGCCGATTCACGCGGGCGTTTGTTGAAGTCCTGGTGCGGGCCTCAGGCAGGCAGCTCGCGCACCAGTGCCTTGGCCCTGAAGCCGAGCGCGACGAGCAGCACGCCAAAAATCAAGGCGTAAAAGCCGATCATCCACACGACCGCCAGCGCACCAAGGCCGGGCCGGGCGATGAGCAACACCCCGAAGAGCAGCGATCCGAAACCGGCCAGGCCCAGCCACAGCTCGCCTTCGATCTCCTTGCGCAGCTGAATCGCCCCGACGATTTCGATGACACCGGTCACGATCGCCCATATCGCGATCACGTACAGGAGGACGATGGCAGTGATGCCTGGGTAGACAAAGGCGGCAATGGCTGCAAGGATGCCGACAAGACCTTCGAGCGTCAGCGCCCACCAGGGCGCGTCACCTCGGCCGGAAAACGCGGCAGAGAACGCAAGGACGCCGTCCGCAAACGCGTAGGCGCCCCACAACAGGACCAGCGTGGCCAACGTCACACCCGGCCACACCAACGCGAGCAAGCCAAACACAATCGCACAGACCCCACGGAGTACGATCAGCCACCAGTTCCTGGCGAAAACACTCAGCATGGCGCCCTCCTTGGCAGCGACGTCTCGGCCCGCGATGAGCGCCAGCGTACCGGCCCAGTGCGGCCGCTTCCACCGAAGAAGTTCTGGGCCGCGCCGGTGAAACTACGGGGTGTCGTGGCAAAAAGTACGGGAGAGGTGGCTTGGAACTCCTTGCCTCACGTCTCGTATAGTCCTACTATGCAGAACATATGAGCCGACGGGAGCACTTGGGTGAATTCGAACAGATCGTCCTCCTCGCCATCCTGCGCCTCGGCGATGAAGCCTACGGCGTGCCGATCCGCCTCGACATCGAGCGGCGAACCGGCCGCTCGCTCACGGTCGGCGCGCTCTACCGCACGCTCGATCGGCTCGAAGACAAAGGCTACGTGTCGTCTGCCTTCAGCAACCCCACCGCGGAGCGTGGCGGGCGATCGCGGCGCTA
>Ga0209382_10003113_pt1 | contig 23238 bp, 19 predicted proteins | sample SoiMetdeltSBSDD5_FD_187599 | JGI IMG/M metagenome (GOLD analysis project Ga0209382, IMG submission 187599) | Bulk soil microbial communities from a Populus tree surrounding site in Tennessee, USA - Soil MetaG P. deltoides SBSDD5 (SPAdes) (version 2) | ecosystem: Environmental > Terrestrial >...
GCGCCTCAAGGCCAACGAAGCCGCGATTCCGACCGCAATGCGTCGCCTCAAGGCTCCCTCCTCCGCCGCTGTGCGGTGCGACTGGGATACAAGTGAAGTACCGCAGAGGCGGCGCTCAGCCTGCCCCCGTCGCCGCGGCATTGTCAAGAGGCCGAGCCTGAAAACGCACGGAAACTACCCGATGCCGCGCGCGTCCCTGCGTGGTCGCTAGATGCGATCGCGGACGAGCGGCGCCGTCGAGCAGTGCACGCCCCCGCCGCCGCGATAGACGTGCTCGTAGTCGAGGGCGATGACCTCGACGCCCACCTTTCCCAGGCACTCGATCGTGCGGGCCGAGGTCCGGCTCATGATCACCCGGCCCGGTCGCACGGCCAGGCAATTCACCGTGAACGGTGGATCGTCGGGCTGGCACTCGACCGTACGGATCTTCAGCGCCTTCAGCTTCTCGAGAAACCAGAAGGGCAGCCCGATCGGGTTGATCAGCGCGAGATCCACATCGGCCATCACGAACGCGCCGTCGATGTGCTGTTTGTAGCCGTTCAGCTCCACCTTCAACAGCTCCACGCCCAGCGTCCGCAGGACCTCCTCGACTTGCCGTGCCCCCTCCGCGTTGGCGCGGGCGCCGACGCCGACGACGGCGGTCTGCTCATTGAGCATCGCAAAGCTGCCGCCCTCGAAAATTCCGGAGCCGTTGATCGTGCGGAGGATCGGCATGCCGAGCGCAGCCACCGCGCGTGTGGCTGGCGCTTCCTCGCCGCGGCGGAGACGCGCGCCCATGCGACAGATGATCGCGCCGCCTCGGACGGCGACGACCTGGTCTCGCGTCGACTGCGACTTGATGTGGCCCGCGACGGTGTGATCGACGTATGCGAGCTGCACGCCCTCGTCGCGTAGCACCCCGGCAAGACGATCGTGCTGTTCACGCATCCGCTTGAGGTCCGGCGGCTCCCGGTGTCGCCAGTACCAGCCCGCCTCGCGGTCGGCGTACGCCTCCAGCTCGTCGTCCCATTTCGACGTATCGACAACGGTCGAGATATCCTCAGGCGGTCGGCACAGGAGCACCACGCGCAGCGTACCGACGTCACTGGAACAGCCCCATTCGCGGCCCCACACGAGCCGCTGCTGTTCCGCGCTCTCGAACGGCGGCTCCGCCTCGGACGCGAAGGTCTTAATCGTCTGGTGATAGCTCCACTCGTCGGGCAACGCTATGGACATCGCCGCCTCCTCACACGAATCCCAGGTCGGTGTGACCTTCCATGTCGTTCACGAAGCGCGCGAGCAGTCGCACCGCCAGGGCGAGATCATTCAGGTCGACGACCTCGTTCGGCGAGTACGAGTAGCGTCGCGGCACGCCGACACTGATCGTCGGCACCCCGTCCCGCGTGAGATGGATCGACGCCGCTTCGGTGGACCCGCGGAGCAGATGCGTGGCGAGCTGCACGGAGATGTGCTCGCTCTCCGCCGCCGCGAGCAGATACCGCTTCATGGCCGGATGGGCGATGCTGCCGCGGAAGATGTTCGTGGATGCGGCAAGCAGCACGACGGGACCGCGTCCCATCACGACGGGCAGATCGCGCGTCGTGCTCGAATCGGGCGTGTCACCCGCCGACAGACCATCGATGGCGATCGCATAGTCCGGCTCGAGCCGGTACGCCGCCATCGCGGCGCCGCGCAGACCGACCTGCTCGAGCACCGTCGCGACCGCGAGCACCGGCGCGTACGGTGTGACTCCAGCCAGCTCGACAAGAAGCTGGATGAGGATCGCGACGCCGAGGCGATCGTCCATGCCCTTGCCGCATACACGATCGCGCACGCTGAACTCCGCGAGCTCACCGACGTACGTCACCGGATCGCCGACGTGAATGTCCATCGCGCTCACTTCGTCCGCGCTCGAGGCGCCCACGTCGATGTACAGGTCGGTCACGGTGGGAAGCCGAGGCGCGGCGTCGGCGGATTGCAGATGTCCCGGCCGGCCGCCGATGATGCCGAAGTGCCCGTTGACCGAGACCCGACGGCTGGGCAGGAAGACGTCGCCAAATCCGCCGAGACGGTCGAAGCGCAAGAAGCCGTCGGGCTCGATCGCCTTCACGACGAAGCCGATCTCGTCGAGATGCGCGCTGATCATCAGCCGCGGATGCGGCTGTCGGCCATTCTTGGTCGCCGTGACGTTCCCGTAGTGATCGATGTCCACGCGATCCGCCAATCCGGCCACGCGACGCTGGAAATACTTCACGAGCGGTTGCTCGAAGCCGGGCGCGCCGTGGAGCGCGGTGAGATCGGCGAGCGTCGCCCGCAATCCTTCCTTCGTGCTCTTCGCGTCGGGCACCGTCATGCGCAGACGTCCGCGATCGTCGCGCCGAACACCCGGGTGCACGCGATGATCTGCTCGATCGACGTCCAGCGGTCCGAGCGTCCTTCGTCGTAACCGCCCGCGGGGCCGTAGAGACAGCACGGAATCCCCGCGCCCCACAGATGTGACGTGTCGTTGCCCGCATAGCTTTCCGGCGAGTGCGCGCCCACTGTCGGCTCCTTGCCGACGATCGCCGTCACATTGGATTTCAAGATTTGCACGATCGGCTCCGTCGACGGCACGGACAGCGGCAGCATCACCTCGCGGAACTGCCGGCGCTCCGCGCGGATGGGGAACTCGATCTCGTACTTGAGATCCTTGTCGGCCGCCGACACGGCATCGAGCGCGCGCCGCACGTCGGCCAGCGCGGAGTCCGGCGTGACGCTCACCGGGAATCGAATGTCGAGGATCAGCGTGCACATGTCGGGCACGATGTTGGCGCCGCGCAGCTCCAGGTCGCGCCCCCGGCCGCCGATGATCGTGCCGACGTTCATCCGCGGCAGTCCGGGGAGATCAGGATCAGGCTGGCCGGTGATCTTCACGGCCTCGAGGGCCTGCACCACGCGCGCCGCCTTTCCGATGGCGTTGATGCCCTGCTCCATCCGCGAGATGTGCACCGAGCGACCGAGCACGTGCACCGCGAGCTCCATCACGCCGGTGTGCTTCGTGATGATGTGCCGCGTGCTGTACGGCTCCGGGACGACGGCCATGTCGGCGCGGACGCCCTTCTTCAGCATGTGCACCGTGCCCACGCCACCCTGGAGCTCGCCGACGACGCACGCCACGACCACATCGCCCCGCAGTCGTCCCGCGCGGCGCGCCGCCACGGCACCCATGATCATCGCGGCCACGCCGCCCTTCATGTTGTAGACACCGGCGCCGTAGAAGCGGTCACCCTCGATCGTCGGTGTCCAGGGGTCACGCACCCAGCCGCTCGGAATCGGATCGATGTCGATATGCCCGTTCAGCATCAGGCTCGTGCCGCCGCCGGTCCCCTCGAGTCGCGCGATCGTCTGAAACCGTCCCGGGTCGACCTCCTGCAGCTCCGAGCGGAATCCCTGTCGGTCGAAGAAGCCGTGGAGGAACCGCGCGACCTCCGTCTCGTCCGCGGTGTAGCTCGGAATGCTGACGATGTCCCTGGTCAGCGAGATCACCTCGTCCGGAATGATCTCTTTCAGGATCGCGTCCTTGAGCGTGGCCATGACGCCTCCCTCTCAGCGCCCCATGAGGCTCGTGATGGTCGGGCGCGCAGCCGCGCGCTGTCAAGGCCCTGAGACCGGTGTATCCTCTCGCCACTCATTGCGCCTGGAGAAACACCATGAGCGACGTCAAGCGACAGCTCGCGAAGTCGATCGACGACGACCGCGACACGATCATCGCGTTCCTGTGCGACTTCGTCCGCGCGAAGAGTCCGAACCCGCCCGGCGACACCAGGCTCGCGGCAGCGCACGTCACGCGCTTCCTCGAAGCGAGCGGCTTGCCGTTTCGCGTGATCGCCCCCGAACCGACCCTGCCGAACATCGTCGGTGCGTTCGACACGGGCAAGCCCGGTCATCACCTCGTGCTGAACGGCCACATGGACGTGTTTCCCGCCGACGCGCAAGCCGAGGGCTGGACGCAGGATCCCTGGGGCGGCGCCGTCGTCGATGGAAAGATCTACGGCCGGGGTGTCGCCGACATGAAGGCGGGGACAACGGCGTCGATCTTCACCTACTACTATCTGCATCGCGTCCGCGAGCACATCCGGGGCAAGCTCACGCTCACCGCCGTCTCCGACGAGGAGACGTTCGGGCCGTGGGGCGCCCGCTATCTGATGGAGCATCATCCCGAGGTCCACGGCGACTGCTGTCTGAATGGTGAGCCAAGCAGTCCCCTCACCATCCGGTTCGGTGAAAAGGGCCCCTTGTGGCTGAAGTTCACCCTGCGAACGAAAGGCGCACACGGCGCCTATACCCATCTGTCGCCGAGCGCGACGAAGCAGGCGGCGCGACTGATCGTCGATCTCGAAGAGCTGACCACGCTGCGCCCCTCGGTGCCGATCGACATCGCCGACGCGCTCGCCGGGGCGGCGGCCGCGATCGACGAAGCACAGGGTCCTGGCGCCAAGGACATCATCCAGCGCGTCACGCTCAACATCGGCGTGATCCACGGCGGCGTAAAGGTGAACATCGTCCCCGGCACGTGCTGGTTCGAGGCGGACGTCCGCGTCCCTCCGGGTCTCGGCAAGGAGGAGATCCTGGCCAAGATCCGCGAGATCCTGAAGCGCTACCCCGAGGCCTCCTTCGAGGAGATCAATCACAGCGCGCCGAGCGTCTGCGATCCGAACCACGAGATGATCGGAATTTTGAGAGCGAACGCCAAGGCGCTCGGCCGACCCGACCCGGCGCCGATCGTCAGCCTCGGCGGGACGGACGCTCGGTTATGGCGTCAGCGCGGAATCCCCGCGCTCGTGCACGGGCCGTTCCCCCGTGGTATGGCACAGGCGGACGAGCACGTGGAGATCGAGGAGTTCTTGCACGTGGTGCGCATGCACGTGCTCTCGTCGTTCGATTATCTGACGCGCTGAGACGACCCGCGACTTCGCCGCGGGCGGCTCACGGTGCTCAGGTCAGGTGTCCTTCAGAAACGCGCGCAGCTCGCGCACGATGTCCGCCGTCGCCTCGATCAGGAGGTTGTGGCGGTATCGCGGCAGGATCACGAGACGTGAGCCGGCGATACGCCGGTGAATCGCTCTCGCCATCGTCGGCGTCGAGCCCGTGTCGTGCTCGCCGGTCATTACGAGCGTCGGACAGGTGACCTTGTGCAGCTCGTCGATGACGTCGGACTCGGCGAATACTCGATACGCCGCGGCGTACCCCGCGGGGTCATTGCCGAGCACCCGCTGGATCTGGCGCTCGATGATGTCGGGATTCTGTGCCCGAAACTCCGGTGTGAACCATCGCTCGATCGCGTCACCGACCGTCATGGTCGCTCCGCCGCGTGCCAGATGCTCTGCACGCTTCACCACCGCTGCTCGCTGCTCGGCCGTTCGACCCGCCACCGCGCTCACGATCGCGAGCGCCTGCACGCGATTCGGATGTCGTACGGTGAACGCGGGCGCGATCATCCCCCCGAACGAAAACCCGACGAGCGTGGTGCGATCGACCGACTGCGCGTCGAGCAATGCACCGAGGTCGGCGACATAGTCGTGTAGAGCATAGGGCCCTGGCGGCTTGCCTGATTTCGCATGGCCGCGAAGGTCATAGCGGAGCAGAGTGAACTCGTCGCGCAGGGCGGCAACGACGCCGTCCCAAGCCTGTAAGTGCGAGCCGACCCCGTGAACCAGTGTGACGTGACGGCCGCGTCCCTCCACTTCGTAGTTGATCGGGACACCCTCGCGCGACGTGATCATCGCGTAGCCCGCCGAGTCGCCGTGAAGTGCGGCATCACGTGGCGGCCGAAGAGCTCAAGGGACCGCATCGCGACGTCATGCGGCAGGCCGAAGCTCGCGCCGTAACAGTAATGATCGACGCCGAGCCGCTCGTAATGTCGGAGGCGGGCGACCACCTGGTCAGGTGTGCCGAACATCAGGTTGTCGCGCAGGGTCTCGGGCCCGAGCGGCGTCGCGGCGCCGGCTGGCGTCATCGGATCCATCGGAGTCGGGAAGCCGTTGACCACGCCGGCCGCGTTGTAGAAGAGGCCGTTGAACACGCGCAGATCCTCCGCGGCGGTCTCCGCGGGCAACCGCCAGTCCTTGGCGTCCTCGTATACGCAGGTGCGGCGCAACACCATGAAGCGCGGGCGTCGCGCACCAGGGTGGTCGGCGATGGCCTCGGCGAGCTTGCGGGCAAGGTTCTCGACCTCGCTGTCCGGCTTGCTGAGCGGCGTGGCCATGACGTCGAGGCCGTGACGCACGGTCCAGTCGTACGTATCCGGGTCGCGGGCCGCCACCCACAGCGGCGGGTGGGGTCGCTGCAGCGGCTTGGGGACCGAGGTCGCGCGGGGAAATTTCCAGATCGTGCCGTCGTGCGCGTAGTCCCCCTGCCACAGCTTCTGCACGGCCGGTATCAGCTCGCGGAGATGGTCGCCGCCTTTCTCTTGTGCCATCCCACCCGCCATCCGATCGAACTCGTACTGATATGCGCCGCGCCCGAAGCCGATTTCCAGGCGACCGTCGGTCAGGATGTCGGCGAGCGCGATCTCCCCTGCTGCGCGTAACGGATTCCAGTACGGCGCGGTGATCACTGCCGTGCCAAGGCGTATCGTTCGAGTGCTCGCAGCCCAGCGCATGACCAGCAACAGCGGGTTCGGCGCAATCGTGTACTCGATCGTGTGATGCTCGGCGGCCCACGCGATATCGAAGCCGAGCCGTTCCGCGGCCACGACCATCTCGACCGCCTGGGCGGCGACCGTCTCCATCGGCACGTCTGGCCGTCGGCGCGTCATGTTGACGGCGATCGAGAACTTCACGAAGCGCCCCTTCGCAGTCGCGGATTCAGCGCGACGTTCAGTCCGTCGCCGAGCATGTTGAGCAGTATCACGAGCACGAAAATCGCAGCCCCCGGGAATCCCGGCACCCACCACGCGTTCGTCACATACTCGAGTCCACTCGTGAGCATCTGCCCCAGGCTCACCACGTTTGGATCGCCCACGCCGAGGAAGCTCAGTGAAGCCTCCGCCAGGATGCCGGACGACGCGAGCAGCGCGATCATCGCCACCACGGGCGGCAACGTATTCGGCAGGATCTGGCGGAACATCAGGCGAACGTCACCGGCACCCACCGCGCGAGCGCTGAGCACGAAGGCCTCTTCCTTCAGTGCCAGCACCTCCGCGCGCACGATCCGCGCGATCTGCGGCCACATCGTGACGCCCAGCAACACGATGACGAACGCGAGCCGCCCGCTGAAGATGAACGCCACCGTCAGGACCAGGAAGAACGTCGGCACGATCATGAGCCCGTCGGCCACGCGCATGATGACGTGATCGATGGCGCCGCGGTAGAAACCCGCGGTCGCCCCGAGGACCAGGCCGATGGTGAGCGCCAGCCCGGCGACCGCCGCACCGACGAGCAGCGACGTGTTCACGCCGTGTAACACCCGGCCGAGGATGTCACGACCCAGATAGTCGGTGCCCATGGCATGCGCAAGCGACGGGCGACCGAGCACGTCGACGGAGATCGCTTCTGGATCGAGCTGACTGAGGATGACGACAGACGGACTCGCCACGGCTATGGCGAGAAGGGCGAGGAGCGCGGCCAGGGCAGCACGCTGCCGTCGAAAGACGCGCCACACGTCGGCCAGGACGCTATGCATAGCGGATACGAGGATCGACGAGCGAGTAGAGGACGTCGATGATGAGGTTCGTCAGTACGACAGCGACGCCGCTGACGATGAAAACCGCCAGGACGACGGGATAGTCACGCTGGACGATCGCGCTGAACGTGAGGCGGCCCATGCCCGGCCACGCGAAGACCACCTCCGTCATCACGGCGCCGGCGAGCATGGTCCCAAGATACACACCGAGCATCGTCAGGACGGGTCTCGACGCGTTTCGAAGAGCGTGGCCATAGAACACCCGGGTTTCCGTCAGCCCCTTCATCCGCGCGGTCAAGAGATACGGCTTCCTCGATTCCTCGATCATTGAGGCGCGCGTGAGCCGCGCGAAGGCCGCCAGATACCACCAGGTCAGCACGGCCACCGGCAACACCATGTGGTTCGCCACGTCCAGCACGTGGGCGAGGCCGCGATACGAGGCGCCCAGCGTCGACATGCCCTGGGTCGGCAGCCAGCGCAGCGTGCTCGCAAAGATCACGATCAGGACGATCGCGAGCCAAAACGGCGGCATGGAGTACCCCACCATCGAGACTGCACCGATGATGTAGTCGGCTGGCGTGTTCAGTCGTCGGCACGCGATCGTGCCGAGTACGACGCCGCCGGCGGCCGCAAGCAGAATGCTCGGCGCCATCAAGAGCAGCGTGTTCGGAACGTTGCGCAGCAGGATTGCGGACACCGGCTCGCGGTTGACTTGTGAATAGCCGAGGTTGCCGGACGCGACGTTCGTCACGTAGATCCAGTACTGCTCGGCGAGGGGACGATCCAAGCCCCATACCTGGCGGAGCGCCGCGAGCGTCTCGGCGCTGATGTTCTGCGCCCCGTATAGATAAAGGACGGGATCGCCGGGCGCCGTCCGGATCACGAAAAACCCGATCGTCACGATGAATACGAGCAGCACCGCGCTCTGCAGCAGCCGCCCGAGGATGTACGGCGCGACGCCCGTCAAGCGCGGTTGAGCGACACCGTATCGATCATCGACAGCGTTCCGGTGAGGCTGTCGATGCTGTGAATGCCTTCGACGTAGCGCTGCCACATGTCGACGCCGAGCGCGCTGTAGAGCGGAACCACGGGGGCCTCGTCGGCGACGATGCGCTGGACCTCGGCATACATCGCCTTGCGCCTGCCCTGGCTTCCCGTGGATCGCGCCGATTCGATCAACTCTCCGGCCCGGGCGTTGTTCCACTGGGAATAGTTCGAACCGCCCGGCTTCACGTTCTTCGGGCTCAGGTAGTCGAGGATCAGCGAGGGATCGACCTGACGGGGGATGAAGATGGTCCAGATCATCCCCGCCGTGTCGCGGTCCGCCCGGATGCGCTGAATGTACGGCGCCCATGTCGAGGACTGGATGGTGGAGTCGATCCCGACCGCCGCAAACATTGCCCGCAGCGCTTCGGAGAGCTTCACGCGAAAGCCCTCGGTGGCGAGGATGGTGATCTTGAAGCGGCCGCCCGCCTTCTTCGGGTACCCTGCTTCGTCGAGCAGCTGGTTCGCGCGCGTCGGGTTGTACTCGTTCTTGATCGTGGGATCGTGGGCCCATCGCATCGACGGGAAGTCCCCGATGATCGAATCCTGAACCCGCCCGAAGCCCTGCAGCAGGGCCTTGACGATGAGCTCCTTGTTGATCGCGTGCGCGACGGCGCGGCGAACCTTGGGATTGTCGAAGGGCGGCGCCGCACAGTTCATCCAGAGGATCTGCGAGAACGCTTGCACGAACTCGTTGTACGCAATGTTCGCCGGCTTGCCATCCACGATCTGACGCACGAGCGCATAGGGCAGCCCGCCCGGGACCCCCTGGGACAGCACCGCGTCGAGCTCCCCATTACGGAACGACTGGATACCGGTCGCGGCGTCCGAGACCACCTTGAAGATGACCTGATCGAGGTACGGGCGGCCCTTGCGGAAGTAGTCGTGGTTGGCGACGAACGTGAGATGGTCGCCGCGCTGCCATTCCTTCAGCTTGAACGGCCCGGTGCCGATGGGCTGCGCGAGATACTGGCTCTTGCGCGGATCGCCGCTGGCCCAGAGATGCTTCGGCAGGATGCCGATCGCAGACACGCCTGGCATGAAGAGGACGTTTGGCCCACTGAACCGGATCGTCACCGTTTGCTTGTCCGGCGTCTCGATCGACTTCAAGTTGGCGACGTACACGTTCATCGGCGAGGCGACCTTCGAGTCCGCGATCATCTCGAACGTGAACCGCACGTCGTCGGCCGTGCATGGCGTGCCGTCATGGAACTGCACGCCCGGCGTAAGCCTGAAGGTGACGGCGTCGGCATCCTCGGACGCTGTCCAGCTGCGCGCGATCCCCGGAACGAGGTCACCCTTCTCGTTGAAGTCGGTGAGCCCGTTGTAGACCATGCGCATCGTCTCGGGCCAGTTCGTCCCCTCGAGCGCCGGATTGAACCCGATCGCCGGCTCGATCTGGAGGACGCGCAGCGTCCCGCCGCGCTTGGGCTCCTGCGCGGCGACCCGGCATGCGTCGAGACCGGCTCCGGCGACTCCCGCAGCGGTGACGGCAAGGAACGCACGACGGCTGATCATGCTGATTCTCCTCTGCGGCTTCCGCGTCTGTGGGAAAAAACGCCCGCGACTATAGCACGCGGCGCGTCGGCGCCCGGGGGTGACAGTGGTTAGTTCACGACGAGCTCGCGCGGTGCGTGGGTGACCGCCTCGGAACCGCGCTCGGTGAGGATCGACGTCTCGCCGAGACACATACTCAGGCCGGTGCGGCTGTTCAACACGATCATGTGAAGGAAAAACACCATTCCAGCACCCAAGATCTGCGGGTTCCCTGTGTACACCATGGGCCAGTCCATCCACGTCGGCGGATACGTCGCGCCCATCGTGTAGCCGCAGGCGTTCAGATAGTGGCCCTCGTAGCCCGCCTTCTTGAGCGTCCGCGCGTGCGCGTCGAACACCTCACCGACGGTGCGACCTGGCCGGAGCGCCGCCTGTGCGGCATCCAGCGCGTCGACGCACGCGGCGAACATGTCGCGGTGGCGCCGATCCACCTTCCCCGTGAGCGTGACATGCATGAGCGCGGTGTGGTAATGCCGATAGGCGGCCGCGAACTCGAACGTCACCTGATCCGACTGTCCCACCGTCCCGTGCCCGGTGTGGTACCGGACGAGCAGCGCCTCCTCGCCGCTGCCCATCGGCCAGCGGCTCGCCGAGGGGTCGCCATCCCCGGCGAGGATCACCTTCTGCATCTCGCCGTAGATCTCCCCCACGCGCGCGCCGGGCACCGTACGGCGATTGGCAACCGCCAGCGCGGCGTCGGCCAGCTGACCGGCGCGCCGCACGTAGGCGAGCTCCGCCGGACTCTTGACGAGCCGCAGAAGCCGGACGAGGTCGGACGCGTCTTCCGTCCGGCAAAAGCCCTCCAGCGCGGCGTCGACCATGTGCCCGCGCTGGGCGGTGAGACCGTACGCGTGATATTCGACGCCGATCCGCTTGCCGCGGCAGCGATAGCTCTCGAGCATGTCGCGCAGGTCGTGAGCCGGATTCGCGCCCTCTCGATCGCGCCAGATCCGCACGTCCTCGATCACGGACGTGAGGCGCGCCTGGCGCAGATCGGCGGAGCGGGTGCAGAGCGCGAGCGCGCCGTCGGCGCCGAGGTACATGCCCTGGAACATGCTGTAGCCGCTCGTGTCGAAGCCGGTCAGGTAGTACATGCTCTCCTGGCGAAAGATGAGGAGCCCATCGAGGCCCTGCTTCGCCATCTCCCGGCAGGCGGCGCGACGGCGCCGCGCGAGCTCTTGCTTCGTGAAGTGCAGCATCAGACGTCCGTCTGCCGGCGCAGCAGCGCGCTGACGCCGAGCACCGCGCACGTCACCGCGATGAGGAACGAGCTCACGGCGGCGATCGTCGGGTCGACCTCGAGCAACAAGCTGTTCCAGACGCGCACCGTGAGCGTCTGCACCTCCACTCCAGCGAGGAACAGCGGGATCAGCAGCTCATCGAACGATGTGAGGAACGCGAACAGCGCCGCCGATACGACGCCGGGCGCGATCAGCGGCAGTGTGACGCGCCGAAGCGCCGTGAGACGACTTGCGCCCAGGCTGAGGGCCGCCAGCTCGAGACGCAGGTCGAAACCCTGCAACGTCGCCGTGATGATGATGACGACGACCGGCAACGCCAGCACCGTGTGTCCCATCGCCATCGCGAGGATGCTGCCCGTGGCCTTCAGCTTCACGAAGAAGAAGTAGAGCCCGATGGCGGTGATGATGGTGGGCACGATCATCGGCGAGAGCAGCACCGCATAGACGGCGCCCTTCCCCCGGAAGCGACCGCGCACCAGCGCCAGGGACGCGGCGAGTCCGAGCACCGTCGCGAACACCATCGTGAGACTCGCGACCTGCGCGCTGACGACGATGGACTGTCGCCACTCCGGGGTACCGAAGAACCGGGTGTACCAGCGTAGTGACAGACGGGGGGGCGGGAACATCAGATAATCGGCGCCGCTGAACGAGACGATCACGATGATCGCCACCGGAGCGATCAGGAACACGAGCACCGCCACCGCGATCGCAACGACGCCAACGGTGCCGGGCCCGGTGCGCTGTCCCTCAGCGCCGATCATCCCAGGCCCTCGAAGAGCCGCTCGAGCCGCATCACGCGGTAGTAGACCCCAAAGCCTACCAGTGTCAGCACGAGGAGGACGACGGCGAGGGTCGAGGCGAACGACCAGTTCAGCGTGAACTCGACCTCGCGCTCGATGAGCATGGCGATCATGACATCGGAGGGACCGCCCATGAGCGCCGGTGTGATGAAGAACCCGAGACTCAGGATGAAGACGAGCAGCGTGCCGCCCGCGATCCCGGGCACACTCAACGGCAGGAAGACGCGTCGGAAGGCCTGCCACCGGCTGGCGCCGAGGCTGTGTGCGGCCCGGACGAGCGCGGGGTCGATGCCGCGCATGACGCTGGCGAGCGTGAGCACCATGAACGGCAGCAGGACGTAGGTCATGCCGACGACGACGCCGGCCTGGTTGTACAGCAAGCGGAGCGGACTGTCGGTCAGGCCGAGCGCGAGCAGGTACTGGTTGACGACGCCATTGCGGCCGAGGAGCACCATCCATGCATACGTCCGCACGATGATGCTCGTCAGAAACGGCAAGACCACGATGACCACGAGCACGCGCGCGAGCCGGGGACGAACGGTCGCCAGCACGTACGCGAGCGGATATCCGAGCACCAGCGCGCTGAGCGTCACCACCGCCGCCGTCCTGAACGTCATGCCGATGACCGCCAGGTAGACGCTCGTGCCGAAGACCTGGCGATACGAATCGAGCGTGTAGCCGTTCTTGTAGACGCTGCGCATCAGGATCCCGAACAGTGGGTACACGAAGAAGGCGGCGAGCGTGAGTAGCGCGGGCAGCAGCAGGAGGAGGTATCGGCGCGTCTCGTTCACCTTCATGAGGCGCGCGCGAAGAGGCGCGTGTCCGCCGCATCCCACGCCAGCTCGACGAGATCTCCGGTCGCGAGCGGGCGAGACGCGAGCCGGTTCTGCACCTTGACGGTCAGTATTCCGGCCGCGCCCAACGCCACCGCGTACCGCGTCGCATCGCCCGCGTAGACGACCTGGTCGACGACACCCTTGCCGCGATTCAGCGCGGAATCCCGCGCCTCTTCCGGCACGATCTTCTCGGGCCGAACGGCCGCGATGACGCGCTGGCCGACCTGCAGCGGCTCGCGGCTCACCCCTCGCAGCTCGAGCCCGCCCTCCGCGCGCACGACGGCGCTGCCGTCGGGACGCGTCGACACGACCACACCGTCGAGGAAATTCGATTCGCCGACGAAGTCGGCGACGAAGGGACTGACGGGTGATTCGTACAGCTCGGCCGGCGTCCCGACCTGTTCCGTGCGGCCGCCGCGCATGACGGCGACGCGATCGGACATCGTGAGCGCCTCTTCCTGGTCGTGGGTCACGTAGATGACGGTGACGTGCAGGTGCCGCTGGATGCGCTTCAGCTCACCCTGCATGTGCGCGCGCAGCTTCTTGTCGAGCGCGCCGAGCGGCTCGTCCATCAAGAGCACGCGCGGCTGGAAGACGAGCGCGCGTGCGAGCGCCACTCGCTGCTGCTCGCCACCGGAGAGCTGGCGTGGAAGCCGCCGCTCGTAGCCCGTGAGCCGCACGAGCTCCAGCGCCTCACCGACCCGCCGCCGGATGTCGGCCGCCGACACCTTCCGTACTTGCAGCGGAAACGCGATGTTCTCGGCGACCGTGAGATGCGGGAACACGGCGTAGCTCTGAAACACCATGCCGAGGTCGCGCTTCTGCGGAGGCAGCGCGGCGATGTCGACGCCACCGATCGCGATCGAGCCCTCGCTGGGGTGGACGAAGCCCGCCACCATCATGAGCGTCGTCGTCTTGCCGGAGCCGCTTGGTCCCAGCAGTGTGAAGAACGACCCGGCGGGAATGGTTATGGAGACGTCGCTGACCGCCACCACCGACCCGAAGAGCTTGGTCAGCCCCTGCAGACGGACTTCGGCTCCGAGCCTTACCCCTTCTGGAGCAGCCACTGCGACCAGCGCTCGCTGACTTTCGCGCGATTGTCCGCCCACCACTTGCCGTTCTGCAGGAACGCTTTGGCCTTGTGCTCGGGGCTCGAGGGCAGCCGCGCGGCGGCGTCGGCCGGAATGGACTGGAAGGCCTTCCGGTTCGTCGGCCCGTACGGGATCAGCTTGGCGAGGTTCGCCTGAAGCTCGGGCTGACAGGCGAAGTCGATGAAGCGCTGGGCGGTTTCGGTATTCTTCGCCCCCTTGAGCACGCCCCAGTACTGCGATTGCAGGCTCGCCTCGTTCCACTCGATGGCAAGCGGCGCGCCTTTATCCGCCACCGCCTGGAGCCGCCCGTTCCAGATACTGCCGAGGACAACTTCCTTGTCCGCGAGCATCTGCGCCGAGAGCGCGCCCGTGTCCCAGAACTTCCGGATGGCCGGTCGCACGCGATCGAGCGACTTGAATCCCCGCTCGATGTCGAGCGGGTAGAGCTTGTCCTTTGGCACGCCGTCGGCGAGCAGCGCGAACTCCAGGTCGATGTTGCCAGACGCCAGGTCGGCGAGCATCCGAGGGCCGGGGAACTTCTTCAGATCCCAGAACTCCGCCCACGAGCGTGGCTGCTTGCCGGTCGGGAACGACTGCGTGTTGTAGCCGAGAACGGACGAGAAGTAAATGTCGCCGACCATGTCCTCGCGGCGGACGGAGGGATCCATGTCGTCGGGATTGGCCAGCTTCCAGCCCTTGTAGTTGATCTTTTCGAGCGCGCCTTTCTGACTGAGCGAGATCATGCCGAGCTCACCGGCGTCCACGACGTCGAGCTCGATGTTGCCGGACTCGAACATCGCGAGGAGCTTGCCGAGTGTCGCGGGCACCTTGACCACCTCGATGCCGGTCGCCTTCGTGAACGGCTCGATGATGGCCTTCACCACCGCTTCCTCATAGGCACCGCCGATCGTCCGCAGCACGACCTTTCCCGCCGCGCTGGCCCGGCGCGGCGTGACCATCGGGATGCTTGCGGTCGCCAGCGCGGCCGCCCCACTGGCAAGAACGCGGCGCCGGCTAACGCCGGGGCTGCTGGCGACGACCGTTTGCTCTCGGCATGCCTGGCTCATGTGGACTCCTTGGGTGTCGGCGGCGGTGCCCGGAGTGTCCGCTTCGTTAACACGCAGCTTTCCAACCTGTCAACCGGCACGTGGCCGCCCATCGCTGCCGATCCCCGCGGCGTCGCTGAGCGCGTACCGCGCCAGCTCAGCGCCGTGTGTGACCCACACGCCGTCCGCCGCCCGAACCTCGTCGACGAGCGTCTGCAGCATCGCAAGCCGTGAGGGTCGGCCGGTGTACTGCGGGTGGAGGATCAGCATCGTGAGCCCGCCGACGTCGTGGATGCCGCGAAACTCGTCGCGCCACACCGAGAGCACAGCCGATGGCGGGAAGATCTGTCGGTAAAGATTCGGTCGAAGGCCGAAGGCGAAGAACGGACCGTCGTCGAGGATCCAGGTCGCCGGCAACTCGACCACTCCGGGCGTGCCCTGGTGGAGATAGGGCCACAGCGAGTCTTGCAGATTGCTCGCGTAAATGAACCCGTGCTTGCGCAGCAGGTCGATGGTTTCGTGCGTGATCTCGTAGAGCGGCGCGCGATAGCCGATGGGGCGCGCCCCGGTGATGCCGGCAAGGATGCGCGCGCTGCCGGTGAGGATCTCTTCCTCCTGATCACGCGTCTTGCCCTCGAGCGCCTCGTGCAGGTATCCGTGGTGTCCGATCTCGTGACCACGGCGGTGGATCTCGGCCACAACCTCTGGCCAGCGTTCAGCTGTCCAGCCCGGCACGAAGAACGTCGACGTGATGCGATTGCGATCGAGGAAGTCGAGGATGAGCGGCACCCCCACCTTCGGGCCGTAGGCGCCCTGCGACATCACGCTGAGCCGATCGATGTTGGCGGGATCGCGCGAGATCCACGCCGTCTCCGCATCGAGATCGAACGTGAGGCACGCCGCGGACCGAACGCCAGGGGGCCAGGTGATCGGAGCTCGCATCCTCGTTCCTCGGCCCGCCAGTGTATGCTCTCCGCATTCTCCGCGGGAAGAGGCTGCCGCCATGGTCCACGTCCCTTCGTACTGGGCAGCAACGGGCGGCCCCGAGCCCGACGGGATCCGGACGCTCGAGGGCGATCGCCGCACCGAGGTGGCGGTGATCGGCGGTGGCTACACGGGCCTTGCCGCCGCCTATCGGCTGGCCGGGACCCATGGCCTCGACACCGTCGTCCTCGAGGCAAACGAGATCGGCTGGGGCGCCTCGGGCCGCAACGGCGGCTTTGCGCTCATCACGCTCGGCAAGGTCGGCCTCGAGGAGCGCATCCGGTGCTGGGGCATCGAGGCGGCGCGCCGCTCGATCACGCTCGGCGTCGAGGCGATCGAGACCGTACGCGAGCTCATCGCCCGCGAGCATATCGCCTGCGATCCCGGGAAGGATGGCTCGCTCGTGGTTGCCCATCGGGCCTCCGCCGTCGCCGACGTGCAAGAACGGGTGCGGCTCTACCGTGAGGTGCTGGGGTATCCGCATGTCGAGTTCCTCGATCGGGCTCGGCTCGACAGCGACGGCTACCTGCGCGGCCCCGAGGCCTTCGGAGCCCTGCACACACGAAACGCGTTCGGCCTGCATCCGCTCAAGTACGTGCGCGGCCTGGCCGCGGCCGCGCTCAGGCGCGGCGCGACGCTCTGCGCGCGCTCACCCGTGGTCGCGTGGCGACGCGAAGGCGGCGAGCACGTGCTCGTCACGCCGCGCGGTGCGGTGCGCGCGCACACGGTCGTCATGGCGACCAACGGCTACACGCCGGAAGGCCTCCATCCGTTCTTCCGCGGCCGCGTGTTGCCGGCGACGAGCAACATCATCGTGACGCGACCACTCACCGAAGCCGAGTGGCACGACGTCGGCATGCTCACGACCCGCGTCTACTCCGACACCCGCAAGCTTCTCTTCTACTGGCGGCGCCTGCCGGACGATCGGCTGCTCTTCGGCGGGCGGGCCGGCGTCCTCGATACGCCGGCGAGCCTGCGACGGTGTCGTCGGCGGCTGGAAGCGCACGTGGCGGCGAAGTGGCCCGCGCTCAGAGGTGTGGCGAGGGAGTATTTCTGGTCAGGCAAGGTCTGTCTGTCGTACGACCTGATGCCGCACGTGAACAGGGCGGACGGTGACCCGAGCGTGGCGTACGCACTCGCGTATCAGGGGAGCGGCGTCGCGATGTCCACCTACTGCGGTGGCCTCGTCGCCGATCTCGTCGCGGGCAAGGACGTTCCGCGCGACACTCCGCTCACCGCCGCGACATTGCCGCGCTTCCCGCTGCCCTATCTACGCTCGGCCTATCTCGCCGGCGCCTACGTCGTCTACGGCGTGAAGGACCGCTGGGCGTAGCCGTTCGGAGAGGCCCTCGCACGAATCGGCTTACCCCGAAGCCGCCATCAACTCGGCCAGCCGCCTGCTGAACCCGGCGGGGTCGGCCAGCATCCCGCCCTCCGCCAGCACCGCCTGCCCATATAAGAGGTCGGCATAGAGCGCCAGCCGGGGATCATCCTTCCCCGCAGCGTGCATCTCCCGCACGCGCGCAATGACCGGATGCCCCGGGTTCACCTCCAGCGTGCGCTTGGTGACGGGCACCTCCTGCCCCGAACGCTTGAACAGCTCCCGCATGTGCGGCGACAGATCGCCCGCCTCCCCAACGAGACACGCTGGCGACTCTTTCAACCGCGAGGACAGGCGAACGTCCTTCACGTGGTCCTGCAGCAGCGCGCGCAGCTTGTCGAGCACCCCCTGCCACTCATCCGCCCTCGGCGCGTCCGAAGACGAAGCGCCGGGCGTCACACCGGCGGCAGCCACCGACACCAGCTGCTTGCCCTGGAACTGGCGGTCCAGGCGGAGCCACAGCTCGTCCACGGGGTCCGTGAAGAACAGCACCTCGTAGCCTTTGTCGCGGAAGGCTTCGAGGTGGGGTGAGCGTTCGGCGGCGCTCTGAGTGGCGGCGGTCATGTAATAGATGGCGTCCTGGCCTTCCTTCATGCGGGTGACGTAGTCGGCCAGTGACGTGAGCCCCTCGGAAGTCGACTGAGCCATCACCAGCTCCAGGATGCGATCCTGATTCTCGTCGAAGCCGATGAGGCCTTCCTTGAGGACGGCGCCGAACTCGGGCCAGAACTTGACGTACGGCTCGCGCGGCAGATCCTTCAGCGCGGCCAGCAGGCGCCGCGTCAGGTGCTTGCGGATGGCCTGAATCTGGCGGTCCTTCTGTAAGATTTCGCGCGAGACGTTGAGCGAGAGATCGTCGCTGGCGACCACGCCCCGCACGAAGCGGAGCCAGGGTGGCAGCATCGCCTCCCAGTCGTCCATGATGAAGACGCGCTTGACGTAGAGCTGCACGCCGCGCTTGCCGTCGCGCATGAAGAGGTCGAAGGGCGCCTTGGCCGGGATGTAGAGCAGCGCGCGCGCTTCCAGCGTGCCCTCCACGCGCACCAGGACGTGCTCGAGCGGGTCGTTCCAGTCGTGGGTGAGGTGCTTGTAGAAGTCGCGGTATTCCTGCTCGCTCACCTCCTCCTTCGGGCGGGCCCAGATGGCCTTCATGCTGTTGAGCGTGTCGGCCTTGAGGCGGATGGGGTACCCGACGAAGTCGGAGTAGCGCTTGACGATGTCGCGCAGGACGTGGGGCTCGGTGTAATCGCGCAGACCGTCCTCTTCGTCCTTGGGCTTCAGATGCAGCGTGACGGTCGTGCCGGCCACGTCGCGCTCGGCCTCGGCCAGCTCGTAGCCGTCACCGCGCGACTCCCAGCGGCTGGCGGTCGTCTCACCGGCCTTGCGGGTGACGAGCGTGATGCGGTCGGCCACCATGAAGCTCGAATAGAATCCCACGCCGAACTGGCCGATGAGCTCGGGCGCGATCTGGCCTTTCTGTTCGCGGACGGCCTGGAGGAACTCGCGCGTGCCCGAGCGCGCGATGGTGCCGATGTTCTGCACCACCTCCTCGCGCGTCATGCCGATGCCGTTGTCCCACACGCTGAGCGTGCGGGCGGCGCCGTCCGCCTCGAGGCGAATCTCCAGCTCACCGGCGGGCGTCAGCTCGGGGCGCGTGATGGCCTCGAAGCGCACCTTGTCGAGGGCGTCCGAGGCGTTGGAGATCAGCTCCCGCAGGAAGATGTCCTTGTGGGAGTAGAGGGAATGGATCATGAGGTCCAACAGCTGGCGGACCTCGGTCTGAAACTCGTGGCGCTCAGGTGCGGTCGTGCTCATTCCTCGCTCCGTGACGGTTCCTCGGCCCCGACCTCCCCGGATCCAAGTGCATAGCGAATGATGTAGGTGATGAGTTCTCGCCGGTCGCGAAGGCGTTCCGGGCGCCCGGCGTGGTTATGAGGCGTCGAAGGTTCTTTCTACATCAACTCTCTGACGAGAGCCGCCGCGATGTCCGAGGCGACGCCCAGCGGACGGTGCGCCAGCGGGCCACCTTCACCGAGGACCGGTTCCAGCTGATCCAGCGCCGGCAGATCCTCGCGCCTCCAGAAGAGGCCGATCGGGATGACCTCGCCCCACAGCCAGCCCTTCTCCAAGGCGCCGTGCAAGTCGGTCGGGTCATGGCCCATCTCTTCGAGCTTGCGGGTCCGCTGCTTGAAGAAGTCATGCGTGTTGTCGTGGTTGTAGGTGACGCAGGGACTGAAAGTGTCGACCAGGGCGAAGCCTTTGTGCTGCATGCCGCCCTTGATCAGCTCGACCAACTGCTTCTGCTGACCCGTGAATCCCCGGGCCACGTACGTGGCCCCGGCCGCGATGGCCAGGGGGATGGGGTTGATGGGGTTTTCGACGCTGCCGAAGGGTGTGCTCTTGGTGTTCATCCCCTTGATGCTGGTGGGCGAGAGCTGGCCGGTCGTGAGTCCATAGACCTGGTTGTTCATGACGATGTAGGTCAGATCGACGTTGCGGCGCATGGCGTGCACGAAGTGGTTGCCGCCGATGCCGTAGCCGTCGCCGTCGCCGCCCGTCACGACGACCTTCAGCGCGTGATTGGCCAGCTGGGCGCCGGTGGCCACGGCCACGGCGCGGCCGTGCAGCGTGTGCATGCCATAGGTGTTGAGATAACCGGGCAGGTTCGACGAGCAGCCGATCCCGCTGATGGTCAGGACCTCGTGGGGCTGCAGCCCGAGCTCGACGATCGCTTGCTTCAGCGCAGCGAGCACGCCGAAGTCACCACAGCCCGGGCACCAATCGGGATCGGCCTTGCCCTTGAGGTCCTTGACCGTCACCTTGACGCGCTCGGCCTGAACGATCGTGGCCATCGCCGTCTCCTTAAACGTGGATCTCGTGCACGGGCACGTAGAGTTTGGTCGAGCCTGTCAGGATCGCTCCGACGCCGTCCACGAGGTGGTGCGGCATGAACGGCTCGCCGTCGTATTTTCGGATGTGGCCGTCGGCGGCGAAGCCGGTCTCGGCTCTGAGATACCGCGCGAACTGCCCGCTGTAGTTGTTCTCGACGATGATGACCTTCGCGGACTTGGACAGGATCGAGAGGATCGCGTCGGCGTGCAGCGGGACGAGCCATCTGATTTGGAGGTTGTTGGCGGCGATGCCGGCGTCGGCCAGTTGTTGCATGGCCTCGCGAATGACGCCCTCGGTCGAACCCCAGCCCACCAGCGTGACCTGAGCGTTCGCGGGCCCATGAATCACCGGTGGCGGAAGGAGCGGAAGGACCCCGTCCATCTTGCGCATCCGCTTCTCGTGGATGGCCTGGCGCTTGTGAGGATCCGTGAATTCGTCGCTGATCAGGACGCCGTCCTCGTCGTGCTCGTCGGTGGCGACGACGTGCGCGTAGCCCGGCGTGCCAGGCACTGCCCGGGGCGAGATGCCGCTCTCGGTGATCAGATAGCGCTTGAAGCCGTTCGCCGGCGGGCCGTCACCGTTGAGGCCGATGACCTGGCCGCGGTCGATGGGCACGTTGAAGTCCAGCTCGGCGGGATCGATGCTCGACCGGCCTTCGGAGAGCAGCAGATCGGAGAGGATGATGCCTGGGCACTGGAACTTGTCCGCGAGGTTGAAGAGTGTCGGCACGAGCTTGAAGCAATCGACGATGTTCGTCGGCGCGACGATGATGCGCGGATAGTCGCCCTGGCCGGCGCCCAGCACCTGCCAGAGATCGCCCTGCTCGGTCTTGGTCGGCACGCCCGTGGCCGGGCCCGCCCGCTGGACATTGATGCAGACGACGGGGATCTCCATCATGGCCGCCGAGCCCAGGGCTTCGCTCATGAGGGCAAAGCCGCCACCGGACGTTGCGCACATGGCGCGGACACCGGTATGCGCCGCGCCGATCGCCATGTTGATCACGCCGATCTCGTCCTCGACCTGTCGAACCATGATGCCGAGCTGCCGCGCGTGCCGCGCCATCCAGTGGAGCACGCCCGACGACGGGCTCATGGGATAGGCGCAGTAGAAGCGCACGCCGGCGGCCGCGCCGCCCATCGCGAGGGCCTGATTGCCCTCGAAGAACGCCAGCCGTTTGCCGGTGTCGGGCAGCGAGAACGCAAAGGGCGTGAAATGCGTCTCGGCGTAGTCGTACCCCGCCCGCGCGACGCCGACGTTTTCGGCCACGGCGGCCGGGCCCTTCCGTCTGAACTGGAGCGTCAGGATCTCCTCCAGGATCTGGAAGTCGACCTTGATCAGGCGCAGCACCGCGGCCAGCGCGATGGTGTTCTGGACGAGATCACCCTTGATCGTGGGCGCCAGCGCCTTCACGGAAAACGGGCAGAGCTGCACGCCGGCGGGGACGTCACCAGGCTTGATCGTGTCGCTGTTGAACAGCACCGCCGAGCCCGCTCGCATCAGCTTCAGGTGCCGATTCATCGTGTCCTGGTTCAACGGCATGAGCACGTCGAACTTGTCGCCGTGGCTCAGGACGGACTGCTCACTCGTTCGGAGGGTCAGGAAGATGTGACCCCCGCGAATGATGGACTGGTAGGCGTTGTAAGCGTTCACGTGAAGGCCGCGGCGGACGAAGATCCGCGCCAGGATGTCGCCGGGAGTAGCAATGCCCTGGCCCGCCGCGCCGCCGATACCGATGGCGAGATCGATTCTGCGCACAGCTGCTCTCCTGTCGGAGCGCGTAGTACTTCTGACAGCGGCGCCCGTCACGCGCTCCGTGCGGCGGGAACCGGGCTCGCACCGCCAATTCTGCGACAGCCGGGGCAATCCTGCGCCGACATTGCGGCGCGGTCAAGAAGCCTCGCGAGCGGGTGCAGACCCCCCTGCCCTCGGATCTCTCACGTGCCACAATCACGCCCGGAGGACCTACGCCATGGCCAAGCACGGGTTCCGGATCATCGACGCCGAGATGCATGTCATGGAGCCTGTCGATCTCTGGGAGCGCTACATCGATCCCGAGTTCAAGGCGCGTGCGCCTCGCCGTCTGAGCCAGCGGCGATGGGACATCCGCACCGTCGTCGAGGGCGAGGTCATGGCCTCGATGCCAGGCGGCGACTGGCCGGCCCTGTCGGATGCTGAGGAGCGTACGCTCGCCGAGCGGTACGCCGAGGAGATCGCGCGTAACTTCGACCCTGCCTCGCAGCTGCGGGCCATGGACAAGGAAGGACTCGATCTCGCCGTCCTTTTTCCCACCTCTGCGATGTACGTGATCGCCTTCGAGAGGATGGACCCGCGGTTCGCCGCGGCCGCCTGTCGCGCGTATAACGACTGGCTGCACGATTTCATCCAGGCGGCCGATCCGAAGCGGCTCTTCGGCGCCGCCGTGATCTCGCCTCACGACATCCAGAACGCCGTCGCCGAGACGCGCCGCGCCGTCACCGAGCTCTCGATGAAGGCGATCTTCCTCCGTCCGAACGTCTTCAACGACCGGCCGTGGCACGACGCGTGGTACGACCCGCTGTGGGCTGCGTGCCAGCAGCTCGACGTCGCCGTGGGCTTCCACGAGACAACCGGCTCGCGCATGCGCGCGGCCGGCGCAGACCGCTTCAAGACACTCGGCATCGCCCACATCTCGACGCACTCTGTCGAGCAGATGCTCGCATGCATGGACGTCATCATGGGGGGCGTG
>Ga0209382_10003114_pt1 | contig 23238 bp, 25 predicted proteins | sample SoiMetdeltSBSDD5_FD_187599 | JGI IMG/M metagenome (GOLD analysis project Ga0209382, IMG submission 187599) | Bulk soil microbial communities from a Populus tree surrounding site in Tennessee, USA - Soil MetaG P. deltoides SBSDD5 (SPAdes) (version 2) | ecosystem: Environmental > Terrestrial >...
GCACGACCTGCACGGGCGCGGGCTCGACGTGCGGGGCTACCACCACTGGACCCTGGTGGACAACTTCGAGTGGGACGCCGGCTGGGACCTGCGATTCGGCCTGTACGAGCTGGATTTGGCCACTCGGGCCAGAAAAGTGCGCAGGAGCGGGCGTTTTCTTGCCGAAGTCGCACGTCGGAATGGGTTCGATCGCCAGACGATCGTCCAGCACGGCGTGCCGGAGCTGTGGCCGTGAGCCGCGCCTTCCGACCCCTTCCCACATGGGAATGCGCGGACGGCGCGCAGCCGGGACGGTGTTGCTGTTGCTCTCGTTCGGCTCGCTTGCATGGGCGGCCGGCGCTGCCGAGGTGACGAAGTCGGCCTCGGTGGCCGAGTCGATCCGTGACTGCGCCAACCGGGAGCGCAGGGAGCGGGGGCTGCACACGCTCGAGCACGACTCGGCACTCGACGCTGCGGCTCGCCTGCACGCGCGGCGCATGCTCGAAAAGGGCTTCTTCGACCACGAGGACCCGGCGGGCAACGGACCCGCCGATCGCGTCAAGCGCTTCGCCAAGCGGCGGTACGTGATCGTGGGCGAGAACATCGCGGCCGGGTTCGACTCGACGAGCGCCACGTGCCGCGGCTGGATGCGCAGCCGCAGCCACCGGGCCAACATCCTGCGGCGCAGCTTCACCCGGATCGGCGCCGGCTACGCCTCCGGCGACGGCCACTACGGGCGCTACTACGTCCAGGTGTTCGCCGACGTGGCCGGCTGACTCGAACGAGTGCTCAGCGCGCGATCACGCGGCCGACGGTGACGTCCTGGACGCGGTCGTGCAGTTCGTACTCGCCCGGCTTGAGTGCCACCACCGGCAGCCGGAGGTCCTCTCCCGGCTCGATCCGGTCGAGGGGGCGCCACAGCTGCGAAGCACCGGAAGCGTCCAGCAGTTGCGGCCGCACGGGACGGTCCGCTTCGTTCACGACGTGCAGCGCGCACGGACGGCCGGCCGCAGCGGTCTGCGGCTCAGCGGGCGGTTCGCGCAGCGCGACTGTCACGACAACCGGGCTGTCTTCGAACACCACGCCCGGGAGCCCCTTGTGGACCCAGAGGAAATAGAAGATGGGCAGCGCGCGGCCGCCTGAGTACCAGATCGTGCGCACGTGAGACAGGCCGCCCTCCGCGATCATGGGCAGGAAGTCGTCCGGCGAGCTGCCCTCGGTGCTCTCCAGCAGCAAGGCTGACCCGCCGGGGTTCAAGAACGCCCCCACGTCCCGGAAGAAGCGCCGGTGCAGGTCCCATTCCGGATCTGTGAGGACGAGGCTCGAGTTCTTCCCCACCTGGTCGGGGAAATGCGGCGGGTTCACCACCACGAGGTCCCATCGCTCGTGCGAGGGAATGCTCTCCAGCGCGTCGGACTCGTAGATCGTGACGCGGTCCTCGAGGCCGTTCATCCGCACGGTTTCGTGCAGCACCTCGATCGCGGCCGGATTGATGTCACCGAAGACGAGGTGGTCGCAGAGCCCGTTGGCCAGCAGCGAGAGGCCCACGTAGCCGGGCCCGGCGCACATCTCGAACACCCGGCCGACGTGACCGAATGTGTGCTCGACGAGCGGGACGAAGTCCTGGCCGAACCCGCGCCCACCGCCCTCCAGCTCCTGTCGCCAGGCGACCTTCAGTCCGTGCAGTTCGGTCACGGAGTGATCGCCAGGCACGTTCGCAGCGTAACACGCGCGGGAGGGAAGAAATTCCCCTCCCACGTCCGTCCAGTGGTCGCAGCGCAGCCTCGGAGCGGAGCTACCATGCGTGCAACTACGCGAGCAACGGCTGTCATGTGGCGATGCCTGGTCGCCGTCACGGCGATGCTCGTCGTCGCGCCCGGCGCCGCGCGCGGGGCGCCGGTCGCATCCTTCACCTTCGCGCCCGCCACGCCTCTGACCGGCGAGCTCGTGACGTTCACCTCGACGTCGACCGGGACGACGACTCAGGCATGGGACTTCGAGGACGACGATCGCGTCTGCGACGACGCATCCGGCGCGACCGTGCAGCACTCGTTCCCCGCAGCCGGGACCTTCGCCGTCACGCTGTGCGTCGCGGACGGCGCCGGCAGCAGCGGCAGCCAGACGCAGCCGGTCCCGGTCGCAAACCGCAGCCCCGTTGCGGGCTTCAACTATGCCCCGGACGCACCATTGCCGGGCGAAAGCGTGGTGCTGACCTCGTTCTCCGCCGATCCCGACGGCCCGCTCGTCAGCCAGGCGTGGGACCTCGACAACGACGGCAGCTTCGACGACGGGCAGGGCCCGTCGGCATCGGTCTCCTTCGCCGCGCCCGGCGAGTACCTCGTGAAGCTGCTCGTTGCGGATCGCGACGGCGCGGCCGGGCTGGCGCAGCGCGCGATCAGCGTGCAGGCTCCCGTCGCGCAGTTCATGCGGCCCTTCCCGGTGGTGCGCGTGATCGGCGCGGTGGGAAGGCACGGCACGAGGATCAGGGAGATACGCCTGACCGCGCCCCTGGGGTCGCGGGTCGAGGTCTTCTGCCGCGGCGGCGGCTGCCCCCGCACGTCGGCAAGGCGGGACGCCCGCGCCGCGCGCACGCTGCGCATCCGCAGGTTTGCTCGGCGGCTGCTGCGCCCGGGGGCCGTGGTGCAGATCTCGGTCACCAAGGCCGGTGCGATCGGCAAGTACATGCGCCTGCGGATCCGCCGGGGCAGGTCGCCCAGCCGCATCGACCGCTGCCTGATGCCCGGCGGGGAGCGGCCCGTGCGCTGTCCGGTGTAGCTGCTCGCTAGCGTTCGGCGGGCCATGACCGGCCCGCCCACCACTTCGTCACGCCGCGGGCGCCCCGCGGCCGCAAGCCGGGAGGACGTGCTGGCCGCCGCGCTGCATCGCTATCTGCGCGGTCAGCGGATCGATGTGCAGGCGATCGCGAGCGAGCTCGGCGTGGGGCGCGCGACCGTCTACCGCTGGTTCGGGTCGCGGGAGGGCCTGATCGGGGAGGTGCTGAACGCCGCCGCCGATCCGCTGCTCGATGCCGCGCGCGCCAAGGCGCGCGGGCGCGGCGGGCCGATGCTCCTCGAGACCTTCGATCGCTTCAACCGCGCGCTCGCCGATGCTCCCGCCCTGCGCCAGTTCGTGGAGCAGGAGCGGGACGCGGCATTGAGGATCATCACGTCGAGCGCCGGCATCGTGCAGCCGCACAACGTGGCCCGGATCACGACCATGATCGAGGAGGAGGTGCGCGCCGGCGCGTACCAGCCGCCGGTGGAGCCGGCCACGCTCGCCTACGCGATCGTTCGCCTGGCCGAGGCGTTCCTGTTCAACGACGCCGCCGCGGGCATGCGCGGCGACGTCGATCGGTTACGGGACGTGGAAGCAGCGATGCTGGGTGTGAAGCCCTCCCGCTAGCCAACCCGCCGGCTCAGTCGTCGTCGTGCTTGCGATCCCGGCCGTGATGCTTGCGGTCGTGCTTCCCGCCGTGATGCTTGCGGCCGTGGTGGCCGCGCCCGCGGTGCTTGCGGCCGTGGTGCTTCTTGCCGTGGTGCCTCCCGCCGTGGCTCGTCGTCTTCAGGAACGGGACGAGGTGCTGCAGGAACTCGTTTTGCGGATAGGCCGAGATCGGGTCGACATGCGCGTACGTCGCGCTCCCGTCGATCAGCGTCAGCTTGTGCTGCGGGATGCCTGACTGCGTGGCGAGCAGCTGAGCTGCGTCGAGCACTCGCTGACCCCCGAGCGCGGCGGCAAATGCATAGATCGGCATCTTCCGCAGGTCATCGCCGTGGGTGGCCTGCACGTCGAGCACCGCCTGCGCGGGGTTGGCGATCCCCGCTCCGATCGCGCCCGAGTCGACCGTCAGCCGCAGCGGGTGGTACCACGCCGTGCCGTCGAGGCCGGGCAGCGCGGTCCCGTGGAACATGTCGGCGACGCGCTGAATCGGCGAGAGCTCACCGGCGAGCTCCCATGGGCGCGGATCTCCCTCCGCGGCCAGGCGCCCCGCGTGCACCTGTGCGGCCGCGAGGCTCGGCGGCGACGTCTCGGTGTCGAGCGCGTATCCGTAGCCCGCCTCGTTCGTCGCCGTCACCGGCGGGCGCAGGTTCGCGGGGAGCAAGGGCCAGTCGTGCAGAGGCCCGACCTCGTTCGGCGCCGAGCGGGCGAAGGTCGAGCCCACGATGTTGAACAAGCCGGCGAACGGGCTCGGGATGCCGCCGAAGGTGAGCCACGGGGACGAGGTGCTGAGGTCCTGGAGCCGCTGCGTCGCGTCCTCTGCGGTGAGGGTCGCAGGCCCGCTGCCGCCGTCCACGTAAACGAGGCCGGAGAGATCCTTCGCGCCCGCGCGGCCGTTGAAGTCCCACGTCGCATACGCGGTCGTGATCGACCCGCCCAGGGAGTGCCCGCCGAGGACCACCCGGCGCCCGTGCCGGCCCGCCAGGTCGATCACGCGGCGCAGGTCCTCGACCGCTACGCGCATTCCCCAATTGCGCGCGAAGCCGACGTCAGCGTCGGGGATGAAGGTGATGTGATCCTGGACGCTGGGATCGGTGAGCCAGCCCAGGTAGTAGTCGAAGAACTCTTGCAGCGTCGCGTCGCCGCGCTTCACGGCGTCGAGCTTGGAGTGGTCCTCGAGGAGGTTCTCGCGGCGCTCGACGGACCAGACCTGCCAGTCGTGCGTGCGGCTCGCGATCAGCTGGGCGAGCGGCTGGAAGTACGCAGCGCTTGCCGACGTGCCGGGCACGAGCACGAGGACGTTTCGCGCCCACGGGGAGCCCGCTTTGAGAATGCCGACCTTGTCGAACTCGGCCGGCGTGGCGGGATCGTCGTACCCGTCGATCCACGAGAGGCTCGTCGCGCTCGCCGGTGGGGCGAGGATCAGCATGGTTGCGACGGCCAGAACCGCGATCAGGCCGCGGCGGCGACCCCTGCTCTCCCAGTGCATCTCTCCTCCTCCGACAGAGTGATACAGACAGGCGCGAATGTATCAAAGGAGGGAGGCCCTGGATACACACCGCGGCCGGGTGGGCGGAAAAGCGAGCGCTATGCGCCCGGATTCCCGCCCACCTGGCGGCCGCGGCCTAACCGTCCGGTGAGTTCGCGACGTCGAGGTACGAGTAGCTGCCGTTCCAGCCGTCGTCCGGCGACAGCCCCGGGCAGCCCGCGCGGATGTCCTCGCACTCCAACCGCCCGCCGGCCGCGAGCCCGATGTCGAGCCGCGAGCGGTAGTAGAAGGAGTACATGTTGCCGTCGCGGTTCGGGTCGATCGCGGCCGCGGCTGCGTCGTGGTGCCAGCGGGTGGTCAGCAGCCGGCGGTCCGCGGTCGGGTCGCGCTTCACGTACTTGTCGAACCAGGCCGTGGTGTACCAGGCGGTCTGGTCGATGCCGCGCAGTGAACCGCCGAAGGCGGGGTTCGGGATGAAGCTGAACTCGTAGTGCGTGCCCCCGCGGATGACCAGCTCACCGGTGTCCACGCCGGCCTCCGAGTACGCGAGCGACGCCTGGCTCTTCTCGAGCGGGTCCGGGTCCGCGGTGTAGACGCTGGGGGTGAGGCCGTAGTCGGCCGACATGCCGAGGGCCGGCTTCGTGATCGCCGCGTCCGCGTGGCTGGCTGGATCGGCCGGGCACGGCTTCACCGGCAGACGGCCTCCGGTGGTGCTCGGGAGTCCCAGGTTGTCCCACGCGACGATCGCGTCCACGCGGGGGTCCTTCTGGCCGATGTATGACACGCCCGCCGCTCCGAACGAGTGGCCCGCGAGCCCGATCTTCTGCTGGTTCACCAGGTACCAGAACGGGTTGAAGGCGTTGTTCAGCCCGGCCGCGACCCGGCGGTTCTGCTTCGGCACGTGCCGGGTGCCCGTTTCGCAGCTGGGGCGCGGCTTGTAGATGGTGCTCGGCGTGGAGAGGAAGAAGTCGAGCGCGTCGCGCGTGCCGTCGAAGAACGGGCGGCCGTCGCTCTGCGCCGGGAACCCCTCGTTCTCGTCCGGCGCCTCGCCGTGCCCGTCCGACTGGCCCTGACCCTGCGGGTCGGACGTCAGCACCACGTACCCGGCCTTGGCGAGCGTCTGCGCAGCGAACCAGTAGAGCTGCTCGGGCGCCTGCACCGAGCCGTTGGTGATCACGATGCCGGGCCGCTTCGCCGGGCCGTCGAGCGTCGCCCAGACGTGGCCCGAGATCGTCGCGCCGCTGCGCGCCGTGAACAGGACCGGTTCCACGATGCCGTGGCCGTGCGCCTCCCAGTCGTACAGGCGCACGTCGCCGGCGCACCCGTCCTCGCCGGTCGCGCACAGCTGGCCGTGGAAGTTGCGCTCCGGGTCGGACGCCGCGATCGTGATCGCGCGCTGCTGGTTCTGCTGGCCGACCGTGCGCAGCTGGAGCTGGTACTGCGCCGTGTTGTAGATCGTCTGGCGCTCCTGCGTCTTGGAGAAGTTCTCCGCCTCGGTCGCGGCGTCATAGGCGCTTGCGACCCCGGCTGTCGTCAGCAGGGCGAGCGCTGCACACATTGCGATGATCCTCTTCACGGCAGGAACCTCCCTTGGCGGTCGGCGTTGGAGCCCGCCCAGTCGCCGACCTGGCTGCGGCCGGCCCACTTGCGCAGGTCGGTGGTCTGTACGGTGAGAGCGCCGCCGGGCGAGCGCAGCGAGGCGGCCGAGTAGCGGCGTGTGGAGAAGTGGTTCGCGGAGAACGGCCGGTCGCGCGGTGCCTTGGGCCCGTCCGCCAATCCCAGGTAGCCCGCCTTGCGGCGCTTGGGGTCGCCGGAGACCCAGCGGTCCATCCAAGCGAGCGTGTAGTACGCGTTCATGGGCGCGCCGTAGGTGGTCGCCGACGTGTACGGGACCTGTGACCACTCGATGTGGGTGCCGCCGCGCACGACGTACATGAACGTGTCGAGGCCGGCGCTCTTCCACAGGTTGTAGCCGCCCAGCGACGAGTTCGCGTCGGGCGCCGTGGGACTCGTGGTCGGGAACAGGAAGTAGCCGTCGGCCTGCTGGCTCATCGCCGGCACCACCGGCGTCACGCCGCTGCCGCTGAGCGCGTCCCACGCCACCACCGCGCGGATCGGGAACGAGCGCCCGCCGCACAGCTCGAGCGTTCTCCATACCTCACCCTCGTCGCTGCACTGCTGGACCGCGCTGACGGCGCTCGCGCCGAGCGAGTGGCCCGCGATGCCGATGCGATTGGCGTCGAGGGTTCCCCAGCCGGGCGAGACCCAGTCGATCTGCTCCCCGTCCGAGGCCGCCTCCGCGGCCGCGACGTCCGCCTCGCTCCAGCCGGTGGGGCGGTAAGGCTTGTCGGGCGTCGAGAGGAAGAACCGCAACGCGTCGATCGTGCCGTCGTAGAAGTTCGGCGATTGCTGGGAGGGCACGCCGTCGGCTGTGGGGAAGATGTCGCCGGGCTCGTGGCCGAAGGTCTCCGACTGGCCCTGGCCCTGGACGTCGAACGTCATCACGACGTAGCCGCGCGCGGCCAGCGCGCGGGCCGCCCACCAGTACATCTGGTCGGACGCCTGGATCGACCCCGTCGTGATCACGACTCCGGGGCGCGGGCCGGGGGCCTCGGTGCCCCAGATGTGGCCCTGGAGCTTCGCGCCCGTGCGCGAGAGGAAATAGACGCGGCGCGGGGCCACGTCGTGATAGGCGGGCGCGTCGCCCACGCTCCACCAGCAGGTGCCCTGGCCGACCCCCGCGTAGAAGCGGCCTTCGTCGAGGTCGTTGACCTGCTTGGCGATGGCGTCTGCCGACGTGTCGGCGCAGGCGCCGACGAAGTCCTTGTGGTACTCGGGCGAGGTCGACTCGCTGACCTGGCGCCCGCGTGCGCGGGTGTAGTTGTCGAGGTCGTGCTGCAGGTAGTCCGCGCACGAGTAGTCGTTGCACGCGGTCTGCGCCTGCGCGCCGGCCGCCTGGAGCGCGAACACGATTGCGGCTCCCGTGATCGCGATCAGGGCGGTCACGAGGACCCGGCCACGACTGATTGACATGCTTCCTCCCCGAAAGCCCGACGCCAACGCTACGAAACACAAGGTGCCCAATGTCTCTAATTCGTAAACCGCAAGATGGCTGAGCTGGCGCATCTGGTCGAGGCCTCTACGGCGGTCGGGGCGACGCGCTCGCGACTCGAGAAGGTCGAGCGCATCGCGGAGGTCTTGCGGCGGCTGGCGCCGCAGGAGGTGACGGCCGGCGTCGCGTTTCTCTCCGGCGAACTGACCCAGCGCCAGATCGGGGTTGGCTGGGCCGCGCTGCGCGACCTTCCCCCGCCGGCCCCGGAGCCGAGCTTGAGCGTGGGCGAGGTGGACGACGCCTTCGAGCGCATCGGGCAGATCGCCGGGCCGGGCTCGCAAGCGGCGCGCCGGGAGGCGCTGGCGGCCCTGTTCGCACGCGCGACGGAGCCCGAGGCGCAGTTCCTGATGCGGTTGCTGGGCGGCGAGCTGCGGCAGGGTGCGCTCGAGGGAGTGATGGTGCAGGCTCTGGCCCGCGCCGCCGAGGCGGCTCCCGCGGAAGTGCAGCGGGCGTTCATGCTGCGCGGCGACCTGGCCGCCGTCGCCGCGGCCGTGCTGCGCGACGGCCCGGCGGCGCTCGAGCGGTTCCGGCTCGAGGTCGGACGGCCGGTGCGGCCGATGCTGGCGCGCCCGGCGAAGGACGTGGGTGACGCGATGGAGCGGCTCGGCGAGGCAGCGATCGAATGGAAGCTCGACGGCGCGCGCGTGCAGATCCACCGGGACGGCGAGGACGTGCGCGTGTTCACCCGCACGCTCGACGACGTCACCGCCCGCGTGCCCGAGCTCGTGGCCGCGGCGCAGGCGCTGCCCGCCCGTGCGCTGGTGCTCGACGGCGAGGCGATCGCCCTGCGCCCGGACGGGCGCCCGGAGCCGTTCCAGGTCACGGCGTCACGGTTCGCGCGCCGGCAGAGGCGCGACGTGCCGCTGGCGCTGTTCGCGTTCGACGCGCTGCACGCCGATGGTGAGGACCTGCTGGACCGGCCGGGCGCGGAGCGGGCGGCGTTCCTGGACGAGCTGGTGCCGGCGGCGCAGCGCACGCCGCGGGCCGTGGTGGCGGACGCGCCGGCGGCGGGCGAGTTTCTCGCAGACGCGATCGCGCAAGGGCACGAGGGCGTGATGCTGAAGGCGCTCGACCAGCCCTACGCCGCGGGCAGCCGTGGCAAGGGATGGCTGAAGGTGAAGCCCGTGCACACGCTCGACCTCGTCGTGCTGGCGGCGGAGTGGGGGCACGGCCGCCGCCGGGGCTGGCTCAGCAACCTGCACCTCGGCGCGCGCGATCCCGCCGGCGACGGCTTCGTGATGCTCGGCAAGACGTTCAAGGGCCTCACCGACGAGATGCTCACCTGGCAGACGGAAAAGCTCCTCCAGCTGGAGGACTCACGCGACGCGTACACGGTGCACGTGCGCCCCGAGCTGGTCGTCGAGATCGCGTTCGACGGCGTCCAGACGAGCTCGCGCTATCCGGGCGGGGTGGCGCTGCGCTTCGCGCGCGTGCTGCGGCATCGCCCGGACAAGCCGGCGGCCGAGGCGGACACGTTAGAGACGGTCCTCGCCGCGCGTCGTTGACGCGTCGCGGCCGCCGTCGACCTCTGCCAGCCGCCGATGCAGCCTGGCGCGCAGCTCGTCCGGGTCGTAGTCGCGATGCGCGCGGCGCTTGCGCGCGACGACCACGCCCGTGGCGGCCACTCCCGCCAGCCCCGCCAGCCCGATCAGCTTCCAGGGGATGCGCATGGGTTTCTCACTCGGGGCGCCACCAGTCCGCCCGCTTCGCGTACAGCTCCCCGTCGAGCACGAGGAAGTCGAGGTCCATCGCCCGGAAGGCGGCGAGCGCGTCGCGGCCGGTGGTCACGATCGGCTGGCCGCGCACGTTGAACGAGGTGTTGATCAGCGGGTCGCCGTCGCGGCGGCGGAGCACCTCGGCCACGGTCCCGGGCGCGTCGTCCTCCATCACCTGCGGGCGCGCGGTGCCGTCGACGTGGATGGCGGCCGGGATCGCGCGGCGGCCCTCCTCGGTGACGGCCAGCCCGCCGATCATGTAGCGCGTCAGGTGCTCGCGCTCGCCCCACAGGTGGGCGGAGCGGCTGCGCAGCGCCACCGGGCCGAACGGCCGCCAGGGCTCGCGGTCCTTGACGGCGTTGACGCGGTCCTTCATCGCGCGGTCGGCGGGCGAGGCGATGATCGACCGGGCGCAGAGTGCACGCGGGCCGACCTCGGCGCGGCCCTCCGCGACAGCGCCGATCCGCTCGGCGGCGATGGCCTCGCACACGCGGTCGAGGTCGAGCGGCTCGACGTGCAGGCCCTCCCGCTCGGACTGATCCGGCATGTCCATGGCGACGTCGGGGCCGAGATAGGGATCGAGCGGGCGGGTGCTGCGCGGCGGAGCGACGTGCCAGGCGGCGCCCAGCGCGACTCCCGCGTCGTGGGGGATCGGCGGCGCGTACACGGGCTCGTCGAGCAGCCCGTTCGCTGCGCAGTTGAGCGCCACGCCGCCCGCCAGGCAGACCCGCTGCTCACCGGTCTCCCGCCGCGCCAGGTCGACCAGGTGACGGACGCGCGTCTCGATGACCACTTGCGCGCTCCACGCGGCGCGCACGGCGGTCTCGTCGGCGTCCAGCTCACGCGCACCTGCGGTCACGCGTGCGCCGCCGGCGCGGTCCTCGAACACCTTGGTCCATGCCTCGATGATGTGCGGATAGTCGTATCGCTCGGGAATCTCGAACGGGGGCCGCAGGCCGTCGTCGTCCTCCGTCATCAGCGGCCACGGCTCGACCTCACGGGCCCGGCCATAGGCCGCCAGCCCCATGGTCTTGCCTGCTTCGAGGAAGCTGAAGCCCGCGAACTGCGACGCCGAGTCGTACATCCAGCCGAGCGAGTGCGACCGGGGCCAGACTCGCTTGCGCACCGGCCGCGCGCCCTGCGTGCCGGCCCAGATCGACGTGCCCTCCACCTCGCCGTTGCCGTCCACCACGAGGATCGCGGCGCTGTCCCAGCCGGACGCATGGAAGCCTGCGATCGCATGCGCGAGATGGTGGGGCACGAAGGCGAAGTCGGGCAGGTCCTTCCAGGTCCGCTTCCAACCCAGCGTGTTGTTGAGCCAGTCCGGGATGCCCTCGAACGTCCAGTTGATGTTCCTCCACCGGCGCGCTCCGAACGGCACGTCCCACCCGACCGCGACCACGTCGATCTCGCGCGGGTCGATGCCCGCCTGATCGATGCAGAAGCGGGCCGCTTCGACCGGCCGCTGGCGGATGGCGTGCTTGGAGCGCGTCATGCGCTCCTGCTCGACGAATGCGGCGATCTCGCCGTGCTCGTTCACGAGGCAGGCGGCGGAGTCGTGCCACCCCATGGGGATGGCGTTCAGCCCGAGGACCCACACGGTCGGCTCAGGTCCCCTGCGGGGCGGCGTGCGGATCCATTCGCCTGATCAAATCACAGCGCCTGGGCTCAATACGAAGGCACTGCTGCCAGCGCATCCCTCACGGCGGGCGCATAGGCGGTGATCGTCTCGTCCCGGACGCTGTAGCGCTCGGCCTGCTCCGGCGGCTGCTGTCGCGACCGGCCGCTGTTCGCCATCGCGGCGGCGCGCTTCGCCTCCCACTGCTCCTGCGACTTTATGTAGTAGTGGTTGATGCGCAGCCGTGCGAAGGAGACCTCGTCCGTCTCGCCGAGCGGCTTGCGGTCCACGGGGTGGTGCAGCTCGTTGACGGCGAAGCCCCCCTCGTAGATGAAGGCGTGCGGGTTGACGCCGGCGGAGTGCAGCGTGCGACGCGGGTCGACGATGGACTTCAGGACCAGGTTGCGCCTGCGGTGGTCGGGCAGGCGCCACAGGTAGTTCTCGATCACGAGCCCCGCGGGCGGCGTCCGGTGGCCGGAGGACCCGTACACGGCCCAGTTGGCGACCACCGCCGGGTGCTGCTCGTAGTCCGCCAGTATCTCCGGCAACGGGGCGAGGGTGGGCGAGAACAGGAACTCGTCGAGGTCGATGAACGCGATCCAGCGGGCCTCGTCGCGGTGGGTCGCGAGGCAATGCGCGTAGGCGGTGATCTGCCCGGGTTCGTCGGGCCAGGGGAGCACCTCGACGGTGCCGTCGGCGACGTACGGCGCCAGCTGGTCGCGATGGTCGTCGGTGCTGCGGTTGTCGTAGAGGAAGAACTTCTCCACGCCGACGAGACGGTGGAACTCGATCCACTCCCGCAGGTACGGCCCCTCGTTGCGGTAGATCGCGCAGACAGCCAAGTAATGCATCGGCTTCAAGCCTAGTTGGAGCGCCGGGGCTTGTCCCGCCTTCTGGCTCGCGATCTAGGTTATGGGCCGTGAACGATGCCGCCATTGCGCTCGACGACGCCGTCGCCACCGCTGCGACGGGCGACGTGTGGCTGTTTCGCGGCCGCTCGGTCGCGGATCGCGCGATCCGGGCCGTGACGAACAGCCCGGTGAACCACGTCGGCATGGTGGTCGCCCTGGACGACCTGCCGCCGCTGCTGTGGCACGCCGAGCTCGGCCGCTCCCTCCCCGACGTGTGGACGGGCGAGCGGCAGCGTGGGGTGCAGCTGCACCTCCTCCGCGATGCCGTCGTCACCTGGAACGAGCGCTACAAGCAGCGCGCCTGGGTGCGCCACCTCGAGGGCGGCGAGATCGAGCGTGCCCACGAGGACCGCCTGATGGAGGTCATCGACCGTTATGACGGGCGCCCATTCCCCACTTCCCTCGGTCTCGCGCGCCGGTGGCTGCGCGGCCGGGTCCGGCGCTCCTCGTCGCTGGAGACCGTCTACTGCGCGGAGCTGGTGGCGACCACCTACCAGCACATGGGCCTCCTGCCGCAGAAGCGCCCGGCCAGCTGGTACGACCCGGGAAGGTTCTGGAGCGGCGACCGCATCGAGCTGACGCCGCCCTTCACCCTCGGCCGCGAGGTCGCGGTGCGCTGACCGGGCCGTGTTGCAGTGCCGCCGGGGCGCAGCCTCTACGCGCGAGGCCCGTCCGGGTCTCCGGCGTAGGCGCTGCCCAGCCGGAACAGCGCCAGCGCGCCCACCAGCAGGCCGAAGTCGCGCAGCGCGATGTCCGCGTAGCCACCGGTGAGGAGCAGGCTCACGATGATGCCGCCCAGCCAGCCGGCGACGAGCAGGCCGCCGAAGCGCGGCATCACCGCGACGATCAGGCCCGCCAGGATCTCGATCCCGCCGACGATGTACATCGCGTCCTGCGCGCTGCCCGGGATGATGCTGTTGAACTCGGGCGCCAGGTACTTGGGCCAGTCGCTGATCAGCACCTCGGCGAACTTGTCCAGGCCGAACAGGATCGGCGCCACGGTGAATACGACGCGCAGCATCAGAAAGGCCTGCGCCGCAGGATCGGTCCGAAGCTTTTCCGCCGTGGGAAGCGGAATCGGACGAAGGGTTGCTGCGATGGTGCTCATGATGCCTCCTGGTTTCGTGTTTGGTGCTCCAGGGGGTTAGCGCCGGCGGCGCGCGGGTTCTTACGTCACCGCTCGCGGACCTCCGGCCCACCAGCTCACGAAACAGCCGGGTAGCGCGTTAGGGCAGTATCCGGACCTGCCCGACGACTGGAGGAAGAGTGCCCGAGCAACCTTCGCAGCAAAGCAAGGCCGAAACGTTCCGCGCACTGCACGAGGGGGAGACGTTCGTGATTCCCAACCCCTGGGACGCCGGCACGGCGAAAGCGCTGGCGGCGCTGGGCTTCAAGGCGCTGGCGACAACCAGCGCCGGGTTCGCGTTTACGCTCGGGCGCCTCGACGGCGACGTCACCCTGGACGAGGTCATGGAGCACGTCGCTGTGCTGGCAGCCGCGACAGAGCTACCTGTCTCGGTCGACATGGAGAACGGTTACGGGCCGGAGCCGGAAGACGCGGCGCTGGCGGTCACGCGCGCTGCAGAGGCCGGCGCGGTGGGCGGCTCGATCGAGGACTGGGACGCCGAGCGCGGCATCTATGGCATCGAGCACGCGGCAGAGCGAATCGCTGCCGCCGCCGAGGCGGCGGCCCGCGTCGGATTTCCGTTCACCCTCACCGCGCGGGCTGAGAACCACATCCGCAAGAACCCCGACCTGGACGACACGATTGCCCGGCTCCAGGCCTACGAGCGCGCCGGGGCCGACGTCCTGTATGCACCGCTGGTCGTGAAGCCCGAGGACATCCGTGCCGTCTGCGACGCGACCTCCAAGCCGCTCAACGTGCTCGCCGTCCCCGGCATGACGGTGAGCGAGATCGCAGCGGCCGGCGGCAGGCGGATCAGCGTGGGCAGCCAGCTTTCGACGGTGGCCACCGCGGCGTTCGCGAAGGCCGCGGAGCAGATCCGGGACGAAGGGACGTTCGAGGCACTCAACGTGCGCGTGCCGCTGAAGGAGTGGCTGGCCGGCGGCTAGTGCCGAGCGCGCCTGCTGGGGTCAGTCGGCCACCCGCTGGAGATATCCCTCCACGTGGCACGTGATCCCGTACAGCGCCAGGTCGCGGCGCACCCGGAAACCGGCGCCCTCGCCGGCGAGCCACTCGCGGATCGCGGACTGGACGCCGCGGGGCCAGTCCGGTGCCGGGCGCATCTCCTCCACGTCGACGAAGCCGTCCTCGACGACGAAGAACCCGCCCGGCGGGACGAACTGCGAGAAGCCGCGCAACGCGGCCAGCGTGGATTCGTGCGTGTGCGCGGTGTCTTCGCTGACGAGGCAGCGTGCATCCGGCCCGACGACGCGGCGCACCTCCTCGGCGAGGGCGGGGTCCTCCACGTCCCCCTCGACCAGCGTGATCGTGTCTCGCCAGTCCGGGTCGACGGCATCGAAGCTCTCGCGCGCCCGCTCCGCCGAGATGTCGATCGTGATCACGTGCGGGCGCCGAATCCGCCCATACGCGGCGAACGTGGCGAGGCGGTCGCGGAACCACAACGCGCTGCCGCCCAGATTCGTGCCCAGCTCGATCACCGTGTCGCAGGCCGACTCCCAGAGCAGGTGCTCGTAAACCCGCAGGTCCTCGGGGAGCTTGTGCAGCGGCACCCCCAGGTAGCTGTCGAACAGAAGCTGGTGGATCCGCTGCAGCCACAGCTCGCGGACCGGCGCCGAGAGCTCGGCGCGGGCGGCTGCCGGGAGCGCCGACTCGCCGGACATCGGCCTACAGCCCCAGCTGCTTCCCGATGATCTCCTTCATGATCTCGTCGGTGCCGCCGCCGATCGGGCCGAGGCGCGCGTCGCGCAATGCCCGCTCCACGTCGTACTCGCGCATGTACCCGTAGCCGCCGTGGATCTGCACCGCGTCGTCGGCGACCTCGACCGCCGCGCGGCATGCCAGCAGCTTTGCCATCGAGACCTCCTTCAGCGCGTCCTGCCCTGACACGAACAGCCGCAGGCCCTGGTAGGTGAGGTCGCGGCAGACCTGGATCTTGACCGCCATCTCCGCGAGCTTGTGGCGGATCGCCTGGAAGCGCCCGATCGAGCGGCCGAACGCCTCGCGCTCCAGCGCGTACTCCAAAGTGCGCTCGAACGTCGCCTGCATCCCCCCGACGGCGCCCAGCGCCATCGCGAGCCGCTCCCACTGGAAGTTGGCCATGATCAGGTAGAAGCCCTTGTTCTCCTCGCCGAGCAGGTTCTCCTCGGGCACGCGCACATCGGAGAAGGCGAGCTCGCCGGTGTCGGAGGCGTGCCAGCCGAGCTTCTCCAGCTTGCTCGTCACCTCGAAGCCGGGCATGCCCTTCTCGAGCACCAGGAACGACAGGCCGTGATGGCCGCCCTCCTGGGTCGTCTTCACGGCGGTCACGTAGAAGTCCGCGCGCACGCCGTTCGTGATGAACGTCTTGGACCCGTTCACGACGTACTCGCCGTTCTCGCGGCGTGCGAAGGTCTTCAGGCCTGCGACGTCCGAGCCCGCGCCCGGCTCCGTGATCGCCAGCGCTCCGATCTTCTCGCCCTTCAGCCCGGGCACGATCCAGCGCTGCTTCTGCTCCTCGGTCCCGAACTTCAGGATCGGCGGCATCGCGATCCCGGTGTGACCGCCGATCCCGGCCGCCACGCCACCCGATCCGCACCGCGCCATCTCCTCGGCGAACACCGCGCCGTGCACGGTGTCGCCGCCCTGGCCGCCGTATTCCTCCGGATAGGAGATGCCGAGGAAGCCCAGCTCGCCCATGCGCGTGAACAGGGAGAGCGGGAACTCGCGCGCCTCCTCCCACTCGTGCGCGTGCGGCCGGATCTCCTTCTCGACGAACGAGCGCAGCGACTCACGCAGCGCCTCGTGCTCTTCGGTGAAGGGCGGGACGAGCGCGCTCATGCGCGCACGCGGTCCTCGGCGTCAGGTCCGGCGCCGTCGCGCTCGCGCACCTCGTCCCACTGCCCGAGCATCGTGTAGTCACGGCCCTCGTGGTCGAAGCCGAGCAGGTCGCCGGCGCGGTTCTTCGCATCGGAATGGTGGTACGCGCGGACCTCGGCGATCAGCCCGTCGCGCACGATGAACCACTCGGTTCCGCGGTCGATCCGCTGCACGTTGTCGTGGCGCGGGTCGCGCCACAGCATCGTCCACTCGATCACGACCTCGTCGCCGGACTCGATCGCGTGCTCGAGGTGCCAGCTCGCGTCGAGGTGCTTCACGCCCTGCTCGGTGATCTCGCCGATCTCGCGGGCGCTGCGGTGCGGGCCGAGGCGCGTGTAGAAGTGGTTCGCGTCGGGCTGGAAGTGCCGCGCGACCTTCTCGACGTCGCCGGTGTTGAGGTCGCGGTAGTAGGCGCGCACGCGCTCGAGCGGGGTGAAGTCGTTCATCGGGGGTCCTTCGGTGGCTCGGGCGCGCGCGGCGCTCCGTCGAAGTACCGGCCGAAGTGGAAGCCCATGATCCGGTAGTGCTCCCGGAAATAGAAGTGGTGCGCGTCAGCCCGGTGGACCCACGAGTCGAGCTGGATTGAGCCGCAGCCCTGGTCGTGCGCCCGCTGCACGAGGTACTCGTTCAACTGCCGCCCGTACCCGTGCGAACGCCACCGCTCCGCCGTCACGAGGTCGTCCACGTAGACGTGCCGGCCGCTGGTCATGTTGACCATCGTGCGATAACCCGCCACGGCCCGGCACTCGTCTCCCTCGAACACCGCCGCCACGCGGTATCCCTCGGCCTGCGCCTCCCCGTACAGCCGCCGGAAGTCGTCGAGCGACAGGTGCGTACGCAGCTCCCGCATCACTTCGAAGACGGCAGGGAGCCGCGGGTCCTCGGGCGCGACCTCCGCGATGATCAAAGGCCGTAGGAGCGGCCGATGACTTCCAGCATGATCTCGTCGGTCCCGGCGCCGATCCGGTTCAGGCGCATGTCGCGCCACGCGCGCTCGACGCCGTACTCCTTCATGTAGCCGTAGCCGCCGTGGATCTGCACGCACTCGTCGCAGACCTCGAACCCGATCCGCGACGCGTACAGCTTCGCCATCGAGATCTCCCGCACGGGGTACTCGCCGTTCTGCACGCGCCAGGCCGTCGTGTAGACCATCTGCCGCGCGGCCTCGATCTTCGTCGCCATCTCCGCGAACTTGTGGCGGATCGCCTGGAAGCGGCCGATCGGCCGGCCGAAGGCGTTGCGCTCGCGGGCGTATTCGATCGTGCGGTCGAACACGCGCTGCGCGCCGGCCACGCAGCCGGCGGCGCCGATCAGTCGCTCGCCCTGGAGCTCCCACATGATGTGGTAGAAGCCCTTGCCCTCCTCGCCGACCAGGTTCTCGACCGGCACGCGCACGTCCTCGAACGTCAGCTCCGCGGTGTCGGAGGAGTGCATCCCGAGCTTCTCGAGCTTGCGTGACACGTGGAAGCCGGGCGTGTCCTTCGGCACCACGAACAGCGAGAACCCGTCGTAGCCCGCGTCGGAGTCGGTCTTCGTGACCAGCACGATGAAGTCTGCGCGCACGCCGTTGGTGATGAACGTCTTGGAGCCGTTGATCACGTACTCGTCGCCGTCGCGCACCGCCCGCGTGCGAATGCCCGCCACGTCGGAGCCCGCGCCCGGCTCGGTGATCCCGAGGGAGGAGATCATCTCGCCCTTGATCGACGGCACGAGGTATGTCTGCTTGAGGTAATCCGAGCCGAACTTCAGGATCGGCGGAGTGGCCATGTCAGTGTGCACCGCGATGCCCATCGCGAGGCCGCCGTTGTTCGAGTGCGCCATCGCCTCACCGCGCATCAACGACATGAAGTAGTCGCCGCCCTGGCCGCCGTACTCCTCGGGGAAGTACACGCCGAGGAAGCCCAGCTCGCCCATCCGCCTGAACACCGAGTCGGGGAAGCCGTTCTCCTCCCACTCGTCGGAGTGGGGGGCCAGCTCCTTCTGGCAGAAGCTCTCGATCGTCTCCCGCAACTGCTCGTGCTCGTCGGTGATGCAGAAGTGGCGCTTGGGAGCGCTGAAGTCGGGCTTGATCTCGGTCGCGGCAGTGGCCATGTGAATAACCTCCGGTCGGGCGATGCGGGCTTGACAGCGCGGCCCCGCAAAGCTACAAGACACCAAGGTCAAAGTAAACAGTAGGACTTCCTACTTACCGCTAGGAGAGTGTTCTGCCCGACTTCCAGACGCTGCTCTACGGCGTGGAGGACCACGTCGCGACCATCACGCTGAACCAGCCCGACAATCGCAACGCGCTGTCCAACGAGCTGCTGACGGAGTTGATCGCGGCGTTCGAGGCCGCGCGCGACGACGACGAGGCGCGGGTGGTGGTGCTCACCTCCTCGCACGAGACGACATTCTCGTCCGGCGCGAACCTGGGCGGCTTCGCCGCCGACGTGCCGCTGGTCCACCGCCACCTGGGCACGTCGAAGTTCCCGCAGCTGTTCCGCCTGATCGGCGAGCTCGGCAAGCCCACGATCTGCGCGGCCAACGGGCACGTGCTGGCCGGCGCTCTCGGCATCGCGCTGGCCTGCGACCTGATCGTCGCAAAGGAGGAGGCGACATTCGGCACGCCCGAGATCAACGTGGGCGCGTTCCCGTTCATGATCATGGCGCTGATCTACCGCAACGTGCCGCGCAAGAAGACGACGGAGCTGCTGCTGCTCGGCGAGCGCATCGACGCGCGCGAGGCGGAGCGGATCGGGATCGTCAACAAGGTCGTCCCGGCCGCCGAGTTCGACGCGGCGGTGGGCGAGTGGGCGCAGAAGCTCGCCTCCAAGTCGCCGCTGATCATGCGGCTCGGCAAGGACGCGATGTTCCGCCAGCAGGACATGGCGTTCCTCGACGCGCTCGACTACCTGCGCGCGCAGCTCAGCCTGGCGATGTCGACCGAGGACATCGTCGAGGGCGTGCAGGCGTTCTTCGAAAAACGTGAACCCCAGTGGAAAGGTCGGTAGAGATGGCGACGGAGCCGAAGGTGGACAAGCAGCTCGGGCACCAGCTCGAGGTGGTCAAGGAGCTGTCGCGTGACGCCGGGGCGGAACACCCCAGCGAGGTGCCGTCGGCGCCGCTCACCGAGCACGGCGAGAGCAGCGGGCTGAAGCCGCTCGTGGACGACCTCCACGAGCGCCGTTCGAAGATCAAGCTCGGCGGCGGCCAGGAGAAGGTCGAAAGCCAGCACGCGAAGGGCAAGCTGACCGCGCGCGAGCGCATCGACCTGCTGGTCGACCGCGGGACGTTCGTGGAGATCGGCATGCACGGCCGGCCGCACTTCTCGCAGCGCTCGATGGAGGGCCGGGACGCGCCCGCCGACGGCGTGATCACCGGCTGGGGCGAGGTGAACGGCCGGCGCTGTGCGGTCGTCGCCTACGACTTCACCGTGATGGCCGGGTCGATGGGGATGACGGGCGAGATCAAGGTCGCCCGCATGCGCGAGATGGCGCTCCAGAAGCGGATGCCGTTCATCTGGCTGCTGGACTCCGCCGGCGCGCGCATCCAGGAGGCGGTCGGCTCGCTGTTCGCCGGCTCCGGCCACCTGTTCCGCGAAGAGGTGATCATGTCCGGCGTGGTGCCGCTGGTGGCGGGCATGCTCGGCCCCTGCGCCGCGGGCACGGCCTACATTCCCGGCCTCTCCGACTTCGTGCCGATGGTCGTCGGCCAGGGCGCGATGGCGCTGGCCGGCCCGCACCTGGTGAAGGCGGTCACCGGTGAGGACATCGAGATGGAGGATCTCGGCGGCGCGAAGGTGCACTGCCGCAAGTCGGGAGTCGGCGACCTCGAAGTGGCCGACGACCGCGAGTGCATCGAGGCGATCAAGACATACCTGTCGTACTTCCCCTCGAACTGCGAGGAGCAGCCGCCGATCCGCCCCACCACCGATCCGATCGACCGCATGGACGAGGAGCTGCTCGACATCGTCCCCGAGTCGCCGCGGCACCCGTACGACATGTACGACGTGATCAAGCGCATCGTCGACGACGGCGAGTACTTCGACATCAAGCCCAAGTGGGCGAAGACGATCATCACGTGCTTCGCGCGCTTCGGCGGCCGCCCGGTCGGCATCGTCGCCAGCCAGCCGAAGCAGCTCGCCGGCATCCTCGAGAACGACTCCGCCGACAAGGCGGCGCGCTTCGTGAACCTCTGCGACGCGTTCAACATCCCGCTCGTGTTCCTGCAGGACGTGCCCGGGTTCATGGTCGGCTCGAAGGTCGAGCAGGAGGGCATCATCCGGCACGGCGCCAAGATGCTGTACGCGGTGTCCCGCGCGACGGTGCCGAAGATCACGGTCGTGATCCGCAAGGCCTACGGCGCCGGCTACTACGTCATGAACGGCCGCGCGTACGAGCCGGACCTGATCGTCGCGTGGCCGGGAGCCGAGATCAGCGTGATGGGGGCGGAAGGGGCCGTGAACATCATCTACCGCAAGCAGATCGAGGCGGCCGAGGACCCCGACGCCGAGCGCCAGAAGCTCGTCGACACGTTCAAGGCGATCATCGATCCCTACATCGCGGCCGGGAACGACATGGTGGACGACATCATCGACCCGCGCGAGACGCGCCCCCGGATCATCCGCGGCCTCGAGATGGCATCGACGAAGCGGGTCGAGCGCCCGTGGAAGAAGCACGGCGTGATGCCGGTGTGAGCGATGACGACCTCGAGATGACCATCGGTGTGGTCAACGACGCGATTACGGCGGGCGATCCGCGGTCCGTCGCGGACCTGCTCGACCCCGATGTCGTCTGGGAGCACAACCTTGGAGCGGGCACGCCCGAGGAGGGCGTGTATCGGGGTCGCGAGAGCGTGATCCAGCTCCTCGAGCGCGTTGTCGAGACGTGGGAATACCTGCGTCCGGAACCACGCAGCATCGACCGGCTCGACGAGGGCGTCTACCTCGTGAAGGGCGACTTGCACGCCAAGCACCGCGCCAGTGACATGGAGATCGGCGCCTCGTATGAGCAACAGCTCGAGTTTCGTGACCACAAGCTCGTGAAGGGCTGGATGAAGGTGGCGTCGTGACGACCGCGGTCGACCAGGTCCATGAGCTGAACGAGGCGGTTTGCGCCAAGGACTTCGTGCGCTTCACGGAGGGCATGCATCCCGACGCCGTCTGGGAGCACAACCCCGGCACCGGCTCTCCGGAGGAGGGGGAGTACCACGGCCGGGAGAGGATCCGGCGGCTGTTCGAGCGCGTGTACGAGGGATGGGACTACATGCGGCCCGTCCCGATCGAGATCAGCGAGGTCGAGGACGGCGTCTTCCTGATTCGTGGCGAGCTGCACTGCAAGCACACGGCTACCCAGAACGAGATCGTGGAGCAGTACGAGCAGCGCCTCGAGATCCGCGAGGGCCTGATGACGTCCGCCCGCATGACCATCGGGACGACGGCCCATGAGTGAGAGGGCCGACATCGTGCGCGCGAGCGTGGCCGCCTACATGAAGGGTGACTTCGACGCCATGAAGGAAATGGCGTCGCCCGATTTCGAGCTGCACGAGTGGCCGGAGGGACCCGACTCCCGGATCTATCACGGCAGCGAAGCCATCACCGAGGCGCGCGACGAGTGGTCGAAGGCGTGGGAATTCCTGGACGTCGAGATGACCGAGCTCGTCGAGGTCGGGGACCGCGTGTTCGTCGCGATGCGCAACACGGGCAAAGGGAGAGGCAGCTCCATCGAGATCGAGATGCGCACCTACGCCGTGTTCACGATTCGTGACTCCAGGATCACGAAGATCCAGTACTTCGCAAACCGAGAGGGCGCGGTCGCGGCCGCGGGATTGGAGGACATGACATGAGCCGTTTCGAGGACCCGGTGATCATCACGTGCTCGATCTCGGGTGCGGTGGCGAACCGTGAGCAGTGCCCGGCGATCCCCTACACGCCCGAGGAGTACGCGGCGGAGGCGCGCCGGATCGTGGACGAGGGCGGCGCGATGATCCACATCCACGCGCGCACCCCCGAGGGAGTTCCCAGCTACGAGGTCGAGGACTTCCGCAACATCACGGACGCGATCCTCGGCGAGGTCGACGACGTGATCATCAACTACTCGACGGGCGCGGTGGGCGTGCCGATCGAGAAGCGCCTCGAGTACCTGCGCGAGCTGCGGCCAGAGGTCGGCGCACTGAACATGGGGTCCATGAACTACGCGAAGTACTCGAAGCGGCGCAAGCAGTTCGTGTTCCACACCGTGTTCGAGAACTCGTTCGACACGATCATGACCTTCCTCAACGAGATGAACGAGCTCGGCATCAAGCCCGAGCACGAGTGCTTCGACTCCGGCCACATCGCCAACCTCGACCCGCTGCTCGACATGGGCCTGCTGCGCGAGCCGCTGCAGATCTCGTGCGTGATGGGGGTGACGGGCGGGATCCGCCCCAACGCCAAGAACCTCGCGCACATGGCGGACCAGATCCCGGGCGGCGCGAGCGGCCCGAACGAGTGGGGCGTGATCGGCATCTCGCGAGACCAGTGGATGCTCGGAGCGGCGGCACTCACGCTGGGCGGCAACTTCCGCGTCGGGCTGGAGGACAACTTCTATCTACCCAACGGCGACATGGCGCGCTCCAACGGCGACCTGATCGCGAAGGCGCGCCAGATGGTGGAGGACGTCGGCCGCCGGCCCGCGACCGTCGCCGAGGCGCGGGAAATGCTCGGCACCAGAAAAATGGCGTGGCCGCCGAAAACGGCGGCCACTGCGGCGACAGGATGACGCATTAGATGCCCGGGGCACTCGAAGGCCTGCGCGTCCTCGACCTCACCCGCCTGCTGCCGGGCGGCTTCTGCACACTGCTGCTCGCCGACATGGGCGCGGAGGTGCTGAAGGTCGAGGACACCGCGGCCGGGGACTACATCCGCTGGATGCCGCCGTACTACGGCGGCGAGGCCGAGCAGAAGGCAGGCGTTGCCTCGGCGTACTTCCTCGCGCTCAACCGCAACAAGCGCTCGCTG
>Ga0209382_10003117_pt1 | contig 23225 bp, 20 predicted proteins | sample SoiMetdeltSBSDD5_FD_187599 | JGI IMG/M metagenome (GOLD analysis project Ga0209382, IMG submission 187599) | Bulk soil microbial communities from a Populus tree surrounding site in Tennessee, USA - Soil MetaG P. deltoides SBSDD5 (SPAdes) (version 2) | ecosystem: Environmental > Terrestrial >...
CTTCTGTCCGGATGCCGGTGATCCTCGAGATCATCGTGGCGGGCGATCTCGGTCCTGTTTCCGAAGCACACGTAGAGGTCGCACTCGTGGTCGAAAGCGGGGCATTGGCACCGGGCCAGAGTACGATCGCCTCCGCGCTTTCCGACCCCGACGGTCGTGCCGTAGTCGCCTTCGCCGATGGAATCCTGGGAGAAGCCCAGGTGCGCTTGCGGGTACAAGCCAACGGTCAGTTGATCTGCGAATCCAATCCCTATCGCCTCTTCACGGGACCCAAGTTTGCACTGCACGTCCAGGAAGTAGCCGAATCTCCCTGCGACGCGGCGCCCAAGACCACTCCCTGCTCGCAGTTCAGTCATGGCGGAGGGGTCCAGGTCGGTTACCACGTGTATCTCGTCGCCAGTCACGTCGATCCTGCGGAAGGTGTCCGTGCCATCTCGTGTGGCATCGAATACTCCAACCTCGCTATGTTTCAATGGCAATCGTGCGCCAACGGTTTGGAATTTCCCACCGCGGGCCCGAACGGAGACTGGCCGAAGTCCGGAGGTGGTAACCGGGTCACCTGGGGAACGTGCTCGGTTGATCCGATATCCGGATACGAGAGCGAAGGTGCTCATGCCATAGCAGGAGTCTTCTACGTCGTTCCTCAAGCCGAGGGCTTCTTGAAACTCACTCCCAATAACACTCAGGGGGGTGAGCTGGAGATCTGGTCTTGCGCCAACGCCGTGATACCTCTTTCCGAGACCGCAATCGGCATGGCGAGGTTCAGTAATTCCGGCACCGAAGGGGGCTATAACCCCTGTACCGGAGACCGAGCGACGACTCCGCCGCCTCCGCCGGCTCCGCCACCACCTCCGCCACCTCCTCCTCCGCCGCCCCCGGAGCCCGCCATGTTGCTCCTGCACATCGGCAATCCGGTGAGTCCACAGCAAGCTTGCAGCTCCGCTCCCCGGACGACCGCCGACGTCGTCACTTCGGCTCAAGCGCGCCCGGAAGGCGCCAGTTACTTCGTGTATCTGTTGGGAACGCCAGTCCCCTCATCGCTATACGTACCCGGCCTGATCGGTTGCCAGATGGGAATCACATACACTCAAGCTCAAGAGAACCCGGCTCTGGTCCTGGAATCCTGGCACCTCTGCGCGGATCTCGAATTTTTAGGCGATGAATGGCCGGCATCAGGAACGGGAAACACCATCACCTGGACGTCCTGCCAGCGCTTCCATCTTGGAGTGGCAGGATATTTCGTGGCCACCGCCTATGCTCCCGCCGTCATTTCGATCGTGGGGTATCCGGCGACGGGATTGGTCAAGGTGGCAAACTGCGAAGGCGCCGAGGAGGAGGTGGTGAATGTGACCCGGGCCGGGTGGGTGTCTATGGGCGGAGGAGCCATCGGGAACGATACAGATGGATGCAATCCCTCACTGGGGCCTTGTGCGGATGTCACCCCCGCTATGCCGACCACATGGGGGCGATTGAAACAGCTCTACAACCACTGAGGTCACGGTGTTCCAAACGTTTTTCTGAACCGGGAGTTTTCAGGGTTGACCGGGGTCTTTCGGGGGTGTGCTCTCGCTCCTCAGTTTTCCTTTACTTCTTCGAGCCCAACCCTCGCAGGAACTTCCCTAATTCTTTGGGCCCAGCTGCCCACCCCCTAGGGGCTTGCTTCCAAAACATTCGGGGTACAGTCGGAAATGATCAAAGCTTAGCCAAAGGCATGGCTTTGATCCGGTGCGCAATCGCTTCGCCAGCTGACCGCATTGAGGAAAGGAGGAATGACAAGGCGATCAGCCAATGGTGGGGGCCGCAGGAGCAAATCGCTCACGTGATCTCTACTACTCGCAAAAAGGAGCGCGCGATGAGCGCACAGGAGTTTACTGGAGTCACGCAAGCCTTCGCACAGGCTGTGTTCCCGCCAAGACTCTAGAATACTGGCGACATCGGCGCATGGGCCCTCCCTTCCGAAAACTAAGTGATTCGAAATCCTCACGGGTTCTGTACGCGCGAGCGGATGTCATTCAGTGGATAACTTCCCATAGCGAAATTCGCTAGCTGCAGCCGAGGAGGGCAATACCAATGCTGCATCAGAACACCGTCGCTTTTCATGGTACAAATTCGGAGCCTCAGCCAAACAACCGATCCGCCCTGGATTTCCTGTCGCAGTGGCGCGCCGGTGGCCCATGGACCCTCAGCGCAATCCATCCCGATAAGAAGTCAATGTTTGAAAAGTGGGCATCGAGCTAACCCTCCGATTCGTTCGGAAGATGGCACGGTGCCCACTTTCATTTTTTCAAGTACATGGGGAGGGTTTCGGGGGTGTAGTATTGAACACGCGTAGGAGCCCTTAACGAGGGCTCATCTCCGGAGTCAAAGCCGGGGACCGAGTAATTTAGGGGATCGGCTGCCGCTAATGTGAAATAGAGCTCGCTTCGAGGAGGTGCCATGCGTCGCCGGTTGCTCTCACTTTGCCACACCTGCATCGCCGTTGTGATCTCGCTTTCCTTTTCCTCGTGCAGCAATGACAGCCCTAGCACTGTTGAGCCGCCGGACATCCATCACATCGGGCCCAGCGTGGCGCCGCCGGCGCCTGCGCCATCTTCTCCGGCCAATGGGGCAAGCGTTGTCGTGCCATTCACGATTTCGTGGGGTGCGGCGGGCGATCCCAGCACTATCGTTGCCTACAACTGGCAGCTCAGCTCGTCGACGACATTCTCGCCGATCGTTCGGATGGGTTCGACCAACGGTGCGACGCAAGATGTCGTGAGCGGCCTTCCCGCGGGCACCTACTTCTGGCGGGTGCAAGCCGTGAACAGCGCGTTTGAACAGGGGCCGTTCTCAGCGGCGCAGACCGTCGTCGTGACGGGCGTCGGACCAACTACGCTTCCTACTCCCGTCCTCGGTCCGACACAGGCATATTCGACGTTTCATCCCCGCGAAGTCATTAGATTCCATTGGGGCGCAGTCGCCGGTGCGGTGACCTATCGACTTGAAATATCGAATGATGCCAACTTTCCGCTCGGCCAGGTGCCGGCCGGCGTGCTGACGTTCTGGTTCGACAACATTCCCGATCCCAACTACTCGTTCATGCTCGGCGACGATCAGGGCACCTTCTTCGCACGGGTATACGCGGTGAACGCCGACAACCCGCAAGGCATCCGCAGCTTGCCGTCAAATGTGATTACCTATTCAGTATCCTACAACAACCCGATCGGACCACCGCCGGTGCTGACGTTTCCCCCGAACGGGGCAACGCTGACGCTGCCTCTGACGTTGACCTGGAACGACGTGCCGAACCCCCAGCCGTCGGGGTACGAAGTGCAGATTTCGTCGAACAGCTCATTCACCGTCAACGAAGCTCAGCTCGGCGTGCAGCTTACAAATCCGCAGTTCAACGTGTTGACTCTGACCGCGGGAACTAAGTTTTGGCGGGTGAGATCGAGTCAAGGCATGGCGTCACCAACCACGGTTGCAGTCACCGCCTGGTCGGCCACCGGTACGTTCACAATCAGCAGCGCGCCCCCGACTCCGGTCTCGATTCAGCTTGCGAAGTCTCCTCTTTACAGCGGTGAGCAGACTTGGGTCTCGGTGCAGCTGACGTCGGCCGTACCGGCCGCCGGCGCGACGATTGCGCTCTCCAGCTCGAACTCCGCTGCGGCTCCGGTGCCGGCGACAATCGCAATGCCAGGCAATGCGGCTTTGACACAATTCCAATTGACCGCTGGGCAAGTGACGGTACCGACGCCGGTGACCCTGACCGCGACCTTGAACGGCGGTACCGCAACTAAGCAGTTCACGGTTCTGCCGCCGTCTATTGCGTCACTGTCGATGCCATCCTCCTTCAGCGGGGGTGCCTTGTCGGGCGGCAACGTGATGCTGAACGGCCAAGCGCCCGCCGGAGGGGCGCTCGTCACGCTGTCGAGCAACTCCCCCGCGGCAACACCGCCCGCGTCGGTTCTTGTGCCAGCCGGCAGCTTCTCCGCTCCGTTCACGATGCCGACCGCTAGCGTTTCGGTGAGTACCCCCGTTACGATCACAGCGTCCTGGAATGGCACAAGTGTGCAAGCCCAGATGACGTTGACGCCCTTGCCGCCGCCCGCCACGTTGACGCTGAGCCCGACGTCGGTCATCGGGCTGGGCGGAAGTTCATTTGCACGAGTTACGGTGGCAACTCCGGCAGCCAACGATCTCATCTTTCCTATAACCAGCAGTAACCCCTCGATCGCCAGCCTCAATAACAGTGTCACGATTCCCGCCGGTTCGACTCAAGGCGGATTCGACATCTTCACTTCATCCGTCTCAGTGTCCACCCCGGTCACAATTTCCGTTGCAGGGGGCGGTGTGACACTGACCGCAACGTTGACGGTGAATCCGCAAGGAGCTCCGCCTCCTCCTCCACCGGTGCTGGCCGGCGTCACGGTTACACCGTCGAGCGTGACGGCCGGCGGCTCGGCAACGGGTACAGTCAAATTGAGTGTTGTAGCACCGTCGGGCGGCACAACCGTGAGTCTCTCCAGCGGACTCCCGCTTCGGGTCATTGTGCCGGCAAGCGTCACCGTTCCCGCCGGTGCTTCGAGCGCGACCTTCGCCGTGACGACAACAGCCGGGCCGGCCACATCTACGAACATCTGCGGCACGTTCGCGGGAGTGTCGAGCTGCGCCGGATTCACCGTCAACGCAACGCCGCCGCCGCCGACCCCGGCCGCACCGACACTCATAAGTCCTTCGGTGGATGCAACGGTCGCGCAACCGGTAACGTTCGATTGGAGCGACGTCCCTGATGCGGTGGCCTACGAGATTCAAATCGACAACACTCAAACGATCACCGCACCGTTTGTCGCCGCTCAAATCGTCGCATTGTCCAGGGCGACCATGACCGGCCTGCCGGCCCAACGGTTGTGGTGGCGGGTGCGGGCGCAAAACTCGGCAGGGGTCTTCGGTCCCTTCTCCACCACGGGGCGATTCACCGCACAAGCCGCGCCCCCGTCCGCTTCGCTTTCCACAGTGAGCCTCGCACCGACGAGCGTTACCGGCGGTAGCCTATCGAGCGGCACGATCACCCTGACCAGTGCTGCGCCGACGGGAGGGATCGCGGTTGGCTTAACGAGCAGCAACACGAGCGCCGCATCCGTGCCAGCAAGCGTCAATCTCTCCGCCGGTGCGACGAGCGCCAGCTTTACGGTGACAACCGCAAGCGTAGCGACGACCACGTCTGTGACGATCACGGCGACGCAAGGTACGGTGACCCGCAGCGCTTCGCTAAGCGTCAATCCGGCAAGCCAGACCGTTCTTCCCGCCCCGTCCCTATCGAGCCCTGCCGCGGACGCCCGCTTTGCGCCCGGTCAGTCGATCCTCTTCGATTGGAGCGATGTCGCAGGAGCCGCGAACTACACAATCGAGATCGACGACAACAGCAGCATCGCTGCGCCGCTTACTCTCAGTCAGACATTGACGGTGTCGCAACTAAGCACGAGCACGCTCCCGGTTAAGACGATGTGGTTCCGCGTCCGGGCCAACTCCGCATCCGGCACACCCGGCACGTGGTCCGCGGTGCGCCGATTCGAGGTCAAGAATTAAAAAGTGGGCATCGCGCTGACCTCCGATACGTTCGGACAGTGAGGCGCGGTGCCCACTTTCATTTTTCCCTGAATGACTGGTGCCCCCGGGGTGACTCGAACACCCGGCACGCAGTTTAGGAAACTGCTGCTCTATCCACCTGAGCTACGGGGGCGATGGTGGGGAATCTTACTCTTCTGTCCCATCTTCTTCAGGCCGCCCCAGGGGCTGACATCGCCGCGGTCGAGTTGTAAGATTAGAAGCCCTGCCCGATTCGAAAAGGGTTCACGATTTCATCTTACATGCTGGAGGATTCTATGCCCTTTCGACCTCGCTTCCTAACCTTCCTGCTATCTTTGGCCTCACTCTCGATTCTTTCCGCCGGCTGCGGCGACGAGCCATCGGTAGCACCATCTAGATCTGCAATCGGCACGGCCGCGTCCGGCCCAGGCGGAGGATCGGACCCTGCTGTGGCATCGATCGTCCTCAACCCCACGGACGTTGTCGCCGGTACGAACTCCGTGGCCACAGTCACGCTGACCGGAGCGGCGCCCTCCGGCGGAACTGTCGTCGGTTGCACGAGCAACAACACCTCGGTGGCAACCGTTCCTCCGGCGCTCACGATTCCGGCCGGGAGCACGTCCGGTTCCTTCGCTGTCACCAGCCATCCCGTCGCTTCCCCGGACTTCGCGGCGATCTCCGCGACGGCAGGGCAGGTGACACGCACCGCAGTGCTGAACGTATCGCCCGGATCGGGGGCCACTCTTTCCGCGCTGTCGATATCGCCGACGGTTGTGAGCAGCGGCGGCACGGCCACAGGAACGGTGACGCTGAACGGAGGCGCGCCAACTGGCGGCGCTTCAGTATCCCTCTCGAGCAGCAACACGGCTGTCGCCACTGTACCTCCGAGCGTCACGGTGGCGCCCGGAGCAACGACGGCCACATTCTCCATCACCGCGCAAACCGTGGCCAGTGCGACTTCGGTCTCGATCACCGGCGTGTTCGGAGGGGTTTCCCGATTTGCGTCGTTGACGGTCACGGAGCCCGCGCCCACGGGCAGGCAGCTGTCTTCGCTCACTCTTGCCTCGACTCAAGTCGTCGGCGGCCAAAGCGTGCAAGGCACAGTCACGCTCGCTTCGGCGACCGGGGCAGCCACGGCCGTCTCCCTTTCGAGCACGAATACGGCGGTCGCCCAGGTCCCGGCGACGGTGACCGTGCCGGCCAATGTCGCGAGCGCGACGTTCACCGTCACGACCTCGCCCACGACATCGACTGGGTTCGCGGAGATCAGTGCCTCGGCCGGCGGTGTGTCGCGTTTTGTCAGCCTGACCACAGTTCCCCCGCCCACCGGGCCTTCCATCGTTTCGGTCGTCTTCTTCCCGTCTAATCTGGGCGGCACCGGTCCTGCAACGGGCCGGGTCACGTTGAGCGGGCCAGCCACACAGGGAGCGGGCATAACACTGACGAGCGGCAACCCAGGCGTGGTTCAGGTACCGGATCAGATTGTGGTTTCGGCAAACACGAGTCGCGTCGACTTTCCGGTGACCACGAGTAAGGTCACCTCCAACACGACCGTCACCATCACGGCGGTCGCCTGCTGCGGCGGTCAAGGCAGTGCAACCGGGTCAATAACCGTGACGACTGCGGCGCCACCTCCCCCGGACGTCGTTCGCGTCGATCAGGCAGATTTCCAGCCCGGCGGTCGGGGCGGGACGCTGCGGGTCAGGGCCACCAGCACGAGCTCGACGGCCATTTTGACCGTGTTCCGCGATGCGTCTACGGTCCCCACCTTCGTCCTGACCAACCAGGGAGGCGGGCGTTACGAAGGCTCGTTCAGCTTCTCGGGAGTCAAACCCGGGACGGTCACGGTGAAGAGCAATCTTGGAGGTTCGGCCACCGCAACCGTGAAGTAGTGTTCGAAGGTCGCTCGGGCGCGAGTCAGCAAGAAAGATTGCCGAATTAGGCCTCCCTCCGCGTTGAAGCGGGGGGAGGCCTTGGTTCACCCCATCAGCTCAGTTGATCGTGATGGTTGTCTGCTGTGACGCTTGCTGCCCGCCTTTGTCACGGACGGTCAGCGTGAAGGTGAATGTTCCGGCCGTGGTCGGCGTTCCTTCGATCCGGTTGCCGTTCGAGGCGCTCACTAGACCCAGCCCGGGTGGCAGTTGTCCTCCGGTGATGGACCACGTGTAGGGAGTCGCGCCGCCGCTGGCAAAAAGATTTTGGAAGTACGCGGTACCGACGGTCCCCGATCGTGCCGTGGGTCCGGGCAGCGTAATCGCCAGCGTCACGGGTCCGTTGATGGTGATGGTAAACGTGCGGGTCGCGGAGCTACTTTCATCTTGCGCTCTCACGGTGAAGGTACTGGTCTGGGTGCGGGTGGGTCTGCCTGAGATCAAGGTCGATTGGACGCCAAAAAACTTGGACATCTGCAGTCCATCAGGCAGCGAACCGGCAATGATGCTGAACTGGTCTTGCCCCCCCGATCCGCCGTTGGTGTTGATAAACGCCGAGTAGTCAGCGCCCACGTTCCCATCGGGCAGCGTCGATTCGAGGAACACCATCGTCTGCGAGTTGAACGTTGCCGTCATGCTGGTGTTGGCGTTCAGGGTGAAAGTGCAGTTGGAGTTCGTGCTACCTGAGCAGGGGCCTCCCGTCCATCCTGAGAACTGTCCCGTCGAGGTCGTGGCCGTCACGGTTACGACCGTACCCGCCGGGAAGCTCGCCGCGCACGTTGTTCCGCAATTGATGCCGGCAGGGCTGCTGGTAATGGTGCCTGTCCCCTGCCCGTTCTGAACCTTGGTTATGGTCACGGTGAACGTCCCCGTGGGCGGTGGTGGTGGAGGCGTTGATGGATTGAAGGTTGCGGTCACAGTGGTGTTCGCGTTTAGCTGCGTCGTGCAAGGTCCGGTGCCCGAGCAACCGCCACCGCTCCATCCGCCGAAAACCGATCCGGAAGCGGGAGTCGCTGTCAATGTCACCGTGGTCCCGGTCGAGAAGGACCTCGAACAGGTTGCCCCACAATTGATGCCGGCGGGACTGCTCGTCACCGTGCCGGAACCCGTCCCTGACTTCAGGACTTGCAGGGTCTTCGTGCCGCCGCTGCCGCTTCCGCTGTCCAGCGGCTCCGCGGAGCCACCTCCCCGTGGCTCGGTCGGTTCCTGCTGACGGGCGCAGGCGCTAATCACGAGCACGGTGGCCAGAAATCCCAAAGTGGTTTTCTTCGCTCGGATCATGGTGCTCTCCTAATATGATGAGTTTTTGCCGTTCGCGAAAGCACTCGAGGCTTTAATCCTACACCGGCCGCGGAAAGGACGAACATGGGGGAACGTCCGAGGCGTGCAACCACAGAACGGCCCGCCGCAATTCGTCGTGCTTCACTCGAACCCCATCTTCTTCCTGAGGAACTCTCCCCATCGAGGATCGTTGCTCACGCGGGAGATATGGTAGCTGTCCGTGATTTGCAGCGCATTGTTGGAAGCCAGAACGTTTCCTCGAGCATGCTCGATCGCGGTCAACGCCAGGAAACGATAGACGCCTTCACCTTCCCGCATGGCTTCCTCCAGCGCCTCGTCCAATCGCCCTTATGCCAGGAGCACCGCCGCCAAACTCGCATGCGTTTGAATGCGTTGAGGAGCAAGCTCGATGGCCTTGCGAAACGTAGCCTCCGCCTCCTCGAGCTGACCGGCCGCGAGACAGCCGATGCTCCCGAGCCCGGTAGACCTCCCCCATTCCCCCTCTGCCGAGCGGGGCAATGATCTCGTAAGCACTGAGCCGCAAACCCGGACTGAGCTGCATTTGTTCAATTTGGCTCAAGTCGTCGCACCATGTCATGGAACCATAGCGCGGAAAATCCCGGTAAGGGCGGGAATTGGTCCGTATCTCTCTGGTGCTAAGCAGGCATTTCCCGGTTTTTTCCTCAGCGCGGAGGTGCAACATGAGATGGCTTCTTGTCTTGTCTATCGGGGTTCTGATCATGTATTCGGTCCCCTCGATTGGTAACGCACAGCCCGGGCGGGTCATCGTGCGTTTCGAATCCGGCAGCGTGCTTCCTCCATTTGGTCGCACACAAGGTCCCGTGGATGATTTCCGCATCTCCCCGAAGTTGCGCCAATCCTTGCGGGACAATGGAATCGAAAGGCTGGAAAAAATCTTCCCCAATTTCAAGCCGGAAGACCGGTCTTCAACGAACTCTCTCGGAGAGCGAATCCTTCTGGAGGATCTGTCCACGTTTTATTACGCAGAACCTGGCCCGGGTTGGACAGGAGCATCCATGAATCGCCTCGCGGCGACACGAGGGATTCGTGACGTCAGCGTATCAAAAGAGAGAAAGCTCGATTCGGTTCCCAATGATCCCTTGTTCCCTGGCCAGTGGTGGCTCCACGACACTATTGAGCCGGCTCAGGATTGCATGGGCGATGTCGTTCAAGATGCAGATATCAATGCCCCCGAAGCTTGGGATATCCACACCGCCACGGGCCCCGGAGCGAGCAGCATCCGCGTGGCGATTCTGGATAGCGGCATTGATCCGACCCATGAGGACTTCGATGGTGGTGTCGAGCTCGGACCCGTGTTTGCAGAAAACGACCTTATTGGGCCGGGACAATGTCCGGAAAGTTATGTCTATAGCTGCACGCCCTCCAGCCTTCCTCCGGATTCCAGGGACAACAAGGGCCACGGAACGGCATGTGCGGGCATCATCGCCGCCCGAGGAAACAACAACCTGGGAGTGGCCGGAATTGCCTGGGGGATCACACCTGTCTCCTACCTGGTTTCTTCCCCCTGCTTTGGAACGCTCATGTCGTGCTGGGTGGCTCACGCTGTCGACTACGCGAGAACGGCCTCGCCTCCCGTGCAGATTCTCAATATGAGCTTTGGGTCCGAGCCATACCCGTTCGAGGTTGGGCCAGAGGATCCGCTTGAACGTGCGGCGATAAGGAACGCATTCTATGCTGGCAAGCTCCTGGTCGCCTCGATGGGCAACAACGATTCGAACACTGTGCATTTTCCGGCATCCTACAAGGGTCCCGTTTTTGCAGTGGGTGCCATAGCCAATGATGGCCAACGTTGGTCCGAGGGAAATGGTAGAGGGTCGAATTACGGTGATTGGATCGATATCGCCGCTCCCGGAGGGGACAACATCGTCACTACGAAATGGGCGAGCCTTGGCAGCCTGTATTACGACTGCATCACCGGATTCACCGGCACCTCGGCGGCGGCTCCGGCAGTTTCGGGTACGGCCGCACTGGTGCTTTCAGCCAATCCGAGTTTGGTGGGCGAAGATCTTGAGGAAGTCCTGAGCCGCACCGCCCGCGACGTAGGAGCTACAGGTTGGGATCAATACACGGGGGCGGGGCTCGTCCGGGCCGATGCTGCTCTGGCTTTTGTCACAGCCCCTAGGCTCCTTACACATAACCTGAGCGGTATCCTGTCACCCGCGGGAACCGACCGCATCTCGCGAACCTTCAAGGGAGTCCAAGGCTTGGTGGACAACCAACCTTACGAAGTCAATCGCCACCGACTTCAGACGACGATTACCTGGTCCCCCATTTACGAGCTGTCCCCCGATTCCTGGGTGCGGGGATCCGGGACGCTCGGAATCCAAGACATGGCGTTTTATGACAACACTCGGGAAGTCATGGGTGGAAACGTCGTGTACGTCCAGCCGGGCTCACCCACCCAACAGGGCTCACTCACGGTAGAAACCTATGTCTACGAGGTGCTCCAACCGGATTCCAGTGCATCGATTTGGTTTCCCGTGACGCCCGGCCAAGCCCGCATTGCCTCGACAAACATATTCCCCAACACCAGCCCGGCTCCAATCCACCTCATCGGCGATGCGGTATACACGAACAAGGTGTCAATGACCTGGAACGCCCCCGGCAATGACGGTTATGTGGGTAAGGCAAAAGACTATGATTTTCGCTGGTCTTTGGTCCCCATTACGGAAGGGAATTGGTACTCCCAGAATCAAGCCAATGCAGGCAAACCCGCGAATCCGGGCACGGTTCAATCCATTACCGTCAAGAACCTCCAGCCGTGCACCTGGCACTACTTCGCTATCCGAACCATCGACTATGAAGGAAACATTTCAAAGATTAGCAACGTGCTTCACGTTCGGACCTTGGGCTGTAACGGAGCGGTGATTTTCCCCGCATCCTTGGAACTCGAGCCAACGCGAGATTCGGGTAACTCCGGGCCGGCCACGCTGAAGTTCGGTATCCCCGAGTCACAATCCGGCCGGAACCTCGAGCTCGCGATCTATGACATCTCCGGGCGTCGCGTCCGAGTGCTCAAGCAGGGAGACGCGCAGGCAGGACGGTTCACGGAAACATGGGACATGTCAACTAACGAGGGACGGCGTGTCGGCGCGGGGGTCTACTTTGTCAGTCTTCGCGTCGGAGCCTCGGTTGTGTCTAAGCGCCTGGTTGTGCTGTCGGGCCCGGGAGAAGAATAGCGTTATCGCATTCGCGATTTCGCTCACCGAATCTCGACACGTTCCGATCGGGGGTCCAACGAAAGCCACTGCGTAAATCGCGTTTTCAACTCCGGAGAGAGGATGGCGCTCGACAGGTCGATCTGGCTCACGTGCAACCCGTGAATCACGAGCCAGGAAAGAGCGATCTCGGCCAGCTCGGCCGCTTCATTGGGGGTGAGCGCCTCCCCTCCCGGGCCTTTCCCAGCCCCCTTCCCTTCGAGAAACGCGGTCACGCGTTTCCAAAATCGGCGGGGCAATTTGGGAGATCGAGAAACACGCTCAGCGTGAAACCGTCCGTCGCCGGCCACGAGAAAGACTTCGTTGTGTCCCGCTTTAGCCGAGGGCAAGAGCAGGGCCACGGCGCGGTCGCGCCACACACCGCGCGGCCGGCGATGCGCTGCTCGTTGCACGTTGATCGACGGGCGTTCGCGATGTAACGCCAAGTGCTCGCGCAACAGCGCCTCGAGCTCGCTCCCCGTTTCTTCCCAGTGCACTTCAACCGCACCAGTAATCAACGCCGCCCGCTTCTCCGGTTCTCCCCCGCGGGTTCGAAAATGACTACCCAGCCGTCGCCGGAGCGACCGTGCCTTCCCGACGTAGATGGCCTGACCTTCCGAAGACAAAAACGTATAAACGCCGGGGGCATCTGGGGCCCTCATGATGTCGGCTACGACAAGCGCCCGTGGTCCAGAGGGCGCATCCGAAGGCGTCTCCTCGGGTACATCCAAATCCTCCAGGATTTCAGCAATCCGCCTCAGGATCTCGCGGCCCTCCATACGCGGGTCATCCAACTCCACGTGCGTGCCACCCAAACGTTCCAGCAACTCGTCGCGTCGAATCCGCAAAGGAAATCCGCATCGGGACAACACGGCGCTCAAGGGCTGCACGGCTCCCCCACTATCGCGAACCCGCGCTAGGACTCCGAGCTCCTCCCCATCCCACACGGGGATTCCAGGGCCATAAATCAGGAGAGAATCGGGGGCCGGAGCAATTTTGGAAGCCGGCAACCGAAGAATCCTTCCGGTCTGATCGCGGTGAAACACTATTGGACGTTCGCCCCGGCGCCAATCGAACACGAAATAGATGTCGGGAAGTTGCATTAGGGCCTACGCCAGAAAAACTCAGTCGTACGTTATCAGCGACACCACCTTCCTATCGCCCAACCGTTTCCGTCCTTCCAGAAAGCCAAGCTCCACCACGAACCCGAATCCGACGACATGCGCACCGAGGCGCTCGATCAGTCGTGCCGACGCCGCAGCGGTGCCGCCCGTGGCCAGGAGATCATCAACGATCACCACGCGATCCCCTGCGCGTGCGGCATCGTCATGCGCCTCCAGCACGCCCTCGCCGTATTCCAAAGCATAGCTCTCTGATAGTCGCGTCCAGGGCAGTTTCCCTTGCTTACGTATGGGGATGAAGGGGATTTGTAATGCCCTCGCGACCACTGCGCCAAAGATAAATCCCCGGCTCTCCACTCCCGCCACCGCATTCACGTCATGCGGTTTCCATGCCTCCACGAAGCGGCGCTCCATTTCCTGCATCGCGCGTGGCGCTCCCAAGAGCGGCGTGATGTCCCGAAACAGGATTCCCTTCTTGGGAAAATCGGGAATGTCACGAATGAACGCCTTGAGATCGATCTCGGTCATAGAATCTCGTCCCATCGCGCCCCCTTTTCGGCCAGCTCGATATAGCGCTTCAGTTTGGTTAAAGCCACCTTTTCGATCTGGCGCACACGTTCTCGGCTTACCCCCATGCGATCCCCCGTATCCGCCAGGGAATGCGCGCTCCCGTCATCGAACCCGTATCGCACTCTGAGCACGAACTCTTCCCGGCGTGAGAGCCGCCCCAGCAATCGGTTCAATCGTTCGAACTCGAACAGACGATCCACCTGGGTCTCAAAATCGACCGGCGGGTCGGCCATCTCGGTTTCGGCAAGATTGCCCATCATCTCCCACGAGCTCTCGTAATCGAGATTCTTGATGCTGTGAATGAGATGCCGCACACGATTGAGCCGGGCCAGCGGTTGCCCGATTTCCTTGGCCACTTCCTCCATGGTCGGTGCATGACCGAACTTATGGCGCAGGCGGGTTTCGGTGGCCAGAAAGCGGTTCACGAGCTGCACGACATGGAACGGAATCCGCACCGTGCGCGACTGATTGGCAATACCGCGGGCCATGGCCTGCTTGATCCACCACGCGCCATAAGTGGAGAACCGGAATCCACGCCGGTAATCGAAGCGCTCCACCGCGGCAATGAGACCTAGATTGCCTTCTTCGATTACATCCTGAAACGGCAAGCCGCGGGCGCTATACATCCGGGCGAGCTTTACTACCAATCGCAGATTCGAAACGATGAGCTTACGGCGCGCATCATCCCGATTGTGAGGCGTGGTGCCCTCGCGCATTTCGCGCCCGTACCGGAGCTCCTCTTCGGGAGTAAGCAATGGATAACGCCCGATTTCCTTCAAATAGAGTCGAAACGAATCCAGCTGCGGACCGTCGTCCTCGCTAGGTTCCGGGGTGGCTTCTTCCACGATCTCGATGCCCATCTGGCGAGCCAGGTCGAGAAACAAATCAAACGCGGATTCGTCGAAATCGGAGCTGGTGAGAAGTGGTTCCAGATCGGCGCTCCGGAGCTGACCCTGACGCTGGCCACGATCGAGTGCGCGGCCCAATTGTTCGTCAAACACTCCGGGGTCTCGTTCCATGATGTCTCTTATTCTGTGATGTGAAAGCCGGGCGGAAGATCCGTCCCTGTCTCGTGGGTCGCCTCGACCCGCTCCACGCGCGCCGCAGGGGGGCCTTTTTGGAGCCAGTTCAAGAGGGCGTCCAAGGACGCTGGTTCTCCGGCTGCCTCCACCTCTACCGTCCCGTCGGGGCGATTACGGACCCAGCCCCTTAGGGAGAGCCGCACTGCCTCCCGAGCCGTGTAATGGCGGAAGTTTACTCCCTGTACGCGGCCGTGAACGATGGCGTGGAGGCTGGCCTGGCCCATGAGGTTATCCGCGCAGAGAGGGATAAATGGTCGGGGCGAGAGGATTTGAACCTCCGACCCCCTCGTCCCGAACGAGGTGCGCTACCAAACTGCGCTACGCCCCGACCCGAAGATCGCTTGCCGGCAGTCTTCCATCCGGCACAAAGAGGGAGAACTATACGCGCGCGTTGCGTTGTTTCGCAACCCTTATGCGGATTCCTCTTCCTCCTGGAATGCATCGCGCCCCAAAAGAGGAACGAACACGCATCGGCAAATGGATTCTTCCTCTATGCGCCCGTCCTTCTTCCTGTAGCGCATGAGCGTCTGTTCTGCGCGCGTGCCGATGGGCGCGACAAGAATGCCCGCTTGACCCAACTGATCGAACAAGGCCTGCGGCACCCGCGGTGCGGCCGCCGTGATCACGATGCGGTCGTACGGGGCTGCTTCGGGATAGCCCTGCGTTCCATCGCCCACCTTGACCACAATGCCGTCCAGGTACAGCTCGGAAAAGAGCCGCTGCACTCTACGGGCCAGCTCCGGCACGCGCTCGATGGTGATGAGATGCGACGTGATCTCGTAGAGAACCGCCGCTTGATAGCCCGAACCAGTGCCGACTTCGAGGACGCGTTCATCCCCCTCCAGCTCCAAAGCTTCGGTCATGAGTGCGACCATGTGCGGCGCGGAAATGGTTTGTCCGGAACCGATCGGGAGCGCCGACGCGCCGTAGGCTTCGCCCTCCAAGGCCTCGGGCACGAAGCGATGTCGAGGAACGACCTGCATGGCCCGGATGACAAGCGAGCTTCGTATGCCTTTGGCGATCACTTCGTCTTGCACCATGCGCTCACGCGCCTGAGGGTAATCCTTCGTTTCTTTCATCTGAGCTCGAGCCCTTCCAGAAACCGAAGCTGGGTTTGATCGGTGAGATCAGTCAAGATGGGGGTCATGGACACGTAGCCCTGGCTCACCGCCGCAAAATCACTTTCCGCCGAATCCCCCCAGCTCGGTTCGCCTCCCCCGATCCAGAAATACTCCCGCCCCCGAGGATCACGATTCTTGACGATGACATCATGGTAGACCCGCGTGCCGAGTCGGGTCACGCGATACCCACGGATGGAGTCCTCGTCTCCCGAAGGCACGTTGACGTTGATGAGAAACCGGTCACCCAGCGATGCATCGAGGAGCCGTTTCGCCAAACGCGCGCTCACCGCGGCCGCGCCGCGGAAATCCAGAACCTGGCGCGAGGCGAGGCTCACCGCCATGGCGGGAAATCCCAGAATCGCACCTTCCATGGCCGCGGCGACCGTTCCGGAATAGATCACATCCTCCCCCATGTTGGGGCCTTCGTTGATTCCGGAAATGACGAGATCGGGTGGCTCGGGCAGGAATTCCTTGACCGCCAGAAGTACACAATCGGTGGGCGTGCCGTTGACCGACCATCGGCGCGGGCCGAGCGTGCGCACCCGTAACGGATGCTGCAGCGTCAAGGCATGGGAGGCGGCGCTTTGCTCGGTTTGCGGGGCCATGACCGACACTTCGGCCCACGACGACAGCGCCTCGACCAGGGCGGTCAGGCCGGGAGCGTCGATGCCATCGTCATTGGAAACAAGAATACGTTTCATGAACTCATGAGGAATGGGGTGCAGAAATGGTCGGGGCGACTGGATTTGAACCAGCGACCACTTGCACCCCAAGCAAGTGCGCTACCAGGCTGCGCTACGCCCCGACCAAAAAGGTGTTTGCAGGACGGAAGAGAATACACGACCGTCCTTTCGACCTACAACCCCTCGGCCCCGTCCAGGCCCCCCTTAAGGTCTTTGAGCATGTGGCGAATCTCGCGCTGCACTTCCAAGAGCCGCGCCGCCCGATCCACGCTGCCGAATTTCAAATCGAGCTGGTCGCGGATGGCGTCCTTTTCGTCGGTGAGCTTCTTCTTGGCCCCGGCGATGGTGAACCCTTTTTCGTAGAGCAGCTCCTTGATGAGCATCACCATCTTCAGGTCCTGCTTGCGATACATCCGGTTTCCGGCCTTGTTCTTTCGGGGATGAAGCGCTTTGAACTGCGTCTCCCAGTAGCGAAGAACATGCGGTTTCACCTGGGTGACCATGGCCGCTTCGGAGATCGAGTAGTAGAGCTTGGAGTTGTTGTTTTCCCCTTTGTCCTTCATGTGCACCTCATCAGATTTCCGATTTGAGCTCACGCGTCATGAGCATGCGAATTCCGGTCTCGGCCGGCTCCGATTCGAACAGCACGGCATGCACGCGGTCGACGATGGGCAGTTCCACCCCCGTGCGATGGCCGAGCTCGCGCGCCGCCCGTGTCGTCCACACCCCCTCCGCGACCATGGACATGCCCTCCAGCACCTGACTCAAGGGCGTTCCCTTCCCCACCGCTTCCCCGACCCGGCGATTGCGGCTTAACGGACTGGCACAGGTAGTGACAAGATCGCCGACACCCGCCAGCCCGAAAAACGTCTCCACGCGCGCACCCAGGCGCACGCCCAGCCGAGTCATTTCGGCGAGGCCGCGGGTGAGGAGCGCGCCCAGCGTATTGTCGCCGTAACCCAGCCCCGCGGCAATTCCTGCGGCCAGCGCGATCACGTTTTTGAGCGAGGCGGCCAACTCGACACCCACCGCATCATCGTTCGTATACACCCGGAAGCGATCGTCCGTCATCACATCTTGTGCAAGCCGTGACACACGCGGATCGTGCGAGGTGGCGACCACGGCGGTCGGGTGGTTACGCGCCACCTCCTCGGCGTGGCTGGGCCCCACCAGGGAAGCCACCGGGTGCTCCACGCCCAACTCTTCCGCGAGAACGGTGAGCAGAAATTTAGCCGAGGTTTGTTCGAGCCCCTTGGCCACGTTCACCACCGGCGTGTTGGGCGCCGGATGAAGAGCGCTCGCCACGTCCCGCACCGCGAAGCTGGGCACGGCAAGAACGATGAGCTCTGCGCCCTCTAGCGCGGCCTCCGGCTCCTCGACCACGGCGAGCGAGGTGGGGAGCGGAACGCCGGGGAGATACTTTCGATTCTCCGCGTCCTGCCGGAGCGCCTGTCGTTGCGCGGGGTCGTGCGTCCACCCGCGAAGCTCGTGACGTGCTCCCAGCCGCACCGAGAGGGCCGTGCCCCAGGAGCCTAGCCCGATCATCGCAATCTTCATTGCGGCATCGCTCCTTGCTCCGGGGTCTCGACCCGCTTTTCCCAAATGCGTTGCTCGCCGCCGCGACGCAACCGCTCCCAATTCTTGGAATGCCGCAGCGTAACCAAGAGCGCGATCATGATGGCGAGGCCGAACGCCCAGGGGAATCGCGATTGAATATCGTCACGGGTGATGAACACGAACACCGGCAGCATGAGCGCGGCTAGACACGACGCCACCGACACCCATCCCGCCAGGGCCAGTGTGGCTAACCACACGATGAAGCTCAAGAGTGATGCGATAGGGGCCAGGCCAAGAAAGACGCCAAATGCCGTCGCCACGCCCTTCCCGCCTTTGAAACCGGCGAAGGGGCTGCACATGTGGCCCAGCACCGCGGCCATACCTGCCGCTGCGGGAAGCCAGCCGGCGTGCGGATCCAGGCCTCGGCTGAACTGGACCGCAATCAATCCTTTGACGATGTCGAGCACGAGGACAATGAGACCGAGTTTCCATCCCAGAACACGGTAGACGTTCGTCGCGCCGAGGTTGCCGCTTCCCGTTTTCCGTAAGTCGACTCCCTTCGTCTGGCCCACCCACAGGCTCCAGGGCAGGGATCCGAGCAGAAACGAGACGACGAGGACGAACAGGTACCACATGGCTCAGCGTCTCGCCCGAAACACAATCCGGATCGGGGTGCCCCGAAAACCAAGGCGGTCGCGGAATCGGTTGCGGAGATAGCTTTCGTACGAAGCGGGCACGTCCCGGGGCGCGTTCGTGAACACAGAGAAGGTCGGCGGACCTTCTCCGGTTTGGGTGACGTAGAAAAGCTTGAGCGGCTTCCCGTCTTTTTTGACCGGCGGCTGCAGCCCGTTCAGCGTTTCCTCGAGCAGGTCGTTGAGATCGTGGGTGGAGATGCGCCGATGCCGCTCTTCATACAACTCACGCACCAGAGCCGGAATGCGTTGCACACGAAGACCCGTGAGCGCGGACACAAACAGAACGGGCGGCTCGCCCTGGAGCGGTAACTCCTCGTAAAGCCGTTTCGTAAACGCCGCCGTCGTGTGGGTGTCCTTTTCCACCAGGTCCCACTTGTTGACTAGAAACACAAACGACTTCCCGTGCTCGAGGATCGTGTGGGCAATGCGCGCGTCCTGGTGGCTGAGGGTTTCAGTAGCGTCGAGAACGAGGAGCACGACATCGCTTCGCTCGAGGCTTTTCTGCGTGCGGAGCGCGGAGTAATACTCGATCCCCGTGGTGACGTGGCTTCGCCGCCTTAGGCCGGCCGTGTCGATGAGCACGAAATCGGTGCCATCGTACCGAAACGGAACATCGATGGCGTCCCGCGTCGTCCCCGCCTCGGGATGCACGATGAGTCGCGGCTCACCGAGAAGGCGGTTGGCCAGGCTCGACTTTCCAACGTTGGGTTTGCCGACCAGGGTGAAGCGGATTGCCTCGTCGGTCTCGTCCGTTGCGCGCTTGGGGAGTTGGGCGACAATCGCATCCAAGAGATCGCCCACTTCCCGCCCGTGTTGGCCCGAGATGGTGCGCGGCGATCCGAATCCTAGTTCCGCCCCTTCCAGAGCCAGGGTTTCCTGTTCGGGTCCTTCCACCTTGTTCGCGATCAACATCACGCGATCGACATGGGGACGCAGATGCTCGGCAATGTCGCGATCCAGCTCGGTCAGGCCTTCCCGCGCGTCGATCAGGAACAAGATGAGCGCCGAAGTTTCGAGCGCGACCTCCACCTGCACGCGGATCGCGTCTTCCATGCTGTCCTTGGTGCCGGGGACCAGCCCGCCGGTATCCACGAGCAGGAAGGGAACCCCGTTCCAGATGGTTTCGGCTTCTCGCCGGTCGCGCGTGACGCCCGGGAGATCGTCCACCACCGCAGTCGCGCCGCCGATCACGCGGTTGAAGAAGGTCGATTTTCCGACGTTCGGGCGGCCCACCACGGCAACGAGCGGTAGGCGCCGGCGACTCACGAGGCGACCTCGACCAGATCTTCGATTTCCGATTCGGTTTCGGCTTCGGCTTCGGCGAGAAGCGGCTCCCAGCTCGCCGCTACTTCGACCTTGAGCTCGCGCGCGATGTCTTCCGGGCGCACATCGTCGATGAATACGCCGCGCTCGCTTACCGCCTCGTCGGGAACGAGAACGAGATCTCCCGGCTTCGCGATGGATCGCGCGGCTTCGAGAAGGTCTTTGCCTCCGAGAAGTCCACCCACGGTGGTGGGGCGCCCGAAGAGACGGTTCTCCACCGTGACGGTGACGAGCTCGATTTCAGGAAGCTTGGCGCGTAGGAGCGGCAGCGCGTCCTTCAAGACCGGACCGAAGCTCTCGCCAGTAAGGACGATCACGCGCCGGATACCACGCTGGCGAAGCGAGGCGCCCTGGCCCTTGGCGCGCTCGAAGAACATAAGCGCGCTTCGCACCAAACCCACGCCATTCTCACGCTGAGAGAACGTGCCGTAATAGGCCGGGGCAGGCATCGGAAGACCGGCCAAAAGCACCAGCTCGTCGGCGACGTAGCAGAACTCGGCTCCCAGTCGCCGCTGCATGGCCCGTCCATAGCGGCGCACGGTGTGGGCGATGTGTCGCGCTTCGCGCCGGTCCAGCGGGCGCACTTCGGGCAGGTTCTCGCGATGCGCGGTGAGACCCACGGGAACAACGGAGACGTTTTGGACACCGGGGTAATACTCGGCCAGCTCGAAGATCGTCTGACGCAGAATGTCGCCGTCGTTTACGCCCGGCACGACTACGACCTGGGTGTGGAGCTCGATACCGCCCTTCAAGAGCTGCTCGATGCGGGAACGGATCTCCCCCGCTCGCTTACTGACCAGGAGCTTTTCGCGAACCACGGGATCGAGCGCATGTACAGAGATGTAGAGCGGCGAAAGCTGCTGCTCGATGATGCGCTCGAACTCCTGTTCCTTGAGGTTGGTGAGGGTGATGAAATGTCCGTACAGATACGAGAAGCGGTAGTCGTCGTCGCGAATGTAGAGGTTCTTTCGAAGCCCTTCGGGAAGCTGATCGACGAAGCAGAAGGGGCAATCGTTGCCGCAGCGACGGATCTGCGGCTCGGGGAAGACGAGGCCCAGCTCCTTCCCGTATTCACGTTGGATGCGAACCTGGCGCGGGCCATGACCGGGCCGCTCCAGGACGAGATCCAGCTCTTCCTCGCCCAGCCAAAGGTGAAGATCCAGGAAATCCCGCACCGGACGGCCGTTCACAACCGTCACCTTTTCGCCCGAGGCCACGCCCGCCTGGGCGGCTAGAGATCCTGGAAGTACGTCGAGAATTTGCACGGGGGCTCCGAAAACGGGTCTCAAACGCCGAGGGGCTAAGTAAATTAAGACAAAGCAGTTAAACGAATTATGCCGGATTTGTCAACCGTTGGTTGAAGCCTGGATGTTCTTGGGCGAGCGGGCATTGCCGGTTTTGAGGAGCCAGTGGCCAACGTTGGCAAGAACGAGTGGGAAGCTGGAGCGGGCGACGGGAATCGAACCCGCGACATTCAGCTTGGGAAGCTGACACTCTACCAGCTGAGTTACGCCCGCTCTCTAGAGCGACGGGAAAGCTTATCCGGAACCCTGGATTGCTGCAAATGTGTGGCTTGTCAGCGTCCAACTTCGAATCGTTCTTCCCGCTCGACAAGGATCCACCGCGCCACCCCACTGGTTTCAAAACCAGTGGGCCAACAACGCTCCATCCCCAGCGTCCTCCTAGCTCATTCGCTCTACCGCGGGCAAACCAGTGGACCAACACGCTCCATCCCCAGCGTCCTCGTAGCTCATTCGCTCTCCCGCGGGCGTGCACTGGTTTCAAAACCAGTTGATCCGCCCGACTCATCTCTTCATCTCACCTCCGCGGGAGGGTTCTTTCCGGTCGAACTGGTTTTGAAACCAGTTCCCCCTGCCGCCAAGCGATACTTGGGATCACTCCTTCTCAGCACCTTCCCGAAGATCAGATCGCCCTCATAGGCGTTGTGGGTCCGACACCGAAGCTCGAGGTTGTCTACGGTCGTTTCCCCTCGCCACGCAAACGGGATAATGTGATGGAACTCCAGAAACCGTCGTTCCGTGCACCACCGCCCTTGGATGGACCTGAACGCGCACCGGCCCTGGTCCCGCTCCCAAACCGCTTTCCGTATCTCCTTGGGGATGTAACGAGACTGGTTCTCTACCCCGAGGGTTTTCGCAAGTGTTCCCTTTGGTCCTTCCTGGGACGCTAACGTTGTTCCTTCCTTGGAAGCTTCCTGTGACACGCCCTCTTCATCGACGCGCTCCACCTCGATCCCTTCGTTCGCAGAGATCTCCTCCTCCGCTCTCTTCCGTCTTTTCCCCGTCCCGAACCTCTCTTTTTTTACTTCCTTCAATGTCCGGAGTAACGAATGCTTGATGATGACGGCAGGGTCACCGTTAGGCACCTGGTGGCTCAGGAGCTCTTGCAGTTCCCGGAGCGCGTACACCGTTTCTTCGTCTGCCGTTATGTGAATGTCATGACTCGCTGGAGCGAGCGGGGAAATGGCAGATCGCCGGACGCGGGACGGCGGGACATGTTCTTCTCGAGCTTCTTCATCAAGTCCGTCTGCGGATCCAGATCCGAAGAAGCCTTCTCCCTCCCCACCCCGCCCCAGCCTCGAACCCAACTTCCGGATGCTACTCGGCACCGGCGGTTTGGGACGCAGCCGAGCCACGATCTCTTCCACCTGAGCCATGCTCTTAAACGTCGCCTCTTCCAGAATCGCCAGGTGGTTTTCCTGAGTAAGCGACGGGCCCAGCCGATCCACGGCGGTCAAATGCACTAACCCGTCGGCCAGCATGTCCAGAACTACCGGGAACTTCTGCGCCACCCGAGCTACGGCAATACGCGAGTAGGCCTGGTCCTCGGTGAGGTGCAGCACCTCCGTGCAGTAGTTCTTCAAGGAGGAGCAACCTTCGCCGGCGAACAGTTTGCGTGTGTCCATCTCCGCGATGTGCGCAACCACCAGGGCGACATCTTCGAAGTCACGGGTGATGGCAGCGAACACACCATCGAGCAACTCTTGGTCGGAACAATCCTTGAGCAAGAATGCAGCACGCATGTGACACCTCC
>Ga0209382_10003118_pt1 | contig 23220 bp, 14 predicted proteins | sample SoiMetdeltSBSDD5_FD_187599 | JGI IMG/M metagenome (GOLD analysis project Ga0209382, IMG submission 187599) | Bulk soil microbial communities from a Populus tree surrounding site in Tennessee, USA - Soil MetaG P. deltoides SBSDD5 (SPAdes) (version 2) | ecosystem: Environmental > Terrestrial >...
TGCTGCCCCTGGCGCTGGAGGCGTTCGCCGACCTCGGGTTCGAGGGCGCCTCGATGCGGGACCTCTGCCGCCGGCTCGGGGTGAGCCACAACCTGCTGCACCAGCGGTTCGGGTCGAAGGACCGGCTCTGGTACGCCGCTGTCGACCACGGGTTCCGGGCGCTGGCCTCCGACCTCGTGGTCTCCTCGGAGGCCGACGAGTACGAGGACGACCTCGAGCGGCTGCGGTTCCTCATGATCCGCTGGCTCGAGGTCATGGCGGGCGCACCCGCCCTGGCCCGGATCATCAACCAGGAGTCCAGCACCGGCGGCCCCCGCCTCGACTACATGTTCGATCGCTACATCTGGCCGGTGACCAAGACGGTGAGCCGGTTCCTCGCCGGGCTGGAGCGGGAGGGGCGGGTCCGGCACCTCGAGCCCGGCACCTGGCACTTCCTCATGGTCCACGGGGCCGCGGGCCCGCTGAGCATGCGGGCGCTGGCGGAAAAGTTCGGCGGCGCACCGACGACAGACGCCGAGGTGCGCCGGTACGCCGCCGAGGTCGTGGACGTGCTCCTGGCCGGCCTGCGCACCGACCAGGAGCGGTCGGCTCAGGCCGAGCGGTCGGCGAGCTTGTGAGGTAGTCCGAGCGCGTAGCGGAGGCCGTCCTCGGCCCGGGCCAGGGCGAAGATCGGGGGCTCCTCGAATCGCCACAGCCGCGCGCGGGTGCCCTGCCAGCCGGTGAGGTCGAGGATCCCGTTCGTGGCCCGGCGGGCGGCCTCGTTGGCGCCTTCCATGGTGGCGAGGTCAGTGGTGGTCTTCACGTAGTCGGACGCGAGGAACAGGTTGGGGACCTTGGTGACGGCGGGCGGGCGCTTGGCCCACGAGTCCACCGTGTTGACCAGCAGCTGCTCGGCGTTGTCGACCGGCGTCCCGTTGGGACCGAAGCGGATCGCCGGGTCGAGGAAGCGGTGCACGACGTCGCTGTCTCGCAGGATGATGCCGTCCTCGTCGAGCGAGATCTTCATCTGCTCCCAGATCTCGTTGAGGATCTCCTCCTGGGTGCACTGCCGGGCGGTCTTGCCGTAGAGGATCCCGGCCGCGTTCCAGTTGGAGACGTCGACCGAGACGATGTCCCGCACCCGGCCGTCGCCGTAGGTCGACAGGTCCCGACTCCAGAACTGGCCCTGGGAGATCGAGGTGAGCGCCCAGGGGGAGTCGACGTAGGTGACGTGGCCCTTGGCGATGGGCAGCGACCGGGACAGGAAGTACTGGACACCGGTCATCCAGTCCGGCATCAGGTCGTCCATGCCGGCCAGCGCCGGGTCCAGCCCGCGGATCTGGGGGCCGATCACCTGCCGGGCGCCTTCGACCGGGATGGCCAGCACGTAGACGTCGGCGGTGACGGTGCGCGCCTGCCCGCCGGTGCGGACCCGGGCGCCGGCGATGGCGCCGCCCTGCACGCCCAGGCCCTCGACGGTGGTGTCGGGGAACCAGCGCACGCCGCGGTTGCGCAGGTAGGCGAGCCAGGGATCGATCCAGGCCTCGGTGGTCGGGCCGTTGAGCAGCCGGCTCGCCTCGTCGTACATGCTGAAGACGATGTTGGACACCAGGATGCGGGTGGCCTGCAGCCCGATCGTGCGGGTGCTGGCCAGCTCGGCCTGGGCGGCGACCAGGTTCCGGGTGAGCGACCGGGTGAGCAGGTTCTGGTAGAGCGGGCCGAACCGCTCGGCGCGCACGAAGTCGAACCAGCTGATCTTGTCGTACTGGTTGTCCCGGCGGGCGTCGCTGGAGGTCACGAACTCGGTGAGCCGGGTGGCGAAGTAGGCGATCTCGTTCACGCCCAGCCCGGGGATCACGCCCAGCAGCCCGATCAGCGCCTGCGTGAGGTCGGTGAACGGGTTGACCGAGTTGAGCTTCTTGTACGGGAACGGGATGTCCAGCGCGTCCCGGCGCGAGAAGCGGGCCTGCTCGCCGAACACCAGGTTGTCCTTGACCCCGTTGCGGTTCGACCCGTAGGGGATCCGGGACATGGTGTCGATCACGTGGCGGTAGTAGCCCGGGAAGAACCGGAAGCCGTGCTCACCGGGCAGGTCGGCCCGTCCGCCGGAGCCCGTGCCCGGCGACGGGATCGAGCGGCACTTCCCCCCGGCCACCGGGTAGCGCTCGTAGATGTCGACGGTGAAGCCGCGCTCGATGAGCTCGTGGGCGGCGCTCAACCCCCCGCAGCCCCCGCCGAGGATGGCGACGTGGCGCTTCCCGGCGAAGTCGGCGAGGGCCGCGCCCGAGGCTCCCGCCGCGGGTGTGAGGCCGACGATCCCCCGGGCCGGCGAGGTGGTGAACACCGCGGCGGTGGCGCCCACGGCGGCCGCCTGCGCGAGGAACTTGCGACGATCCATGTCCGGCATGACATCCCCCCTCTGGTCTCGGCTCACCGTAAGAGGGATGTTGACAACCGTCAATATAAAAATTGGCGAGTGTCAACAGAATGACGATCATGTCAGGCTTGCACGCGCGTGGTGAAATGGGGGTAACAGGGTGAAACGGGGACCGGGGATCAGACGGTGAGCGACGAGCCAGAGCACAGCAACGACGATGGCGACCCGTTCCCCATCGAGCCTGACGTCCCGCGCCTGGCCCGGATCCGCAACGCCATCAGTGGCGGAGACGCGAACTTCTCCGCCGACCGCACCGTGGTGAAGGAGCTGGCCGACGCGGCGCCGACCGGCCTCGAAGGCTTGCAGGCCGTGATCGAGGCGCTGCACCGCTTCAAGGCGCGGGCGGTGCGCACGGTCGCGGCCGAGTCGGGCATCCGCCAGTTCCTGCACATCGGCACGGCCACATCGTCGACCGGGATGGTGCACGAGCAGCTGCGGCCGATCGTCCCCGGCGCCCGGGTCGTGTACGCCAGCTACGACACCACCACCCTCGCCCACGTGCACGACCTGTGGCGGGACGCCCCCGAGGGATCCGTGGCCCATGTGCACAGCCGGTTCGAGGACCCCCAGCGGATCCTCGACGGGGCGGCCGAGACCCTGGACCTCGACGACCCCGTCGCGGCCCTCTTGCCGACCTCGCTCAACGTGCTCAGCGACGAGGACGCTCAAGCGCTGGTGGATGCGCTGCGCGGCGCCCTCGTCTCCGGGAGCTACCTCGTGGTCGCCGAGACCAGCCTCGACATCTACGCCGAGGGCGCGGCCGAGGTGGTCGAGGTGCTCAACGCCGCGCTGGAGGAGCCGTACATCGCGCGCAGCCGCGACGCGATCGCCCACCAGCTCGAGGGCTTCGACCTGATCGAGCCGGGCCTCGTCCCCGTCGAGCACTGGCGGAACGACGGCGACCCGCCCTTCCTCCCCGAGGGCCAGCTCGTCCCGCTGTTCGCCGCGGTCGGCCGCAAGCCCTGAGCCGGCGCCCCGCCGCACGGTGTCAACCGTGGTCGAGCACCGTCCGGGCGCGTGAGAGCAGCTCGTCGCGGGTGAACGGCTTGGCCAGGACCTCGGCCCTGCCGTCCAGCGTCGACGGGAGCGCGACCCGTTCCCGCGCGTAGCCGGAGACGAACAGGACGCGGATGCCCGGCCTGGTCTCGTTGAGCCGGCGGGCGACGGTCGGGCCGTCCATCCCGGGCATCACGACGTCGGTCACCAGGAGGTGGATCGGGTCGCGGCAGACGGCGGCGACGTGTAGGGCACGCTCGCCGTCCGGCGCGTCGAGGACCTTGTAGCCGCCGCGCACGAGGAGGCTCCGCGCCCGAGCCCGTACCGCCTCGTCGTCCTCGACCAGCAGCACCGTCTCGCTGCCGCCGATGACCGCGCCGGTCCGCGGCCGGGGTGTGTCGCGCGCGACCTCGCCGGCGGGAACGGGCAGGTAGACCGTGAACCGCGTGCCCCGACCCAGCTCACTGTCCACGGTCACCGTGCCGCCGCTGTCCGAGACGATCTCCCGGACCGTCGCCAGGCCCAGGCCCGCGCCCAGTCCCGGCTCCTTGGTGGTGAAGAAGGGCTCGAAGATGCGATCGAGATCCTCGGGACCGACCCCCACGCCGCGGTCGGCCACGGTCATCGTCGTGTAGGGGCCGCTCGGGAGCTCGCCGTCACCCGGGACGCCATGGTCGAGCTCGACGATGCCCGTCGCACACTCCAGATGGCCGCCGCGCGGCATGGCGTCGCGCGCGTTGACGGCCAGGTTCACGACGACCTGCTCGAAGCGGTGGCGGTCCACGCGGGCGAGGCAGCGCACCGGGCTGAGGCGCACGTCGAGCACGACGTCCTCGCCGATGAGCTGCTCCAGCATGGTGGCCACGTCGGTGATGATCTCGTTGATGTCGACGATGGTCGGCTGCAGTACGTCCTGCCGGCTGAACGACATGAGGTCCACGACGAGCGACCGCGCCCGGCTGACGGCCGCCTCGATCTCGCGGGCGGACCGAGCCGCAGGGTGGCCGTCGAGCTGATCGAGGAGGTCCTCGCTGTGGCCGAGGATGGCCGTGAGAACGTTGTTGAAGTCGTGGGCGATCCCGCCGGCCAGCCGACCCAGGGCGTCCATCCTCCGGGAGATCTCGAGCTCGCGCTCGAGCTCGGACCGCTCCGACCGGTGCTTCTCCTCGAGGAGCGCCTGGGCCCGTTCCAGATCCGCCAGCGCTCGGGCCCGCCACAGGGACACGATGAAGACGACGAAGAGGATCGACGAGAGCAGCGGGATCTCCACCAGCTCCTCGGACTGCGTCTGTCCCGATTCGACCGCCCGGGCGACGATGATGGTCGCCACTGGAACATAGACGACGGCGCGCAGGGCAAGCGCCCACAGCCCCAGGAACATGGCTGACACCGTGAGCACGACGAAGACGATGTGGAACCAGAAGACGACCGCGTCGGTGAACACCGCGAGCAGGACGGCGCCGAGAAGGCCGATGTCGATGGCCCACTCCCAGCGCCCCAGCAGGGGCCGTCCCCGAGCGCGCATGAACGCCACCGGAAGGATCGTCCACCCTCGCTCACCGGAACCCGCCATCCCGCCTGGCATTGTCTCACCAAATTCTCAACAAACTCTCAACCGATGCTCGGACGGCCACCGATCCGTTGATCCGCACGGCGTGAGCGTGCACGGTGCCGACGGATGGTCGTAGCCACGTCAGGTCGCACAGTGCTTGCGGCGGCACGCCGGGCGGCATACCGTCCGGCCGTGGGTCAGGTGTCGGGCGTTGCCGATGGCCCTAGCGGGCGCATCCTCCTCGTCGAGGACGATCCCGCGGTCATGACCCTGACCCGGGACCACCTCGAACGGGACGGGTTCCACGTGCGGGCCACCGGTGACGGCGTGACTGCGCTCGACAGCCTTGCCACTGAGCCCCCCGACCTGGTCGTGCTCGACCTGCGCGTCCCGGGCTTCGACGGGTTCGAGGTGCTGGCCGCGGTCCGGAGGCTGAGCGACGTCCCCGTCGTTGTCGTGACGGGTCGCAGCGACGAGCTCGACCGCGTGCTCGGCCTCGAGATGGGCGCCGACGACTATGTGGTAAAGCCGTTCTCGACCCGGGAGCTCGCCGCCCGCGTACGATGCGTGCTCCGGCGGGCTCGACCGCCGCGTGAGGACCACGAGCTGTGCTTCGACGGGATCGTCATCGATCCGGTGACGCGCGAGGTCGTGGTCGACGGCCGGCTGGTCCCGCTCACGAGCCGCGAGTTCGACCTGCTGCACTTCCTGGCTGCGTCACCCCGCCAGGTGTTCAGCCGGGCGCAGTTGCTCCGCCAGGTGTGGAGCTCGTCGCCCGACTGGCAGGACGCCGCCACGGTGACCGAGTACATCCACCGGTTGCGCAGCAAGATCGAGGCCGACTCCCACGAGCCCCGGTGGATCACAACCGTGTGGGGTGCGGGCTACCGCTTCGAGGGCTAGCGCCCTCCGCGGTGGGCTCACTCCCCGACGTGTTGTGAAACCGTTGAGAACCGCGTGAGCCGCGCGTGACCTGTCCGAGCCAGGCTCGTCCCGGACTTCGCAGGACGGGAGGCGCGGATGCGACGGAGCGGGGTAGGGGGGCATCGCGGCGCGGGGCGGATCGAGGCCCTACGGGCGCTCGCCATCCTGATGCTCATCGCCTCGCTGACGGCGGTGCGGCCGGCCATCGCGCCCGAGCCGGCCTCCGCCGATCCGGCCGAAGTTACCATCCAGGCGGTCGACGCCGTGACGGGCGACCCGATCACCCACTTCAAGTGGGTCGTCAACCTCGACAACAGCCATGACCAGGCGTCGCTGGAGAACCCGCAGAGCTTCAGCCCGGTCATGGCCACCGGCGACGAGACCAACCCGACCGTGTCCCTGCCCGACACGGTGGCGCCCGACCGGGGCTACCTGGTGTCCGTGTACGCCAACGACGGGGTCGGGGCGCTGAACGACCCGGAGTACAAGATCGGTGGCACCCACTTCACGCTGCCGCAGGACGCGGGCGACGTCGTCGTGGAGCTGCAGCCCAACCCGCTCCCGCTCGCCACCATCAAGGCCCGGGTCTTCCTCGACAACGCCACCATCAACGGGGAGTGGGACGCCAACGCCGAGCCTCCGCCGACCGACGTCGAGTCCTTCCACGTCGTCATCGAGGACCGCATCGGCGAGGTCACCACCGACTGGTTCGGCAACCCGATCTGCACCGAGTACGAGGACCTGAACGGCAACGGCGTGTTCGACTTCCCGGGCGACCTCGATCCCAACGGCGATCCGGTCCCGATCCCGGGCACGGGGGGCTTCTGCCATCCGGCGCCGGACGGCATCGCGACGATCCCGAACCTGGGCCCGGACAAGTACGCGGTGGAAGCGATCCCGCCCACCGGGTCGGACTGGGTGCAGACGAGCACCATCGAGGGCACTCTGCACAACGACGCCTGGATCGTGGAGGGCGACCGGGGCTTCGCCACCGAGCCCGAGGCCGGGCTGTTCACCCAGGTCTGGTTCGGGTTCGTCCGGCCGTGCAGCTTCGGTGACACGGGCGACTCCTGCCCCACCAACGACACCGCGGGCACCGGCCTGGTCAAGGGGACCGTCCGCACCAACAAGCTCGACCAGTCCGAGACCACCTTCGTGCTCGGCAACCCGATCCCCGACGCCTACGTCGGGCTCACCGACATCGGCGCCAACGACGAGCAGGTCTACATGGCGCGGGCCAACCCCGACGGCACGTTCGAGATCCCCGATGTGCCGGCCTCGACCTACATCCTGTCCATCTGGGACCGGTCGCTCGACCACATCATGAAGTTCCTGCGATTCACCGTCCCCGAGGGCGGGACCATCGACATCGGGGGCCTGATCGGCAGCGAGGGCGGCCGCGGCGTGGCGCCGTGGTTCGGCAAGATGGTCGGCTCGGTCTACCTGGACACCAACGAGAACGGCGTCCGCGACCCCGGTGAGACACCGATCCAGGGCGTCGACCTCGACACGCGGTACAAGGACGGCACCATCCAGTACACCGCGTTCACCGACAACGGTGGCCGCTACGAGTTCCCCGAGGTGTTCGAGCTCGAGCACTTCTTCATCTCGGAGGTCGGCTACGGCCGCTTCAAGCAGACCGGGGTCTCCGTCTACAACACCGACGAGTTCGACAACCCGGTCAACTACCCGTGGGCCAACGACTGCACCGACATCGACGGCAATCCGGTGTCGCCGTGCTCGCCGGGCACGCCCGAGCGCGAGTGCACCGACGCCGCAGACTGGCGCACCTGTGAGCACGGCCCGATCCAGCAGGACTTCGGGCTCGCCTCCCTGCTCCAGGCGACGTTCCTCTCGGCCGGCCAGAGCTACTACTTCGACTGGGGGAAGAACGCCTTCGGGGCGGGTGAGAACGGCGGCATAGTCGGGATCGTCTTCAACGCGACCACGCGCAACGAGCTGGACGCGAGCCTCCAGGCCAACGAGGACTACGAGCCGGGCGTCCCCGGCGTGACGGTCAACCTCTACGCCCCCCAGCTCGACGCCACCGGGCAGGTCGTGCACGACCCCGTCACCGGGGCGGTGGCCAAGGACCACATCGCCAACACCTACATCTCCGACAGCTGGTACGACGCGCGCCCGACCGACTGCGTGCCCGTCGGCAGCTTCGGGCGCGACCCGACTCAGATCCAGCCCTACCCCGACATCTGGGACCGTTGCCTCGAGCTGGAGTCCCTGCTCAACCAGGACCGGCCCGGCGTGTTCGACGGCGGCTACGCCTTCGACCTCGACTGCTCCAACCCCTCGGCCACCGACCCGATGGACGTGGGTCAACTGCTCCCACCGGACCAGTGCCCGGTGATCGGCGCGGGCCAGTGGATCGTCGAGATCACGCCCCCGACGGGGTTCCGCAGCGTGATGGAGGAGGACATCAACGTCTTCAGTGGCGACCAGTTCGTGCCGTCCGTCGTGCCGCCGCCGTGCGCGGGACCCATGCACACGGTCCACGTCGTGGACGACCCGGCCGCCGCCACCTTCGATCCGGCCGATCCGAGCGGGACACAGGGCGTCTACAACCCCGACTTCCTGGCGACGCCGTCCGCCGCCGCGCCCAACGGCGGCAGCCCCTACGAGGGCCAGCAGAAGCCGCTTTGCAACGCCCGGCTGATCGACCTCAAGAACGGGTTCAACGCCAACTCCGACTTCTTCACCTTCACCGATGCCCGCTACGCCGGGAGCGCGGCCGTCACGCCCACGGGCACCGGCGTCCCGGTGCCGGGCCGCATCGTCGGGATCCTCCTAGACGACCTGGCCCTCGACCTCGACCCCAACTCGCCGAACTACGCCGGCAAGCGCGGCATCCCCAACACTCCGATCGGCTTGCGCGACTTCACCGGCAAGCTCGTCACGACGGTGTACTCCGACGACCTCGGGCGGTTCGAGGTGCTGCTGCCCTCGACCGGCACCTACAACTGCCCGCTGCCGGCCGGCCCGTGCCCCGGGATGTACTACGTCGTCGGGAACGACCCGGGCGACCCGGCCAGCCCCGACCCGAACTTCAACCCCAACTACCAGACGCTGCCGCTGGTGTTCGACGTCTGGCCGGGCCTGACCACGTACGCCGACGTCGCCATCATCCCCAACACCAACTTCGTCGCCCCGGGACCGCACCCGCCGGTGGCCCAGTTCGACACGCCGCCCGAGTGCGTCGCCCCCAGCGATACGCCGAGCATCGCCTCGGTGTCGCAGCCTTACGGCACCGCCGGCACGGGCATCACCGTCAACGGGACCGGCTTCGGCTCGTCCGGTGAGCTCACCCTCGGCGGCGTCCCCGTCACGACGACGTCGTGGAGCAACACGTCGATCACGTTCGACGTGCCTGCGGCCGGGGGCGTCGCCCCCGGGGCCCGCCAGCTCCTCGTCACCAACGCCGCCAGCGGCTCCGGCAGCAACAGCGGGATGACCTTCCACGTCCTCGGTGCGGGCTACAACCCGCCCCAACGTCACGTGGGCCCGGGCCAGACCTACGAGGACCTCCAGGCGGCCCTCGACGATGCGCAGGACGGCGACCTGGTCCTGGTGCACCCCCAGGCGACCCCGTACTTCGGCCACTTCATCATGCACGCGAACGTGAAGCTGCAGGGCTACGGCCCAGGGGCGAGCATCCTCGACGGCCGGTTCGTGTTCGGAGCCACGCTCGACCAGGCGGGCTTCGAGGCCAAGTGGGCGACGATCCCCTTCGACGGCCCGGCCGAGGTGCCGTGGGGCCAGGTGGTCACCGTGCTGGCCGAGGACGGCGAGTTCCACTCGGGCTTCAACCCCCAGATCGACGGGTTCAAGATCCAGTACGGGCGGAACGAGCGGGGCAACGGCGTGGCGCCCAACCAGGGCGGCGGCGTCTACGTGCACGGCTTCGCCCGCTTCCTAGAGGTGAGCAACAACGTCATCCAGGGCAACTTCGGCAGCCGGGGTGGTGGCGTCATCCTCGGCCTGCCGTCGGACTACCACGGCATCCTCGACGCCCAGAACGACAACGTCCGGATCCATCACAACCAGGTGCTGAACAACGGCGGCAAGGTCCACGCCGGTTCGCTCGGCGTGTTCAACGGCGCCGAGAACTACGAGATCGACCACAACTTCATCTGCGGCAACTACGCAGCCGAGTACGGCGGCGGGGTCTCCCACTTCGGCCTGAGCCCCGGCGGCCGCGTCCACGACAACCGCATCCTGTTCAACTACGCCTTCGACGAGGGCGGCGGGGTCATGGTCGGCGGCGAGCTGCGGGGCGAGCTGGGCCAGCCCGGCACCGGGCTGTCGCTCGGCTCCGGCCCGGTCACGGTCGAGCGCAACGAGATCCGCGGCAACGTCTCCAACGACGACGGCGGCGGCATCCGGCTGCTCAACCCCGTGCAGTGGAAGGTGCGGCTCGTCAACAACCTCGTGGTCGACAACCTGGCCACCGACCTCGGCGGCGGCATCTCCCTGGACGATGCCCTCGACGTGGAGATCGTCAACAACACGGTGGCGCGCAACGTCACGACCGCCACGTCCGAGGACGCGGACATCAGCTGCAACACCCAGGAGTCGTTCGCCACCTGCCCGCACGGCGCCGGGATGACCAGCGAGCCGCACAGCCAGGCGGTGCTGGATGCGATCGACGCCGGGACGTTCAACTGCGCCCAGGTCAACTGCACCGACGACTTCACCAACCCGCGGGCCCTGTTCAACAACATCTTCTGGCACAACGAGGCCTTCTACAACGACGGCACGGTCGACCTCCTGGGGACCACGGGCCTGCCCTCGGCCGGGTTCATGGACCTGGACGTGGTCGACATCCCCGGGACCCTCGGGGGCGCGAGCTTCGACGCCCGCTTCAGCGACTGCACCAGGACGGCCGGCAACCCGCACTGCGACGACCCGTCGGACATCTCGGCCGACCCCGGGTTCCTGGACGAGGTCGAGATCGACTTCGGTGCCTTCGCCTTCGCCAACGACCCGAGCTTCGTCTACGTCCTCATCTTCTCCAGCCCCGGCGATCCGCCGGGCGACTACCACGTGCCGGCCGGGTCGCCGGTGGTGAACGCGGCGACCAACGCGTTCGGCGGCGTCAACGCACCGTGCGACGACGTCGACAGCGACGGACGGCCCAACGGCGCGGCCTGGGACATCGGGGCCGACGAGCAGCCCGGCGCGGAGCCCTGCGGTGTGATCCCGCCTCCGGCCGGTGCGCAGCTGTACTTCTCCACCGCGGGCAACACGGCGGTCCCCGGCGTCGCCGGCACCCCCGACAACGCCGACGTCTACAGCTGGAACGGCACCAGCTTCGCCCGGGTCTTCGACGCCTCGGGGCCGGGGTCCGCCGGGCTGGCGGGCGGCGTCGACGTGGACGCCCTGGTCGTCGTCGACAGCGACACGCTGTACCTGTCCTTCGCCGCCAACGGCGGCACGACCGTGCCCGGCATCACGAGCTCGGTGCAGGACGAGGACGTCGTGCGCTACGACGCCGGTGTCTGGAGCCTGTGGTTCGACGGCTCCGACGTCGGCCTGGCCAACAGCAACGCCGAGGACGTCGACGCCTTCGAGCTGCTGGCCGACGGCAGCGTGGTCATCTCCACCGAGGGCGACCCCAACGTCCCCGGCATCACCGGCGAGGCGGACGAGGACCTGCTGCGCTGCGCCGGGACGTTCGTCCCCGGGACCAACGGCGCCTCGGCCGTCACGACGTGCACCTGGGCGTACTACTTCGAGGGCACCGACGTCGGCCTGGCCGCCGGAGGCGAGGACATCGACGGCGCCGCCGTCGCCGGGAGCGACATCTACCTGAGCACCCGGGGCGGCTTCACCGTGACCGGCCTGTCCGGCCTTGACGAGGACGTCTTCCGCTGCGTCGCGGCGACGACCGGTCCGGCCAGCGCCTGCGCCAGCTTCAGCATGTTCTTCGACGGCAGCGCCCTCGGAGTCACCGACAACCTCGACGCGATCGACGTGCCATGACGGAGACACCCCCCTCGACCGACCTTGCGACCACGCCACCGGCCGCTCACCGGCTCAGCCGGCGCAACTTCATCCGGTTCGGTGGCCTGGGCGCCCTGGCCGCGGCGGGCGGCGCCGCCCTACCCGCGCTGATGCGTGGGTCGCCGACCGCCGCGGGCCGGGCGGCGGCGGCCGCGCAGGCGGCCGGCCGGGTCGACCTGCAGCTGGCAGCCACCGATGGCCACATCCTGCTGCCCGGGCGCGGCAGCCCGAGCGTCCTCGACCCCGGCGGCAACCCGGTCGGCAACCCGGTGTACGTGTTCGGCTTCGTCCGGGTGCCCACGGGCGCGTTGCCCAACGCGCTCGACGTCTACAAGGGCGTGGTCCAGTTCCCGGCCCCGATCATCGGGGTCGACCAGGAAGCGGACGTCTACCTCACCATGACCAACATCGGTCTGGTGGTGAGGCCCGACCTCGACGACTCGCACACGGTCCACTGGCACGGGTTCCCCAACGCCACCGCCATCTTCGACGGCGTGCCCGAGGTGTCGATCTCCGTTCCGGTGGGACGGAGCTTCCCCTACTACTACAAGCCCCACCGCGTCGGGACGTTCATGTACCACTGCCACTTCGAGGACGTCGAGCACGTCCAGATGGGCATGCAGGGCAGCATCTTCGTGCGGCCCGGCCAGAACGGCACGCCGGTGGGCGGCTTCACCAAGTTCGCCTACAACGACGACAACGGCTCGACCGGCTACGACCGCGAGTTCACGCTGCTGCTCGACGAGATCTGGACCACGCCGCACGACAACCTGGAATCGATCCAGGAGACGGTCTGGCCCGACTACAAGGCCAACTACTGGACCATCAACGGGCGCGCCTACCCCGACACGCTGCTGCTCAACAACGAGCCGTCGCTGCCCGAGCAGCCCCTCTCCGCGCTCGTGCAGGTCAACGCCGGCGACCGGGTGCTGCTGCGCTTCGCCGACCTCGGCTACGAGCAGCAGGCCATGCAGCTGCCGGGCATCCCGCTCAAGGTGGTGGGCGAGGACGCGGCGCTGCTGCGCGGCCCGGGCGGGGCCGACCTCTCCTACGGCACCAACACCATCTACATCGGCCCGGGCGAGGCGCGCGACGTGCTGTTCACCGCGCCCGCCTTCGACGCCGCGGCGCCGACCGGGACCGACGGCAACGGGCCGTACAACGTCTACTCGCTCCGCAACCGCAAGCTGGAGGCCCTGACCAACGGCAGCCTGCCCGGCCTCGGCGGGCAGGTCACCCAGGTGCGGGTCTATCCCGCGGGCACGCTCGGCGCGCAGGTGCACCCGAACCAGACCTACCCGGAGCCCGTGCCGACCGCGCCCTACCTGGACCCGTGGATCGTGTAGGGGGGCCGATGGAGGACACGACGCGACGCCAGGAATCCAGGAGCCCAGGTCGGCGGCGCCCGGCCGTGCGCCGCGGCCTGCTGGCCGGCGGGGTGGCCTTGCTGCTCGCCTTCGTCCCCTGGGCCCCGACCACCGACGCCCAGACGCCCGGCGGGGCCAGTGGCATGGTGTGCACGGACGGGCCCGACTTCGACCTCGAGACGGACAGCGGCAGCGTCTACACGCCCGACGGCAACAGCGTCTTCATGTGGGGCTACAAGCCGGCCGGCGGGACCTTCCAGGTGCCCGGCCCCGTGCTGTGCGTCACGGAGGGCGACCAGGTCACGGTCACGCTCACCAACACGCTCGCAGAGAATGCCTCCATCAGCTTCCCCGGCCAGGAGGGCGTGAGCACGGACCCGGGCGACCCGGGCGTGGCGGGCCTGTTCGGGGCCGAGGCGGCCGCCGGCGGGGGCACGGTGACCTACACGTTCACCGCCGGTGACCCCGGCACCTACCTGTACGAGAGCGGCACCAACCCCGCCAAGCAGGTCGAGATGGGACTGTATGGCGCGCTGATCGTCCGGCCGACGTTGGGGGCGAACTACGCCTACGACGACCCGGCCACGCAGTTCGACCCCAGCCGGGAGTACCTGATCCTGGTGGACGAGGTCGACCCGGACTTCCATCGCGCGGTCGAGCTGGGCCAGCCCTACGACGTAAACCTCTTCCACCCCGAGTACTGGCATCTCAACGGGCGGAGCTTCCCCGACACGATCTCCGACAACTTCGTGCCGTGGCTGCCCAACCAGCCGTACGGCGCCCTGGTCCAGGTGGAGCCGGCCAACCCCAGCACGAACCCGCAGCCGGCACTGATCCGCTACGCCAACGCGGGCATCGTCAACCACCCGTTCCACCCGCACGGCAACCACCTCCGCGTGATCGCCCGTGACGGCCGGCTGCTGCGGGGCGGGGGCGGGCAGGACACCTCGTTCGAGGACTTCACCCGCACGATCGGCTCGGGCCAGACCTACGACCTGCTGTTCCGCTGGACCGTCACCGACGCTTGGATCGACCCCGGCGGCGACCCCGTCCCGGTGCAGATCCCGGGCCTGCAGGACCTCGTGTTCAAGGACGACTCGACGTTCTACAGCGGAGACCCCGAGCTGGACGAGAACGGCGAGCTGCCCCGCGGCGTCACCTCGTACAACGACTGCGGCGAGTTCTACTTCCCGTGGCACTCCCACGCCCTCTTCGAGTTCACGAACTTCGACGAGGGCTTCGGAGGGATGGCGACGCTGCTGCGGGTCGATCCCCCGGGAGGCTGCTCGTGATGCGCTCCGGTGCGATGAGGCGGGCGGGGGCCCTGGGCGCCGTCCTCGTCCTGGCCGCGGCCCTGCTGGCGATGCCGTCGTCCGCGGCCCCGGTGCCCACGGTGTCGAACGTCCAGGTCACGACCACCCCGAACCTGGCCAACCACCTGGCCCGCTACACCGTCACGTTCCGGACGAGCCCCACCGGCGCCCTGATGACCGGGAACACGATCACCCTGCGGTTCCCGTCGGGCACCGTCCCGGGATCGAGCTGTGGCGCCGTGGCCGACTTCGCCAACAACGTCACGATCAACGGCGTGCTGACGTCGGTCTCGTCCATCGTCACCTGCATCGAGGTCCGGGTGGCCGTGCCGGCCGCCATCGGCAACAGCACCAACGTGACTGTCGTGCTCGGCTCGACCACCCCGGTGGTCCGCAACCCGGGGGCCGGCAACTACGCCTTGAAGCTGCACACCACCAAGGACTTCGGGGACGCCAACTCGCAGCGCTACCGGATCGTCGCCCAGCACGCGCCGGTGGCCACCGGCCAGACCGCGTCGACGAATGAAGACGTGGCCGCCACCCTCACGCTCGCGGGCAGCGACGCCGACGGCGATCCGCTGACGTTCTCCGTGGTCACGGGGAGCGGGCCGAGCCACGGCGCCCTGGGTCCGATCGGTACGCCGGCGTGCTCCGGTGGCACGCCGAACGCCTGCTCGGCCGCGGTCACCTACACGCCCACGGGCAACTACAACGGGCCGGACAGCTTCCAGTTCCGGGTGCGGGACGGCATCGTCAACAGTGGCGCCGCCACGGTCTCGCTCACGGTGGTGGCGGTCAACGACGGCCCCGACGCCGTCGACGACGACGTCACCGTGGAGCAGGACAGCGGTGCCAACGCGCTGGCGGTGCTGGCCAACGACAGCGATGCCGACGGCGACACGCTGACCATCGTGGCCACGGCCGGGGGCGCCAACGGCACGGTTACCATCACCGGCGGCGGCACGGGCGTCAGCTACACCCCGAACGCCGGCTTCAACGGGTTCGACTCGTTCAGCTACACCGTGAACGACGGCCATGGCGCTACCGACACGGCAACCGTCCACGTGGAGGTGGCGGCGCCCGGAGGTGGCGGGGGCGGCGGAAGCTTCACGGCCGAGATCTGCGCCAAGCCGGGCACCGTCACGATGCCCGACGGCGCGGTGGTCGACATCTGGGGCTTCGCGCTGGGCGACTGCGACGTCGCCGGCCCCGCGACCCTGCCCGGGCCCCTCCTGGACGTCACGGTCGGCGACCAGGTGACGCTCACGCTCGACAACTCGCTCGGCGAGAACGTGTCGCTGGCATTCGTGGGCCAGAACGCCTTTCCCGACCCCACCGGCGCCGCGCCCGGAACCGAGAAGACGTACACCTTCACCGCCGCCCAGCCGGGGACGTTCCTGTACGAGAGCGGCGACAACCGCCAGGTCCTGATGGGCCTGCACGGTGCGCTGCTGGTGCGGCCCACGACCGCGGGCCAGGCCTACAACACCGCGGCCAGCGCCTACGACGTCGAGGCGGTGCTGGTGTTGAGCGAGATCGACCCCGCCTTCAACGCCGACCCGGCCGGCTTCGACCTCACCGGCTTCAGGCCCCGGTACTGGCTCATCAACGGCGCGGCCTACCCCGGCACGGCGCCCATCCCCGCGCCGCCCGGCTCGCGCGTCCTGCTCCGCTACCTTGATGCCGGCACGGTGCACCACACGATGGCCCTCCTGGGCAGCCATCAGCGGGCCATCGCCAAGGATGCGTACCCGGTGCGCTACCCCTTCGACGTCGTCGGCGAGACGATCCCGGTGGGCTCGACCCTCGACACCATCGTCACCGTCCCCGCGGGCGCGGCGGCAGGCACTCGGTTCTGGCTCTACAACCGGCAGCTGCACCTGGACAACGCGGGCGCCTTCCCGGGCGGCATGGTGACGTTCATCGAAGTATCGGGGCCGTGATGGCGACCCGGCCGCCCGGCGCCGCGCTCGTGGCCGCCGTCGCCCTCGGGCTGCTCGCCTCGTGCTCGTCGGGCGCAGGCGCGGGTGGGCCGACGCCCGAGGCGCGGGCAGCCTTCGAGGCGGAGACGGGCGTGCACGTGGTCAGGGTCGCGATTACCGGCGGGGGTGGGCTCGTCGACCTCCGGTACCAGGTGATCGACACCGACAAGGCGCAGCATCTCCAGCACGTCCCACCCACCCTGGTCGACGCCGGCAGCGGAGAGATCATCGACACCTACCTGATGGACCACGCCCACAGCGCTCCGCCGGAGGCCGGGCACACGTACCCGCTGATCTTCGTCAACGAGCAGGGGCTGATCGAGCGCGGGGGAGAGGTAGCCGTGGTGGTCGGCGGCACCCGCCTGGAGCAGGTGGCCGTGGAGTGAAGCGGTCCCGGCTGGCGGTGCTGGCAGCCGCCGCGCTCGTGGTGGCGACCGGCACGCCCGCTCCTGCGACCGCCGCCCCGGCCGCGGCTCCGCCGGAGATGGTCGACGTCATCGTGACGCTGCGCCAGCAGGCGCCCCTGAGGGCCCTGGCTCCCACCCGGCGGGACCCCCGGCTGCGGGAGGTGGTCCAGTCTCTGAGGCGCACGGCCGGCGACACCCAGGCCCGCCTGCGTGGGCTCCTGGAGACACGGCGCGCCCAGGGCCTCGTCGCCGAGGTGTCACCGTTCTGGGTGTTCAACGGCCTGGCGGTGACGGCGACCCCGGACGTCGTGCGGGAGATCGCGGGGCTCCCGGAGGTCCGGCGCGTCACCGCCGATGCGGAGATCGAGGCGGAGGCGACGACCGAGACGGCCGCACTGCCCCAGCCGAACCTCTCGCTGGTCAACGCACCGGCGCTGTGGGACCTCGGCTACACGGGTGCGGGGATCGTGGTGGCCGGCCTGGACACCGGCGTCGACGTCGGTCACCCCGATCTAGCCTCCCGCTGGCGCGGCGGCACGAACAGCTGGTTCGACCCGAGCGGCGAGCATGCCACCCCCACCGACGTCAACGGCCACGGGACGTGGACGATGGGGCTGGCGGTCGGCGGGGACGCGGGCGGGACCGCGGTGGGGATGGCCCCGGGCGCCCGATGGATCGCCGCCAAGATCTTCAACGACCGCGGTGTCGCCACGACGTCCGGGATCCACCGGGCCTTCCAGTGGCTCCTCGATCCCGACGGGAACCCCGCGACGGCCGACGCACCGCAAGTCGTGAACAACTCGTGGTCGATGGGGACCATCGGCTGCAACCTGGAGTTCCAGCTGGACCTCCAGGGCCTGCGGGCGGCCGGCGTCCTGCCGGTGTTCGCGGCCGGGAACTTCGGGCCCGGCGGCTCGACGAGCACCAGCCCGGCCAACTATCCCGAGGCGCTGGCGGTCGGAGCCACGGACCTCGGCGACCAGGTGCACGCGGGCAGCGGGCGCGGGCCGTCGGCGTGCGGGGAGCCGTCCACCACCTATCCCGACCTCGTGGCCCCCGGGGTCGACGTCCGCACCACCGACCTGTTCGGGCTGTACACACAGCAGACCGGCACCTCGATCAGCGCACCCCACGTCGCCGGGGCCCTGGCTCTGCTCCTCGACGCGTTCCCCGACCTGCCGGCCGCCGCTCAGCAGGACGCTCTGGTCGGCGCCGCCACCGACCTCGGCCCGCCCGGCGCCGAGAACGACTACGGCCATGGCCGCCTCGACGTCCTGGCCTCGTACCAGTGGCTGGCAGATCGCACCGATTTCACGGTGGCGGCCGACCCCGCCTCGGTCGCCACCGTGATCGGGGGCAGCGTGGGCTACACGGTCGCCGTCGCGCCGGTCAACGGCTTCGGTGGCGACGTCTCGCTGTCCCTTGGCGGCCTGTCACCGGCCCAGGCGAACTGGACGTTCAGCCCGCCGACCGTCACCGGAGGCTCCGGCTCGTCGGCGCTGCAGGTGACGGCGGCACCGACGCTGCCGCCCGGCAGCTACCCGCTCACGATCACGGGCACGAGCGGATCCTTGTCCCACTCGGTCCCGGTGACACTGGTGGTCACGCAGCCCCCGGACTTCGCCTTGTCGCTGAGCCCGCCGTCGAGGACGATCCGTGGTGGTGCGGTGACGACCTACTCCGTGGACGTCGCCTCGCTGGCGGGGTTCACCGGCACCGTCAAGCTCACGGTGAGCGGCCTCCCCGCCCGCACGACCGCCGCGCTCAAGCCGAGATCGGTCGTCCCGCCCGCGCCGTCGACCCTCACCGTGACGACCGGCCGCCGGACGCCCCCGGGGACCTATGTCCTGACCGTGCGCGGCACCAGCGGCGCGACGGTCCACGAAACGACGGCGACGCTGATCGTGACCTAGCCGGAGAGCTCCGTCGTCACCGTGGTCGCCGGTTCGGGCGAGGTGGTCGACGTCGTGGATGTCGTGGACGTCGTGGAGGTGGGCGGGCACTCCGCCTCCGTGGCCGGGACGGTGGCCGTGGTTGTCGTCGTCGTGGTCGACGAGGTGGTCGTCGACGCGTCCACATCCGGGGACGTGGTCGTCTCAGCCGACGGCGGGCACTCGGGCGCCGCCGTCGCGGGTGCCTCCGTGGTGGTCGCCGGCTCGGTCGGGGACGCGGGCGGCTCGGCGACCGTGGCTGGTCCGCCCAGGCCCGGGGGCCAACCGACGCTGGCGGGGGGAAGCGACGGCGTCTCGATGGCCACCGGGGGCGGCGGTGTGGGCCCGGGCGCGGGCAGCGGCGCCGGTCGTCCCTGCTCGTAGGCCGCGGCCAGCGCCAGCACCACGCGGACGTAGTCGTCGGAGTGGTTGTAGCGCCAGACCGCGCCCGCCCGCTCGGTCGGATCCCGCAGATCCGCCGGTCCGGCACAGAGGTGGGCCGCTGCGCCCAGCGAGGCGTCGAACAGGTTGTCGGGATCGCTCCGGCCGTCGCCGTTCCCGTCGGCCGCGACCGAACGCCACGTGGACGGGATGAACTGCATCGGGCCGACGGCCCGGTCGTGCTCAGTGTCCCCGTCCAGCGAGCCGGCGTCGCTGTCGAGGATGAGCGCGACACCGGGCCGGCCGTCGAGCGGGATGCCTCGGATCGGCCCGGTCCCGTAGCCGTCCTCCCGGAGGCGGACACCGCCGAAGCGGCCGTGGTCGGACTCCACCCGACCGATCGCGGCCAGCAGCGACCACGTCACACCGCACGCGGGATCTCCCACGGCCAGGGCCTGCTCGGCACCGACGTACGCCCGCAACGCCACCTCGGGGATGCCGCTGTCCCCGAGCTCCGCCACGATCCTGGCGGTCGAGGCGACCGCAACGCGCGCGGGAGCCCCAGGACTCGCGGTGGGGCGCGAGGCCGCCCGGGCGGGCGCAGGCGGCAGGTGCGACCGGCCGGCGCGGTCCCCGGGAACCACGATGGTGCCGCCGATCGACCCGCCGGTGCGGTCCACGACGGTCCCGGCCGGCTCTCCGGCCGCGGGAACGGCCGGGCTGGCCGTGCCGGGGACGGCGATGACCATGGCAGCGGCTATCAGGCGCAGCCGGGGCACCCGCACGCTGTGAAGCTAGGAAAGAAAGCTCAACCCCGGCTCAAGGCTGCCTTCGCTGCGCCTCAAAACAGACTTGTAGTCAATACTCACGCGGCACTGGCCGGCGACCTCCGCCGCATCGGCGCCCTGGCCGGCGCGGGTGCCCGCCTTCAGGCGGTGGCGGCCAGCTCGTAGCGGGTGCCGACGCTGTTCTGGATGAAGGCGTCGGGCAGCCGGGCGGCGATGGCCCGGGACGCGTCCCAGCCGGTGCAGTGGGCGGGGACGATCACCTGCGGGGCCAGGTCGGCGAGGGCGTCGACCGTGGGCCCGAGGATCCGGGCGTACAGCGGGCCGTTGAGGTGGAAGCCGCCGACCACCGCGTGGAGGGTGTCGACGCCGGTGAGGCGGCGGGCGTAGCGGGCGATGTTGACGATGCCGGCGTGGCCGCACCCGGTGAGCACCACCAGACCGGCCCCGCGGAGGTGCACGATCAGAGCCTGGTCGTCGAGGATCAGCGGGTCGGGCTCCCAGCCGTGGTCGTGGTGGGCCTCGTGGAAGGGCATGCCGGCCTCGAAGTCCGTGGTCCGCGCTACCTCGCCGGTGATCAGCACCGAGCCGTCGAACAGCAGCGACGGCTCCTCGTGCTCGATGACCTCGAGCCCGGCTCCGGCCAGCGCCGGCTTTGGTGGGCCTCGTGGAAGGGCATGCCGGCCTCGAAGTCCGTGGTCCGCGCCACCTCGCCGGTGATCAGCACCGAGCCGTCGAACAGCAGCGACGGCTCCTCGTGCTCGATGACCTCGAGCCCGGCTCCGGCCAGCGCCGGCTTGCTCAGCGTGGGCAGCTCGATGGGGTCGGCCCCAGGCAGGTTGATCCGCCGTCGAGCCCACAGCCCGGGGTGGACGATGACCGGGAGGTTGTGCCGGCCCACCTCCCGGATCAGCCCGTCGAGGCCGGTGGTGTGGTCGAAGTGGCCGTGGCTCAGCACCACGACTTCGACATCGGCCGCGTCGATGCCGAGACGGCGCATGTTGCCGACCATGCCGTCGGGGGTCATGCCGGTGTCGAACAGGATGTGGCTGCGACGGTCGCCCCGCTCGACCGTCACGAGCATGGAGAAGCCGTGCTCGGCCTGCAGGCCGTCCACCGTCTTGCCCTCTTCGAACAGGGGCGCGGGCACCTGGGGCATGCCCGCCATGGCCAGGAGCCCCCTGCGCTTCGCCGGCCCCTGGTCCAGCAGCAGCGCGTCGCTGAGGTTGTCGACCAGCGTGGTGAGCACCACGCGGTCGACCGGCTCCAGGGCGATCGGCTCCACCTCGGCGTCGCCCAGGGGGCGCGGCGCCACCCGGGCGACCGCTTCCGCGCTGGCTCGCGGTTCGTCGCACATGGCGTCGGCTAGCCGGTGGGCTGGGCGGCGGCCTCGGGGGCGCGCCGGATGCGCAGGCACTCCTCGACCCGGAACAGGTGCAGGGGGCGGAGCGTGTCCGGTGGGAGGTCGGGCTCGGCCTCGCTGAGGGGGACGATCTCGGGCTGGTCGACCGTGTAGGTCGTGCCCTGGTCGACGACAGTGGCGGAGCCGCTGGCGAGCACGTTCTTGAGCCAGTCGGTGTTCCGTCCGTAGGGCAGCGCGATCAGGAAGCCGCCGTCGGTGGTCAGCGCCGAGACCGGCGTCTCGTACTCCTGGCCCGAGGACCGGCCGACGTGGCGGATCACCGACGTCGACGTTCCCGCCTGGCCGGCCGTCTTGAGGACCATGGGCTTGGTGGCCCGGCTGATGCGACGGACCGTGTTCAGCACAGGCGGGGACTTGGCCCGCATCCCCGCGACGAAGACGATCCCGACCGCCGTCAGCGCGAACAGCAGGGTGCCGGTGAACTTGGCGAGTGCCCGGAGCATGGTGCCCTCCTCGACAGTTGTAACCCCAGGTTCACGCGTCGTCCCGGCGCCGTCCAGGGACAATCCTCACCTCAGGGGATGGCGCCCAGCTCCTTGAGCTCGATGATCCGGTCCCAGTCGTGGCCCAGCTCGAGCAGGACCTCCTCGGTGTGCTGGGCGAACTCAGGCGGCATCGAGCGCGGCGCCCAGGGCGTGCCACCGAAGTCGACGGGCGTCGCCACCATGTCCACCGGGTCGCCGCCCTCGACCGGCACAGCGACGAAGCCGCCCGCGGCCCGGGCCTGCGGGTCGTCGACCGTCTCGTGGGCGTGCTGGACCGGCGCCCACCAGACGTCCTCCCGGTCGAAGATGGGCGCCCAGTCGGCCAGCGGGCGGGTGGCGAAGATGGCGTTCAGCTCGGACACCAGCTCGGCCGAGTGCTGGAAGCGGGCCATGATGGACGAGAACCGCTCGTCCTCGGCCCACTCGGGGCGCTCGACCGCCCGGAGCACGTCGGGCCAGTGCCGGTCGGCCTGGAGGCCGAGCATCCAGAACCGCTTGCCGTCGCCCGCCTGGTAGGCGGTGATCAGCGGGTTGGGCGGGGCCGCCACGGTCATGGGGACGGTGGGGAAGCCCATGCGCAGCGACATGCTGATGTCCCAGCCGATCATGTACATGCCGATGCGCAGCAGCGACACCGACACCAGCTGGCCCTCGCCGGTGCGCTCCCGGGCGAACAGCGCGGCGGACACCGCCCCGGCGGCGGCGAGGCCGGCCATGTGGTCGCCCATCCCGCCCCGCTGGTAGGGGAGCGGGGAGCCGTCCGGGGTCAGCGAGGCGGCCACCCCGGCCCGGGACCAGAAGGCGCCCACGTCGTAGGCGGCGCGGTCGGAGTCCTCGCCGTTCAGCCCGTAGCCGGTCACGTGGGCGTAGACCAGCCGGGGGTTGCGCTCCGCCACGGTGGCGAAGTCGAGGCCGGCGCGGGCGAGCGCGGCTGGGCGGGCGTTGGTGACGAGCACGTCGGCGCCGTCGACGAGCCGGCCCGCGATCTCCCGGCCCTCTTCGAGCGCGAGGTTCAGCGCGACGCTGCGCTTGTTGCGGTTGTCGAGCTCGAACGGCGGGCTCGTGTCGCCCGCTCCCAGCGCGGACAGCAAGCCCCGGAACGGATCGCCCTCCGGCGGCTCGATCTTCACCACGTCGGCTCCCCAGTCCCCGAGCACCGCCGCAGCCGCGGGCCCTGCGACCCACTGGCCCACCTCGACGACCTTCACCCCTTCCATCGGTCCAGGCATGGGCGCACCCTAGG
>Ga0209382_10003120_pt1 | contig 23199 bp, 28 predicted proteins | sample SoiMetdeltSBSDD5_FD_187599 | JGI IMG/M metagenome (GOLD analysis project Ga0209382, IMG submission 187599) | Bulk soil microbial communities from a Populus tree surrounding site in Tennessee, USA - Soil MetaG P. deltoides SBSDD5 (SPAdes) (version 2) | ecosystem: Environmental > Terrestrial >...
AACCCCAGCAACAGCACCAAACCCGACCTCAGCCGACCGACGACAACACCAGGCCTCGGATTTGTCCGCGCCGCAAAGCCGACCCCGTCCACGATGCCCATCCCGGATACCTGGGCATCGGTTCCGCCACATCCGGTCCAGCACGGTGGCGGAGGGCGAATCACGTCAGCGCCATCGTCATGATCAGAAACCCTTCCGAGAGTCGCAGCGAGCTTGGCGATGCTGGCGCTGCAGCTCAGTCCCACTCGGACTTGAGGATCGAGTACACATCCGAGTCGCGCCAGCCGTCGCGGATGAGCACGTTCTGCCGCAGCCGTCCTTCGTGGACCATGCCGATCTTGCGCATTACCTTGCCGGAAGCGGCGTTACGCGGGTCGCAGGTGCCGAAGATCCTATGTAGACCGAGTTCGGCGAACCCGAGCCGCAGCAGCTCGCGGGCGACTTCGGTGACGATGCCGCGGCCCCAATTGTTGGGGTGGAGGCTGTAGGTGATCTCCCCCTGCTGGAACGGCAGCAGGTGCAATGTGGTCAGTCCGGACACCACACCGTCGACGAGGATGACGAACGGGTAGCTCTGCTGCGGCTTGGCCTCCCACGCCTGGGCCGCCAGCTCGACAAACTCCTGTGTCTGCTGTGGAGTGTTGGGGCCCCACGGCTGATAGCGGCACACCTCGATGAGCTGAGCCCAGTGCTGCACGGCCTCCCAGTCGTCGGCGCGGATGGGGCGTAACGCTGTCGGCATACCCGCAGAGTTTAGAGGCTCAGCTCCATGCCCTTATAGCTGGCGACGAAGCCGAGCCGCTGCGGAACCGGGGGCGTCCTTGCGTGACTTGTCGGTGGTGAGCTGGACCCGAGCGACTACGTGTGGGCGCGCAGTCGGGGCGCAATTTACTCGACCATCTCGACGCGTCCTGCAACGATGCCTGGGTGACTTCCTTTATTTCCCACACCACCGTGGACTGTGCCGACGCATACACCTTGTCCCGCTGGTGGCAAGCCGTTCTGGACTATGTCGAGAACCCCGACGATCCCAACGAGCCGGGACACGAGGAATGCATGATCTTCTCGCGCGACGGGAAGCATCGCCTGCTGTTTATCGAGGTGCCGGATTCCAAGCAGGTCAAGAACAGAATCCACTTCGACCTACGCCCGGTGGAAGGCTCTCGCGACGCTGAGCTGTCCCGGCTGATCGAGTTGGGGGCGAGCACCGTCGCCGATCGACGCAACCCCGACGGGACCGGATGGGTCGTGCTCGCCGATCCCGAGGGAAACGAGTTTTGCATCCTTCGCAGCAACGCCGAGGTCGCCGCCGGCAAGGCATGACACCGCACCGGACCGTCCTACCGTGCGTCCTGAGGCAGACTGACAAGCATGGTGCGGCCGGTCACGAGCACGCCGAGGCCGATGGTGATCATCCCGATGGTGAGCGGCGGGATTCGGATCCGTGGCGATGTCGTTGGCCCGCGAGACCGGGAGCACCCTGCGCCAGCGCTCCCACGCGGGCGGCTGGGTGCCCCGTCTTGACCGGCGGCGTCTGGGCTCCTGATGGGCGCATCCGCCACATTGGTCATCCCATCCACGAGTGTAATCAGGCGTCAGGCGTCCTTGTCCTGGCGCCATGAGATCGGGCCGGGCAGGTCCACGCGGTGGGCGCGGGTCTTGGAGTTCCACGACCAGCGTCCGATTTTGATGCCCCACGACGACAGCCCGTTCTTGGTGAAGTGGAACCGGAACGGGCCCAGTCTGCTCATTTTCCGGAAGATGATGGCCATGTGATGATCGTGCCCAGAAGTGAGCCCGATCAAACATCTGTCCGATTAAGGATGGGACATTGTGGGTACCAAATGAAGATGACCCCCAATGGAATCATCAGCGCCATCCTGATTGGAGTTCTGGTTGGCACCCTGGGCAGGCTGATCCTTCCCGGGCGCCAGAACATCGGCGTCATCTCCACCGTTGTCGTCGGCATCCTGGCGGCGCTGGGCGGCACGTGGGTCGCCCGCGCCCTGGGCGTCGACGACCGCGCGCCGGCCTCGTTCAACTGGGACGCGGTCGGCTGGCACGCCACCTGGAGCTGGGCCGAGCTGGGCATCCAGGTGCTTGTCGCCATCATCGGCATCGCGCTTGCCGCCGCCCTCACCAACACCGTTATCACCGACAACCGCCGCGAGCGCCGGCGCCGAAGGAGCAGCAGCGCCCGCTGACTGATTAGTGCACGTGTGTCTATGTAATCTCGGGGCTGACGCCGCTGACCGAGGCGGCGCAACCCCCCCCGAAGGAGGCATCCGTGCCCAGCGGACGTTCCTTGCACCGCCTGCTGCTTGCCGTCTCCCGGCGCCGGGCTGGCCGCGCTCGGTGCGCTCACAGCGCACGGACCACCACGAGCTGGTCGAGGCGGGAGGCGGCACCCCACACCTCGCCCGGCCGTCCAAGGATCTGGCGCACCTCGGCGGCCTCACCCGGCAACGCGACCGAGCCGAACTTCTCCGTCTCGGGATCGAAGCGCACCAACGTGTTCGCGGTGAAGTCGCTCACCCACACCTTGTCCCGGTCGTCCACATAGACCGCGTAGGCACGTGGACCCCTGCCCGGCAACGGCCACTCGCGCCAGGCTCCACTGGCTGGGTCGTGCATCGCCAGCCGTCCCGCGTTCCACTCGCTGACCCATATGCGGCCCTTACTGTCCGGCCAGACGCGGCGGGCTCCCTGCCCCGGCGTCGGCGGCTCCAGCACCGTCGCCTGGCCGGTGGCGGTGTCGACGCGGGCGATGTGGCTGCCCGCCAGCGAGGCGTAGTAGATCTGCCCGGACGCGGTCGCCGCCATGCCGTAAGGGCCGCGCCCGCGCGGCGCGTCGAAGACCTGCACCTGGCCGGTCGCCGGATCGACCCGGCCGTAGACCCCGGCCTGCCCGGTGAACCACAGCACGCCGTTGCGCTCGAACGCGGCGGTGTTGAGGTTGGCACCGGAACGGTTGGGCGGCAACGGGAACTGGCGCACCTCGCGACTGGACGCATCGACCCGAACGATCGCGTTGAGGCCGCCGTCGGTCACCCACGCCGCGCCGTCCGCCGCGACGATCACGCCGTGGGGCGCCGACCCGGCACCCAGCGGCACCCGCGTGACATCGCCGCTGTGGGGATCGAGGTGGCCGAGGTAGCCGGCCCGCTGCGCGGTGAACCAGACCCCGCCATCGGCGGCGGGCGCCACATCATGGGGGTGCGCTCCATCGGGTACCCGATAAGCCTGAAGCCTCAACGAAAGAGCATTGCCCTCGGCGGGCGCCTCCGCAGAGCCCGAGGTGCAACCGGTGATCGTGGCGAGCGCCAGCACAGCGCACGCCAGTCGGCGTGTCACGCCCATGGGACCAAGGTACCCTTGCTCGGCGTGAAGACACGTCTTGCCCGGCTCGCAGCCGCCGCCATGCTCAGCCTCACCCTGCTCGCCGCGTGCGGCGGGGGCGAGGGAAGCGATGTCTCTTGCGGCATCAATCAATGCACGGTGACCTTCGACAGGGGTGAGGAGGGCAAAGCCTCGGTGCTCGGGGTCGAGGCCAAGCTCGTCAGCGTCGAGGGCAACAAGGCCACCGTCGAGGTGGCCGGCGAGCGGCTGACCCTGACCGTCGGCCAGGCCGCGACCGAGGTGAACGGCTTGCAGGTCACTCTGGAGAGCGTCACCGACACCAACGTGGTCGTCAAAGTGGCGCGCTAGAGCGGTACTACTCGAAGGGCGTCGGGTCGCCGGCACCGTAACGCAGGATCTCCGGCTCGTCGTCGGACAGGTCGATGACGGTGGTCGGCATCGTGCCGCACTCCCCGGCGTCCACGACGGCGTCGAGCTGATGGTCAAGCCGCTCCTTGATCTCCCAGCCCTCGGTCATCGGCTCCTCGTCGCCGGGCAGTATCAGGGTGCTTGACAGCAGCGGCTCGCCGAGGCGTGCCAGCAGGGCCTGGGTGACCGTGTGCCGGGGGATCCTGACGCCCACCGTGCGCTTCCTCGGGTGCCAAAGCCGGCGCGGCACCTCGCGCGTGGCCGGAAGGATGAAGGTGTAGCTGCCCGGCGTGGCCGCCTTGACCAGCCGGAAGACCGCGTTGCTGACGTGGACGTACTGGCCGAGCTGGGCGAAGTCCTGGCAGACGAGCGTGAAATGGTGCTTGTCGTCGAGCTTGCGGATCTGCCGGATGCGCTCGATACCCTCGCGGTTTCCGACGGCGCACCCCAGGGCGTAACACGAGTCGGTCGGGTAGGCGATCAGCCCGCCATCGCGCACGATCTCGACCACCTGGGACACCGGGCGCGGCGGTGGGTCGTCCGGGTGCATGTCGAAGTACCTCGCCATGTGCAGAGCGTAGTCTTGTCCTCCAGCCCCGCCGCCGTCGTTTCACGATTGATGTTTTGCGAAAAGGATGCACCATGTCGAACGAACCCCGTGCAACCGCCGCGGCTCCCCCCCTCGCTGGTTCATCCGGCTCGCCTGGTCCGTGCACCGTGCCCTCTACCGCGCCACGGCCGGCCGAAGTGGCGCGAATACGACTCAAAGTTGGACGGGTTTGCGGCGCTTCGGCCATCGGAGACCGCCGTGGTGATCCTTGAGCCGCGTCCCGGCCCGTAGGGGTGCCGGCGCCCGGTGCCGCCTTGATCCGCCTCATCTGTCACTCCCCGTTATCCGATGAACCTCAATTGAAAGGTCGAGCGTCAAGCTTCACGGCGATGCCGACAATGCGTGGCGGACCGCCACGCAGGAGGCTGAAGAACATGGTCACCCGCCCGACCAAACCATACTTACGCGCGATGGCTTTACACGCGCCTTTGGTGGCGTTGTCGTCCAGCAGTCTGGCCTGGCCGGTTACCTTGGCGCCGTGGGTCTTGCGGCCGCGCAAGTCGCAGCCTTGCACCTCGACGCGGCCGTTATGGCGGATGCGCTTGACCTTGCCCGTGTTGCGTTGCGACCACACCACCAGTTCGTCGTCGACGCTTGCCAGCCAGACGGGCGTCGGGACGGCCACACCCGACCTACGAAAGGTCGTCAAGAGCACATAATTCTCGGCGGCTAGCTGCTCGAACTCCGACTCCATATGCACAGATGCTACTGGGAGGGCTTCAGGGCGGCCGCGCCGAACGATACCGCGAAGCGCTTACACCAGATCGTCACGCTCGTTTCCCATCGATGTTCGTGCCCGCCGGCACGTCGTAGACCTGGTTTCCCCGGTTTCCCTTCAGCGGGTTAGTTGCTCGCGTTCGGCCGCCGTCAGCGAAAGCTCAAGGGCCTCAAGCGCTGGGACGAGTTGCGCGGGCCGGCGCGGGCCGACGATGATCGCGCTGACGGCCGGGTCGCCCAGGGCCCACGCCAACGCCAGCACGGGCAGCGACACGCCCCGCAGCGCAGCCGCATCCTCAAGCCCAGCAATGGTTTTGAACGTCTCCTCGTTGACCCATCCGGCGTAGGGATCCGGACGCAGTCGCATCCGCGATCCCGGCGGGTACGGGGTGGAAGGCTTGTACTTGCCCGACAGCCAGCCACCGGCGAGCGGGCTGTAGGCGGTGAAAGCCACGTGGTGTGCGGCGCACGCATCGAAGATGCCTTCCGTCGCGGCCGACTGGTCGAGCAGGCTGTATCCGGATTGGAGGTTGGCCGGCGCCGCCAACCCGAGACGCGACGCCGCCTCCGCCGCCTCGGCCAGCCCGGAAGCGGGATAGTTGCTCAACCCGCAGTGCCTCACCTTCCCGGCCCGGATCGCATCGTCAAATGCTTTCAGGGTTTCCTCAATGGGTACCCCATGATCCTGCTCGTGAGCGAGATAGAGATCGATCCTGTCCGTTCGCAGCCGCCTCAGGCTGGCTTCGACCTGCTCGCGGATGTGGCGGGCGGAAAGCCCCTCGTCCCCGGGCGCGGGGCCGACCCTCATGCGCACCTTGGTGGTCACCACCATCTCCTCGCGCGCCCCGCGGTCGGCCATCCACCGCCCGATCCACTCCTCGCAACGCCCACCGCCATAGGAGTTTGCCGTGTCGAGCAGCGTGATCCCGTGCTCGCGCGCGGCGTCGAGCAACGCGAACGCCTGCGCCTCATCTTCCCCGCGGCCGAACAGCTCGGGCGCCGACCCGATGCCCCCGAAGTTGCCGCACCCCAACGCGATCACCGACACATCCAGGTCGGTGGTTCCCAGCTGTACATAGCGCATCCGCCCATTCTCGCTCCTTGCACCCGTTGCGCGCCGCCCGGCATGGAGCCGCAACCGGCCGCGCCCCGGAAACCCGGCGCGCAACACTTCCCCCCAACGACGCATGGACAACTCCCGGAGGCAGGTCCAAGATTGTCGTTGAATCGGCAACTTCCCCCATGTCGAAGGAGTCAGGAGTAATCGATGGACGTTATCGTGCTCATCGGACGGATCCTGTTCGTGTTCGTTTTTCTTTCCTCGGGCTACGCCCACTTCGCCCAGCGCAAGATGATGGCGTCCTTCGCGGCGTCAAAGGGCGTGCCCTTCGCGATGCCCGCGACACTGGCCGGCGGCGTGCTCCTGCTCGCCGGTGGAATCATGGTCCTGCTGGGTCTCTGGGCCGACCTCGGTGCGCTGCTGCTGTTCATCTTCCTGGTGCCCACCGCGGTGATGATGCACAGCTTCTGGAAGGAGACCGACGCGCAGGCCAAGATGATGGAGACCGTCCAGTTCAGCAAGGACATGGGTCTGGCGGGCGCTTCGCTGATGCTGTTCGCGTTCTTCTCGTATGTCGGTGACGACCTGGGCCTGACCCTCACCGGGCCACTGTTCAACCTCAAATAGAACGCTCAGCAGGCCCAAGACCTACGTGGAACTCAACAAGGCCAGCCACTTCTTCCCCCAGTCGGCCGAGCCCAACACGTCCCGGGCGATGGTCTCCTGGTTCAAGCGGTGGCTCAGCAACGACACCCGCTTCACGCCTTTCACCTGCGGGTTCGGCGGCACCGCGATCTCGGACTTCCGGAGCACCGCCTGCTGATCCGCCCTGACTCACCAGCGGTGCCCCTACCACCCTCCCGGCAGTGGGGGCACCCGTGCGTTCTCAGGCTTGCCCGCTCAGGCTGGCGGTCAGCTCGGCCGCCAGCTCCTCGGCATCGGCGTCGGTGATCTCCTCGCCGTAGTCGCGCAGCAGGGCCGCGCGCGTGTACACGATCTGCGACAGGTCGGTCGCGTCGCCCGCGTGGACCACCTCGACCTCACCGTCCATGATGGCCAGTGCCACGTCATCGCCGGGGGTATGTGCTAGCGACCGGATCGCTTCGGCTGTCACCGTAGTCATCCCTGTGCGTTTCCCTGCCGAGCGGCGGGCCAAACCCCCTGCGTGGTGGGCAACTCGCGGTAGCCCGCCGCGCGCTCCTGGCCGGATAGGGCGGCGATGGCGGCCATGATGTCGTCGGTGGCTGCGCGGCGGGCCTGAGCCACCGTGCTCGCGGGCGCCTCATCGGGTACCCCCGGAAAAGTCATCGGCTCACCGAAACGGACCGTGATCCGGTGCGGGCGGGGCAGTTTGCGGCCGACCGGCTGGAGGCGGTCGGTGCCGATGAGCGCGACCGGCACGACCGGCGCGCCGGAGGTCAGCGCCAGGTGGGCCACGCCGGTCCGCCCGCGGTAGAGGCGTCCGTCGCGCGAGCGAGTCCCCTCGGGGTAGATGCCGAAGGCGCGCCCGGCGCGCAGCACCTCCAGCGCGAGGTCGAGGGATTCCTGTGCGCCGCGGTGGTCGGTGCGCTCGACCGGCACGGCGGCGATGGCGGTGAAGAAAGCCTTGCTGAGCCGGCCTTTGAGGCCACGGCCACGGAAGTAGTCAGCTTTGGCCAGGAAGGCCACCGGCCTGGGGGCCACCAGGGGGATGACGACACTGTCGATAAAGGACAGATGGTTGGCGGCGAGGATGACGGGGCCTGTGCGCGGCACGTTTGCGCGCCCCTCGATGACCGGCCGGAAGACCAGCCGGGCCAGGGGTGCGAGCATCGACCGAAGCAAAGCATGCAGCAGCACGGAGATCTCCCTAAGGTTTCAGGTCGAAGGCGGCCAGCGCCACGTCGAGGGCGTCGGCAAGCGAGTCGCCGCGTGAGACTCGCGTCAGGGCCCCCAGCAGCCACAGCTGGACGAAGCCGTGCAGCGCCGCCCAGAGCGCCGCGGCGAGCAGGCGAGTGTCCACACCGGACCGCCAGCCCTCCTCGGCCTGGCGGGCGGCGACGAGCTCCACACCGTGCTCGTAGAACGGCCGGCTCACCCGGCTTAGCTCCGGGTCGGTCGGCAGCAGCAGGTCGGGCCGGGACATCAGCTCGTAGAGGCCGGAGTGGTCGACGGCGAAGTCCACATAGGAGCGTGCCGCGGCATGCAGGCGTGCTGCGGCGCCCGGACCGCATGCAGCGAGCGCCTTTTCGCGGCGGGCGGCGGTCATCCGGTACCCCTCCGCCGCCACCGCGGACAGCAACGCCGCCCGGCTTGGAAAGTGCCGAAGCGGCGCGCCGTGCGAGACTCGGGCCCGCTTTGCTATGCCGCGCAAGGAGAGCGAGGCGACGCCCTCCTCGGCGACCATGCGCAGCGCGCATGCCAGCAAACGGGCCCTGAGATCTGTCTCCGGATCCATGTAGACAGTGTCTACCAGAAGCGGTAGACACTGTCTACAGCCTTGCCTAAACCCTCCACCGCTGCTCCGACGCGCGCTGATGCTTTGAGAAAGTGCCCAACAGCTGAGCTGAGGTGTAGAGGCTTTCTCCGCCGCTCAAAGGTGTGGAAGGATCGGGGATGTGGTCGACTGGCGCCAACTGGGTGGCCTGTCCCCGCCCGAGCTCGTGTCGATGTTGCTGCGCGGGCTCGACGCGACGATGCGCGGCCTGCCCGACGAGGCCGAGGACCAGAAGCTTTCGGGGCTGCCGCAGCCGCTGAAGGTCCTCTGGCTGCTCGACTGGCTCGACTTCGAGGTGGCCCAGGGCGCCCTGCTGGCGTACTTCCTCAACTCACACGGCCGGCACGCGCCGCAAGCCATCGAGGCGCTGCGCGTGATCGGCGCGGTCAGGATGGCGCGAGTGCTCGCTGAAGCGTCGGAGTTGGCGGGTGCCGATGGGGGCCTGTCCAACGCCGACCGCATGGACGACCTCACCGACGCGTTCCGTGCGGCCGCCGATGAGGAGGATTGGGGCGGCAAGCTGGAGGCGTTCCTGTCAAAGGCGGTAGCGGCCGCGGCCTCAGAGCCTAAGTCTGTCGGGGGGTCAGCCTAGGCTTGGAGGCATAGTTGATCCACGCCAGGTGATGCACTTCCGCGTCGACGCCCAGCAGCTCGACCGGTCCAAGGGCACCGTCGCCAACACGGCCGTGCTCGACATCGGGGTGCAGGACACCGGCCCCGACGGCGGGCGGTGGGCGCTGGCCGCGCGCGGGGTCGACGTGAAGGCGCTGTCAGGCAAATCGTCCGGCGGCGATCTCGTGCTGCTGTGGACCGTCCGGGGCGCCCCGCATTTCTACCGTCGTGCAGATGTGGGCGAGGTGGCCGCCGCCGTCGAGCCGTTCTCCGACGCGGACGCCGGCAAGCGCATCTTTGACGCGGCGAGGCCGTTGAAGGCGGCGGGCATTGACAACCTTACCGCCCTCGATGAGGTGGCCAAGCAGATGCGGGCCATCGTCACCAAGCCGACCGTGAAGGGGGAGGTGTCCGGCCGCCTCGCCAAGGTGATGCCCGAGCCTTACCTCCGCTTCTGCCGGCCGTGCAATGCCATCCACCTCTATGAGATGCCGTTCCGGCTGGCCGCCCTGCGTGCCGGGCTGGAGTTGCGCCCCGACACCTCTCCCCCGGTCCTTGAGCGCATCAGCGGGTACAAGAAGGCCACCTCCGCAGGCGACCGGTTCGATCTGATCCGGGCCTACCTTCGCCTGCTCGGCCCGGCGACCCACAAGCATGTGGCGGACTATCTTGACGCGCCGCTCAAGGATGTCAAGGCCCACTGGCCCAGCGATGCCATCGAGGTGAAGGTGGGCACTTCCGGCAAGAGCGAGAAGCGGTGGGTGCTCGCCGACGATGAGAAGGCGCTGGAGTCGGCCGAGGGCAAGGCGACCCGCCTGCTCGGACCGTTCGACCTGTTCCTGCAGGCCCGCGACAGGGCGACGCTTGTGCCTGACTCGGCCCGCGCCAAGCAACTGTGGCCCGTGCTTGGCCGCCCCGGCGCGGTCCTTGTCGACGGCGAGCTTGTCGGCGCGTGGCGCCCGCGTAAGTCTGGCAACAGTTTCAATGTCGCGGTGGAGCCCTGGCGCAAGCTGCCCGCCGCGATGCGCGAAGGCATCGCTGACCAGGCCGAGCGCCTCGCCGCCTATCGCGGCGTCGCCCTCAGCGGTGTGGACTTCAACGGGTAGCTAGGGCCACATCCAGGCGATGCCAAGCACGCCCGCGACCAGGTTCTCGGCCGTCAGGTGGACGCTGTGATAGGGCGTCAGGGCAAGCCGCAGGGTGCGGTGCACCGGCTCGTACAGGTTGGGTTGGGCAAACGAGAAGCACTCCACAGGGCGGGCCGCCGGGTCGAAGCGGACCTCGAGCAGATACTGCGACACCCGGTGGCGCACGGCGTGTGCGTACTCGGTGGTGGGCTGCCCTCCACCGTCCGTGATCCGCCGCTCGAACACCCACGTCTCCCCTACCGCGAGCCCGCGTCCGAACAGGATTTCGGCGACCATGACGGGCACCGACGGGTGCTTGCGGACCTGGCCGAGCCGGCAGTTCTCGACCGGCTCGACCACCACCCGGTCCAGGTCGCATCCGGGGTCGCCGAAGTAGCGGGTGTAGTAGCGGTCGAGCCCGGCGCGCCTGGCCCGCAGCACGATCCGCGACCAGGTGCGCGCGGCGTGACCGGAGCCGTCGATGAACACCTTGTCCTGGTGGCACAGCACCTCCATGCCGCGGTCCCGCGATCCTGGCAGGGAGTCGAGGAGCTCGCCGAGGGCGCCGCCGCGCTCGTCCAGTTCCGCGTGCGGGATAAGCGCGGCCAGCGTGCCGATGGGCAGGTCGAGCACGTCCTAGAGCGCGTGCACCGTGGCAGGGGACGCTGGGCGGGTGTGGCCGTGCTGCCAGCCGCTCAGGGTGGACAGGCCGACCGTGCAGCCACGCTCGGCGAGGTGGTGGCGCACCCGGTCGAGGGTGAGGCCGCGGGCCCGGATCGCGGCCCGCAACGTCTCGTGAAACATAGATAAACTTACAACGTACTTAACAGTCGCGGCGAACCCAAGGCCCGAAATTTCAGCGCTGTTGGCGGCCGTGACGCGATGACAACGTTGTCCACATGCGCATCCCCATCCGCATCTCTACCGCAGCAGTCGTTATCGCGGCCACCCTCCCCTTCCTACCGGCAAAGGCGATGGCGGTGGCCGATCCGGCAAGCTTCGTCAGCACCCTCATCGGCAGCAGCAACAGCGGCGAGACCTTCCCCGGCGCCACCACACCGTTCGGCATGGTCCAGTTCAGCCCGGAGAACACCGAGGGCAACCAGACCCGCACGGTCGAGCCGGGCGGCTACGGCTACAGCGCCACGCGCATCCGCGGTTTCGCGCCCACGCACCTGTCCGGCACGGGCTGCGCCGGGGCCTTCGGCGACATCCCGTTCTTCCCGCATGCGGGGGCCGTCAACAGCTCGCCCACCTCCGACACGTCAGACTCCATATACGCCAGCAACTTCTCGCATGCCAACGAGACGGCGACCGCGGGCTACTACCGTGTCGGGCTCAACTCCGGCGTCAACGTGGAACTCAGCGCGACCACCCACACAGGGTCGGCGCGTTTCCGGTATCCCACAGGCCAAACGGCAAGCCTGCTGGTGCGGACCTCCAACTCGGAGGTCGGCAGCAGCGCCGCGCAGACCACCATCAACGCCACCGCGCGGACCATCAGCGGCTCGGTCACCAGCGGCAACTTCTGTGGCTATATCAACGCGATCGGCCGGCGCAGCTACTACACGCTGCACTTCCACGCCGTCTTCGACCAACCCTTCGCGACCACCGGCACCTGGCAGGACGGCACGCTGCGGCCCGGCACCACCACCGCGAGCGGCGGCACGACGTATGGCACCGATGGCTGGCCGGTCGCCGGGCGCGGCTCCGGCGGCTACGTGACGTTCGCGCCGGGCCAGACGGTGAACATGCGCATCGGCATATCGTTCGTCAGCCAGGCCAACGCGCACGCCAACCTCACCGCCGAAAACCCTTCGGGTACAACACTTGAGACCGTGCGCCAGCGCGCCTTCGACGCGTGGAACACCGAGCTGCGCCGCATCGACATCGTCTCCGGCGGCACTACGGCCCAGCTGACCACCTTCTACACGGCGCTCTACCACTCCCTGTTGCACCCCAACGTTTTCAGCGACGTCAACGGGCAGTACATGGGCATGGATCAGCAGGTGCACTCGATCGCCGCGCCGCAACAGGCCCAGTATGCCAACTTCTCCGGCTGGGATGTGTACCGCAGCCAACTGCAGCTGGTCACCCTGCTGCGCCCGGACGTCGGCGGCGACATCGCTCAGTCGCTGTTCAACCAGGCCAACCAGAACAACGGCGTATGGGATCGCTGGACCCACGCCCAGGGCGGCACTCACGTGATGACCGGAGACCCCGCGCATGCGGCTCTTCCAAGCATTTTTGCCTTTGGGGGTACCAATTTCGACGCCTCCGGCGCATTGAGTTCAATGGTGCACGCCGCGACCAACGTCACCGCCGCCGATCTGTCCCGGGACGGGTGGAACGTCATGGTGATCGGCGAGCGGCCGTCGCTGGACAAGTGGCTGTCGATCCACTACATCCCGACCAACGGCAACGCGTGGGGCGGGGCGGGTGAGACCCTCGAGGCGTCCATCGCCGACTTCGCGATTTCGCAACTGGCCCAACGGCTCGGGCAGTCCAGCGTGCACAGCTCGTTCCTGGCCCGCGGCCAGTACTGGAAGAACGTCTTCAACCCGGGTAACGGCGGATACATCCAGAACCGCAACGAGAACGGCACCTGGCCCTCGTTCAACCCGGCCAGCGGCAGCGGTTTCGCGGAGGGTTCCGCGGCGCAGTACACCTGGATGGTCCCGCACAACGTCAAGGGACTGTTCGACCGCATGGGCGGCAACACCACCGCCACCAACCGGCTCGACACCTTCTTCCACAACTCCGACGGCTCCTGGGCGCTCACGAACGCGGGCGGGCTCAAGGCCGAGATGGACAACGAGCCGTCGATCGGCTCGCCGTGGCTGTACAACTTCTCCGGCCGTCCCTACAAGACGCAGGAGACCGTGCGGCAGATCCTGAACACCCTATGGTCGGCCACCCCCGGCGGCATCCCCGGCCAGGACGACCTGGGCGCGATGTCGTCGTGGTACGTGTGGGCCGCCATGGGCCTGTACCCGCTGACACCGGGGCGAGCCGAGCTGCTGCTGACGAGCCCGCTGTTCCCGCAGATCGTGGTGCGCCGGTCCAACGGCGTAACCATCAACGTTAACACCACCGGGAGCGGGACGTATATCCAGAGCGCCTCGACCAACCGGCCGTGGCTGCCGGAGTCCTTCGTCACCAACGGGGGCACGGTCAGCTTGACGCTAGGCTCCACGCCCAGCACCGCGTGGGGCAGCGCGCCGGCCGACGCACCGCCGTCGTTCGACACGGGCGGCACCGGACCGTCCAATGTGGCGCTTAACAAGCCCGCCACCGGTTCGACGCCGTGCAACTCCAACGAAGGCCCGGCAAAGGCCTTCAACGGCAGCGTCTCCGGGGGTACCTCCGACAAGTTCTGCAGCCTCGCGGCGACCAAGTTCCTCCAGGTCAACCTCGGGCAGGCGTTCGCCATCTCCTCCGTGACCGTGCGGCACGCGGGCGCCGGGGGCGAGTCCACGACGTGGAACACCCGCGACTACGACGTGCTGGTCTCCTCCGATGGGACCACGTGGACCACGCTGGTGCAGGCGCGAGGCAACATGGCCAGCGTCACGACACACGCCGTCGCGGTAACGGCCCGCTATGCACGGCTCAACATCCTTGCGCCGCAACAGAACGGGACCGGAGCCGCCCGCATCTACGAATTCGAGGTTTACGCCTAATTGTCAGGTCAACATTGTCAATTCAACGGCTGGCCGGGGCTCACCCTGGCCAGCCAGGCGGCGGCCTCCGCCTCGGACAGATGCCGATCGACGCGCACCGACGGGTACATCAGCGGATAGGCCCTTCCGGCGTTCCAGCTCCGCTCGTACGGCTCGGGATCGAGCACGATGATGCGGACACTATCTAGCTTTGGGATGTCGCATGGCCGGCCCTCGTTCCAGATCCACGCGCCGCTCGCGTCGACGAGGTTGAACTGGCCGCGGATCCCGCCGGGCGGTTCAAGCTCGGGGCCGTCGCTGGCCGCCGCGACCCAGGCCCGGTCGGGCGGTGTCCCCTCGATCAACCCGCGTGCCGGGTCGCCGATGAGGTGCGCCGCGAGCAGCGTGTGCAGCTGGAAGTTGTCGCCGATGCCGCCGATGGTCAACTCGTAGCCGTGCCCGCTGGCCCGGTGCAGCACCACGATCCTCTCGTCGTCGAGGACCTTCAGCAGCCCGTAAAGCCAGTGGCTGCTGCCGATCACCTCGTGGGTCGCCTCCGTTGCCGCGGTGAGCCTCTGCTTGAGGTTATCGTTACGTGCCAATGCTTTCCGGCCCGCCGCCTGCTGCAGCGGCAGCAGCAGGCTCGGGATCCACTGGTCCATGGTGAACCAGGTCTCGGCGCCGTGCCGGGATTCGTTGGAGCGCAAGCGCTCCAGTACGAACGGGATTTTGTCGTCGTCGGCGGAGTCGGGGAGCTTCTCCCCGCCCACCTCCGCCTCCCACATCCCCGGGAACCGGGCGGCCGTCTCGAGGCCGTCGCAAACCCTGAGCGCCAAGGTTTCCAGCAGCACCAGCGCATCGCCGCCAAGCTCGACGAACCCGGCCGCGAGCCGCGCCAGTTCCACGCCCATGCCGAACGGGACGCTCTCCATCACGGGTTTCAGCACTTGCAGAGCGTCGGTCAGCTCCTGCGGCGACGCCGTTTCCGCTTGTTGCACAATGCTTTTCATCGCCCGGCCGAACGCGCGCTCGTCGCGTTGCCTCAGCGCCTCGATGAGTTGGTCCGTCAGCTCCGGCAATGTCTTGCCGCGGTTCGATGACATCCAGGCATCCTACCCGCTGTCTGTAATGGTCACGCCTTGCGCGCCTGGTCGTCTCCGATGCTCAGGGCACGCGGCGGGTCTATCGTGTCGATCCCCACGGCGTCGCGGCCCTGCGCGCCTACCTTGACCGTGTCTGGGGCCGACGCGTTCGAGCGGGGCGTCGACGGCAGCGAGTGCGACTGGGGCAAGGTCCTCGAGTGGGAGCCACCGAACCGGCTCGTGGTCACCTGGCAGATCAGCGGCGAGTGGCGCTACGACCCCGATCCCGCCCGCGCCAGCGAGATCGAGGTGCGGTTCGTCTCCGACGGGCCCGAGCAGACCATTGTCGAGCTGGAGCACCGCCACCTCGACCGGCTCGTCCTCGGCCAGGCCATGCACGACGCCGTCAGCGGCGCCGGTGGCTGGAAGTCGGTGCTCGAGCGTTCGCGGCCGCGGCCTCCAAGGAGGCGTCGTAGATCCCGGCCATGGGAGAGATCGTCGGGGGGGTGACGGGGGCCGGCCCGCGCCGGTGCCTCGCGGCTGCCTCAGCCGGTGAAGATGTCGGTGAGCTCGTCGGCGTGGTCCTCTTCGTCCTTGAGTATGTCTTCCATCAACCGTCGGGTCGTCGGATCAGCGTCTCCTAGCCAGCGAATGATTTCGGTGTAAATGCCGATGACAATGCGCTCGGCGACCAGGTTGTCCCGGATCATGCCCTGCAGATCGGTGATCGGCGGCGTGGAGTAATCGGTGTGAGCTCGTTCCTTCAGGGTGGCCGGGTCCATGTCAGGCGAGCCGCCGAGCTGATTGATACGGTCAGATACGCTCTGGAAATGCCCGAGTTCCTCGGCCGCGTGATCGCGGAACATCTCGGCCACCTGCTCGCGATCGATCCCTTGAGCAACGATCGCGTTCTGTGTGTATCGCAGGTAGCACACCATCTCGCTGGCAACGACCTGGTTGAGGATCGTGACCACTCGGTCGACGTCTGTGGTGTTGGTCGGGGTGACAGGCCCTTGGTCAAGGTGCTGTCGGGCTTGGTCACGGATCCGAGTGACATCGATGGCGAATTCGTTAGACATACCGTTCTCCCGGGACTTGCGGCGCTGGCCGGTCCCATTCCCCGCCGTGGACGTGGGCGTGAGAATCGGCGGTACCCCCACCGCACCTCGCATTTCCCCCCGCTCTTGCCCAGCAGGGCCAGACATAAACACCAATAGCGTTAGGAAATACTAGCGAATGCCTGAAATGGGACAGTGAGGCTGCCGGACCGACCTCAACCCACAGCACACCGTGACGCGGCGAGCCTCGCGGCCGCGGCAGGTAGGCTCGCGAGCCGGGACGATGGGAGCGCGCGCGAAAGGACTCGAAGATGTCCTACACGATCCGACCCCTGGACGCCTCAACATGGGATGCCTTCGCGGAGCTTGTCGAGCGCAACAACGGGATCTTCGGTGGGTGCTGGTGCATTGGTTACCACCCTGAGTGCGGCCAGAAGGGGATCAGCTATCGCGCGGTCAAGGAGGATCGGGTCCGGACAGGTCGCGCTCACGCCGCGCTCGTACTCGACGAGGACGGCGTCGCACAGGGCTGGTGCCAGTACGGCAGCCCCGAGGAACTGCCCGGCATCAAGCACAGGCGCGAGTACGACAAGGACGCGCCGCCGTGTCCGGACTGGCGGATTACCTGCTTCTACGTTGACAGGAAACATCGTGGCCAGGGCATCGCACGGGCGGCGCTGGAAGGCGCTCTCGACCAGATCGCCGATGCCGGCGGCGGCCTCGTCGAGGCCATCCCCGAGGTGACCACCGGCCGCGAGGCGCCGGGCCGTTTCCTGTTCAGCGCGACCGTCGAACTCTTCGAGCAGTACGGATTCACCCGCGGCCGGCAGGTTGGCAAGCACGCATGGATAGTGAGCCGGGTGGTCGATCCCGCCTGAGCGTCCGTTACGCCAACAACGGCATGTCACCTATCGACTTTGAGTAGAACATGGCAGAGACTGACATTCCGCTGACCCGGTCCACCCCCGCCGCTTTAGGTGACTGACACATCAGCTGTACCCGCCCAGCTATCACGGATGGAACCTTGGAAACCTTGGGGATGAAACCATCAACGCTGGGTAACCAGCAAGCATGATCCCAACAGCCGGGGCCAAAGTCTCCGATGCCGACTGACACCGGCCCTGGGACATCCAGCGTGCATCACTGGCCATTTGATGAAGCCAGACAGATTTTGGGGGGTAAGACATCATGGGTAAAGCCCGCGACTTCATGCATCAGGGCGTCGAATGTATCCGCCAAGACGAGACGCTGCTCGTCGCCGCCCGCAAGATGCGCGATCTGCACGTCGGCGCACTGCCGGTCTGCGGGGATGATGACCGGCTGATCGGCCTCATCACCGACCGCGACATCGTCGTACACTGCATCGCCCAAGGAATGGACCCGAGCGAAACCATTGCACAACAGCTGGCGCAGGGTACTCCGATCTCGGTCGACGCCGACGCCGATGAGCAGGAGGTGCTGCGGCTGATGAGGGCCAACGCGATCCGCCGCCTGCCAGTGATGGAAAATCAGCGCCTGGCCGGCATGATCAGCGAAGCGGACCTGGCCACGCACCTAAGCCAAAACAAGGTGGCCGAGTTCGCCAGCAGCGTGTACGCCGCACCACCCAACAGCTGACACCGCATCATGCTCGGGCTGTCTGCCGAGTCCGCTTCTTGGCGACGCTCGGGGATCGCCCGACTGATACGCCGGTGATTCCCATATCCACCCGCAGACCTTCTGGGCGTGGCCGCCGGTCGGCCGTCCGACGTTCCGTGCCGCACCTATGGGCGCTAGCAACTCGACGCGCCGAGCCCGCTGGGATCAGGACGACAAGGAGCTGTGATGAGCGCCCATACTGGGGAAAGGGCCCAGAAGACGGGCACGTTTCACTGCGCTCGCTGCCGCGCAAAAGTTCACGTTGTCAAGGGTGACCGAATTCCGGAGTGCCCGAACGGGCACCGCGAGTTCGATGAGCGGACCGGCGAAACAGAATGATCTTTTTCCAGACTAGCGGCCATAGGTAGCGATTAGGGTGCCGCTCGCCAGCGGTTCGGCGGCTTTGATCGCGTCGTGGACCTGCTCGATACTCGGCTGTGGCGGCAGCTGCGCGGGCTGCGCCAGTGCGTGTAGTTGCAAGATGTAGGTGCGTGTCCCCGGCCGGTGGCTGCGGACCACCCCAGCCGGTCTTGCCGAAGCCGTTGGGCCATTGCCGGCCACTGCCGGGCACCTGCCCTTCGGCCAGCGAAGTGGTCGCCGGATCGATCCCGGTGACGAGCCAGTGAAGGAACGTCCCGCCCGGCGCGTCGGGATCTTCGCAGACCAGCAGCAACTCCACTGCGTCGCCGGGAACCTGCGACCATTCAAGAGGCGGGGAGACGTTGCCATCCAGACGGCTGAACCGGTCCGGAATCCGGTCCTGGTCACCAAACGCCGGACTGTGTAGCTGCAGATCGTTCATGCTTATCCGGTACCCGCTGAAAGCCCTGTATTAACAGCAGGACTTCGGCAATCGGCGCATCGCCGGATGATCGGCGCAATGATGCGCCGGTCAGGAACGGCGGGCATCGAGGCTCAATCTCCCGTTTGGTCCACCCTCACCACGGCACCATTGTGATCATCTTGTCCATTGTCGGGTCATCGAGTTTGAGCGGTCTTTGAAGTGGTTCGATTGATGTGGCGTTGTCGGCGGGTGCTGGTAACCATGGTGCGGCGACGCCACCCCGGTTGGAAAACGCTCCTGCTCCGACCTGGGAGCTTTCTCAATCGAGTTGCTCCGCTGTGGGAGGACGCCATCGTCCGACAGAAGTACGTTTGAGAGCCTCGCGGTCGAGGTTGTCCAAGCACATGTATGCGATATCGGTGTCGGTGAGTTCGCCGCTACGTACGTGCGCAACAAACTCGTCGTGGCTAAGCAACACTGTCTGGCAGAACTCCTCGGCATCCGGAGCTGGGTCCGCGGTGAATCGGCAGCCCTCCGCGATCACTGCGTAGCGTTCGATCGAGGCATAGCTGGCGAGCCACGTGCGCCCGACCAATCTGAGTTTCGCTGGCAGGTACCCGGTCTCCTCGAGAAGTTCCCGCGCCGCTGCCGTGAGCGGGTTCTCGCCCTCGTTCACCTTGCCGCCGGGTAGCTCGAGCAGGACACGCCCAGGGCCTGGTCGGAATTGGCGCACCATGACGAACGAGTCGGCCTCGGTCACCGCGACGACCGCGACGGTTCGTCCGCCTCCAAGGATGTCCCAGTGGGACCTCGTGCCGTCAGGCAGCAGATATTGCCTGGTGGTGATGCTCAGGTAGCCGGCCGGTCCGGGGCGCTCGTCGAGCAGTCGCCAGTCAAGTTCACCCATGTGGTGCAGTCCTCCGAGTCGTATGTTCGGCGCTGCCGAGATCATGTGATGCTGCTGCTGGCTCTCCACCGGCGGTGATCGGGATGGGCGTCGCCGCCGTTCTCGCTTTCGTGGCCAACGGCCGAAGGGGTAAGCAGGCACCTGCCAGGCTAAGCACCTTGCCTAAAGCCATGTCCGTACTTGCCGGGTAGCGCGACCGACGACGACGCCGAAAACACACGCGCGTCAGTCCCAAAATCGTCTCAAATTCAGGGCCTGGCCGCCGCCTGTGTTGAATAGTGAGACGATTATGGAACGAACGTCTATGTGTTTCGTATGGCCTTGGGGAGCCACCTTCAAGCCGGGCGAGTTACGGACAAGACTATGGCGACCCTGCTTAGTTCGTGCGCGTTGACGACGGCAGCGCTGTGGTGATCGACGTGCGACCCGATGTGCGGATCAAGGCCCGCGATGCGGACGCGCTCGCGTCCGACTGGTTCGGCGAACACCTCGTGACACACCAGGCGACCGGCGCCCTCAACATAGACCAGAGTCCGATCGATGTCCCCCAGCACCAAACGCTTCACACCGCCACCATACGAGTGCCCTACCGTGGCGGGGGCATTGTATGGAGCGTTTTCCAACCGGGGTTTACTGGCTACCCAGCAGCAAGGGAAACGGCCGGCTCGTTTTTTGCAGGTCCGGGCATGAAAGCTGAGCTGCATAGTCACCATAGTCATGAATCGATAAAAGCCGATTGTGATGCATCTGGATTTATGAGTACATGCCTGTAACCCGGCGCCTACGTCGGCATGTGCAAGGCGCCGAAAGCGGCTGACCTACAAGCTGTCCTAATTGGAGGATCGTTTGTGCACGATCAACCAGTTCGCCGCGCGGATCATGGACACGATGCGGCCGGCCTCGCCGACGCTCTAGCGTCAGCCCGAAGGACGCGGATTCGTCGTGATGGCCGACCCCGAAGACAATGAATTCTGCGTCGAGCGCAGCACCGCCGAGCGCACGGACCAGCCAAGCCAGCAGAGCCCACTGGAGGAACTGAATTTGGCAATGGCGCGCTACCGACCGTCAGCTGCGCCGCCAGGTTGCACCACATCGCTTTCAAGCCCGTGGCTCCAGCACCACGACAGCGGTCTGCTTCGGCCGCCGGGCCGCGTACCCATCGAGGTTTGTATCGATGTCCCGCCACCGGTCCCACAGCCGAACCCGCTCGTCGCCTGTGGCGGCCCGCCCTGTCACCAGACGTATGCCCTCGCCGGCTACTTCGGCTGTTGCTTGTGGCTGGGCCTGAAGGTTAAGCCACCAGGCTGGCTCGGCCTCGCCCCAGCCGTTCATCGCCATGGTTACCAGGTTGGCCCCATCTTCGTAGTAGCCGACCATGACACTGCGCTCCTGGCCGGTACGGCGGCCGGTAGTGGTGAGCCGCAAGGTGCCCCAGCCCTTTGGTTTCGGGCGCGACAGCCCAGCCCTGCCGCCGCTGACGCGATAGACACCACGGTGAATCTTCCAGGCCAGGAAAATTACCCAGCGAGGTGGAAGCCAAGGTTTGCCTGACATAGCTGTTCCCTTCCACGTTTGGCGACGCCCTTAGCCCTCCGGGTACTGGAAGACATCGTCAAGCGGCACCTTGAAGACACGGGCGATTTGAAAGGCCATCTCCAGCGATGGTGAATAGCGGCCTTGCTCAATAGCGATTACGGTTTGCCGGGTCACGCCTATGTGATCGGCCAGCTCGGCTTGAGTCATCTCCCCATGCGCGAACCGCAAGGCGCGGATGGAGTTGGTGACGCGGGTCGGCTTAACCAAGGAACGCTCCGCGATAGGCCCGGATCTTCGCTATCGCCCCCCAGGTCGCCCCGATCGAGCCGCACAGGAATAGCACGTTGCCGATCCAGAAATGGTCCACCTTGAGCATGGCCAGCGCGAGCACACCGGCCGCGCCAAATGCCGTTATCGCCTGGGCGATCCGGTCACCGAACCGGTCGATTTGCTTGTCGCGCACATCCTCGTCGGTGTCACGGCCACCGGTAAGGATCCCCAGCAGGATCGCCCCGACGATGGTGCCGCCCACAGAAGCGCCGATCGCCCAGAGCATGGGGCCGACCCACGCGATCTCTGAGGCGGGCTGGCTGAACAGGCGCGGGACGATCACGGCGAAGTAGGCCAGTGAGGTAACCGGCACCAGGAACGCGTAGAGCCATGTGTTGCGCTCAGCGAACGTCATCGGCATGCGATCGTCGTCCACCATGACCGGCCCTCCCGTGCGAATGTCAAGCATCTTTGACATGACTCGAATTTAAACCCGCACTCCCACGATGTCAAGTTTTCTTAACATGGAGGCTGGCCTGGCACGAGTGTAATGATCAGCATTTAGTCCCAATGTTCGTGCAGCACAAGGATTTCATTGTCTGGGCCGGGCATCACCCAGAAGTCTTGCACCTGTGACGGAACGGTATAGAGAGGGGTCCGCGCGGGCCGCGCGCAGGTGACATCGGCACAGTGCCACTGCGACAGGCGTGCCTGGTGCCCGAGTGCGGGGAGAGGCCTCGCCGGTGCTCGCTATTGCGGCCACATGACACGCATAGATCGCAGCTCACCTGGCAAAGACGATAAGTATGCTGGCTTCGGATGGTTTGGCCATACAAGTTACCGACTGGCGGACCGCACAACATGTGGGCTGCTCAGTGGGATCTAGTCAGCCGATGCGGGACGCGAGAGTGGCGACGGAAGTGCTTGGCGGCGATCACCCCAGAACCATTGCCTACCAGGGCAATATCGCGCTCATTGCATCTCGCGCCGACGAGAACGGCAATACGTCCGAGATCGATTCTGTATTGGACAGACTCGCCCAACGTCTGGGAAAGGTCATCCGAACGTTGCCCTGGTGGCGGGCGGCTCGTACGTCTATAACCTGATCGACATACATCCCCTTTAAGCCGACCTCCGGAACTCAGACGACTTCCAAGCATGCCTTGTCTTCTCCAAAGAGCTTTCGGCGTTGGGGTTGACCCAGCCCAAATTGAGGCTCTCGGATGATCGAGTGTCAGCGCGGTTTTTGTAACTACATGCCGACAATATCCAATCTTGCCCTGCCTTCTAAGCTGCACCTTTAAGGTAGTCACGAATCGATAACAGGCAGAAAGGATCTTGGAAAGCAAACATTCGCCACCCTGAATGGGGTCGCGCCAGCGTGCACCGCGACCCCGGCCGTGGCCACGAGTGAGGCGCACCAACCACGCTGACGATGCGCGAGAGGGTACTCGCACCGGCGACCGCGCCCCGGAAGTGCCGCCTGAAGTCGGGATCGCTGGCGAGCTCGCGCCGGATCAGCTTGAGGGCGACCGGTTCCCCCAGACCCTTGGGCGGCCAGGTAGACACTGCCCATGCCTGCCTCGCCGAGGCGTTCGAGCAGCGTATATCGCCCGAGCTGGGCTGGGGCGCTGCAGCGTTACGGCTTGCCCCCGGTCATCTGCTCACCATCCCGCGTCAATTTTGCGCAAATCATGCCAGATATCGGCCCACCACGATGTCCAGTGCCGGACAGGCAACAGCGCTAGAGCTGCAGCCGAATCCACCGGCGGTCGGTGCCCGTACCAAGGCCGAGGTAGTAACCGTTGCCCTCACTCATCTGTGCGGTGCCGTCGGGCAGAGCCCACACCCAATTGATCGTGGACGACGTTTCGATGATGGGCGTGAAGACA
>Ga0209382_10003122_pt1 | contig 23188 bp, 20 predicted proteins | sample SoiMetdeltSBSDD5_FD_187599 | JGI IMG/M metagenome (GOLD analysis project Ga0209382, IMG submission 187599) | Bulk soil microbial communities from a Populus tree surrounding site in Tennessee, USA - Soil MetaG P. deltoides SBSDD5 (SPAdes) (version 2) | ecosystem: Environmental > Terrestrial >...
CATCGCATTGATGCCGGTTGCGGCGCGCCCGATGATCAGCTTGTGGATCTGCGACGTGCCCTCATAGAGCGTCGTCACCCGTGCGTCGCGCAGGTAACGCTCGACCGGATAGTCGTCGACGTATCCGGAGCCCCCGTGTACCTGGATCGCCAGGTTCGCACACTCGACCGCGGCCTCGGTCGCATACAGCTTGGCGATGGAGGTCTCGGGATTGTTCGGCTTGCCCTGGTCTTTGAGGATCCCAGCCCGAAGCACGAGGAGCCGGGCGGCGTCGCGCTTGACGATCATCTCGGCGATCATCTCCTGGACGAGCTGGAAGCTCGCGATCGGGACGCCGAACTGCTCACGGTCCTTGGCGTACTCGACCGACGCCTGGACGCAGCCGTCGCAGATGCCCACGCAACCAGCGGCGACCGAGTAGCGCCCGGCCTCGAGGGCGGTCATCGCGATCTTGAACCCATCGCCGACCTCGCCTAAGAGCGCGTCGTCAGTCACCTCGACATCGTCCAGGCCGAGCGAGGCGGTGTCGGATGCCCGGAGCCCCAGCTTGCCGTGGATCTCCTGCGACGAGAAGCCATCTGACTCGGTGGGGACGAGGAAGCAGGCGATTCCGCGGTGACGCTCATCGAAATTCGTCTGGGCGAAGATCAGCGCGACATCCGCGACGTTTCCGAGCGAGATCCACATCTTCTGACCGGTTAGCCGCCACCCGCCGTCGACCTTCTCCGCTCGGGTACGCAGCGACGACGGGTCCGAGCCGGCGTCGGGCTCGGTGAGGCCGAAGCACCCGAACGCCTCGCCGGCACAGAGGCGCGGCAGCCACCGCCGCTTCTGCTCGTCGGTGCCCCACCGCGCGATCGACCCGCATACCAGCGACGTCTGAACCGAGACCACCGTCCGAGCTGACGAATCACCCCGTCCGACCTGCTCGACGATCAGTCCGTAGCTCACGTAGTCGAGCGCCTGGCCGCCGTATTCCTCGTCGACCGTCGAACCGAGGTAGCCCATGTCACCGAGCCGGCGGGCGAGCTCGATGTCGAACCGCGCGGCGCGGTCGTTCTCTCTGGCCCGCGGGACGATCTCGTTGTCGGCGAACTCCCGAGCGGTCTCTGCGATCAGCCGCTGCTCGTCGGTGAGGTCGAGATCCACGCGCCGCAGGCTAGATGGGAGCGATCGTTTCCTTCAGCGAGCGCTGAAATGCGTCAGCCGCCTCGAGCGTCCGCGGTCCCTGCACCTCGAACTGCCTGCCATCAATGCTCGCGACCGGCTGGACCTCGCGAACGGTCGAAGCGAGGAAGGCCTCATGGCCGGCGAGCAGGTCGCTCACGTCGAACTCCCCTTCCTCGACGTGCAGCGCTTGGACGATGTGCCCGCGGGTGATCGACTCCAGGATGCCGGCCGAAAGCGATGGCGTCCGAAGGCCGCCTTCGGGCGAGACCCAGAAGATCGTCGACGTCGGAGGCTCGAGCACCGTGCCGTCCGGGCGAACCAGGAGCGCCTCGTCGGCGCCCTTGCCTTGCGCGAGCCGCGTCGCCTGCATGTTGGCGGCGTACGACAGCGACTTCACGCCGGTGAGAATGACCGTCGGCTGGTAGGTCACCGTCGCGAGCCGCACCGACGCGGCCATGGCGGGCAGGTTCTCGATCAGCAGGATTCTCCGCCCGCCCCGGGTGATGACGATGCGAAGCTGTGCGTCGGCGCGGCCGATCTCGTTGAGCAGGGCATCGAGCTCGCGCTCGACAGCCTCGCGATCGACCGGCAACTCGATCGCGGCCGCCGAGCGCTCCAGCCGGTCGAGGTGCTGGTGAAGCGCGAACGGGTACCCCTCGTAGAGCCGGATCACCTCGAAGACGCCGTCCCCGCGATACAGCCCGTCGTCGGGCAGCGGGATGGTCGCCTCGGTGGTGGGGGAGATGACCCCGTCGACGCTCGCGAGCTCCTGGGTTGCCATGGGGGGTGGGACGAGGCTACATCAGCCGCGGCGCTCCTTGCGCCTCCATGGATCATCCGGCGGCGGGGTTCTCGACCACCGTCGCGACCCCCTGGCCGACTCCCACGCACAGGGCCGCGATGCCGTAACGGGCTCGCCGCCGGTGCAGCTCCCAGACCAGCGTGGTCATCAGCCTGGCGCCTGAACAGCCCAGAGGGTGACCCAGGGCGATGGCGCCACCGTTCACGTTCAGGCGCTCCTCGTCGATCCCGAGCTCGCCGATGCACGCAAGGACCTGCGACGCGAACGCCTCGTTGATCTCGACCAGATCGATCTCGTCGAGCGACAGGTTCGCCGCCTCGACGGCACGCATTATGGCCGGGATCGGCCCGACCCCCATGTATGCGGGATCGACACCGGCGACTCCGATCGAGACGATGCGGGCGAGCGGCTCCGCGCCCATCGCCTCGGCGCGCTCGGCGGATGCGAGCACCGTGCAGGCGGCGCCGTCGTTGAGCGTCGAGGCGTTGCCGGCCGTGACGGTGCCGCCGTCGCGGAACGCGGGGCGGAGCTTCGCGAGCTTCTCGACGGACGTGTCCGCCCGCGGTCCCTCGTCGACCTCGACGACCTGCGCCGGGCCGCGCCCGTTTGCCGGGAGCGCCTCGATTAGGATGAGCTCGTCTGCGAACCGGCCCTCCCGAGTCGCCTCGACGGCTCGCGTATGACTCTGAAGGGCGAAGCGGTCCTGCTCCTCACGCGGGATGCGGTAACGCTCCGCGACGTTCTCCCCGGTTTCACCCATCGACGCGGTGGAGTAGCGCTCCGCCATTCGCGGATTGATCAGGCGCCAGCCGAGCGCCGTGTCATGCATGGTCTGCGGACCGCGGGGCAGCCCGGACTCCGGTTTCAGAACCACCCACGGAGCGCGGCTCATCGACTCCGTGCCGCCGGCGATGTACAGGTCACCCTCGCCGAGACGCAGGGCGCGCGAGGCCTGGTTGATCGCCTCGAGCCCGGACGCGCAGAGGCGGTTGACGGTGACGCCCGGGACGTCGACCGGCAGTCCGGCCAGAAGCGAGGCCATACGGGCCGCATCCCGATTGTCCTCGCCGGCCTGGTTCGCCGCGCCCCAGTAGACGTCGCTCACGGCTTCGGGATCCAGCCCCGTTCGCTGAACAGCGGCGGCGATCACGTGCGCCGCCATGTCGTCCGGCCGAACCCCTGCCAGTACACCGCGGAATCGCCCCATCGGAGTACGAACGGCATCGACGATGAAGGCGTCAGTCATTCGACGGGGCGTCGGCTCCCGAAACCCGCGGTGCCGTTACTGTTTCCGGCGAGGCCATGGACTTCATTCTCCTAACCCTAGGACTGGTGGCCTTCATCGTCGTGGTGCTCGTCCTGCTGGCTCGCGCCTACCCCGGCAGCGGCGCCGACCTGGTCGACTGGCGCCCCACGCGTTCTTTCGAGGACGAGGCCCGGCTCGAGGGTGAGGACATCCAGCAGATGATCGAGGCGCAGAACGCCATCCGCCGCCGCCGCGGGAAGCCGGACCTCACCCGCTCGGACGCCTCGCGAATGGCCCGAGAGGACCAGGAGGTCCGCGAGCGCCAACGGCGCTCCTACGACGATCGGCTCGACGAGCTCGAGGACGAGCTCGGCGTGTGATCGCGACCGTCGCGCGGTCCTGACTTGGCTCGGGCGCTGATCGTCGGCTGCGGGTGCCGCGGCCGGGCGCTGGGCCTGCACCTCCGGCAGGCTGGCTGGCAGGTGCGGGGCACCAGTCGTGACGCGGGGAAGGCCGAAGCGCTGACCGCATCCGGGCTCCAGGGCCAGATCGCCGATCCGGACCGCGTCGGGACTGTCCTCGACGAGATCGCCGACGTCACGCTCGTGTTCTGGCTCATGGGGACGGCGACCGGGGAAGGCGACTCGGTGGCGGCGATTCACGGGCCGCGGCTCGAGCGGTTCATGGAGGAGATCGTGGACACGCCGGTGCGTGGCGTCGTCTACGAGACCGGGGGCAGTGTGCCGCGAGACGTCCTCCGCCGCGGCGAGCAGGTCGTGAGGGCCGCCGCGGAGCGCTGGCGGATCCCCGTGTCGGTTGTCGATGCGGACCCTGGTGAGGTGGACGCCTGGCTGGACGCGATGACGGCCGCCACCGAGGGGCTCATCGGGGCCGGACGGCGCGGATGAGGGGCAGCGCCGCTACTGGATGGGCTTGGGCTTGATCTGCTTGACGCCGTGCTTCGCCCAAGGCGCGGAGTTCGGCACGTCCTTGCCGACCGGCTTGTCGAGGCTGCCGACGAGGATGATGCCGCCGACGACGAGCGCCGCGACCACCGCCAGGAACCCCAGGTAAACCGCGAACTGCCTGGCCTTGCCCGGCCCGTAGCTCTGCCCGATGACCGGGCGACGCTTGTCGAGGCCCATCGCATCGACCTGGGACTGCTCGTGTCGAGCGAGACGCTCCTCGACGGGCTCGCGCTCGATGGTGGTCTTCGGGCCAAGCGAAGGTGCCGCGACCGACTGCTCATCGCGATCGCCACCGCCGTTCTCCTCGCGCCCCCCGGTGTGCTCGTCGTCCTCATGGGCCTCGGGGTCTTCATCGCCCTCGCGGGCCTGGGCGTCATCGTCTGCCTCGCGGGCCTCAGCGTCTTCGCCACCCCCACGTGCCTCAACGTGCTCGTCGCCCTCGCGGGCCTGAGCGTCCTCGTCGCCCTCGCGGGCGCGGCCGCTCTGCTCGTCGCTCGCCTCCGGCGCGGCGCGGCTGCTGCTCTTTGTCTCCTCCTCGGCCATCCCCGAGCACACCTACCCGTCTACACCTAAGCACACGCAATTCGGGTTCGCCACCCCCAACCGGGGAACGGACGCCCACCGGCGGTCGTCCAGCCCCTCCCGGAGTCGAACGGTGCGTTTTCCGCGCATACCGCGGGTTTTGCACCGCTCGGCGGCCTTGGGAGAGGAATGGCATAAACTCCGATAGAGATTCAGGAAAATCGACTGGAGGTGGGCTGAGGTGGCCGACTACGCGAAGGACGTTCTGGTGGAGACCGATTGGGTGGCGGAGCACTTGGACGACGACGGGATCCGGATCGTCGAGGTGGACGAGAACCCCGCCCTGTACGCCGAGGCACACATTCCGGGCGCCATCGGGTTCGACTGGAAGCAGGACCTTCAGGACCAGGTCAAGCGCGACTTCCTCTCGGCAGAGGACTTCGGCAACCTGATGGGCAGCCGCGGGATCTCCAATGACCACACGGTCGTGCTCTACGGCGACCGGAACAACTGGTTCGCCGCCTACACCTACTGGTACTTCCTCTACTACGGGCACGACAAGGTCAGGCTCATGAACGGGCCGCGCGAGAAGTGGATCTCCGAGGACCGGGACACGACCACCGAAGTCCCGGACCATCCGGCCGCGACCTTCAACGCCACCGGGCCCGACGAGACCATCCGCGCCCGGCGCGAGAAGGTTCTCGAGGCACTCGGAGGCGGCACGAAGCTGGTGGACGTCCGCAGTCCGCAGGAGTTCTCGGGCGAGCTGATCGCCATGGCCGGGTACGAGCAGGAGGGCGCGCAGCGCGCGGGGCACATCCCTGGAGCGATCTCCGTGCCGTGGGCCCAGGCGGTCAACGAGGACGGCACCTTCAAGTCGGCGGATGAGCTCCGCGAGCTCTACTCGTCAAAGGGCGTCGTCGAGGACGGCAATCCGGTGATCGCCTACTGCCGGATCGGCGAGCGCTCCGCCCACACCTGGTTCGTGCTCCATGAGCTCCTGGGAGAGAACGACGTCGTCAACTACGACGGCTCGTGGACCGAGTGGGGGAACCTGGTCGACGTCCCGATCGAGAAGGACGTCTGAGGCCAGTCCGGGCGCTCCGGCTGCGCGAGCGGATTTCGCGCAAGTAGGGGCGGCCTCGACCCGCAAGAGCCTCGAGATTCGCCGCAGTTTCGCCATTTGGCGTGCTGGATGGTGGGGTGGAAGGGTCGAGGCGGCTGCCCTACTCGCCCTACTCCGCCTGACCCTCTAACCGCTCCAGCAGCTCGCTGAGGATCCGCGCCGTGGCGCCCCAGATCATGTGCTCGCCCACCTCGTAGGTGGGGGTTCGTATGGGAACGCCGCGTCGGACCAGGCGCCGCATCGCGAACCCCTCGCGCAGCTCATCGAGCGTGTACTGGAGCACCGCCGCGACCTCGGCGGGGTTGGGGCGGAACCACAGGCCCTCCGGGATCGTTCCGACGAACGGGTGGATCTTGTAGCCGGTTACGAAGGTTCCGACCGGAGGCAGAGCTCCCCTCACGTCGACCTGCTGCGGATCGAGACCGATCTCCTCCTCGGCCTCGCGGAGCGCCGTGGTCAGGAGCCGCTCCTCGGGGTGGTCCTGGCGCCCGCCCGGGAACGAGATCTCGCCGGCATGGCGACGGAGATCAAGGCGGCGCTCGGTGAAGACGAGACCCGGCCGGTCGGGGTGGCCGTACATCGGGAGCAGGACCGCCGCGTCGGTACCGCCCGGAGCGTTCATCCCCTGCGCCTCCCCCGGACTCAGAAGGACGCCGGCGAGGTCCACTAGATGATCACTGGAACCGACCCGCCGTCAACGCTCCAAGCCGCACCTGCCACGTACGACGCACGCTCAGAGCAGAGGAAGACGATCGCATCCGCGATCTCGCCCACCTCAGCGAGCCGACCTACGGGACGGCCGCCGCCGATCGACTCGAGCGCCTCTTCCCGGGACTCGAGGCCTCCGGACTTCATCGCTTGATCCAGCAGACCGCCGGGCTCCATCCACAGCTCGCTTCGCACCGGGCCCGGGCAGATGGCGTTCACCAGCACGCCCTGCTTCGCGTAGACGTCCGCGAACACACGCGACAGCGAGAGCTCGGCCGACTTGGCCACCGAGTACTCGGGCGTCGCCACGGTGGGTCGTTTGCCCGCGCTGGAGCATACGTTCACGACGCGGCCCCAGCCCCGCTCCGCCATCGCCGGGATCGCAGCGCGCATCGCGCGCATCGACGCCATCACGTTGAGCTCCCAGGCGGCGTTCCACTCGTCGTCGCTCACCTCCTGGAGCGCCCGGCGTTTGGCGGTCCCGGCGTTGTTCACCAACACGTCCATCGAGCCGAAGCGCTCGTTCGCCGCCGCGACGATGCGTTCGCCGGCGTCGGGCGCGGTGACGTCGAGGCTGAGGCCAGTCGCGTCGCCGCCTGCATCGGCGCACCCGGAAGCGGCCTCCTCCAGCGCCTCCGCCGAGCGGGCGACCAGCAATACGCGCGCGCCCTCCGCACACAGGCGCTCCGCTACGGCGAGTCCGATTCCGCGGGTGGCACCGGTGACGGCGCACGATTTCCCGGTCAGTCCGAGGTCCATCAGCGCGGGCGCTTCATTGACCGACCGCTACGCGGTCGGTGATGCTGACCTCGCGCTCACGCGACAGCAGGCGGTGGACGGGGCACTTGCCGGCGATCGTCCGCAGGCGCTCGGCCTGGTCCTCGCTGAGATCGGTCGGCACGCGCACGGTGACCTCGAACGACCGTGGCACGCTCTGCTCGCCGTACTCCATATCGACCTCCACCTGGAGCGCCCCGAGATCCCACGCCTTGCGCTCGGCGTACATCTCGATCGTGATCGCGGTGCACGCCGCGAGCGCCGCAGCCAGGGTTCGGGTGGGGGAGGGGCCCTCGTTGCCGCCTCCGGACACCTCGGGCTCGTCGATCACCATCCGGTGACCGCCCTGGACCTCGACGTCGTGGGTGAAGCCCTGCCGGCGCCGGGCGGTGACCTTAACCATCCCCGTCACCAGCCTCCCGGCCCTCGAACAGCTCGGGGTCGTCGACGTCCGCGAACCTCGCCATCGCGAAGACGAGGTCCGAAGCCCGATTCAGATAGCGCATCACGGCCTCGGACGCGAGCTCGCCCTCCTCCATCAGGGCCACCACGCGGCGCTCGGCTCGCCGGATCACGGTCCTGGCCATATCGAGCTGCGCCGAGAGCCTCGTACCGCCGGAGATCACGAACTTCGGCGGCAGATCCACGCGGTCCATATATCGGTCGATGACCGGTTCGAGCGCGGCGACCATGTCGTCGTCGATCCGGCTGATCCCCTCCTGCAGGCGTCCCTCGGCCTCGGGCGCCGTCGCCAGCTCGGCGCCGGCGACGAAGAGCTCGCGCTGGAGCCTCAGGATGTCGGCCGCCAGCTCGCCCTCATCGGGACCGCACCGCGACCGGGCGACGCCGAGCGCCGCGCCGGCCTCGTCGATCGATCCGTAGGCCTCGGTGCGCGCATCGGTCTTGGCGACCCTGCCGCCGTACCAGAGCGAGGTCGTGCCGTCGTCGCCCTTGCGCGTATAGATGCGCGTCACCTGGCGGCACCCTAGCGCTCGCAGTCGGGCCGCCGCCTCCGGCCGGGTGGCGCCACTAGTACAGGGGGTTGAAGACGATCCCGGTCAGAAGCTTCGGGAAGAAGAACGTCGACTTCGGCGGCATCGTCTCACCGGCCGCCGCCACCTCGCGTACCTGAGATACGGGCGTCGGCCGCAACAGGAACGCGGCGTCGTAATCGCCCTCGCGGATCGCGCTCCTCGCCTCCTCGATTCCCTTCGCGTAAGCCAGACCCCGCCCTGCCTCGATGTCGTCGTCGCTCATCCCGAGTGCCCCCTTCAGGACCAGCTCCTCCAGGATCGCGGCATCGAGCCTGCGGTACGCCTGGGAGTGACCCTCCAGCGCCGCATCCGCCGCGGCGGCATCGCGCAGGCGGAGCCGCACGGCCCGCTCCCGGTCGAGGAATCCGAAGACGCCCACACCCTCGATCCCGGCTGGATCCACCTGATCGCCGGTGACCTCCTCGACCTCGAAGTGCTCCCGGATACCTCGGTCCAGCCGCTCGGCGCTGACGCCCGAGAGCAACCGGTGCGTGCCGAGGATGGTGAGCCCGGGATCCTCGAGCGACACGAGGCACATCAACGTGTAGCGGTGTGGGCCGTCGCCGCCGACCTCGTCGGCGTAGATGCGGGCGGTCTCGTAGCGATGGTGGCCGTCGGCGATCAGGAGCTCGGCGTGGGCGAGCCCGGCCGCCACGGCCGCATGGACCTCCGTATCGGCGATCCGCCAGGCGCGGTGGACGGTCCCGTCGTCGTCCGTCGCCTCGCCCCAGGGCTCACCCGCGAGATGGGGCTCGACCATGTCCCAAACGCTTCCGGGATGGAGGGCGAAGATCGCGGAGAGGTTGTGGCGCGTCGCTCGCGTGAGCCGCAGCCGGTCCTCCTTCGGGCCGGGGTGGGTGCGCTCGTGCGGGCGCACGAGGCCCGGCCCGTAATCGGTGACCCGGACGCGGGCGAGAAGGCCGCGTCGGGTCCGGCGGGAGCCATGCGGGAGGACATAGTCCTGCGTCAGCGCCCAGATCGCCGGCTCGCGATCCGCCGTCACCACTCCGTCGAGCGTCCACGCCTCGAGCGTCTCGGCGGCATGCTCGTACGGATCGCCGCCGCTCGGCGCCCGCGGCAGGTCGATCTCGACCACGTTCAGCGGCGAGCGGGCGAGCAGCGAAGCGCGCATCCGCGCGTCGATGACGTCATACGGGGGTGCGGTCACGTCGGCCAGCGAGGGAACCGCGGTCAGGTTGTAGTGGAGCGCGGGGAGGGGCTTGATCTCGGCCATGAGCCGGCGCGAACCCTAACCCGAAGAGCACCGGTGTCGGATCGGTCACCGATCGCCGGGACCCGCCATCCCCGGCCGGGCAGCATGCACGCGGGCGCCAGAGTTGTCACCCTACGGGTGAGTGGCAGGCCTTTCCGGGGAGACGACGCGGGACGGTCGCAGCATGCCCGGGAACCGCCGGGGGACCGCGGTCGCGGCGCTGCTGGCGGTCGGCGTGCTCCTGTGTGTTGCCGCCCCGGCGAACGCGCAGCCGCCGAAACCGGTTCCCGCCTGGTACATGACGGCGGCCAACGCGGCGGACCTGACCCGACAGGCCAAGAACAGCGCCTGCGCGTTCGCGGACGACCAGCCGGACGCCTCGCGGCTGATGCTGTTCGACTTCGGTGGGGCCATCAAGTACGTAAACGGGGGGTTCGGCGCCAACCTGCGCGGTGTCCACCCGTTTCGAAACGGCGCGATCCTCCAGGCCATGACAGGGGCATCGCGTGCGTACAAGCGGTGCCACCGCCGGGGGTCGGCGACGATCGCTTACGGGAACAGCAACTCGATACCCGGGCACATCAGCTATCTCGACGCCTACGATGCGGGGCTGCATCAGGCCCTGACCGTCAAGTCCCTGCGCCGGTTTCAGCAGAAGCACCACTATGGGAACCAGGACGCCGCGGCCGCCGGCGACATCGAGCCGGGCTTCGGGCTTCCCGGGGTCAGCAAGGCGCTGGTGGACGGCGCGAATGAGGTGACGTACTACGACTTCGGCAACGCCGGCGGCTGCCCGGGCCAGCCGGGCGCTTCCGGCTGCTACCAGGGGTGGACCGTCGACGATCTGGGCGAGGTCTCGATGGGCGGCCACTCGCGCCCGCTGCCGGAGATCTACCGTCCCTATGAGGCGACCCAGTGGGCGAGGATCCAGGACCGCTGGGACGGCGGCCGCTACGTCTTCGCCGGCGTCACCGGCGCGCCCAACGAGCCGCTTTCGCCCGCTCAAGGGTGGAGCAAATTGAACGAGAGGGCGAGCGCGGTGCAGCGCGAGCTGATCAGCATCCGCGATGGGGAGGGCGCTGCACGAGGGCGCCGCGCGGCTCCCTCTGGACGGGATCGGGCCGCTCGGGCACGGGCCGGGGGGCCGATGAGCGCGACCACCCCCGCGCACCTGGTCGCGAAGCCGCAGGGCTTCTTCTCCACGAGCCTCATCTATCCCCTCGCGAACGAGTGGGTCGCGGCGAGCCGCCGCCGGTTCGTCGCCGTCGATGCGGGCACCGATCCCCTCAACCCCTCGACCGGAGTCCTCGGCATCTTCCGGCAGAACTACGTCCGCGTGAGGCAGACGGAGAGGGTGGTCGAGGTGCCGGGGGCGGGCCGGCTCGAGCTCACCGGCGCACCCGCTGGGGCAGCCAAGGCCGCGCTCGCGGGTCCGCGGTCGCTTCGGTTCGAGGGCGCGAACGGGATCAGCGGCGTACTCGACCTGAGTGACGCCACCGTGACCCTCGACACGCGCGGTGGGGGGTCGCCGTGATCGGCCGGCGACGGCTCGTCGCCGCCGCCGCGGGCGCCGGAGTGCTCGCGCTCGCCGGGGTGGCATGGGGCGCGACCGGGTCCCTGACCTACAGCGGCTGCGTCGCGAACGGCGGCCTGAACGGCTGCGAGGCGCCCCGGCTCGACTCGATGGGCACCAACGTCGGCCTCGCCGCCACCCCGGATGGCCGGCGGCTCTACGTGGCGGCCGTCAACGGATCGCTGACCTGGTTCGAGCGCGACCCGGCAACCGGGGACCTGAGCGCCGGTGACTGCTTCGCGGATGCCGGGCGGCACGAGTGCCGCGACATTCCGCATGACTCGTTGGACGCCGCCAGCGGCGTCGCCGTCAGCCCGGACGGCGACTCCGTGTACGTGACCTCCGAGGAGCCGACCAGCGCGATCAACCGATTCAAGCTCAGCGATACCGGGCGCCTCGGCTACCGGTCGTGCCTCGCGAATGGCGGCGGGAGCGCGGGCACCCGTGGCTGTACAAGGCCCCCGCGCAACTCACTCGACTCGAACGAGGCGATCGCGATCTCCCCGGATGGGCGCTCGGCATACGTCGCTTCATCCGGCAGCAACTCGATCACGTGGTTCGACATCGAATCGAACGGCGAGCTGCGTTACCGAGGTTGCGTCGCCGATCGTGGAAAGCACGGCTGCCAGGATCCGACGCACGATTCGCTCGGCGGTGCATTCGACGTGGCGGTGAGCGACGACGGCAAGTCGGTCTACGCCACCGCGCTCCACGGCGATGCCGTGACCCGCTTCGACCGACTCTCGAGCGGTGCCCTCGCCTACAAGGGCTGCATCGCGAACAACGGGAAGAGCGGCTGTCAGCGGCCCCCTCACAACGCGCTCGGGGGGGCCGACGCGCTGGCGGTGAGCCCCGACGGGCGGTCCGTGTACGTCGCCGCTTTCGGCGACGACGCTGTGGTCGGCTTCGATCGCCTTCCCGGCGGCCGCTTGGAGCCCAACGGTTGCTTCGCCGATGGCGGTGCGCACGGATGCCGGCGTCCGCTTCAAAGCTCGCTCCACGCCGCGAATGGGATCGTCGTCAGCCCGGACGGGCGATCGGTGTATGTCAGCGCGATGAGCGGACCGGCGGTCAACGGCGGCCCCGGCGCGGTGACCTGGTTCGGTCGGAGCTCGACCGGCGCGCTCACGTCCAGAGGATGCATCGCGGACATGGGCAAGCACGGGTGCAAACCGACCCCGCTCGAGTCGCTCGGCTCGCCCGAATCGATCGTCACGAGCCCCGATGGCGGATCGGTCTACGTCGGGAGCTACGGGCGGGCGGTCTCGATCTTCGACCGCGAGCCGTAACGGCGGTTCTCAGCCGGCGCGGAAGCGCCGGATTACGAGCCCTCCGCGCGGCAGCACACGCATCCGGTCCCCGTGGCGCGGAACGGCGCCCTTCGGTGCCCCGGCTGCCACGACATTGACCCAGAGCGGCACCGGGCGGCCGTCTCGCTGGACGTTTCGCACGATGCGCACCGCCCCCGCCTTGCGGGTGCGGCACGGGCTTCGGTAGGCGCTTGGGCCGTGCGTGCAGTTGAAGCCGTTCTGCTCGGTCAGGTCGCCGTTCCCAGTCGCCACCTGCCGCGGAATGCCGGCGGAGGATACGGCCCGCGGCCCGCGCGCAAGGATCATGTCGGTACCGACGAAGGCCGGGTAGCGCAAGGACGCGATTGTGACCAGATGGGTCGCCGCGGCCTCGAGAACGTCGCCCTTGTGGAGCTGGTTGAGCCGCTGTGAGTAGATGACGCGGCGACCCCTCTTGCCGCTCGGTGCGATCGGCACCGCGCGCGACCGTCGATGCGCCGTCCTCAAGCGCTTCGACTCGATGGCTCCGTGCAGGATGGTCGCGCTCAGACGCCCTTTGTCCTGACGGACGGTGCCGTTGGGCCGGTCGGCGCCGACCAGCACGACCTGGCCCGGGCGCGCATGCGGATTGTCGGCCTCGACGACGAGGTTCAGCCTGCAGTCGTTGAGGCGGCACGGCAGCAGGCCAGGGTGGCTGATCTTCGTCCCCGTGGGAGGGAAGACCAGGACGCAGTGGTGATTTCGATTCGGCAGGGGCTGGTGGCAGCGAAGCGACTTCGACTGGGCGATGGGCATCGCGTGGTGGCCGCCGGTGGCGCCTCGGCGGGAAGCGAGCACGATCCTGGCATCCTCCTGCGGGCTGAAGGAGTAGCGGCGCCCGATGCAGCGGACGGCGTTGAAGTCGACGCACGTGGTGGAGAGCTGGATCTCGCCAGTAGTCCTGAGGACGTCGCCCTGGTGCAGAGTGGGCAGTCGTGCGGGCGGGATGGTCATCGCAACGCGCTTCTTTCCCCACTTGCGGGTGGCGATCGGGATGGTCTTGCGGATCTCTGAGTTCTCGCCACTGCTCGCGAAGCGAACGGATGCTCCCCGTGGCTGCGGCCCGGCGGATCGTGGCGATTCCGGAGCGCCGCCGCCGGATGCCGTCGTCACGGGGACCGCGATGAGAGCCAGGGTCGCCGCGACCGCGCAGCCCGCGACCGCCGCCGACCTCGACCCGCCCCCGCCGCTCACGCCGCGAGTATATGGCCGGGCAAACGGATGTCAGACCGCGTGACGTGCCGGGGGATCCGCCTGCTCCCGAGCAGCGTCGGCCAAGTCGAGGTCGATCCACACGTCGGCGCCACCCCGTCCGCTGTTGCGGGCCCGAGCGTCGCCCCCGTGGGCCCTCGCGATCGCCTTCACGATGGCCAGCCCGAGGCCCGTGCCGTCGCTGGAGCGTGCCGAATCGACCCGGCGAAAACGCTCGAACGCGTGCGGGAGGAAGTCGGGCGGGAAGCCCGGGCCGTCGTCGCTCACGTGGATCTCCATCCGGCCGTCAGTACCCCGCGACCAAACCCGGACGGGACCATCCCCATAGCGCAAGGCGTTCTCGACGAGATTGCCGAGCGCCTGCTCGAGTCGGATGCGGTCGGCGTTCACCGCGCCGGGAGACCCGTCATCGAAGACCAGCGACCTGCCCTCGCGCTCGGCGCGACCGCCGAGCCGATCACGCAGGCTCGCGAAGACGTCCGGGACCTCGACCGGCTCGAGCTTCAGGGCGAGCTCTCCCTTGTCCGAGCGAGCGATCACGAGGAGCGACTCCGCCATCTGCGCGAGGCGGTCCGCCTCCTCGATCGCGGAGGCGATCGCGGCGCGCAGCTCGTCGGTGGTCGCGCCGTAGCGGAGGGCGAGTTCGAGCTCCGTCCGATGCGCGGCCAGCGGTGTTCGCAGCTCATGGCTTGCGTCGTCGACGAACGCGCGCTCGCGCTCCAGCGCCGTGTGGAGGCGGTCGAGCATCTGGTTCAGCGTCTCGCCGAGCCGGCGGAGCTCGTCCCGCGCCCGCGGAACAGGGAGCCGCTGTTCCGATCCCGACGCCGACACGTCCGCCGCGCGCCGCCGCATCGCATCGACGGGGCGCAGGGCCGCGCCGACCGTCCAGTACGCCGCGAGCGACGCCAGCACCAGCGCGATGGGACCCCCGATGAGGAGCAGCTCGAGCAGGCTCTCGAGCGCGTCGTCGCGACCCTCGAGTGACTCGCCGACCACCGCGATGAGGGGCTGTGTCTCAAACTGGAATGGCCGCGCCAAGTAGCGCTCCGGCTCCCCGCTTCGCGCGGGACGCTCGAAGGTGATCTCCCGGTTTCGGGCGGTCGCGAGGTGTCGCGGGTTCAGCACCGGGCGGTCCCCGTGCTGGTGCTGCGGGTCGAAGAGGCGTCCCGAGGTCGTGAGGACCTGGGCGAAGTCCTCGGCCCGCTTGTCGAGCAGGCTGCGCGCCGCCTCGCCGATGCCCTTGTCGTTCACGCGCATCACTCGGATGAGCTGCTGGCTTCGCGACTGCAGGTCCGTGTCGATCGAGTGGTTGAGGCTCGATTCCAGCCGCAGGTACAGGAAGAGCCCCGTGCCCACGAGGACGATCGTCATCACCAGCGCGAACACCAGCGTGACGCGAAGCTTGACCGGAATCCGGCTCATCCGGCGCCGTCCTTGCGGAGCCGGTAGCCGGCGCCGCGAACGGTCTCGATGCTCTTCGTCCCGAACGGCTGGTCGATCTTTCGGCGCAGGAGGCGGATGTAGGAGTCCACGACGTTGGAGCGATTCTCGTACTCGTAGTCCCACGCATGCTCGAGCAACTGGAAGCGTGAGAGCACCTCGCCGGGCCGGCGCATGAAGGTCTCGAGGATCGCGAATTCCTTCGCGGAGAGCGAGATCTCGCTGTCGCCGCGCCATACCTTGTGTTGCGCGGGATCAAGGCGCAGGCTGCCGACGCTGAGCTCGGCGGGCCGCTCTACGGGCCCGCGGCGGACGAGCGCCCGGAGCCGCGCGAGGAGCTCGGCGTAGGAGAACGGCTTGACCAGGTAGTCGTCGGCGCCGCTGTCCAGCCCGGCGACGCGGTCGCGAACGGCGTCCCGCGCCGTGAGCATGAGGATCGGCGCCCACACGCCCTTCTCCCGGAGCCGGCGGCAGACCTCGAACCCGTCGACCCCCGGGAGCATCACGTCGAGGACGATCGCGTCGTAGTCGGTCGCGTCCGCCATCCAGAGCGCGTCCTCGCCATTCGCGGTGACGTCCACCGCCATCGCCTCCTTGCGAAGGCCACGCTGGATCAGGGCCGCCATCTTGACGTGGTCTTCGACGATCAGGACGCGCATCCGGGCTTTCCGGCCATGAGGATCGGCCGCATAGATGAAAGAACGATGAACGATTCCGGAGGCCCGACGAGGTCGGGGCGGCCGGATTTGAACCGGCGACCCCCTGCTCCCAAAGCAGGTGCGCTACCAGGCTGCGCCACGCCCCGAGATGGCCGAGTCTAGCCGTGCTCTCGCGCGGTCGAGCGATGGCTCACCTGATTGGCGCCTTCCTTTCGCGATGCGGCAACAAAGCGCCAACCGCCTCCGCCCACGAGGTTTGGCAGCCTCCGTCCTCGGGCACCTGCCACGTCGATGGGAGGAAGGAGGCCTGGATGCCCGAGTTGATCGTCGGGCCGATGTTGCGGTACCTGTCGGATCGCGAGGCGACGATCTGGATCGAGACCGATGCGCCGTCCGAGGTCGAGGTGCTCGGCCACAAGGCCCGAACGTTCGAGGTCCATGGTCACCACTACGCGATCGTCGCGATCGATGGGCTCGACCCCGGGGAGACCTACGAGTACTCCGTCGCGCTCGATGGCGAGGTCAAGTGGCCCGAGGACAGCCGGCGCTTTCCGCCCAGCCGCATCAGGACATTCGACGACGATGGGCCCTTCGACATCTCGTTCGGATCGTGTCGCGTCGCCGTGCCGCACGAGCCGCCGTACACGCTGACGAAGAACCAGGACTCTGAGGGCAAGGAAGCCGACGCGCTCCATGTTCTCGGGCTCGAGATGCTCCGCAACCCCGAGGGGCGCTGGCCGCACCTGCTGCTGATGCTCGGCGACCAGGTCTACGCGGACGAGGGGGCGCCGAAGACGCGGGAATTCATCCGCTCGCGGCGAGACGTCTCCAAGCCGCCCGGCCTCGAGGTCGCCGATTTCGAGGAGTACACACGGCTCTACTGGGAGTCGTGGCGCGAGCCGGTGGTGCGGTGGCTGTTCTCGACCGTCTCGACGTCGATGACGATCGACGACCACGACGTGCGCGATGACTGGAACATCTCCCGCTCGTGGCTGGAGGACATGCGGTCAAAGCCCTGGTGGCACGAGCGGATTGTGGGCGCGTACATGTCCTACTGGCTGTACCAACACCTGGGGAACCTGTCGCCGCGCGAGCTCGAGGAGGACGAGACATACGGGCGCGTGCGCGACGCCGACGGGGATGCCGGCGACATCGTCCGCCGTTATGCGGAAAACGCCGACGAGCATCGCGACGGCTCACGCTGGAGCTTCCACCGCGACCTCGGGCGAAACCGCGTGATCGTCATGGACTCGCGCGCGGGGCGTGTCCTCAAGGAGGGGCACCGGTCGATCTTCGACGACTCCGAGTGGGAATGGATCCGCGGCCAGGCGCATGGAGACTTCGACAACCTGATGATCGCCACGTCGGACCCGTACATCCTCGCGCATGGCTTGCATTACGCCGAGGTCTGGAGCGAGCGCGTCTGCGACGGTGCATGGGGCCCCCTTGCGGCGAAGCTGGGAGAGAAGATCCGCCGCACCGCCGACCTCGACCACTGGGCCGCCTTCCATGTCTCCTTTCACCGCGTCGCCCGGCTGATGAAGGAGATCGGGACCGGCGAGCTCGGCGAACCACCCGGCTCGATCCTCCTCGTCTCGGGCGACGTGCATCATGCATACCTCTGCGAGATCGGCTTCCCGCGCGGATCCGGGCTCGAGAGCAACGTCTATCAGGCCGTCTGCTCGCCGTTCCGAAACCCGCTCAGCAGAGCCGAGCGGACGCAGGCGCGGATCGGCTGGTCGCGACCGGTGTGGGCGATCACCCGCGCTCTCGCGCGAGCAGCGGGCGGGCCCGATCCCGAGATCCAGTGGCGCTTCCTCGACGGCCCCTACTTCGACAACCAGGTGGCGAGCGTCACGCTCGACGGGCGCGCCGCGCGGCTGAAGCTCGAGAAGACCGAGCCCGGCGATCCCGAGGAGGATCGCCTGGAGACGAGCTTCGAACGGGAGCTGGCACCGCGGGCGGACGCACAGCCCGCCCGCCGGGAGAGCCCGATAACGGCGCTACGCTCCGCGGGCGGGCCCCCGTAGCTCAGTGGACAGAGCGTCGGATTTCTAATCCGAGGGTCGCAGGTTCGAGTCCTGCCGGGGGCGTCCAGCCGCCGTCACGATCGAACCTGCGACACCGCTCGGCCTCCGGCCTCGCTGAGGTTCGAGTCCTGCCGGGGGCGTCCAGCCGCCGTCACGATCGAACCTGCGACACCGCTCGGCCTGAGCTCAGTTCGCGAGGGGGACTCGTCCGACCCTGCGTCGCGTCCTCGCGAGGGGTTGGGACGGCGACCGCCGCGGGCGGGGTCGGCTGGAAAACGCCGTGGCGGCGAAGAACCAGATCATGGCCAGCCACAGGCTGGCGGCAACTGTTGCAATCGCGATGGTCATCTCGTAGTGCGAAGGCGGGCATCCAGCGAGGCGCTGGATGCCGCTCCTCAGATCGTCATCGCCCCCTTACCCGACCCGCTTTCGGCCTAACGCCGCCTCGCCCATAGTCCTCGGAACGCATCGATCGGCGCCCGGCGAGCACTCGCGACCTCCCCGCGTGTCCCGGTACATTGGAGAGAGCGCGGTGAGCGTAGCTCAGCTGGTAGAGCTCCTGGTTGTGGTCCAGGCGGTCGCCGGTTCGAATCCGGTCGCTCACCCCTCATGAAGCCCCTGCTGTCGCGGGGGTTTCGGGCTGTCCGGGCTGCCAACCCCGACCGCCGACGGGCACCAAGTGGGCACCAATTCGCGCCGATGGCGCGAGTAAGATTTGTCAATCACACGCCTCGTAAGGCTCCAAGCGAGGCGAAGCCACCGTGACGGACCCGGAGCAGCAACAGCAAAACCGGAGGTTCATTCGGTGGCGACAAGTCAGGAGAAGCAAAGCGGCACCGTCATACAGGCGTGGCTGCCGCACCCACTAGATCAGGAGCTTCGCAAGCAGGCCGAGGCTGAGCGCCGGTCGCTGAGTTCCACGATCCGGCTCGCGATCGAGGACAAGCTGCGAGCCGACGAGGAGCGCCGGCCCGCTCGACGGCGTTCCAGTGACACGGCACTCGGCGCTACCGGTAGGGAGGGTCTCCAGCCAGTTTTCGCGCTGCGAGGACGGCCCGGGTCGCTACGCGCAAAGAAAACCGAAATTTTCCGGTGGGCGTGTGAGTTGCGATTCGGGGCATCCCCGCCGCCTGCCGCTGACCGGAAAGCCTCCAGGGACTCTGCTCAGCCTGTCATCGGGCCAAGACGGCGCGCGAGAACGCGGAGCGGCGTGGATGGGCCGTTTGAGGTTTCGCCACTGCTGCTTTCACGCGAAAGCAGAAGCCACAATCCGTCACTCCTGCTTTGCGCGAGGAGCGCCGCACCCTAGGACCGCCCGCTTCCGGACTCGGCCCAACGCCGAGCGCCCGCGACCAGCTGCGATAGGTCGGGGCTAGGTGGGGCTGCCCCACCGGCTGTCGCCGTGGTCACGCGAGCGCTCGTCCTCTATCGCCGGCGCGTCCGCCTCCGCCAGCCCGGCTGAACTCAGCATCCGCCGCAAGTCGACAACCATCTGCACATCGATGTCCTTGCCTCGGGGCCGCTCGAATACCTCAGTCTCGTCGCCCAGTGTGACCTTGAACTTGCCGTTGTGCTCCTCATGCACGGTCCCGACCGCCTCCAGTAGGCCGAGGACCCGACGCCACTCGATGTTGCCGCTCGCCGGATGGCTGAGGATCTTCTGGATCGTGTCGCGATGATGCCGGTTGATATCGCTTTCCATCACCATCCCCCTCGTGGACGTCGATACTAGAGCGCCCGCCACTCTCGGTGGATCGGCTACGCGCGAGCGACTGGCGGCGGTCACCCGTAGCGAGTCGAGCGCCCGTCGAGTTTGGCCTTGTCCGGCGTATTGGTGATCCGCCGCACGTGGGTTCCGTCCTTTTCGCATCACGTAGACCGACTCGTGAAAGGGTTGGCGCCATGCGGAAACTGAGCTACGGCATGAACGTGACCCTTGACGGCTACATCGCCGCGCCCAACGACGACATCGGCTGGGGCGTGCCGAGCGACGAGCTGTTCCAGTGGTGGCTCGACCAAGAGCGGGCGAACAGCCTGTCGCTGTACGGGCGCAAGCTGTGGGAGACGATGAGTTCCTTCTGGCCGACAGGCGACCAGCAGCCCAACGCCTCCTCGGCAGAGATCGAGTTCGCGCGCAACTGGCGGGAGACGCCGAAGGTGGTGTTCTCCTCGACGATCGACAAGGTCGGCTGGAACACCCGCCTGGTCACCGGCGACGCGGTCACCGAGATCACCCGGCTCAAGGCCGACGACGGTGGCCCGATGGAAATCGGCGGCGCAACGCTTGCCGGGGCAGCCATGCGCGCCGGGCTGATCGACGAGTACCGGCTGGTCACCCACCCGGTTCTCGTCGGTGGCGGAACGCCGTTCTTCACCGCGCTGGAGAGCTGGGTCAACCTGAAACTCGTGGAGACGCGGGCATTCCCCAGCGGCGTGGTCCTGACCCGCTACGAGACGCAGCGATGAGCGCGGGGATAGGCCCAACTCGCCGGTGGTCCCAGTGGGGATGGGTGGAGGGTTGACACTCCCTTCTCGCGCGAAGGAGAAACTGAATCAGGCGTTGCCGCCTGCGGAGCCCAGTTCCTGGCTCGGGTCCGGGAGGTACTCGCCCCTCAGCCGCTTCCCGCTCGCGGACGCCGCCGCCGCCCACGAGGTCGTGGAGGGCCCATTCGCAAAAAGGCCTGCTATCAGGCCGCTTTCTTAAGCTAAGCGCCGTCGAGGGCTTCGTCGAACTCCTTCACGGAGGCGTCGAGCTCCTCCCAGATAGATCATCTCCTGCTTCGCATAGCAGCAGGTCGTGTCCATCTCGTCGAACATGGCAAGGCCCGCTTCCACAAGCCGCGCTCGCGTCCGAAGCACGTCGTCCGTTCGAACACGCTGTCTAACGCAGTGACCGGAACGCTGCGCGCACCTCGTCGGCGAACAGCTCGGGCTCCTCCCAGGCGGCAAAGTGGCCGCCCTTGTCCACCTCGTTGAAGTAGCTGAGTTTGTCTCCGTAGGCCTGCTCCGCCCAGCTTCGCGGCGCCGCGAAGATCTCGCCGGGGAACGTGGTGAAGGTGGCCGGCACGCCGACGGGCGGTGGGGGGCCGGCCGCGGCCGCTTCGGCCATGGCCAGTCCGTCCTCCCAGTAGTTCCGGGCCGCCGTGGCGCCCGTGCCCGTCAGCCAGTACAGGCTGATGTTGTCGACGATGTGCTCCCGCGTCAGGTTGCCCGTCGGCTTTCCGTCGACGAAGGCGCCGGCGATCTTGTAGTAGCTGTCGGTGTCGTGGTCGAGAAGCCAGGCCGCCAGGGCGATCGGCGAGTCGAGCAGGGCGTACCCGATCGTCTGCGGCCGCGTCGCCATCTCCAGGAAGTAGCCGAAGCCGTTCTCCCTGAACGTCTGGAACGCCTGCGCCGCCGCGCGTTCCTGTTCGGACTCCTTCGGCATCTGATCCAAGGCGACAAGCGCCGCAACGAGGATGTTCGTGTGGATGCCGGCCAGCCCGTCCGGCGCCTGGCGGCCCATCAGGTCCGTGACCGCAGCGCCCACATCGCCTCCCTGAGCGACGTAGCGGGTGTAGCCCAGACGGCGCATCAGTTCCGCCCAGGCGACGGCGATCCGCCCGGCGTTCCAACCGAGCTCGGCCGGCTCGCTCGAGAAGCCGTAGCCGGGCAAGGACGGCAGCACCAGGTGGAACGCGTCCGCGGCGTCGCCGCCGTGTGCAGTGGGGTCCGTGAGCGGTCCGACGGTCTCGAGCAACTCGATGACCGAGCCGGGCCAGCCGTGCGTCATGATCAGCGGCAGCGCGTCCTCGTGCTCCGACCGCACGTGGATGAAGTGGATCTCGACCCCGTCGATCTCGGTCGTGAACTGCGGCAGCGCGTTGAGTCTCGCCTCGGCCTCGCGCCAGTCGTAGTCGGTCGTCCAGTAGCGCGCGAGCTCCTGCAGCGTCGCCTGCTGCACGCCCTGCGACCGATCCGCGACGAGCTCCTTGCTGGGCCACCGCGTCGCGGCGATGCGGCGGCGGAGGTCGTCTAGGTCCTCTTCTGGAACATCTACGTCATAGGGGCGGATTGCGCCGTTTTCGGCCTTCGCCTGATCGGCGGCGCCCGCTGGGGTCGAGGCTGAGGATGCGCTCATGAGGATCTCCTTCCGCGAGACCTGACGGCGATTTGGTTTGGTGACGGTGGATCTCCCCGATGCATTTCGCATCGGTCCCCAACGACACTCCCTCCCGAGTCCGCTACGGCCGACCCTTCGCCAACCGACGCGTTCCCTTGGGCATCTGGAGCAGTAACCGAGCGGATGACGGGTCTGCTTCGGCTCGTCAGCGAGTCCAGCAACCGTTCCACGGACGACCCTACACCGCAAGGACCGGAAGTCAAACCCGGCGTTCTCGCCCGCCCGCCGCGTAACGTCCGACGCCATGCCGGAACCTCACTTCGGGGACCTGCTCATAGTCGCCTTGGTCGCGTTCGCGGTCCCCTTCGTGCTCGGGCTCTTTCCCGGAGTGCGGCTGCCCTCGGTCGTCCTGGAGATCCTGGCCGGGATCGTGATCGGACCGTCGATCCTGGGCATCGTCGAGATCGACCAGGCGATCGAGGTCATTGCGTTGATTGGGCTGGGCTTCGTGCTCTTCCTCGCCGGGCTTGAGATCGAGTTCGACAAGCTGCGCGGGCAGGCGCTTCGAGTCACTGCGATCGGTTTCGCGCTCTCGTTTGGGCTCGCGCTGGTGGTTGCTTTCGGGCTCAAGGCCGGCGGCCTCGTTGAAACGCCGCTTCTCGTCGCGATCATCCTCTGCGCCACGTCGCTCGGGGTCCTGATCCCGGTCCTCAAGGACGCCGGAGAGATCTCGACCACGTTGGGGCAGCTGATCATCGAGGCGGCGACGATCGCGGACTTCGGAGCGATCATCCTGCTGTCGCTGTTCTTCTCCGGCGAGGGCGGTATCGGCGCGACGCTGCTCCTGCTCGGCGCCCTCGCGCTGCTCGCCGTCGTCGTCTACCTCGCGGTGCGCGGCGCCGAGGGCTCGGCTCGCATCCGCCAAGACCTCGTGCTCCTTCAGGACACCACGGCCCAGATCCGGGTGCGTGGGGCGATCGTGCTCTTCGTCGGCTTCGCCGCTATCGCCGAGACGCTCGGTCTCGAGGTGATCCTCGGCACGTTCATCGCCGGAGTGATCATCTCGCTGCTCGACCGCGACGAGGTGATGACGCATCCCGACTTTCGACGCAAGCTCGAGGCGATGGGCTTCGGATTCTTCATCCCGGTGTTCTTCGTCGCCAGCGGGGTGCGCTTCGACCTCGACGCGCTGGTGGCCGATGCCTCGAACCTCATCATGCTGCCGATCTTCCTCGGCGCACTCGTCCTCGTGCGCGGGTTGCCGGCGCTGCTCTATCG
>Ga0209382_10003123_pt1 | contig 23187 bp, 17 predicted proteins | sample SoiMetdeltSBSDD5_FD_187599 | JGI IMG/M metagenome (GOLD analysis project Ga0209382, IMG submission 187599) | Bulk soil microbial communities from a Populus tree surrounding site in Tennessee, USA - Soil MetaG P. deltoides SBSDD5 (SPAdes) (version 2) | ecosystem: Environmental > Terrestrial >...
AGGTTGTTGCCTTCGGACCACAGCGAAAGGTGCAGGTGGCAGCCGTTGCCGACGATGCCGGCCAGCACGACCGGCGCGAACGAGACGCGCAGCCCGTGCTGCCGCGACACCGCCCTGATCGTCTGGCGGACCAGCACCAGCCGGTCGGCGGCGGTCACCGGGTCGGCGGCGGCCACCGAGAGCTCCAGCTGCCCGGGGGCGTACTCGGGGTGGAACTGCTCGACCGGCACCTCCTGCTCGGCCAGCGCCACCAGCAGGTCGCGGGCGTACGCCGACAGCTCGATCACCCTGCTCATGCCGTATGCCGGGCCCCGGCACCCCGGCGTCAGGCCGTCCCCCTCGTCCTCCCCGGCGAACCACTCCACCTCGAACGCCATCCGCGCCTGCAGCCCGGCGCCGGCAGCCTGCTCGGCCATGCTCCTGGCAAACGTCCGCTGGCACGCCGGATACGGCTGGCCCTGCTGCGTCAGCCGGTCGGCCGGTGCCCACGCCCAGCCCGGCTGGGCCGCCAGCACCGTCAGCCTGTCCAGGTCGGGGAAGAGCCGCAGGTCGCCGACCGGCCCGCCGATGTGCCGGCTGGTCGTCGTCGAGTCGTCCACCAGGAACACGTCGAACACCGGTGACATCCCGACGCCAACCTCGGCGGCCTGGCGCAACCGCGCCGCCGGCACGGTCTTCACCCTCGTCACCCCGGCGTTGTCCACCCACGTCAGCGCGACCGCCCGAACACCCTGCGACTGCAACCTGGTGCTCAGCTCGCCGGCCAGCGCCGCCGCCTCCTGCCGATCCACGCCCCGATCCTCCCCCACCCGCCGCCTCCAAGTACCACCACTACCGCGAAGTTGGGCCTTTAACTACCACCACTAATCGCCGCAATGGCTGTAGTTAGAGGTGCGCAAACCGGGTAGTGGTGGTACTTGAAGGCACGCCACGGCGCGGCGGCGCGAGCGGCGGCGGTTACGTTCTGAAGTGTGCTGGCGGCGCCGTGGCCCCCGTGTTCACTCGTTTGGCTCATTCAGGTCGGCGCGGAAGTTACTGAGCGTAGGGTACGTGGGAGTCGCGCCGCCCTCGGGCGGCCGGGAGGCAGGACTCTCCAGCGGCGGACGCGACGGGGAAGCGCCGGGCCACGAGGTCCGGCGCTGGCAGTGGGTTCCCCAGCCCTGATTGGAGACCGCCGTGCCCTCCCGCCGGATCGCAGCTGCAAGCACCGCGCTCGCTCTCGGGGTGGCGATGTCCGTTGGTGCGGCAGTCCCGGCGGGCGCCGACCAACCCGGGTGGCCGATGGGCGGCCACGACTTCCAGAACACCAGGTCCAACCCGGCCCAGAAGGCGGTCTCCGCCGCGAACGCCGGACGGCTGGCCACCAAGTGGACCACAACCACGCATGGCGACGTGTCCGCTACTCCGGCGGTGGTCGGCGCGGCGGTCTACTTCCCGGACTGGGGCGGCTACCTCACCAAGGCCGACGCCAAGACCGGTGCCACTATCTGGACCAGAAAGCTGGTCGACTACGGCTACAACTCGGCACCGGACCTCGTCGCGCGGACCAGCCCCGCGGTGGTCGGCAACGTGCTCTACATCGGTGACCAGGGCGGCGGTAGCACCGTGGCGCCCAGCCCGGCGCGGCTCCTTGCGATCGACGCGAGGAACGGCGCCCTGCTGTGGAGCACGGTGATCAACCCGCACCCGTTCTCCATCATCACCCAGTCGCCGATCGTCGCCAACGGCACTGTGTATGTCGGCGCCGCCTCCGCGGAGGAGAACAACGCGGCGTTCATCCCCGGCTATGTCTGCTGCACGTTCCGCGGCTCGTTCAGCGCGGTCGACGCAATGACCGGCCAGGTGAAGTGGACGACCTACATGGTTCCGGACAATGGCAACGCGCCCGGCGGCTACTCCGGCGCGGCGGTGTGGGGCAGCACGCCGGCCCTCGATGCCAAGTCGAACACCATATACATCTCCACCGGAAACAACTACGCCGTCCCCGACTCGGTGAAGGCCTGCCAGGACGGCGGCGGCAGCCCCGCGCAATGCCTGGACCCGGCCGACCACATCGACGCCATCGTGGCGCTCGATGCCGCGACCGGCGCGATCAGCTGGGCGACCGGCGTTCAGGGATTCGACGACTGGATCGTCTCCTGCATCCCGGACATCGCCCCGAACCCGTGCCCGACCGCGACCCCGGGCCCCGATTTCGACTTCGGCTCCGGCCCTATGCTGTTCACCGTGAAGGCCCAGAGGGGCGGATTCCGGCAGCTGGTTGGCGCCGGCGCCAAGAGCGGCATCTTCTGGGCCCTGGACGCGCACACCGGCCAGATCGTGTGGAGCACCCAGGCCGGGCCCGGCTCCACCCTCGGCGGCATCCTGTGGGGCACCGCCACCGACGGCGTCCGGATCTATGTCGCCGAGGCCAACTCCGCGTTCCTGCCGTATGACAACAATCCCAGCCTGCCGCCCACCGGTTCCTGGGCCGCGCTCGACCCCGCAACGGGCGCGATTCTCTGGCAGACGCCCGACCCCAGCGGCAGCTTCGACACCGCAGCGCTCAGCACCTCCAACGGCGTCGTCTACGCCGGCAGCATGAGCGGCCACATGTACGCCATCGACGCCGCCACCGGCGCGGTCCTCAAGGATTTCGCCGGCCAGGGCGCGTCCAACGCCGGGCCGGCCATCGACAACGACGGCGTCGTCTACTGGGGCAACGGCTACGGCCGCTTCGGACTCGGCGCCCCCAGCACGACCTTCTACGCCTTTTCCCTCGACGGTAAGTAGACCCGCCGGCGCGCGGGCGCAGAACTGTCGGTGGTGCTGGCTAGCATCGCCGCCGTGGAGTACGACGAGCTCGACCAGCTGCGGCGGCACAGCACGGCGTGGAAGCTGCTGCGGGCCGACAGCGTCGCGTTCGTGCTGAGCTTCCTCGGCCGGATCTTCATCGAGCAGAACGTGCGCGCGATCGCCGAGGCGGAGCTGGTCGAGCTGCTGGAGGACGAGCTCCAGGTGCTCAACGAGCGCCTCGGCGACGGCACCTACCCCAAGCGGGCGAAGGCGTACCTGGACGACTGGTCGGCCGCGGACACCGGTTGGCTGCGCAGGTACTACCCGCCGGGGTCCGACGAGGTGCACTTCGACGCGACGCCGGCCGTGGAGAAGGCGTTGAGCTGGGTGAAGTCGTTGCGGCAGCGGACGTTCGTCGGGACCGAGTCGAGGCTGAACACGATCTTCGACCTGCTCCGGCAGATGGTGCACGGCACGGAGACGGACCCGCAGGCGCGGTTGACCGAGCTGTACCGCCGGCGTCAGGAGCTCGACGACGAGATCGCCGCGGTCAGCGCCGGTCGGGTGTCGGTGCTGGACCCGGCCGCCCAGCGCGACCGCTACCAGCAGTTCGCGGCGACGGCGTCGGAGCTGCTCGCCGACTTCCGTGAGGTCGAGGCGAACTTCCGTGCGCTGGACCGTGAGCTGCGTGCCCGCATAGCGTCCTGGGAGGGGTCCAAAGGAGAGCTGCTGGACGACGTGCTGGGCAGTCGCAACTCGATCGCCGACTCCGACCAGGGCCGCAGCTTCCAGGCCTTCTACGACTTCCTGCTCTCGCACGAGAAACAGACCGAGTTCACCGAGTTGCTGCAGCGGGTGCACGCGCTGGAGGCGATCGGCGAGCACGATCCGCGGATGCGCCGGGTGCACTACGCATGGCTGGACGCGGGCGAGCGCACCCAGGCCACGGTCCGGCTGCTGTCCGAGCAGCTACGGCGATTCCTGGACGACCAGGTGTGGCTGGAGAACCGGCGGGTGATGGATATCCTGCGCGGCATCGAGGCGAGTGCGATCAAGCTGCGGGCGGTCGCGGATCCGGGGGTCGAGGCCGAGGTCGACGCGGCCGCGCCCACGCTCAACCTGCCGATGGAGCGGCCGCTGTACACGCCACCGGCCAGGGCGCCGTTGCGCAGCGAGGGCATCGCGGACGCGGCGGCGGACCTCGATCCGGCGCAGCTGTTCGGGCAGGTGTTCGTCGACCCGGAGCGGCTGTGCGAGGGGGTGCGGACCGCGCTGTGCGAGCGGACCCAGGTCGGCCTGGTCGAGCTGGTCGGCCGGGTGCCGCTGGAACAGGGGCTGGCCGAGCTGGTCACCTACCTGTCGCTGTCGGACCTTGCGTTCGAGGTGGTGTTCGACGACACCGCGCGCGAGCGGATCAGCTGGCACGACGGCGCGGGCAGCCGGTCGGCGGTGCTGCCGCGGGTCACCTTCGCCAGGCGGGGGGCATCGCCATGACCGGCGTGGTCGCGCCCGGGGAGCTGGATCTGTCGCTGGCGGTCACCCAACTGATGAAGGGCGTGGTGTACCGCGACACGCACGAGCGAGCATGGCGGGCGTTGCTCGGGCTGCAGCCCCAGGTGCGTGACTACGTCCAGGTGATGGGCCTGGTCGTGGTGATCGACGAGTCCGAGGGGTATGCGTTCCTGCGGTCGCGGCCGGAGCCGGACGACGGCGGTGAGGCCGACGAGCGTGCGGCCATTCCCCGGCTGGTAGCGCGGCGGGCCCTGTCCTTCCACGTCAGCCTCGTGCTGGCGTTGCTGCGCAAGAAGCTCGCCGAGTCCGATGCGCGCGACGGCGACTCCCGGCTGATCCTCACCCGGGACCAGATCGTGGAGATGGTGCGGCTGTTCCTGCCGGAGAGCAGCAACGAGGCGCGGCTGGTAGAGCGGATCGACGCCATCGTCAACAAGGTCGCCGAGCTGGGTTTTTTGCGGGCTGTCAAGGAGTCGCAGGCGTACGAGGTGCGGCGGATCCTGAAGGCGTTCGTCGACGCGCAGTGGCTGTCGGAGTTCGACCAGCGCCTTGCCGCCTACGCCGCACAGCTGACGGGGGAGGATGCCGGATGACGGCCGGCTTGTTCAGCGCCGTGGACCTGGAGCAGGCGCAGCTCGGCGACGCCGGGTGGCGGCTGCACCGGCTCGAGGTCTACAACTGGGGGACGTTCGACCGGCACGTGTGGTCCTTCGATCTCGGCGGCCGCAACGCCTTGCTGACCGGTGACATCGGCTCCGGCAAGTCGACCATCGTGGACGCGATCACCACGCTGCTCCTGCCGGCCAACAAGATCTCCTACAACAAGGCCGCGGGTGCGGATACCCGGGAGCGGGACCTGCGCTCCTATGTACTGGGCTACTACAAGTCGGAGCGCAACGAGGAGACCGGTTCCAGCAAGCCGGTTGCGCTGCGCGATCGCGGGTCGTTCTCGGTGGTTCTCGGCGTGTTCGCCAATACCGGCTACGAGGCGCAGGCCAGCGTTGCGCAGTTCTTCTGGTACCGCGACGCCAACAATCCGGGCCAGCCGGACCGCTTCTACGTCACGGCCGACCGGGCGCTGTCGATCGCGGAGGACTTTGCGGAGTTCGGTGGTGACGTCGGGGCGCTCAAACGGCGGCTGCGCCGCTGCGGGGCGCGGACCTACGACGACTTTCCGAGCTACGGAAAGGACTTCCGGCGCAGGATCGGCATCGAGTCGCAGCAGGCGATGGAGCTGTTCCATCAGACGGTGTCGATGAAGTCGGTGGGCAACCTCAACGACTTCGTCCGCAGCCACATGCTGGAGCCGTTCGACTCGGCCGGCTGGACCAGGCGCCTCGTCGACCACTTCGAGGACCTGACCAGGGCGCACGACGCGGTCCGGCGGGCCCGCGACCAGCTCGCCGAGCTGGGTCCGCTGCTCGGCGACTGCAACACCTACGCTGAGATCTCCCGGCAGATCCAGGCCGTTCGTGACCAGCATGACGCGCTGCGCTATTTCTTCGCCGACCGCAAGGCGCTGATCTTCGGTGCGCAGCTCGCGGCGCTGCACACCACGCTCGACGACGACGAGAAACTGGCCGAGCGCCTGAAGAAGACACTGGGCGAGCTGCGCGCCGAGCACAGCAGGCTGGAGGTGGAACGGGCCGGCCACGGCGGCAACCGGCTCGGCGAGATCGAGCGCCAGATCTGCGACGACTCGGCGCTGGCGCGCCAGCGCCAGGCCCGCTTCGGCCGGTTCAACGAGCTGCTCGGCGAGGCCGGGCTGGCCGCGGTGGAGGAGGAGCCGCAGTTCACGGCCCGGATGCGAGAGGTCCACGACCGGGCCGGTGGGCTGGAGCAGGACAAGGCCGACCTGCAGAACGCGCTCACCGACATCCAGGTGGCGCTGCGCGACGCGAACGAGGGTGCGGCGCGGGTCAACGCCGAGCTGCGCAGCCTGCGGGAGCGGCCGAGCAACATCCCCATGCGGCAGCTGGAGCTGCGGGCCCGGCTGTGCGCCGCACTGCGGCTGGACGAGGCCGAGCTGCCGTTCGCCGGGGAGCTGATCCAGGTGCTGCCCGCGTTCTCCGCGTGGGAGGGCGCGGCCGAGCGGGTGCTGCGCGGGTTCGGCCTGTCGCTGCTGGTCTCCCACGATCGCTACCAGCGGGTGTCGGACTGGATCAACGACAACCACCTCGGCGGCCGGCTGGTGTACTACCGCGTGCCCCCCGCGGTGACCGCGACGGACCGCAGCGCGCTCGGCCCGAGCTCGCTGTACGCCAAGCTGGAGATCAAACCGTCGCCGTGGCAGGCCTGGCTGGACCGCGAGCTGGTGCACCGAGCCGGCTACGAGTGTGTCGAGACGATGGCCGAGTTCCGCAAGGCGCCGGCGGCGATCACCAGGGCCGGTCAGATCAAGGGCGGGGGAGGGCGCCATGAGAAGGACGACCGCACCCGCATCGACGACCGGACCCAGTACGTGCTCGGCTGGAGCAACCAGGGCAAGATCGACGCCCTGCTCGCGGAGGCAACGCGGCTGACCGGCGAGCTCGAGCGGCTGGGCGGCAGTCGCAACTCCGCCAGGGGCACGCTGGAGCGGGCCAACCTGCTCGCCTCGACGCTGGCCAAGCTGGTCGAGTTCCGCTCCTTCGAGGACATCGACTGGACGAGGATCGTCAACCGGATCGCCGGCCTGGAGGCGGAGAAGGCCCAGATCGAGCGGTCCTCCGGGGAGCTGCGCCGGCTCACCGAGGAATGCGCGAAGACCCGCGCGCTGATCAGCGAGGCGGACGCCGAACTGGAGACGGTGACCGGACGGATCGGCGGCCTGCGCAACGAAATCGCAACCGCGCAAGATGGTCTCGCCGACGCGACCGCGGTGCTGAACGAGCCGGCCAGCGAGGCTGCCCGCGCGCATTTCGATGCCATTGCGACCCGACTCGGCGCCCGGGAGCTCACCACGATCAAGGACTGCAACGACGGCCACGATCAAACCGCCAAGGCACTGGTGACCGCCGCCGACAACCTCGCACGGCGCCAGCGCGAGGCCGCCGGCCGAGCCGGCAGCAAGATGCGCGGCTTCCGCATGAAGTACCCGACGGAGACCGCCGAGCTCGATGACTCGATCGAGTCCGCGTCGGGCTACCGGGAGCTGCACGACCGGTTGATCGGCGACGACCTGCCCAGGTTCGAGGCGGAGTTCAAGGACTATCTCAACACCAACACCATCCGCGACATCGCCGGGTTCCACTCCGAGCTCACCAGGCAGGTCGAGCTGATCAAGGACCGCGTCGGCATCATCAACGAGTCGCTGGTGGGCATCGACTACAACCCGGGCCGCTACATCCGCCTCGACCTGCAGACGACGATCAACACCGAGATCCGCGACTTCCGCAGGGACCTGCGCGACTGCACCAGCGGCGTGCTCGGCGGGGACGATTCCGACCAGTACTCCGAGCAGAAGTTCCTGCAGGTCAAGTCCATCATCGAGCGCTTCAAGGGCCGCCAGGGCCTCACCGAGATCGACAAGGGCTGGACCCGGCGGGTCACCGACGTGCGCAACTGGTTCGTGTTCTCCGCCTCCGAGCGGTGGCGCGAGGACGAGACCGAGCACGAGAACTACACCGACTCCGGCGGTAAATCGGGCGGCCAGAAGGAGAAGCTCGCCTACACCATCCTGGCCGCCTCCCTGGCCTACCAGTTCAAGCTGGACTGGGGCGCCCGCAAGTCGCGCACGTTCCGGTTCGTCGTCATCGACGAGGCATTCGGGCGGGGCTCCGACGAGTCCACCAGGTTCGCCCTCGGCCTTTTCCAGCGGCTGGGCCTGCAACTGCTCATCGTCACGCCGCTGCAGAAGATCCACGTGATCGAGCCGTATGTGTTCGCCGTCGGCTACGTCGACAACAAAACCGGTGCCTACTCCAGGTTGCAGACGCTGACCATCGAGGAGTACCGCCAACGCGCCATCGAGCACGCCCTGCAGCGGGCGACGGCCGCGGGGGGCTGAGTGGCGGCGCGCCCGGGTTGGTCGACCAAAGCCGACGTCATTGCGCAGGTGCGTCGCAGGCACGGTACCGGCGAGTTCCTCGCCGCGTTCGCCGCCGGCCGGGAGTTCACGCCGGTGTCGGTGTCACTTCGCGCGCCAACGGCACGCGACATCGCGGCCGATCTCGGCGCGGTCCGGGAGTGGGCGCGTGCCTGGCGGGCCGAGAATGGCGGCCCGCTACGGGTCGAGTACAAGCCGATCGGCGGTCGCACGATCGGCGGCAACGAGGTGCCAGCGCGAGCGTGGATCGACGGCTACCCGCAGCTGTGGTCCCTGCTCGGCGCCGGCCGCCAACCACGCCGGTTCGCCGACCTCGTCACCATGACCCGCGACGTCGCACCGGCCGTTGCCGACTGGATGCTGAGCTGCCCGCACGTTGTGCTCGGCGTCGAGGAGATCTGGCCCCGGCTGCTCGACACCGTGCGGTGGATCGACGCCAACGCCAGCCCCGAGCTGTACCTGCGCCAGCTCGATGTGCCGGGCGTGGACACCAAGTTCGTCGAGCAGCATTACAAGATCCTCGGCCGGATGCTCGACCGTCAGCTCGCCGAGCACCGGGTCGACCTCGGCTGCCCGCCGTCCGACTTCGTCGGGCGTTACCGGCTACGCCGCAAACCCCGGTACCTCCGCTTTCGGTGGCTTGATCCCGCCCGCACCACCGGCGGCTTCTCCGAGGTCGAGGTCCGCATCGACGAGCTCGTCCAGGCGCCGCCCGACGCGTCCACCGTGTACGTCGTGGAGAACGACACGACCTATCTGGCGTTTCCCACGGTGGCGGACGCCATCCTGATCTTCGGCGGCGGGTACTCGATCACGAGGCTGCACCGCCTACGGTGGCTCGCCGAGCGGCGGCTGGTCTACTGGGGCGACATCGACACCCACGGCTTCGCGATCCTCGACCTGCTCCGCCAGCAGTTCCCCGGCGTCCGATCCATGCTCATGGACCGCGACACCCTGCTCGCTCACGAAAGCCGCTGGGACCGCGAGCCCAGCCCCCGCAACGCGGTCCTCAACCACCTCCACCCACCGGAAGCGGCGCTCTACCGCGACCTCATAGAGGACACCTTCGGCCCCGCCGTCCGTCTGGAACAGGAACGCGTCCGCTTCTCCTTCATCGACACGGCCCTGCAAACTGCCTGATGATTTGATTAGCGGCGGCGCCGCGGGTGGCCGGTGGCGCCCTCTTTTGAGCCCTTCGCGCCGTGCCCGTCATTGATCGACTGTGCATCCGGCTGCGGGCCGTCCGGCTCCCGTCACGGTGTGCGAACGGGCGAATACGGTATGCCGCGTGGGTTCTGTTCGCCGGCCCGATGCCGCTGGAGACTTGAGCCGACAACACCCCCGGTGAGGAGGACCCGATGATGCGCGCAGTCAGGCCGGTGTTCGTTGCAGCCATGGCGCTGGCCGGCATTCTGGCCACGCCGGTGGCTCAGGCCGCACCCGAGGTGGTGAGGATCGCCGACGCGGAGGTGCGCTCGTTCGCCACCGCCACAACTGACACCCGCGTCGTAACGATGCAGCCCCGCCTGGACAGCGACCTGCAGAAGTGGACGGTGGACAGAGACTCGACATCGGTCGGCACCCGGGTGATCAACAACGGCACCCGGGGCTGCCTGACGGTGCCGACCACCACACCCCCCGTCGAGGGCACCCTGATCATCCAGGTGGACTGCGTCGGACACACCCACGAACTGTGGCGATTCCGGCCGGACACCGCGACCCATACGATGCACATCGTTCACCTGCGTTCGCAGCTGTGCGCGACGATCGAAGCAGCGTCCCCCTCGCTGTACCCGCGGCTTCGCCTAGCCGAGTGCGCGAACACCGTACGCCAGCAGTTCGTCCTGCTGACCGGCTGACACAATCTACCGCCGATAGCTGAGCTGCTGATCGCCGGCCGGTAGCCCCGTCATGACAGTGGGCCCCGCATCACTGATGCGAGGCCCACTGTGTGATGGTCTGCTCAGACCACCCGAACCTGCTGGGCCTGCGGACCCTTCTGGCCTTGGCCGATCTCGAACTCGACGCGTTGTCCCTCGTCGAGAGACCTGAAGCCGTTGCCTTGGATCTCCGAGTAGTGCACGAAGACGTCAGGGCCGCCGCCGTCCTGCTCGATGAACCCGAAGCCCTTTTCGCCGTTGAACCACTTCACCTTGCCGTGCATCATGCAATTTCTCCTGATGGCCTGGATGAGGTCCCCACCGTGAGGATCCCTGAGGGCCGCCTACCAGCATGCCATGCCCGGCCGCGCCCTGCACATGGCCGCCACGCTTTGGCACCGGCGACGCGAGCCTGTCGGGGTGAGCCGGTCGTGTTCGCCGGTGGTCGGCTGGCGCCGGCAGCGCCGGCAGCGCCGCCGCGCCGGCTTCGCCGGCGGCCGGGATGACCACCGGCGCGGACACCCGTGGATGGGATGGACACCTGCTCGCCCCGGTCGGGTATTACTGACGGCATGGCGAAGGCAAGGGCCTACAGCGAGACCGGACTACAACGACTTACGGGCGGGGCGGCCATCGCCGCCGGCCTGTTCACGCTGCTGCTGAGCGTGGTGCTGTCGTGGATGACCACGCGCGACTACCCCGACTCGTGGAACATCGAGTGGTACTACCTGGTACTGGTGCGGTTCCCGGACAACGTCGGCACGCTCGTCGGGATCGTCCTGGTCGTGGTGGGCTATCTGACGCTGCTCCGTGCCCGGCGCACGGCTCGCATCCTCACCGATGGGGTCGTGGCGTCGGCGACGGTCCTGGCGGTCACCGACACCGGCACGCGCGTCAACAACCAGCCTCAGCTGCGCCTGCGCCTGTCCGTCGCCGCGCCCGGCCAGGAGCCGTACGAAGTGGCGGTCAAGAAGGTGGTGCCGATGCTGTCCATAGCCCGGTTGCGGTCGGGGCTTGCGCTGCCCGTTCGCGTCGACCCCGATGATCGGGCGCGCGTCATCATCGACTGGGCCGCCTTGGCGGACGGGACCGCCGAAGCGGAACGCATCGCCAGGGCGAGGGCGGGCATCACCCGGACCACGACAATCGCGGAGCCCGGCTGGAGTTCGGCCCCCACCCCGCCCGGCAGCGGCACGCCCCGCGTGCCCGGCCTGCCGCAGGTGACCCGAACGCCGACCTCGCGGGAAGATCTCAAGGCCCAGATCCGCGCCGCCGGCATGCCGGGCATCGCCATGCTTCAAACCGTCGTCCCGATCGAACCCGTCGACGACCGGTGCCTGTTCCGGATGGACCTGGTCGTACGGCTGGACAACGGCGCGTCCTACGTGGAGCAGGACGAGCCCGTGCCGGTAGACCAGGAGCACACCGCCAAGGCTGTCGCCGGCACCCGCGTACCCGTCCGGGTCGCCCTCGTCGATGGCGTCGCCGTCACCCTCTTCGAATGGGAGCGCGTCTGACCGAGGCTCGCGCGGAGTCAGCCGCGCAGCATGTCGGTGATTCCGTCGGCCGGGCAGGGCACCGCGAACCACTCGCCGCACCCGATGTCGGCACCGGCCTGGTGCCACCAGGCGGCGCAGCCGTCGGTCTGCAGGCCCGTGACGATCACCGCGGCACCGAGCGCATGGACCAGCGACACGAACTCGGTCAGCGCCCGCGCGGTGATCGACTCGGGCGGCTCGGCGAGCCGCCGCACCGGCCAGCCGGCGATCCGCACCGAGTGCACCGGCAGGTCCTCGATGAGCACCAGCCCGCCTCGCCCGCCGCCGAAGCCGTGGATCGAGGTCCGCACACCCATCTCCGCGAGCACCTGCAGGTTGTCCTCGCCGTCACCCTCCTCGAACAGCAGGGCCTTGACCGGCACGCCGAGCTGCAGCCGTGAGGCCGGCAGGCCGGCCGACTCGAGCGCGGCGTGCACCACCTGGACCAGGTCGGGGTCGTTGGCCTGCTCGGTCGGCACGTTGATCGACAGCAGCGGCGTGCTCTCGCCGAATTCCCGCAGCCAGCGGGCGGCGTCGGCGCACGCCGTGCGCAGGGTCCACGCGCCCAGCGGCAGCCCGACGCCGGTGTACCGGGCCAGCTCCGTCACCTCGTCGTGGTCCAGCCGGCCGCGCTCGGGATGCTGCCAGCAGGTGAGCGCCTCGACGGCGACGAACCGCCGGTCGACCAGCCGCGCCATCGGCTGGTACACCAGCTCGAACTCGCCCTTTTCCAGCGCGCCAGGCATTCCGGCCGCCAGCGTGAACCGCTGCCGGTCACGGGCGTCGAGCGGCTGGTCGAACAGCGCCCACTGCCGCTTGCCGTTGCTCTTGGCCCGGCGCAGCGTCGCGTCGGACTGCCGCAGCAGCTCGGCTGGGGAGATGCCGCCGGCCTGGCGCCACACGACACCGATGCTCACCGTCAACGCCAGCCCCATGTCGTCGAGATACACCGGCTCGGACAGCTCGTCGTTGATCCGTGCGGCCAGCATCGCGGCGTTCGGCGTCGTCGCGGAGTTCTCGACCAGCACGGCGAATTCGTCGCTCGCGATCCGCGCCACCAGCGCGTGCTCCCGGACGAAGATCGCCTGCAGCCGCTGCGCGACGATCTGCAGCAGCCGGTCGCCAACGTGGTACCCGAGCCCGTCGTTGACCAGGGAGAAGCTGTCGATATCGAGCTGGAATAGGGTGATCGTCGCGGTCGGCTCGAGCTGGCCGAGCGCGGTCTCGACCTTGAGCGCGAAGGACTGCCGGTTTGGCAGCCCGGTGAGCACGTCGTGCAGCGCCTGGTTGTTCAGCCGGTCCTGCAGCAGGTGCAGGTCCGTGATGTCCTCCACGATCGTCACGTGTTGGGTCGCCGTGCCGTGCTCGTCCCGTAGCGCGGCCACCGAGAGGAGCACCCATGCCGTGTCCCCGTCCTCGCGCCGCACCGGGCGTTGCAGCTGCAACCGCGGCGCCCGGCCGGTCACCACATCGCGATACGCCGCACGCAACTGGTCATGGCCGCCCTGCTGGAACAGGTCATGCAGGTTGAGGCCGGTGAGTTCGGCGTCGGCGCGACCGAGGATCTGGGCGAGGGCGTGGTTGGCGCGCACCACGGAGCCGTCAAGCTCGCTGATCGCGATGCCGGCTGCCGACGCGGTGAACACCTCGCGGGACTGTGCCTCGGCCATCCTCAGCACCCGTTCGAGCGCCTGTTTGACGGCTTCCTGCTGCTCGAACGTCTTGCGCCGCAAGGCCTCGGCGTAGCCGGCACTGAACTGTCCGAGCACGGTAACGACGGTGGCGGGCACATCGCGGACGCCGGTCTCTTCGAGCAGCGGCGGCAAGCCGGTGCCGAGCATCTGCACGCTGAACGGCAGGCTGTTCGGTCCGATGGCGTGCCAGGCCACCAATGCGGCGCCTGCGTTCGACGCGGCCATGCCGCCGGTCCCGCCGGCGAGCAGTTCGTCGACGATGCCGTCCAGCAGCCCGAACAGAAACTGCTCGACCTCGGCCTCGGTCTTCGACAGGTACGCGGTGGCCGACAAGGCGGCCGCCCACCGCGCTGCAAGTGCCGCAGTACCTGTTTTCGGCTTCTCCACCCGCTACGGCCTGCGGCCGAGACCGCCAAGAACCTGGTCGCGTGCCGGGCAGCTGGCAAATTCGGTCCGCGAGTCCGGCCGCCACAGCGCCGCACTCACCACACCGGGCGCCAGCAGCTCGAATCCGTCGAAGAACCTGACGACCTGCTCGTGGCTGCGCGGGTAGGTATCGGTCTTACGCTTCCTCGTGATCTCGACGACGGCTTTGACCTCGGTCGGTCGGACATCGGCCGTGAAGTGCGTTATCGCGAGGTAGCTGCTAGGCGCCAGCGCCGCACGGTAGCGGGCCAGAATCTGGTGCGGCTGCTTCTCGTCCGGCACGAAGGGGAGCACGCCGATCATCACCAGCCCGATCGGCTGGGTGAAGTCCAGCATCTGGCGGGTGCGGGGATGGTCGAGGATGAGGTCCGGCTCGGCGATGTCGGCCTGGATCGCCGCCACCCGGTCGTTGCCCTCCAGCATCAGGTTGCTGTGCGCCACGGCAACCGGATCGACGTCGACGTAGACCACCCTGGCCTCTGGATCGGCCTCCTGCGCGAGTTCGTGCACATTGCCGATGGTCGGCATGCCCGAGCCGATGTCGAGGAACTGGCGCACCCCGGCCGAGACCATGGACAGCACCGTGCGCCGCAGGAAGGCGCGCGTGATCATGGCGATCTCGCGCGCTTCCGGCATCGCCGCTAAAACCTCCTCGACTATCTGCCGGTCGACCGCGAAATTGTGAGCGCCGCCGAGTAGGTAGTCGTAGCTTCGCGCCATGCTGGGTACGTCTGGATCCACTCCTTCGGGGATCCAAGTCTTACTCAACGTCACAGGAAACTCCGGTCAGTAGCCGGTATCATCCGTCTACCCTACTCACCGTCTACCAGTCGTGGCCACGCACTGCCCGGTTGAGCACGCTCCGCACCAGCCCTCCGTCCGGAGATCTTGCCGCGTTCGATCTGTGACACCCGGCCGGCCAGCATCTCGCGCTTGCCCGCCTCGACCGCGGCTTCTCCGCCCGCCCGCGCAACGTGCTCGGGGCTGATCTCGTTCCACGCCACGTAGCTGGTCATCGCTGTTGTTCCTCCCCCTGGGCCGCTCCTTGAGGTAGCGCTCGTAGCGCTGTTCAGCCAGCGGGACAGCCTCGCGGTACCACTCCTTCCATCGGCCGGCCTTGTCGCCAGCGACGAGCAGGGCTGCTGTCACGCCACGGGTCGAAGGCGAACAAGATTCGTACGCTGCCCGGCCGCAGCTCCTTGAGGTTGGCGATCGACGATCGATGGATCGTGTCGACCAGTGGCCGAGGCCGGGTCCGACTTCGGCGAGAGTGTCGATGGCCTGCACGACCCTGATGTGCGTGGCAGCCTCAAGGGAGTCGATCCAGTCCGTACCTCGTTCACGACATAGACCTGCCACTCCCTGGGCACCACCACGCGGGTATACCGATCACTTAACCCTGGCCCCAACGTCGGTGTAACCGGATCCGGGTCGCCCCTCATCGAGGCGTCGCCGTCGCCCGTACTGTGGGACCCGAAGGAGGACGAATGTGCGGAGACCACCGTGCCCGATGCGACAATGAGCCGGAGCCTCCTTCCGGTACCGGTCGACGGTCACTCCGACGTCGGCGAGGTGTTGTCTGCGCTGGCAAGTGACCGAATGCCGCGCGTCGACGTGCTGATAGGTCCTGGTGACACCGGGAAATCGGCGCTGGTACGCGGCCTCGCTCTTGAGTACCGCCAACTGGGTGATGCGGTGCGTCTGGTCGATCTGTCACTAGTCGACTGGCGGCGCGTACTGCTCACCCACGACCGAATCGATGTCCTGTTCGTTGACCACATCGATCGCCTCGCCGAACCGGAGCACTTCCGTGCCGCCTTCGAGATCCTCGACCGAGCCATCCCTGCACTGCTCGCCGGCGGCCTGTCCCGGCTCGTGCTGACCATAAGCATGGACTGGCGGGAGAGCTTCCGGGCCTTGTACCGACTGCACCCAGAAACGCTGCTCGGTAGGGCGGTGTCGGCGGTGCGCGTCGCAGTGCACGTCATCCGTCCATACACCGACAGCGAGCTGACGGATCTGTGCAGGACGATCCAGCTCGATCCCGCCATGTTCGCGGAGCGGTCGCTACGGCGCGCCGGCGTGCTCTCCCTGGCGGCCGCGGCCCACGACGAGAACCTCCGGCTGACCGGACCATGCCTCCGCGATGTCCTGGCGTGCCGGTGGATTGCAGCGGGAAGCGGCGTGTGCTCCAGCGAGACGCGGCGGGCGATGTGGGATGTTATGGGTCGACTCACCCTGCGTGATGAGGTATACGCGATCCGCTTACCGGACCTGAACGCGGCCTTGAACCGCGCCTACGGCATGCAGACACTCCGCGCGCAGGTGGGTGGACCATTGCGACTGGAAGGCGACCAGGTGGAGTGGAGCTCACCCGCATGGGCAGACGTAGCCGGTGCGCAGGCCCTTCGTGCCGTCATCCGCGACCCGGCGATGGAGCCGGTCGCCAGACCTGTTCGAAGTTCCGTGCTGCAGGCATTGCTGGAGCTGGCTGACCGGCACGAGCTCTCCCACGAGGTGGACCAGGGAATGCGGGCCCTTCGGGGATCTGAGCAACCGGCGCGGGGTTACCTGGCCGCGGCGCTCGGCACCCTGAGCGCACACATAGTGTCGGGTCCGGCGGTGGTCTTCGAGGACGTGCCGCTGCAGGGGCCCGACCATTCCCAGCTGCGGCCCATTGACAGCGACGTCGCCCAGGTCGTATTGGACGCGTTGCTAGACGCGATGTCCTCAGGGGTCGACCGGCTGGTGGCGACGCTGCGATCGGAGGTTCCTGGTACCCCCAGCGGGTTTACCGGCGGATACCGGTGCTGGCTCGTTGCCCGCGAATGGGCGAGCGCGCTACCGCTTCGCACCTTCGCCGAGGGCGCCCTGATGCAGGTGCCCGGTGACGGCGCGTGGCGCTATGAGGACATCCTCGATGTTGCGGTCACTGGTGCGACTACCACGTTCATGGAGAGGAACATGGACGCCGTCAGGCCGGCGCTCGGCAGACAGTCCACTCCGCTTGCCGCGTACCTGGCCGACGTGTGGGACGGCGTGAACGACGGTGCCTGGGACCAGATCGACGCGAGCGCGCGGGATTACGTCGGTTCCCTCTACCTGCCCGCGGAGATGGGCAAGACGCTGACGGCCGCCCGGTGCAGCATGCAGCGAGCCCACTTCGGACCGCAGGACGTGCGAGGCTGGCGCTTCGTCGAGTGTGATTTGTTACTTGCCGACTTCCGATCCTGCCGAAATGTCGAGCAGGCAGATTTTTCGGGATCGAATTGGTGGGCTGCGATCTTGCCGCCGCCGGCGAGATATTTCCTGTCCCGCGGCTGCCGAACACCCGCCTATCTTGATTGGTGTCAATCACCCCCCTGGCGCAACCCGTACTATACGGCGGAGTGGCCGACGCCCTTCGAGCTCTGGGGGTGATCACGTGATGATCCTTGCCAACGACAAGATGCGTCTCATCATAACGGGACAGTGCAACTTCGCATGTTTCTATTGTCATAACGAGGGTCAGGCAAAGGAGAGTTCGTTCATCTGCCTGGACGGTGTCAGGGCGATCATCCAGGCGCTCCGGTCCAGGCGGATCCGGGTTGACGAGGTAACGATCAGTGGCGGCGAACCACTGCTCCACCCCGATGTGGACATGATTGTGGCGCTGGCCGCCGGCGTGGCGTCGCGGGTCACCATGGTGTCCAATGGCCTACTGGCGACCGCGCACCGGCTCGAAAGGCTCGCCAGTAGCGGCTTGCACAAGTTTCGGCTCGGGCTGGACTCGCTGAGGGCCACCAAACCGCGGCCGTCGCCGGGTTACCTCGACCGACCGTTCAGCGTGATCGACCTGCTGGGGGCGGCAAGGCGTGCTGGGCTGCGGGTCGACCTGAACGTAGTCGTCACGAAGTTCAACCGACGCGAGATCGGTCCGCTGGCGAGGTTCGCATTGCAACACGCGGTATCGGTCAAGTTTTTCGAGCACGTCGAGGTACGGGCGTATGGGGGCGACGGTCGCGGCGGTGCCATCACGTCCGTGCCACATGTCCTCTATGACGAGTTCCAGCGCCGGGTCGATGACTCGCTTGGCGTGCGGGTCACGTTCGGGTCCGACACGGTTTTCGGCCACGCGAACATGACGGCAGTCGTCGGTGGAACCGAGATTCGCTACTGCCGATACCTGTGTGACTTCGGGCTTTGCTGGCTGACCGGGACGCGCGTCGATGCCCGGCGATATGTGTACAGCTGTATGTCGAACCGTGGACTTGATCGTATGCCGCTCGGGTCGTTCGATGCGATTGCCGATTCGCTTGCGATAGCGTCGGCAAGACCGTTTCGCGCGCTTGTGGACACCGGCAGAGCCTAATGATCATCGCGGTGGAGGGACTAGACGGGGCAGGCAAGTCGACCGTTGCTCGTATTCTCGCCGCCGCTATAGGAGCCGTGTACATCCCGTTGCCGCCGCCGAAACTGGACCTCGTCGACAGCGCCTTGTTCCAGGAAATCACGTCTGAGGCCCGGTATGCCTATTACATGAGCGGCGTGCTTTCCGTCGCCGAGATGGCACGCGAGTCGAATCTGGTCGTCGCGGATCGGTTCGTGGCCTCGGCGCACGCGATGCACCTGGACATCACGTCGAGTATCGGCGATGCGCTCCGCGCCCTGCCGCTGCCGTCGCCCGATCTCACCTTCTACCTCGAAGTCGACGAGACCACTCGACGCCGGCGCCTGCGGGATCGCGGACGGATGCTCGACAAGTTCGAGGAACGCCTGACCGCCGACGGAGCGTTTCGCGAGCGGGTGGCGCGGCGGATGCGAGCCAACAAGCCGACATTCATTGTTAACACGACTGGTCATAAGCCGGAAGTTGTCGCCGCTCAGCTGCGCCGCATCTGGGAGGAGGTCGGCCGCGCCTATGGCGTCTAACCAGCCCTTCTACTGCGGTGTCCAATGTGTCGTGTACCGCCGTGGAAGCCGAGGCGCGCAGCCGCCCCAGGTCCTGTTAGGGCGACGCTACCGAGCGGCCGGCGAGGGTCAGTGGGCGCTGCCCGGTGGGCATGTGGAGCTCAACGAAACCCCGTTGATGACGGCCCGTCGGGAACTACAGGAAGAGACTGGGTTGACGGGGGAGTCCGCCTGGCTCGGTGCGACGTTCTTCACCTACACTACAGACTTGCCGTACGCGCACGTTCCTGTCGTATTTGATACGGTCATCGGCGAGCCCCGACTGGTGTCCGGCGAGCGCTTTTCGGAGCTCGGCTTCTTCCGACTCGACCGCCTTCCAAGGCCGTTGTTCGAGCCGTCGCGCCGGACGCTGGGCGGGCTGGACGAGAGTCCTATACACGCCTACTTCGGCGGTGACGCTGGACCGTCACTCCTCAAGGTCGACATGGCTTCGCTGGACCCTGGTGAGAACAGGAACCGATCCTATGCCATACTGTTTCTATGGGACGGGGCAACGGCAACGCTCGTCCTCATGTGGGGTCGGCGAGATGACCGCACCCGGCGGACGCATCGCATGATGTACGACGATCTGGACGAGGGCCTCCGCAAACTGGAGGAAACGATTCGGAAACGGATTCGGCATGAGTACTATGTCACCGGCGTTAGTGGTGACGTGACAGTTGATCGACTTCATGCGATATTGCCTGGCGCTGGGAGCATGAAAGTCGTCAGCGAGTCGATGATCCGGCGCTTGCTGCGAGACGACGAGTTTCGTCGAACGTACGCGCAAGATTTCTATCTGTATCGGCCAGGTGTGACCCATGTTCCCAATGAGCCGGCCGGCCAGGACCCGCTCTTCTAAGGGATGCCGTGGAAGCCTCGACCGCCAGTGCGATCGCAAGCTCGGTCTCGGCGATCGTGGGCGCTGTGTCCGCAACAATCGCCGCAATGAGCGCGCGGAACTCGCGACGTTCAGCGCAGGCGAGTGAAGCAGCCTTGCGTGAGACGCGTCACCAACGGCAGGCCGACGACGCGCGTCGCCAACTTGAGGCCATCGGCGTCGTCCACGACGACGCAATGGCTTTTGTCAGAGCGTTGGCGATGGACCTACGCCGGGAACCGGCCGTGGTAGAGCGTTGGCGTAGCACGCTGCGTCGGTCGGCGATGATCTCCGGCCTAGTGACACCGGGGCTAACCCGCCTCCTGCAGGCAAGCCAACCGCTCGAACCAGCGGAGGTCGAGGCCATCCATCAGGAACTGACCTTGCGGTCAGCCACCCTGCACCGGCTGCTCACGAGCACCGCCTGCGGTACCGACCCGGCCATCAGTTAGTTAGTTAGTTAGGCAGCGCCCCTGTCTGGAGGTGCGCGTAGCTGCCTACGTCGTGGTGGGGAGGGTTGTCGGCGAGGGGACGGCATCGGGGTCGACCAGGGTGAGGTCGATGTCCCACTGGCCCTCGCAGGTGGCCCGCCGAACCACCGCCTGCCCGGCGGCAAGGGAGCCGGAGGTGAAGAAGACCTCGGCCTCGAAGCCCTCGTTGTCCATGCCGGCGGGGCGGTAGCCGGCGGCGGTGACCGCGTCCTGGATCAGCACGGTGACCTCGTCGAGGGGCTTGGTCGTGACCGCCCGCATGGTGATGTGGGCGTCGGTGCGCAGGACCTGCGTGACCGTGCCGATTTTGGCGAAAGATAGACCAGCGGGGATGAGCGCGACCTCGGCGGGGGCGGCGGCGCTCGGGGTCGGACACGTGGCGCCCGCGTCGCCGCCGGACCCGGTTGAGCACCCCGCAAAGATGACGGGCAGTGCCGCCACTGATATCGCAGCCACCGCGCGGAGCGCCAATCGGTGGCGGCAGCCGCCGCGTTCGACCACGACGGTCACTGTAGAGGACGCCGTCGGACGCGCCGCGGGCACGAAGCCGTTGCGGCACTGACCATCCGAGCTTCTCCGGTGTTAGGTTGGCCCGGCGGCGCGGTGCGTGTCTGAGGCGGATACCACCGGCAGGCGCAGCCGGCGCGGCGAAGTGGCCCCATGACCTGGAGGCACGCGTGGCTATGCGCAGCAGGACACCTGTCCCGATTCTGGCCGTGACGGCCGTCGCGATCCTCCTGGGTGCCGGTGCCGCCTCGGTTGCCGGCTCCGGCAGCGGCACGGACGCGCGAACGAGCCAACCGGGGGCCGCGGCCGATCCGGTGGGCGCCGAGGAATGGATGTACCTGCAGCGGGCCAACGCCGACGGCTCCATCCCGGATGCCGCGGTGAATGCGGCGATAGCGCAGTCGAGGCAGATGGGCGCGGCGGCCATGGGCTCGCCGAGCACCGACCAGGTGTGGGCCGAGCTCGGGCCGAGCAACATCGGTGGCCGGGTCCGCGACGTCGCGGCCGACCCGTCGGCCAGGGACGTCCTCTACATCGCCACCGCGACCGGGGGCCTGTGGCGCAGCAACGACGGCGGCGCGACCTTCGCCATTGCGTGGGACGACCAGCTGCCGCAGTCGATGGGCGCGGTCGCGGTCGACTCCCGGGGTGTGGTCTGGGCCGGCACCGGGGAGCCCGATCATGGTGGCGGCTCGGCGTACTACGGAAAGGGTGTCTACAAGTCGACCGATCACGGCGCGACGTGGACCAGCATGGGCCTGGAAGACGGCGACACGATCGGCCAGATCGTCATCGATCCGCGCGACGATGATCGGGTGTTCGTCGCGGTCATGGGCGCGCTGCACGACTCCGAGCCGACCCGTGGCCTGTTCCTGACGGAGAACGGCGGGGCCAGCTGGACGCGGGTCATCGTCCCGGACAGCGTCTCCACCGGCGCCATCGACGTGACGATCAACAAGACCAACCCGGACGTCATGCTCGCCACGACCTGGGACAAGATCCGCGACGAGAAGTCGCGCATCTACGGCCCGAATTCGTTCCTCTACCGCTCCACCGACGGCGGACGCACCTGGGCGAACATCCACCAGCCGCCGCTGCCGCAGAGCACCGATGTCGAGGGGCAGCCGACCGCGCTGACCTATGTGGGCCGCATGGGCGTGGACTTCAGCGACAGCGACCCCAACCGGGCCTACCTGATCTCCAGCTGGGGCGGTGGCAACTTCAACGGGTTCTTCACCAGCACCGACGCCGGCGCGACCTGGACCCCCGTCGGCCAGACCAGCGGCGGCGTCCTGCAGAGCATCAGCGGCGGGTTCGCGTGGTGGTTCGGCCGCGTCTACATCGACCCGGCCGACCCGCTGCACGTCTTCGTTGCGGGGGTCAACCTGGCCGAAAGCCTCGACGGCGGGCTGACCTGGACGCTGTCGGCAACCGTGCACGCCGACCAGCACGGCATGGAGTGGGACCCGTTCACGGCGGGCAAGGTGTTCCTCACCAACGACGGTGGCTTCTACTGGTCGCTGGAGAACGGCCGGGCGCGCGGGCTGTGGACCAAGACCGCTCGGCTGCCCCTGACGCAGTTCTACGCGATGGACGTCTCGGTGCAGGATGGCGCGCGGGTCAACGCCGGCTCCCAGGACAACGGCTCGCTGAAATCGTGGAACGCCAATAACGAGGTCACCGGCGACTGGTTCAACTTCCGCGGCGGCGACGGGATGATGAACCGCATCGACCCGACGAACGACCGAAAATACTACGGCTGTGCCCAGAACGGCGCCTGCCGCGGGTTCGTCGACAATGCGGCGTTCAACATGGTGATCCCCGGACTGCGCAGGAACTGGGTGGCGCCGCTGGAATTCGGCGCCGACCCGCGCATCATGTTCGGCGGCAGCGAGTTTGTCAGCCGGATCAACACCGACCCCGACCAGCGGGTGTGGCAGCGGATCAGCCCGGACCTCACTGAGGGCACCGAACCCCGCGCCCCCGGCTTCGGCACGGTCACCGCGCTCGGCACCACGACGGCCGACCCCAACCTCGTCTACGCCGGCACCGACAGCGGCCTGATGTGGGTCAGCCGCAACGCGATGGCCGCGCCCGAGGAGGTGACCTGGGAGCGGCTGCAGAGCCCGCTGTTCCCCGGCCGCTGGGTCACCCGGATCACCGTCGACCCGCAGAACCCGGACGTGGCGTGGGCCAGCTTCTCGGGCTGGCGCTCCGGCGACGCCTTCCCGCACCTGGTCATGACCAGCGACGGCGGCCAGACCTGGGTCGACATCGTCGGCCGGCGCATCCCGCAGGCGCCGATCAACGACGTGATCCGCCACCCCTCGAAGCCGCGCTGGCTCTTCATCGCCACCGACGTCGGCGTGTTCCGCACGACCAACCTGGGGGTGACGTGGGTCAAGGTCGGGGCGAACCTGCCGCTCGTGCCGATCAACGACATCGACCTGCCGGCCGGCAGCGAGACGCTCTACGCCGCGACCTACGGCCGCAGCGTCTGGACGACCTCGCTGGCCGACGCCACCTGA
>Ga0209382_10003126_pt1 | contig 23181 bp, 18 predicted proteins | sample SoiMetdeltSBSDD5_FD_187599 | JGI IMG/M metagenome (GOLD analysis project Ga0209382, IMG submission 187599) | Bulk soil microbial communities from a Populus tree surrounding site in Tennessee, USA - Soil MetaG P. deltoides SBSDD5 (SPAdes) (version 2) | ecosystem: Environmental > Terrestrial >...
GGGGAGTCTTGACGCTCTCCGGCACGAGCCGTATATGAACCTATAGCGCCGTCTTAAACGGGGATCCACCCAATGGCCGTCATCCCTTGGGATGCCCTTAACAATTTGCGCTTTTTTTGTCAGGCCTCGCGGCTCGAGGCCCGTGTTGTGTCTTCTCACGGAAGGAGTGCGCGTATGCTCCACAAGTGTCTGAAGGCGTTGGCCGTCGTACTGTTCGCCGCCGCCGTCCCTGCCGCGGCGCAGGATGCGATCCTGCGCGGCACGGTGACGTCGGACCGCGGCGAGTTGGTGCAAGTCGCCGCCGTACAGATCCCGGACTTGAACCTCCAGGTGCTGACGGGCGCGAACGGCCAGTACACGTTCGTCATTCCCGCCGCGCGGGTGCGCGGTCAATCGGTGGCGCTGCGCGTGCGGTCGATCGGCCATAAGCCGATGACCAAGGTCATCACGCTGAACGCAGGCGAGCAGACGATCGACTTCGTGCTGGCGACCGACGTCAATATGCTCGAGGCGATCGTCGTGACGGGCGTGCAGGAAGCGACGCCCGCGACGCACGTGCCCTTCAGCGTGGCGCGCGTCGACGTGGCCAACCTGCCACTCGCGTCGTCCGATCCGTTGCGGCAGCTGCAAGGGAAGATCGGCGCGAACATCGTGTCGGGGAGCGGGCGGCCGGGCACACAGCCGTCCGTGTTGCTGCGCGGGCCCACGTCCCTCAACGCGCAGGGCCGCAGCCAGGATCCCCTCTACATCGTCGACAACGTCATCATCAACGGCAACCTGCCCGAGATCGCGCCGCAGGACATCGAGAGCGTCGAGGTCCTGAAGGGCGCCGCGGGCGCGTCGCTGTACGGCGCGCGCGCCGGTAACGGTGTCATCAGCATCAAGACGAAGTCCGGTAGCCGCGCGCTCGAAGGCGTGAAGTTCAGCGCGCGCACCGAGGCCGGCATGTCGGACATCGAGCGGGACTTCGGCATCGCCCGCTTCCACGCGCTGCTGACCGACGAGACGGGCGGACGATTCTGCCAAAACGTGTCGGGCCAGCCGCTGTGCGCGCGGACGTTCAACTACGCCGCCGAGCAGGCCCGCATCAACAACGATCCGGGCCTGTTTGCCATCTCGGCCCCCGGGTTCCCGCTCGATCCCGGCTCGTCGATTTCACCATCAGCGGTCACCGGACGGACCGGCAACGTGCTGAAGGAGCAATTCCAGCTCAACGCCTGGCCCGGCACCGCCTACAACGCCGTGAACCAGACGGTCGAGCCGCATCCGTTCATCCAGAACAGCATCGACCTGACGGGCCGTGTGGGCGGTACGCGGTTCTACGCCAGCGCGACGAACCTGTCGGAGCAGGGCGCGATCCGCTTCCTCAACGGGTTCGACCGGAACTCGTTCCGCGCCAACGTCGACCAGGTGATCGGCACGCAGTGGAACGTCGGCGTGACCGCGTTCTACAGCCGCAACTCGGATGACGGCGCCAACAACGACGGCGGCAACAACGCGTTCTTCCGGCTGACGCGGGTGCCGGCGGCCGTGAACATGCTGCAGCGCGATTCGTTGGGACGGCTCTTCATCCGGCCAAACCTGCAGGGGGGCGGCTCGCAGAACGAAAACCCACTCTACTCCTTCGAGAACGCGCTGCGTAGCGATGTGTCGAGCCGGTTCATCGGCGGCGCGAACGTCACGTTCACCCCAGCGAACTGGGTGAACATCGAGGGGAACCTCGGCTACGATCTGCGACGCACCACGTTCTCGCAGATTCAGGACAAGGGCTACCGCAGCACTTCGTCGGTCCCGGCCACGAACAACGGGTTCATTTTCCGCGGTGGCGCGGGCAACGAGGCATTGGACGCCAGCTTGAACGCCACCGTGCGTCGCGAGTTCGGGCCCGACCTCCGGGCGCGCATCACCGCGCGCTACCTGTTCGAGCAGCGCGACGCGGACCAGAACACCGGTTCGGGCCGTTTTCTGTCGGTGAAGGGGGTCACGTCGCTCGGCAACGTGACGCAGCAGCAGAGCGTAGCGTCGACCTTCACCCGCATCCGCCAGATCGGCCAGTTCATCGGTATGAACCTGGAGTTCAAGGACCGCTATATCGTCGATGCACTGGTGCGGCGCGACGGCAGCTCGCTGTTCGGCCCCGGCAACCGCTGGGCCACGTTCGGCCGGGTGTCGACCGCGTGGCGCTTGTCGCAGGAGCCATGGTGGTTCCTGCCCCAGGCGACTGAATTCAAGCTGCGCGGGTCCTACGGGACGGCGGGCGGCTCGCCGAACTTTACGGCACAGTATGAGAGCTTCAACATCGGCAACGGCGGGCTCCTGACGCTCACCACGCTCGGTAACCGTAATCTGCAGCCCGAGCTGCATCAGGAGATCGAGCTGGGCGCCGACATCGAATTGTTCGGGCGCTACGGCATCACCGCGACCTACGCGCACTCGGTCATCGACCGGCAGATTCTCCAGGTCCCGGTGTCGTCGTCGACCGGCTATCAGAACCAGTGGCAGAACGCCGGCGCGCTGCTCAACATCACGCACGAGCTGTCGATCAACATCCCGGTGATTCAGAAGCGCGAGATGTCGTGGACGATGGGCCTGGTGTACGACCACAACCGCAGCTGGATCAAGCGGCTCGACGTCGCGCCCTACACGTACGGGACGGGACAGCAGGGCACCGAGCAGATGTTCCAGGCTGAGGAGGGCCAGCGGGTCGGGACGTTCTACGGCCGCTACTTCCTGCGGTCCTGCGGCGATCTGCCGGCGCCGTATAACAGCGACTGCGGCGGCGCGACGAGCTCGTTCCAGCACAACGACGAAGGCTGGCTCGTGTGGGTCGGCGCGGGCAACAACCCCCGCATGGGCATCACGAACAACCTGTGGGAGACGCAACTGCCCAACGCCCAGGCCCCGTGGGGTGTGGCGCTCAACTGGGGCATGCCGATCGTGCTGCGCGGCGATCCGAACAACATCTCGGATGCCCGCCGGGTGGCGCTCGGCAACGCGCTGCCGGACTTCCGGTTCGCGGTGACGCAGAACCTGCAGTGGCGCGGCTTCTCGCTGTACGCGCTGTTGGACGCGGCGATCGGGATGCGGGTCTGGAACGAGGGCTTCCACTGGGCCCACCTGGACTTCCTCTCGCACGACGTCGACCAAGTCGGGAAGTCGGTCCAGACGGCGAAGCCGATCGGGTACTACTACCGCGCGGCCCCGCCCGACAACGGTTCCGGCGTGGGTGGCTTCTACGACATCCTGGGACCCAACAACTTCACCGTCGAGGACGCGAGCTACGCGAAATTGCGCGAGCTGTCGCTCTCCTATCACATCGGCCGCATCGGCGGCGCGGGTGATTGGGCGGTGAGCGCCGTCGGCCGGAACCTCCTGACGCTGACCGGCTACCGGGGCTTCGATCCGGAAGTCGGCATCGGCGGGGGCGACGGCGCGTCGCGGGCCATCAACGCCGTCGATGCGTTCGTGTTCCCGAACCTGCGGACCTTCACGGTCCGCGTGTCCACGAGCTTCTAGAGCCACGGGCCAGTCCGTTGTAGGGGCGCAGCATGCTGCGCCCCTACCACGGCGGCCCGCGTGGCGTCCACTTTGCCGGAGCGCACGCACATGAACAAGCGTTATCTGCTCAGCATCCTGGTGCTCACTCTCGCCGCATGCAAAGACCCGCTGTTGGTGTCGAACCGCAACGACCCCGACCGCAACCGGGTGTTCACCAATCCCGCGGATCTCCAAGTGTTCACGTCTGGCCTGTTCGCGGTCGTGAACCAGAGCACGATCGGCGGATCGAACGACGGCTTGCAAACGCAGATGGCCGTCATGTCGATGGAGAACACGTCCACCCTCGCCAACTTCGCGATGGGTCCACGGGGCTCCATTCCCCGCAACCCCATCACCAACCAGCGCGGTAGCCAGGGCAACGCCGGCAACTACCACGACTGGTTCCGTGGCCACCGCGCCGCGCGCCAGGCGGCGCTCGCATATGCGGCCCTGGGCAACCTCAGTCTGGGCTCGGTGAATGCCGACGCCCGCGCCAAGGCCTTCGCCCGTCTGGTGCACGGCATCGCGCTCGGCAACCTGTCGCTGGCGTACGATTCGGCGTCGATCCTCACCGAGTTCGACAACCCCGAGGCCGACGCGGCGGTCGTGGTGCCCCTGTCGAGCTATCAAGCCGTGAACACGGCGGCGCTCGGGTACCTCGACTCGGCCATCGCGATCGCGACCGCCAACGCCGGTGCGTTCCCGCTCCCGCTCACCGCGAATCTGTGGATGAACGGGATCGCGATGACGCAGGCGCAGTTCATCCAGGTGGCGCGCTCGTATAAGGCCAGGTTCCGCGCCAACGTGGCGCGCACCCCGGCCGAGCGTGCGGCGGTCGATTGGAACCTCGTCATTGCCGACGCCAACGCCGGGATCACGGCTGACCTGACCCCGCAAATGGACGCGCCGAACGGCTGGGACGTCAGTTGGGTCGCCCAGGCGTTCGCCACCGGCTCTGGGGCGTGGCATCAGATGTCGAGTTTCTGGCTGGGGATGGCGGACAGCTCGGGCGGATACACGGCGTGGCTCAACCTGTCGCCGAACTCGCGCGGCCCGTTCCTCATCGTTTCGATGGATCGCCGCTTCCCGCAGGGGACGACCCGCGCCACACAGAACTCCGCCGCCGGGACCGGTACCGCGGGGCAGGCATTTGCCAACACGCCGTACTTCCGGAACCGTCCCTCGGGCGACGATGTGGCGGGTGACCCGCTGCAAGTGTCGATGTACGACTTCTGGCGCTCGCGCCAGTTCCAGCAGGCCAGCCGCATCGGGCCCTATCCGATTATGACGGCCGCCGAGATCCGGTTGCTCGCCGCCGAGGGGTACCTGCGCATTGCGGCGCCCAACTTCACGGAAGCGATCAATCGGATCAACGTGTCGCGTATCGCGAAGGGCGTGCTCGACTCGATTCCGAACAGCATCGCGGACCTCGTGACGCCGGTGCCGGGCGGCGCGCACTGCGTGCCCCGCGTTCCGGTGGCGCCCTTTACGGCACCATTCACGACCGCCTGCGGCAACGTGATGGACGCGCTGAAGTGGGAGTACCGCATGGAGACCGCCTACACCGGCTACGGGAACTGGTTCTTCCCGGCGCGCGGGTGGGGCGATCTGCCGCAGAACACGGCGACGCAGTGGCCCGTGCCCTATCAGGAGATGGACGCTCGCCGCAGCTCGTTCTACGGCTTCGGCGGCGGCGGCGCGTCGAGTGCGGCGCCGGGCAACTACGGGTTGTTCCCGGGAGGCGTGTACTAGTGGTGCTGCCGCGCCGCGTGGCCCGTTGGATGAGCGTGGGGGTCGGGCTTTTGCCCGGCCTCCTCGGGGCCTGCTACACGTACCAGCCGGTCGCGGCGGGGCTGCAACCGCAACGCAAGGTGTCCGTGGTGTTGAGCGACTACGGACGGCTCGAGGCCTCGCGCCAGATCGGCCCGCAGACCCTGCGGGTCGAGGGGTCCATCGTCAGCTCCGACGACACCGCGTACTTGCTGTCGGTCTCAAGTGTAAAGCCGATCAGCGGTTCGTGGGTGCGGTGGAGCGGCGAACGAGTGAATATGCGGCGCGACTACGTCGCGCTGATGTACGAGCGACGGTTTTCGAAAGGACGCACCGCCGTGTTCAGCGGCGCGCTCGCCGCGCTGTTCGTCGTCGCGGTGAAGACCCGCCTATTCGGCATCGGCGGGGCGGACGTCCCGATCATCCCCGACCCCGGCGGCCCCCCAGGGGGCACATGACCAGAAACTTCCAGATGAGCGAGGCGGCAATGACGCTACTCCGGTTCTCGGCAGTCTGTGGATTGGCGGCGGCTGCAGTGGGCTGCACGCGCGAAGCGACCTTTACTGAACCCCTGCCGCCGCTCGCAGGAATTCACTGGATCAACGCGGTGCCCGACACGGGCCAGCAGGACATCCGGGTGATCGACATCGTCTCGAACGCCGGGCTGTTCGACGCGAACTTCCGCGGCTCGAACATGTTCTACCAGCGGATCGAGGCGGGGAGCCGCACCGTCCGGATCTTCAACAGCAGCACCGATCCGGTCATCGCGAGCCAGATCCTCCAGGAGACGACGGTTCCCGTCACGGCGAACGCGTCGTACACCTTCATCCACGCGGGCTTCGCGCGGACAGGTGGCACGCCGGCGCGCACGGTCTTGATCATCCCCGATACGCCCCCCACGCCCGCGGCGGGGCAGGTGGCCGTGCGGGCGATCAACGCTGGCGCTGGGCTCGGTAACGTCGACGTCTTCGTGGTCCGGAAGGCCGTAAACCCGGCAACCTCGGATAGCCTGCCGGATGTGCCGGCGGCGGCGAACATCGCCTTCGGGGCTGCCGGGGCGTACATCAACGCCGCGGTGGACGCGCCGGCCGATTCGATGCGCATCGTCTTCACGACGGCGGGGACGAAGACCGTGTTGGCCGCCGTGCTCGCGCCCTTTGGTGTGGCCGGGACCACGACAGTGAATCCCATCGCCGGGTCGCGCATCGCGCAGAGCGTGCTGACCGCCGTGCTCGTGCCACGCTCGGTGGCGGGCAGCCAGGCGCCGGCCGCGTTCACGACGCCGTCGGCGGTCTATCTCGTGGACCGGCGGCCGCCCAACACGGCGCCCTGACGTCCCGAGGTCCGCGCTGTGCAGACCGCCGCCGGAGTGACTCCGGCGGCGGTTTTGCGTTCAGGGGACCGGCTTCCAGCGCGGCATCACCTCGCCGCGTTGCTGGTTCGTGGTCCGCGTGATCTGCACCAGGCCCGTGCCGTCGGCGTTCACGACCCAGATGTCGGAGTCGCAGTCGAACGCGATGCGCAGCCCGTCGGGGGTCCAGGACGGCAGCTCGCACGGGGGGCTCGTCGGGCTGACCCGCACCGGGTTCGATCCGTTGGCGTTCATCACCCAGATCGAGACGCCGGTCGAGTCGCGGGTCGACATGAACGCGATCTTCGTCCCGTCGGGGGACCACGTGGGGGCCAGGTCATTCGCGGAGTTGTTCGTGAGGTTCACCTGGTTGTTGCCCAGCGTGTCCATCACATAGATCTCGCCATTGGGTCCATCCCGATCGGTGGCGAAGGCGATCTTCGTGCCGTCGGGCGACCAGGCGGGTTGGGTCGCGTTGGCGGAATCGGTGGTGAGCCGGGTGATGGCGCTCCCGGCCGGGGTGATCAGGTAGATGTCGTAGCCGGCGCTGTCACGATCGCTCACGAATGCGATGCGGTCACCCAGGGGCGACCAGGCGGGTTGCGCGTCGTGGAAGCCCGAATCGACGGTCAACCGGAACACGTTTCCGCCCACCAGCGTCAACACGTACAGCTCGGTTAACAGCGGCTCGTCGCGATTCGACTCGAACACGATCTTGGCCCCATCGGGCGACCAGGAGGGCCATGAGTCGTAGGCCGTGAACTGCGTGAGGTTCACGTCGCTCGCCCCGTCGGCGGAGAGCAGGAAGATGTCGTCATTGAAGGCCAGTCCCTGGCTCACGTAGGCGATGGGGTGGCCGGGGGCGATGGGGGGCAGCAGCCGGTCGGGGTCCAGGGCGCAGGCGGCGCCGGCGGCCAGTATGAGGACAACGGCCAGACGAGGAACGTGCATGACGGCGGGCTCCGGGTGGTGGGGGTGGAGCAATTCTACACCGCCACGCGGGCCTGGGCCAAGCCTCCCTTGCGGACCCCCCGGGCGACCTTCAGTATAATGGAGACGTACCCTTCTACCGTCAGGAGGCCACGCATGACCCAGATTTCCGTTCGCTGCGTTCCTCACCTCCAGCGCAACATCATCATCCCCGGTCGATGTAGTCGGTAGGCTGGCGCAGTTGCTGTTGCGCGGCCGCGACGGTCTACGGACCGACGGGCTGGGCTGTCCATGACTGTGTTCGCGTGGTACGTGAAAACCTCCAGTGAGGAAGCCGACTATGCGATTGACGATTGGTAGGATAGGGTTCGGCGTCGTATTGGCGCTGGGCGTGTTGTTGTCGGCGCCGCGGCTCGCGGCGCAGCAGCGCGCCACCATTCAGGGCACGGTGACCGACGCCGCCTCCGGCGCGCCGATCGCGGACGCCCGGGTGGCGATTAGGGGCACGACCCTGCAGGCGGTGTCCAACGCCCGCGGCGTGTATCGGATCACGGGTGTGGCGGCTGGTACTCTGACGGTGCAGATACGCCGCATCGGGTACAAAACGTTCGAGACTACGGTGACGCTCGCCGAGGGTCAGGAGTTCACGGGCGACTATCAGCTCACCGGATCGGTGGTGCTGCTCGAGGAAGTCGTCGTCACCGGCACGGCCGGCGCACAGCAGCGGCGCGCCCAGGCGGCGACCGTCTCAGACATCGATGCGTCGGGCCTCACAGCCGTCGCGCCCGTCTCGACGGTGGCGGACATCCTGCAGTCCCGTGTGCCGGGCGTATCGGTGACGAGCGCGTCGGGCTCGTCGGGCACGTCGAACCAGATTCGCGTGCGCGGCGTGTCGTCGATCTCGCTCAGCAATGAGCCACTGCTGTACATCGACGGGATCCGGGTGACGACCGGCGGGGGCGCGACGTTCGGCGTCGGAGGGCAGCTCTACGAGCGCCTCAACGACCTCGATCCGTCGGACATCGAATCAATCGAGCTGGTGAAAGGGCCCGCGGCGGCGACGCTGTACGGAGCCGATGCCTCCACGGGCGTGATCCAGGTCATCACCAAGCGGGGGCGCCCAGGTGCCGGCACCCGCTTCAGCCAGAGCGTGACCCTCGATTACAACTCCCTCGACCGGAACTTCGAGCCGCGCACCAACTATGCGCGCTGCACCGCGGCGAACGTAGCCAACGCCAACAACCTCCTGTGCTCGGGCCAGCCGGTGAACACGCTGGTGAGTGACAACCCGTTGCTGCGGCAGAACGCGTTTCGCACGGGACAGACCGTCGGCGTCGGCTGGAGCGGGCGCGGCGGAGGCCTGAACTACGGTTACTACACCTCGCTGAATAGAGAGGCCGAAGACGGCGTACTGCCCAATAACGGCTATGTGCGGCAGTCCGGCCGCGTCAACTTCAACTGGTTCCCCGCGCCGAATGTGACCATCGATGCCGGAATCGGGATGACGCTCTCGCAGGCGGATCTGCCCGACAATGACAACAATATCTTCGGCTGGTTGGGCAACTCGCACCTCGGCCTGCCGAGCACGCGGACGGTGGATGGCAGCGGGCAGGACGGCTGGTTCGGCACGCAACGCGATGTGGCGGCGATGAAGGTGATCGAGAACGGACGACAGACGCACCGGACGATCGGCACCCTGACGGCCAATTGGACGCCCAAGCCCTGGTTCACCAACCGGTTCACCGCCGGGGCCGACTGGCTTCGGGAGGAAGACCGGCGCTTCTTTCCCAAGAACGCCCGGGGCTCGTACGCCGTCAACGTCGGCAGCATCCAGGAAGGCCGTCGCGGGATCGAGCGCTACACGCTCGACTACCTTGGCAACATTCAGAACAACCTGTCATCAAACGTGGTGTCCAACGTCTCGTTCGGATTCCAGCTCGTCGATACTCGAGAAGAGCTGGTCTTCGCGACCGGCGAGGGCCTGACGGTCAATTCCAACAACGTCGTGACGGCGGCCTCGCTTCGCTCCGGCGGCCAGACCTGGGAGTTACAGCGAGGCGTCGGGTTTATCGGTCAGTGGCAGGTCGGCCTCAACAACCGGCTGTACGGGCAGCTCGGCCTGCGGTTCGACAACGCGTCCTCCTTCGGCAGCGAGTCCAAGTGGGTCACGTTGCCCAAGGTCGGGGTGTCGTGGGTCGCGAGCGAGGAGCCATTCTGGAAGACCGACCTGGTGAACACGCTGCGCCTCCGCGCAGCCTGGGGCACGACCGGGCGGATTCCGGGTGCGGGCGCGTCCCTCACGACGCTGGGACCGGCGCCATACCTCGACGGCACGATCGTGTCGCCGGGCGCGGTGCCCCAGAACCCCGGCAACCCGGGCCTGCGCTTTGAGCGGGGCGAGGAATTCGAAGGCGGATTCGATGCCAGTTTCCTCCGCGACCAACTCGGCATCGAGCTGACCTATTTCAACAAGGTCAGCAAGGACCTGCTCTTGCGGCAGCCGCTCGCGCCGTCGGAAGGGTTCACGCAGAACCCGTTCGTGAACATCGGCTCGATGGTCAATCGTGGGTTCGAGGTGTCCGTCCGGGCGATGGTGGTGAACACCCCGACCCTGTCGTGGGATTTGCGGCTCGGCGCCAACACGCTGCACAACGAAGTGACGGACATGGGCGCCGTCGCCCCCTTCGGCACTTTGAACCGGGTCGAGGCGGGGCTGCAGGTCGGGGCATGGGTCACCAACCACATCCGGAGCGTCGACACGGTCACCGGCGTGGTCCTCGTCGATTCGATCCGTTCGTTCGCCGGCAACACGTTGCCGACGTTCGAAGCCAACCTCTCGACCAACCTCACGGTGCTTCGGAACCTGCGGCTGTACGCGTCACTCGACACGAAGCGCGGCCACAAGGTCCGGAACTTCACGGATTTCTTCCGGGAGACGCAGTTGGTCCGGAGCGACAACCGTCTCGATACCTTGAAGCTGAGCCGGACCGAGCGGCTGCGGCGGTATGGCAATCCGAACGCCGGCCCCGGTGTGCCGGCATTCGTGACGGTGCTGGGGTGCACCGGTGGTAGCTGTGCGCGGACGGTGAACGACGTCCAGGAGGAGTACATCCAGGACGCCAGTTTCGTTCGGCTGCGCGAGGTGTCGTTGACGTACACCATGCCGCCGACCTTGGCGCGCGCGTTCCGCGCCCAGACCGCGTCCATTACCGTTGCGGGTCAGAACCTCGGGCTGTGGACGAAGTATGAGGGGTACGATCCCGAAGTGGTCTCCGCGGCGGGAGCGGACTTCAACCGTGACGACTTCTTCACCCAGCCGCCGGTGCGGCGCTGGGTGTTCCGCGTCAACCTTACCTTCTGAAAGGAGCCTGGACCGATGCGCACTCTCAAGCGCTTTGTCAGCACCGCCATCGTCGCCGGGGCTCTGAGCCTCGGTGGATGTACGGAATGGCTGGCGGTGGAAAACCCCAACGTGATCGACAACGCCGCGTTGGATCCGGTGGCCGATGCGGTCCTGCTCGCCAAGTCGGCGCAGCAGAACTTTGCCTCTGCCTACGGGCACTTGATCGTGTACTCGTCGTGGTTCACCGGCGAGACCGACGTCTCCGAGACGTTCCCGACCCGGAATGAGTTCGGGCGGCGCGACATTACGATTCAGAATGGGAGTCTCGATGGGGACGTGTGGTTCCCGCTCTCACAGTCGGTAGCGTCGGCCTACCTGGTACTCGACGCGGTGCTGCCGAATCCCGCCACCAACATCAACTACGCGCGGGTGAACCTCTTCCTCGGCTTTTCATACGTGTTCATGGCCGAGCAGTTCTGCCAGGGCGCGGTCCGCGCCGGGCCGCCGCTGGCGACCAGCGCCATGCTCGACTCGGCGATTGTACATTTCAATGATGCCATCACCCAGGGTACTGGGGCCGGGGGCGAGGGGCTCATCCTCGCGAATGCGGCGCGGGTGGGCATCGCCCGCGCGGAGCTGCAGGCTGGACGGCTGGCGCAGGCCATTGCCGCCGCCAACTCGGTGCCGGCCGGTTTCAACTATAACCTGACGTACATCGATGACCTCGCCCAGCGTTTCCGCCTGGCGAACCGGATGTGGTTCTATGTCCGGGACCGCGGCTCGATTGCGGTCGCGCCGACTTGGCGCTCCACCAACTCGGACACGCTGCGGGTGAGGTGGTTGGTCCAGGGGACCTACGCACCTCAGGACGCCGCCTATTCGAGCGACCGCGGGGTGCCGTATGCCATTCAGCAGAAGTACCCGGACTACAACGTCCCCGTCCGCTTGGCGTCGAAGCTGGAGGCGGACTACATCGCAGCGGAAGCAGGGGGTACAGCGACGCAGGGGGCGCTGATCGATGCCCGCCGCGCCGCGTTCGGGCAGGCCGCATTCGGCTTCACCAATCCGGATTCAGTGATGACGGAGTTCTTGAGGCAAAAGGGTCTGGATTTCTACCTGGAAGGGAAGCGGATGGGTGACTTCCGGCGTCACCCCACCAACATCATCGGGTTGCCGGTGCCGGGATCCACGTATTGGAAGCCGGGGTTCGCCCCGGTCGGCAACAACACCTGCTATCCGTTGCCGATTACGGAGACCGACAACAACCCGAATTTCCCGTAGCCCGCCAGTAGTGCCGCAGCGGCACAGCGCCACAGGGGAAGCCTCGGCTTCCCCTGTTGGCGTTTCTACTGGACGATGATCGTTCCGGTCATGCCGGAGTGCTGGGAACAGTGGTAGTCGAACGTGCCAAGGCTGTCGAAGCGCACTTCGAACCACGTGGTGGGCGCCATGAGATTGCTTTGCCACAAGCCGCCGTCCTCGATAACGGTGTGGTATACCGTGCCGTTGTTCGTCCAGCGGACGCTCCTCGTCACCAAAACGGTCACGGTCTCCGCCTGGAAGAAGCTGTCTCGGGCGCTCACGAAGGTCGTGCCCGGCGGCGCCGCGCCGATGGGGTCGGTGCGGCACGCGGGGAGCGCGAGGGCCACCATCGTGGCGAGCAGCAGGGGGACGGTGGTGATCCGGACTGCGTGTGTCATGCGGTTTCTCGCTCTGTTACGGCGAAGGGTCGGGCTGGCGTTGCGCGGAGTACGTCCAGATCAGGATTACGCCGCAATACGCGCTCCCCGCGTGGAACTGCAGCGGCACCCGCGAGGTGCCGCTGTACACCTCGATCGCTGCGACATCGCCAGGCTGAATGAGGTTGTTGATGCCGATGTCGCCCGTCACGGGGAAGAGGACGCCGTCCAGATAATACTGCATCGGACAGGCACGGGTTCCCCAGGCCCGTCCGGCGACCGCCTGGTAGCTGCTCCCCGACGGTCCCCGCACCGGCTGGAGGCGCACCCCGGGCGCGCGCCGCAGCAGATCGGTGAAGACGCGCGGCCGCATCGCGGTGATCTCTTCGCGCGTCAGGAAGAAACCGCCGCCGTGGCTCTTGCGTTCGTAAAACCCGCGGAGCAACACGGGCGCGGCCGGATCCGCTTGCACGGCAACGCTGGGGAGCGCGACCGCCTCGAGTTCCAGTACGACTTCGACGTGCAGGGTCTCGCCCGCTGCGATTTGCACCGAGGCCGTGGTCTTCGCGTACCCGAGCCGCTCGATCTCGATAACCTGAACGCCCGGGCGCACGCGGGCGATCGCAAAGCGGCCCTCGGCGTCGCTTAGGGTCACCTGATGGGTTCGCGCGATGGCGATCCGCGCCAGGCCCAGGGGCGTCTCATCCACGGCCATGACGATGCCGGTGAGCGTCCCTGGTGCCTGCGTGGCCAGGGATGCCGGGCAGAGCAGCAGCAAGGCCGCGAGGCGTGAAGGGCCCATTAAGGGTGATCCTGCCGACCGTTCCGCCCAGTGTCAAGACGGTGCTTGTCAGTACTTGGCAAAACCGTTGCGCGTGTGCCACACCCGTGGGGAACGAGCGATCAGGAGGTCTTGCGGACCTCCGTACCGCGCTTCACTTTCGCGCTGACGACGACCTCCCTCTCGGAGGAGGAACTGTATGACCCCCATCTTCGTCCGCTGCGTTCCTCACCTCCAGCGCAACATTATCATCCCCGGCCGATGTAGTCAGTAGGCTGGCCCAACCGCACGTTGCGCGGCCGTCCGGTCTCCGGACCGGTCAGATCGACTGACAATATGGTGTTCACTGGGTCGTCAAACCCCAAGCGTAGGAGGGGGCTATGCGATTCTCTGTAGGCATTCCCACGTCGGACGCCGCATCCACACCGGCGCTCACTTTTTTGCTCGGTCTTCTCGTGGCGGGAGTGGCACCGCTCACCGCGCAGGTCACCGGAACTATCGCGGGAACGGTTACCGTCAGGTCCACTGCGTCGCCGCTGCTCGGCGTGCGGGTGTCGGTGGAGGGCACCACGCTCGCGGGTAGCACGGGCCCGGACGGCAAGTACACGATCCGCGGCGTGCCGGTGGGCACGCGCCGCCTGCGGACCTCGATGGTGGGATACTCCCGCGGCGACACGAGCGTGACGGTCGCGGCGGGGGAGACCGCGACCGCGGACTTCGCTCTCAACCGCGTGGTGATCACGCTCGACGAGGTCGTCGTCACGGGAACGGCAGGCAACCAGGAGAAGATTGCCCAAGGCAACAGCGTCGGTAAGATCCAGATGGACGGGCAGGAGGACGCGCCGAACGCCACCCTCAACGACGCCCTGACTGCGACCGTACCCGGGCTGACGCTGATGTCGAACAGCGGCCAGGCCGGCTCGTCGGCGAACATCCGTATTCGCGGCGCCGGCTCGCTCTCCGGCGGCTACCAGCCGGTCTTCTACGTGGACGGCGTGCGGATCGAGAGCGGCGTGGTCGAGGGGTCGAGCACGTTCCAGGGCGGGACGGCGCTCGATTTCATCAATCCCGACGACATTGAGAGCATCGAGGTCATCAAGGGGCCTGCGGCGTCGACGCTGTATGGAGCGGACGCGGCGAACGGCGTGATCCAGATCATCACCAAGAAGGGCCGCCGTGGCGTCGACGCCGTCCAATGGACGACGAGCGTCGAAGTCGGGGACAACGAATGGACCCGCGGCATCGGGTCGAACACGACCTACTGGCGCTGCACCGTGGCGCAACAGACCAACGCGGCCTTCCCTGGGTGCCGCATCGCCGCGGGCAATCTGGCGCCTGATTCGCTGACGTGGTGGGGCAAGGATGCCGACGGGAACGCCAGGCGGTTCTCCGGCATTCCCGCGAGCGACGTCATCGATGTCGGTGACGGGACGTTCGTCATCAAGGACGAGCCGCTGTTCCGGCACCCCGCGGCCCTGCGCGTCGGCAACTCGACGGCCTTTAACCTTTCGGCCCGTGGCGGCGCGGGGCCCATGGGCTACTTCGTGTCCTTCGAGAACAACCAGCAGGACGGGGTGTTCTTCAACAACTTCTCGGATCGCTTGGGCGGTCGCGGCAACTTCGACGTACAGATGTCGCCCACGACCGACATCTCGGTGCAGTTCGGGTACGTTCGCACGCACTTGCGCCAGCCGCTCAATAACAACGCCTCGAACAGCATCAACCGGAACGCGATGCGGGGGCGCGCGCGCGCCACACGGGACCCCTGGGAACCGGGCTACCTCGGCTTCAGCCCGTTCGTCTCGAACGAGTTCGACAACCAGAACCGGCTCGAGCGGATGACGGTTGGAATCACGGGGAACTGGGTGCCTGTCCCTTGGTTCCGCAATCGGGTCACCCTCGGCCTAGACCGCCAGAGCTACGATGAGACCACGTTCCAGCGCATCGACACGACCGGGCGCGCGCCGTGGGGCAACACGGCTGCGACCGGGACGATCACCCACGAGATCCCCAACATTCACCGCTGGACGCTGGACTACTCCGGCGCGGTGACCCGGGACGTGACCGACCGGCTCAGCTCGGTTACCTCGGCGGGCGTGCAGCTGAACGCGCGCACCTACCGCGGGTACTTCGCCATCGGCGAGGGGCTCGTCGCCGATAACCTGAACCTGGTGGGATCGGCGGCCGTACGTAATTCCGACGAAGACGTCTCGAAGCAAACCTCGCTCGGCATGTACGTGCAGGAGCAGCTCGGGTGGCGGCAGCGGCTCTACGTCACCGGCGCCGTGCGGATCGACGACAACTCGGCATTCGGCTCGGCGTTCTCGCTCGTGACCTACCCCAAAGCGTCGGTCTCCTGGCTCATCTCGGAGGAAGACTTCTTCAGAAACTTGAACCTCGGCTGGGCCGATCAGGTCAAGCTGCGCATGGCCTATGGGAAGGCCGGTAACGCTCCCGATCCGTTCACCGCCGATCGTACCTACTCGAGCGGCCAGGGGGTCAGCTCCGACGCGGTGGTGAACACGATCGGTATCTCCGCGTACGGAAACCCCAACCTCAGGGCGGAAACCGGGCGCGAGCTCGAGATCGGCTTCGACGCATCGCTGTTCCGCGGTCGAGCGGGGGTGGAATTCACCTACTACAACAAGCACACGGTCGACGCCCTGATCAGCATCCCCGATCCGCGCTCGACCGGCTTCATTCAGACCCACCTCGTCAACATCGGGGAGATTGGGAATCTCGGCGTCGAGCTGCTGCTCAGCGGGACGCCGGTCACCCGGCCGAATTTCACGTGGGACGCGCGGCTCTCGCTGTCGGGGAACCGCAACCGCCTCGTGTCGTTCAACGGCGCGCGGACCGAGATCGTGTTCGGCGCATTCGCCGACGTGCAGCGGCACCGGGAAGGGTATCCGCTCGGGGCCTTCTGGGCCACCGACGTGGAGCGGGACGCGAGCGGCGAGCCGGTGATCCGGGACAACGCCAACAATATCGTGGCCAATCCCACCTCGGCCGACCCAGCGCTGTACCACGCGACCGTGATCACCGGCTGCCGCTGGGCGCCGCGCGACCCCACGTGGAATCAGGCGAGGGACTGCAAGGACATCTACATGGGACCGTCGTCCCCTACGACGCAGCTCTCGCTCACGAACACCTTCACGGTGTTCGGCGTGCGCCTCTTTACGCAGCTCGACTATCGCGGCGACTTCTACCAGTGGTGCGCGATCTGCTCGATCAACAGCCGGATCGACCTGAATACGTGGGATATCAACACCGGCGGGACGGCGCTCAACCCGGACGTGTCGATCGCAGACGTGCTGGCGCTACGCTCGCTCCAGACCAAGAGCCACATCACCCGCGCGGACTACCTCAAACTCCGCGAAGTGTCGGTCACCTACACGCTGCCCGAGCGGTGGACCCGTTACATCCGGCCCGGGAGCCGGTGGGCCGTGACCCTGGCGGGGCGCAACCTGGGGGTGTGGACCAAGTACAAGGGCCGGGGGGATCCCGAAGTGCAGTTTGATCCCACCAGCACATTCCAGATGCTCGACTACGCAGCGACTCCGCAGACTCGTCGTCTGACGGCGTCGGTGCGCGTGACCTTCTAGGGGGGGGCGTCAAATGAAACGGAAACACACGAACTGGATCGCGCTGTGTGCCGCCGGCGCCATCCTCGCCGTCGCGGGATCGTGCGGGATCAGCGACGTGCTCCAGGTCGAAAACCCGACCCAGATCCCGGTGGCGGACCTGAACGATCCGAAGCTGCTCCAGGTGCAGTTGAACGGCGTCGTCGACGCGTTCCAGAACGCGTACACCGAGCCGATTATCGAGTACTCGAACTTCCTGACGGATGAGGTGCTGACGGGCCTCAATTGGGAAGACTACGCCCGCGTGAGTCAACGGATCGCCAGCTACCTCGAAGGACCGACGAACCAGATTTTCGGGGAGCTGAGCCGCTCCCTGCGGATGGGGCACAACCTGGCCGAGCGCATCCGCGGCTGGGACGCCGCCGACACGACGGCGAAAGACTTCCAGCCGGCCCTCGCGACGACGCTCGTATTTGCCGGGTACAGCGCTACGGTGCTGGCGGAGAACATGTGCCAGGCCGTGATCTCCCTCGACCCGGACCACCCGGACAGCGTGGTGCTGTCGCAGTCCCAGACATTCGCGGCGGCCCTGCCCTATCTGTCGGAAGCCCTGACCGTCGCGCTCGCGGCGGGGCGGACCGATCTCGCGGATCTTGCGCGCACCGGGCTTGCCCGGGCGTACCTGGGGATGGGGGACTGGGCCAACGCGGCGACGTACGCGTCGCAGGTGACCCCGACCTTCAAGTGGTGGTTGGACTACACGGCCACCCCCGGCGGACGGAATCCGTTGTCCGGGATCAGCCGGGGCGGGAACTTCACCCACGGCATCCATCCCAACTTCACGGGGATCCATCCCAGCTTCGACGGCACGTCGTTCACTTTCCGGAATGACAACATCATCGCTCCCCAGACCGACCCGCGGATTCAACACGACCCGACGGATCGGACGGGTCACAACGGGCTCACGCCGTTGTACAAGCTCCGCGCGGGGCTCCGCTGGAGCCACTACAGCGGCAGGACGTTTGCGCCGGCGTCGGCCTCCTGCCCGGGCTGCACCGGCACCCCCGCGAGCGACACGACGAACTTCGTTTACATCGCGCGGTGGGATACGAACATCCTGCTGGCGGATTACGTCGAGGCGCAGCACCAGTACTACGAGGCGCTCGCGATGCAGGACATCACCGCGAACCAGACAGCGATCAACACGTTCGTCAATGCGCGGCGCGCGGTGGGGAACCAGGCCGCGGTCACGCTGTCGGGTCAAGCCTTGATCACCGAGCTCCACAATCAGCGGGCGCGGGACTTGTTCATGGGCGGCTTCCGGCTCCCCGACCTGCGGCGCTGGACGAGATTCAGCCCGGGGAACGGGCCCTTTGCGGCCGGGAGCTACTTCCCGACGGGGACGCATCCCAACCCGACCTGGGGCCAGTACGGGCCGTGGACGTGCTTCCCGATCCCCTTGCAAGAGTACGAGGGCAATCCGAACCTGCAGCGCCCGGCAGATCCGAGCGTGCCGCCCGCGATCTAACGGCAAACGGTATTACCCGGGGGGAAGCCGCACCGTGCAGAAACTGCGCATCGCCCTCGCAACGTCGCTCCTGGTGCTGGCGGGTGCACGGCCCGCCAGCGCCCAGCACCTCCGCGGTCGCCTGTTGGACCTCGCGTCCAACGAGCCGATCGTTGCAGGCTTAGTCACGCTCATGGGAGCGGATGGCACCACGCTCTCCACGGCGGTCTCTGACGGGGAGGGGGCGTGGATGCTCGCCCTGCCGGGACCCGGGTCGTATTACGTCGCCGCAAGGCGCGTGGGGTACCGGCCGTGGGTCGCCGGCCCGCTGGAAGTAAAGCGAGGCGACGAGCTCACCTCGGTCTTCCACCTCGAGCGCGTTCCCGTCACCCTGGACCCCGTCGAGGTGCGGGCGCAGGCCACGCGGCGGTTCCTGGAGTTCGCGGGCTTCTACGATCGGCAGCGGGTCGATTTCGGACACTACATCACCCCTGAGGACATCGACAAGAGGCAGGCGGTCCGCATCACCGACTTGTTGGCGGGCCTCCCCGGCGTTACGCTCGTTCCTCCAGCCAACGGGAACGTCGGTCCGTTATCCGTCCACCTCCGCGGCAGCAATCTGTCCGAGGGCGGGCTCTGTCGCCCGCGGATCTTCGTGGACGGCCTCCTCTATGCGCGCGGTGACTCCCGCCCCAGACGCGAAAGGGGCCAGGCGGTCGAACGCTCTCCCGAAGCCGAAATGCAGCGCCTCGATCAAGGGTTGAGCATCGACGACATCGGGCACCCGTCCACGATCGCGGCGATCGAGGTCTACCGCAGCGCAACTCAGGTGCCGGTGCAGTTCGGAGGGGCGAGCGTCGAGACGCTGTGCGGTGTCATCGTCGTCTGGACCCGCACGGGCCGCGCGCGCAACCGCTCGCCGGCCGACAGCGTTCCGTCCTAGGGCGCGCCCACCGCGCGGCGGATCCATTGTCCGATCCGCGCCTCGAGCGTCCCGAGCGAGCGGCAATACACCGCGTTCGCCGACATGTCGCGGGATCGGGCGGTCGCCTGTACCGTCGTGGTGACGACGGTGCCGCCGTCCCGGCCGGCCGTGAGGTCGGTGCGGATCGACATCGTGACCTCGTATTCGTCGGCCCGTGGGACCGCGGTGATGCCCCTCCCGCAATCCAGATACTCGGAGAGCAGATGGCCGGCGAGGCGGTGCGGGCGGAAAGCCAGGTTCCCGAGCGCCTTGGCCGCCCCCGGGTCGACGCCGGGATCGGGGATGCCGACGGCCGCGTACGCCTCGGGCAAGACCCGCCACACCGTGTCGAGCGGGGCGGCGACGGCGAGCACGATGGGAGTCGGCTCGTTATGCAATCGCGCACTAGCCACGTTCCCTCGCGGCCCTGACACCTCTACGGGGGCCGCCGGGGCCGGTCGCGGCGCCGGCCCGCCGGCACCCGCTGCGCATGCGCCCACCGCCATGCAGGCGATCAAAGAGTGGATGCGTCCGTTCATGCGCCACCTCCTGTGTGAGACGAGAGAAGCTCAGCGTGAACGCAGAAAGCGCACAACAGACTCCTGTCGCAGCCACGAGAGCCCCGCGAATGCGTCGCGGCTCTTTTGCGCCTCGCCGCCATGCGCCAGGATTGCGTCGCGTAGCTCGATGGCGCGCCCATCGTGCAGGAATCGGTCCCGCCGCCCGAGCCCCATGAGCGGCTCGGTGCGGAGCTCAGCGGGATTGGCCGTGCGGCCGCAGATATCGGCCAGGGCGGGCCCCATGTCATGCAGCAGCAGGTCGGAATAGAGCGGCACGGTGCGGCGGTCCAGGGCGGGGATGTCGCTCCGGCCCGAGCGCAGCGCGGGCGTGTGGCACGCCGGGCAGCCGAGCGCGGTGAACAGGCGCCGGCCCATGGTCAGAGTGTCCCGCTGCGCCGCCGAGGCCGGTGTGACCGGGGCCGGCGGCGCGAGGTAACGGACGAAAGTGGTCAGGAGATCCACATGCGCGTCGCCGACCTCCGGGTCACGAGCCGGATCGACGCCCGAGGGCACGGGCTTCCCTGAGATGCGATCGACTGGGTCGCTCGGCGTCGTCAGTCCCATCTCCCCGTGTAGGGCGGTCTCAGTGAACTCCCGGATCGTCGCGAACTCGGCCTTGCGTCCGAAGCGGGCGAGTCGGCCGTTGCTGGTGCGCCCCGCGCGGCCCGAAATCCCGTCGTGGTCGGCGTCCTCGGGATCTTCGCGGCGCAGGAGGTCTCGGTCGGGGACCGCTTCTACGAGTCCGAGCCCGAAGAGGAACGGCGGCGCGAAGCGGCCGACACGGGTCGCCGCCCGTGGGATCGTCTCGTGCTCCCCGCCGCGGGCGCGGAGCGCCGGCGTCGCCTGGCTCCTGACGTTGTCACCGCCCAGCGCGACCAACGGGTCACACGTGTCCGGAGGCGTGAACCGCGCGGCCTTCACGATGCGCTCGAACCCCGATGATCCACCGCTCGCGGGCCGGGTGTGGCAGGCGCTGCACTGATTCTCGTTGAACGTCGGCCCGAGGCCTTCCGCCGGCGAGTACACCTTGTCGAAGAGCGCCCGGCCGGCCTCGAACCGCCGCAACTCGTCCGGTCGCAGCCGCGACAGGGGCGCGCCGGGCTCACCCGTGGCGACGTCGTGACCGACGCCGCACGCGAGCGCGCCGCTGACGACGGCCGCCAGGATCGCCGCCGGGCACCAGGTTCCATGGCCCATGCCGCCCCCTCGAAGCTTCGGCGCCATCTTATCCGGCCCGATCGGATGCGGCAAGCCGAGCACGCGGTTGCGGCGCGGGCCGCGGCGCCGTAGATACCGTGAGCAGGGGCTTTCGGGACGGGAGAGAGGCGCACACCGATGGTTGCAACCACAGTGAGGCGCGCGGTGCTCCGCTGCGCGGGCGGCCTGCTCCTGTGCCTGTCCGCATGCACCGACGACTTCCGGCTGGCCGCCACCAATTTCCAGATCGTCCCAAACCCGGCCCACCCGGGGGACTCCGTGATCTTTGCCTTCAGCTTGATCGTCGTTCCCGCTCAGCAGTTCACGGTGACCGCATTGATCGATGGCTCCCCACACACGAGCCAGGTCCGCACCGAGGCGGTGGCAGGTCCCTTCGTGATCAGCGTCGGGGCCGCGGCGGACCTGATGCTCCAGTACGGCGCCGGCGTCCACGAGGGGGCCATCGAAGTGCGGCTGCGGGACGGCGGGCGGACAGCTACCACCACCCACACCTTTGTGCTAGAAGAGCCGCCGCCGCTCGGGACGGGGCCATGACGGCGCTGCCGCGGAGCGCGTTTACCCTCGCGCTCGTTGTGCTCGGCGTCGCCTGTGGCCGTCGACAGGGATCGCGCGTCGCGACGGAGGCGACACCCGCGCCCCCTGACAGCGTGTTCGTCGCAGTCGTCAACGACAACTACTACGACGCCCGCATCCACGTCATCTATGCGGGCGGCGCGAGGTACGCCCTCGGAACGATCGCCGGCAACCGCCGGGAACCCGTAAGGGCTATCCCGTGGCTGCCGCGGTCGTTCGTGGTCGAGGTGAAGCTCGTGATCGGTGGAGGCGTGTATCGGTCCGACGCCATCGACCTGGCGGCGGGGGACATCGTCGAGATTCGCGTGCCCGTGAATCTCGCCGCATCAGGCCTCTTTCGGCGGATTTCTCGGTAGGGCGTCAGTCCACGATCGCGTCGGGCAACACGTACTTCATCGGATTCGCCGGTTTGCCGTTCACCCACACCTCGTAGTGGAGATGGGGGCCGGTCGACAAGCCCGTCGAGCCCACGAGCGCGATCTTCTGTCCGCGCTTCACGCGCTGGCCGCGCACCACTTCGATCTTGGAGCAGTGCGCGTACCGCGTCACCAGGCCGTAGCCGTGGTCGATCGTCAGCATGTTGCCGTAACCCTCGACCCACGACACCTGCGTCACCACGCCCGAGGCGGGGGCCTCGATCACGGCCCCCATGGGCGCCGAGACGTCGATGCCCTCGTGCGGGCGCGCCAAATGCAGGATCGGATGCACGCGCTCGCGCGCGAACGCGCTCGTCAGCCAGCCCTTGGTCGGCATGAGCGACGGAGTCGCGGCGTACCGCGCCTGATGTCTGGAGAGCGAGTCGTAGGCTTCGCCGATAGAGCGGACGAGAATATTGGCGCGCCGCGTGAGCTGGTCCATGTCGACGCGAGCCGCGAGCGCCATCGAGCCGTTCGGGCCGGCCGCGGCGAGACTGTCGCGCTCCGACCACTGACCCGCCGGACCACCGATGCCCGCCTGTTGCACGTCGGCGTTGATCGGCGTCAAACCGGCGAGGAGCCGCAGTCCCTGCTCGCGCTCGGTGAACACATTGAGCGTGTCGCGCAAACCGACAAGCCGATCGCGCAGCCGTTGAATCTCGCTCGCGAGCAACCGGTTCTCGCGCTCGAGCGCGCGACTGCGCGTGACGTTCACGCCGCGCGACAGCGCGGCGCCACCCAGGACGAGCAACGCCAGCGCGACCACGCTGCCGAGCCCGACGAGCGTCTTGACGACGGTCGTGGACAACTCGACGGCGCGGGAAGCTCCCGAGCCGTGAGGGACCAACATGACCGTCCAGCGACGCTCTGCGTGTTTTCGCATAGGGGCAGCAAAAATACGCCTCATCGTATAGGCCCGTCAACCACGACGGTGTGCGCTACGTCACCGGGGGTCGGGCAACCTGCCT